>ERZ773065.112-NODE-112-length-49347-cov-6.119289_pt1 | contig 49347 bp, 39 predicted proteins | sample MGYA00580623_ERZ773065 | MGnify/ENA primary metagenome ERZ773065 (study PRJEB29015, sample SAMEA2738017) | human oral metagenome | biome: human oral; feature: human-associated habitat; material: dental | place: China | collected 2047 ... | reverse complement strand
ATATCCAGATGTGCGGCCGGTTCATCGGCAAAAACGATGCGCGGCCGGTGCGCCAAGGCTCGGGCGATGGCGACACGTGCCTGTTCGCCGCCGGAAAGCGTCGTGAAACGCCGTTCGAGCAGGTGGCCGATCTGGCAGTGTTCGATCAAATCGCCAGGAATCCGGGCAACGCGCAGATGCAGCATTTCAGCCACGCTCAGGTTCCAGTAACTGAGGATCTGTTGCGGCACATAGCCGATGTGGGCGGCCAGCGCGTGTGCCGGCCAGGAGGACAGCGGATGCCCGCCTAAAACGACCTCACCGGAGGTCGTCTTGAGCAGCCCGATGGCCGTGCGCACCAGGCTTGATTTGCCGGCCCCGTTGGGGCCGATGATGCCGTACAGTCCCTGCCCGGGAATATCCAGATCAATACCGTCGAGCAGCAGTTTTTTCCGGTCTGTGCGTACCGACACATTGCGGAAAACCAGCATGGGCGTTGAGGTACTCATGATTTTTGTCTCAGCAGCAGGAACAGGAAGAATGGGCCGCCGATCAGCGAAGTCATTAGACCGACTGGAATTTCGCTGGGCGGGATGGCGCTGCGTGCGACGGTATCGACGAGCACCAGTAGAATACCGCCGCCCAGTGCGACGGCCGGCACCAAGCGGGCGTGCAGTGGGCCGACCCACCAACGCAGTACATGCGGCGCAATCAAGCCGACAAAGCCGATCAACCCACCGAAAGCCACCGCCAGCGCCGTAGCTAACGCCGCCAGCGCGATCGCCTGCATCGAAAAACGACGCACGCGCACGCCCATGCTGTGCGCCGTTTCCTCGCCCAGTCCGAGTGCATCCAGACCGGGCGCCAGTCGTATCGCCGCGACGAGCGCCGCCAGCGTCCCCAGAAACAGCAGCGCCCATTCCTCCCAGGCGGGCGACTGGATGCCGCCCAGTTGCCAGGAAATCACCGCGCGCAGGTTGCTCGACTCATCGCCGAAGACCATCAGGATCAGGCTGCGCAGTGCCGACAAGATCGCCGCCAGCGCCACGCCGGCAAGTAGTAGGCGCCCGGTCTGCGCGCTATGACCGCCACCGCCGCCGAGCAGCAACACCAGCAGGCTGCTGCCCCAAGCGCCGAGGAAGGCCATCAGCGGCAAGCCCACGCCGCGCGGCAGCAGTTCCGGCAGCAGCAGCGCACAGGCGGCGCCCAGACTGGCGCCGGCGGCGCTGCCGAGCAGGTACGGTTCGGCCAGCGGGTTGCGGAAAACGCCCTGGAAAATCAGGCCGGAGAGGCCGAGGCAGGCGCCGACGACGAATGCCGTAGCAACGCGCGGCGCGCGCCAGACAAAGACCAGCGCGGCCTGTTGGCTACCGTCGAACCAGCGCGTCGGCCAGACGGTATCGGCGCCAAAGATCAGGCCGGCGAGAATCGCCAGGCACAGCGCGCCCGTCAGCGCGATGAACGGCCATGCGCGCGAATGTGAGGGAGATGGATGACTATGCATTGAAGCGCTCCGGATGGATGGCACGTGCGTAATCGGCAACGGCTTCGATCTGGCGCGGGCCGGGAATCAGCTTGTGGTTGCGTTGCAGGACGACGATGCGCCCTTCGCGCGCGGCGCGTAGCGCCGACCAGCCCGGACGCCGCGCAATCTGGCGGGCCGCCTCCGGCGCGGCGCTGACGTCCGGAATCCGTTGCAGGGAAATGATCACGTCCGGGTCGCGCAGAAAGATCGCTTCGCCGCTGACCTGCTGCGAACCAACCAGGTCGCCAAATATGTTCTCGCCACCCGCCCAGGCCAGCGCATCGTTGGCGTAGTGCCCTTGCCCGACGGTCTGGAAACCGGCGTTGCCGGCGGCGCTGGTTTCCAAAAACACGCGGCGACGCGGCGCGCCGTGGAGACGATCGCCAATACGGTCGAGCTGCGCCCGCATCTGGCCGAGCACGGCCTCGGCCTGCGCCTCGTGCCCGGTCGCCCAGCCAACCAGGCGGATATTGCGCAGGATGGCGGGTAGGTCGGGGTGTTGCAGCACCAGTACCGGCACGCCAATGCGGCCGAAAGGGTCGATCAGCGCCAGTGCGCTGTGCTGCGCCGGGGTGACGACGATGAGGTCGGGCTGGTGTGCGGCGACCGCCTCGGCGGAAAAGCCCAGCGATCTGCCGACCGAAGGCTTTGCCAGCGCGGCGGCCGGCCAGCCGACCAAACCGCCGACGGCGGCGACGCGCGCTTCCAGCCCAAGCGCGAAGACGATTTCGACATTGCTCGGGAAAATGACGACGATGCGCTGCGGCGGGCGGGCAATGCTCAACGTCCGGCCCAGCGTATCGACGACCTGGCGCGGAAAGGCGCTGGAAGTCTGGCAAGGCGCGGGGCTGTCCGGAGCCGAGAATGCCGGCATCGAAAGTGGGGAAGAAGATGCAGCCGACGAAGCCGGCATCCCCGGCGTTCCCGCGGACAGCGCCCCCGCCGGCAGCGCGCCCGCGCCTGCCAGCGCCAACAGGCGCCTGAGCAGCGCCCGCCTTGACAGCGATTTCACCATCGTGTCGTCGTCGCCCACTCAGAACTCCTGACGCACGCGGGCGAAGAAATTGCGCGGCGCACCGGCGTTGCCGGCTTCCTGCGAAGACATGTCATCGTTGATGTAATAGACATCGCCCAGGTTATTGACGCCGGCCTGTATCGTCAGCTTCGGTGTCACGCGGTAGCTGACGGACGTGTTGACCAGCGTATAGGCAGGCAGTTTCTGCGGGTGGGCAACGTTGTCGCGCAGATAGCGCGTGCCGACGTAGCTGGCCGAAGCGTTCCACAACCAGGGGCCACGCTCGAACGTCACGCCGAGGCCGGCGATGTGCCGCGCCGACATGCGCACGCGCTTGCCGCCAAAGTTCTGTGTCGGCACGCCGGCATTGCTGTAAGTCTGGAAATCACGCAGGCGCGCATTCTGCCAGGTGTAATGCGCGTAACCGCTCCATTCGCGGGCAAGCCGCCAGTGCAAAAGCGATTCGACCCCTTCGGTACGCGAAGTGGCGTTGCTGAAAATGAAGCTGTCCGGGCCGTTGCGGAATGAACGCTGTCCGTCGATTTTGTCCGCGCGGAAAAGGCTGAGCTGGTAAAACCAGCGTTCATTGTCTAGTTGCCCTTTGACGCCAAACTCAATGCTGCGGGTTCGCTCCGGGCGCAGAATCGACGGCACGACAACGCCGTTGCGCGTATTCAGCGCTACGGCCTGCGGGCGAAAGCCTTCGGACCAGTTGGCGAACAGCGAATGCGCACTGTCATCGCGGCGGGCATACACCCAGTCGGCGCCAAAACGCGGACTCAGGCGCGACGCACTCTGGGTTGATTGCACCGGCGTATTGGAGCGCTTCAGATGCTGTTTGAAGCTGTCGTGCCGCAGGCCGGCAACGAATCCAAAATTACCGATTTCGAGGCGATCCTGCACATAGAGACTGCGCACCGTCTGGTCAAAGCGCGAGTGGGTCGCCTTGCCGCGAATGCCGCGCGGGTCATTTCTTACATTGCTCACCGGCGTGTTGTAATGGGGGCCGCGATACGTCGGCGCGTTGGTGTATGACGGCGATTCCTGATTCTGCCAGTCGTCTTCAAAACTGGCGCCCGCCTGAAACGTATTGTTCCAGCCCTTGCCGGCGTGGCGATGGATCAGCGCCAGGTCGTGGAAAACGCCGCGGTCGCGCGTATCGGTTTGCGAAAACCCCTTGCTGACAGCGGCCGGTCCCGGCACGATGGTCACGCCGCCCTGGAACTGGCGGTTATAGGCGGCAAAGCTGCTCAGATGCTTCAGCGACCAGCCATTGGTCAGGCGCACGTCGTTTTTCCAGGATATCGACTGATAATTACCCTCGATCGCAACGCCGGGGATCGCATAATTGTCGCGCTGCATGATGCCATACATCGGCCGGCCGTTTTGCAGGGGAATGATCGAACCGCGCTTGGCCTTGACGCGCGTTGCCAGGTACTGCAGGCCGGTCGTCCAGTTTGAAGTCATTGCATGATCGATGCCGAATACCCCGCTCGGCTGATCGCGATCGGTGCCGTTCTGGAAACCGTCACTGTGGCTGTATGCCAAGCCGACAAAAAAATTGCCGCGATCATAGTCGAAGCGTTGTCGGTAAGCGCCGCCGATCCGGCCGAAACTGCCGGCAGTCAGACTGGCGCTCCCGCCTTCTTTTTCCGGCTTCATGAAAAACTGGGCGACACCGCCGATCGCGTTCTTGCCGTAGAGCGCCGAGGCCGGCCCCTTGATAAATTCGACGCGCTCGACGAGATCCGGCGCAATCAGCGTCACATCGGCATTGCCCTGCAAAACACGCAGCGGCACGCCGTCGATCAGCACTAGCACGTCCTGCGTATCGCGCAGCCCGCGCGTTTCAAAGCGCGAATAGTAATTGCCCTGCGTCCCATGCTGCAGGCCGGGTACGCTGCGCAGGCTGTCTTCCAGCGTGATGGCGCCGGCCGCATCCAGCTCGCGGCGCTCGACGGTGGCGGCCGAAAACGGTAGCCGCAAGGGATCTTCGTCGAGCCGCGTCGCGGTTGAGATGATGCGCTTGCCGGTCACGGCGACCGGCCTCAAGGCCGTTTCTTCCGCCGCCATGGCGTGCGTGGCGGCCAGCAGCGCCAACGGAATTGCCGATAATGCCGGCAGGGCGCGCGGGCAGCGTAGCGGCGGGTGAAGAGAAAAAAGAAAACGGTTCAAAGTCATGATGAAAATCTCCCTGAAGGGTTATGAAAAAAACCAGCGAACGACCGCGCTGCGCTTGGCGCAGGCCGCCAGCCAGCCATTCCCGCCATTCCTACCATTTCGGCGATTTCTGGCGGCAAACCTGGTGGCATTTCCGGCAAAATTTCCGGCAGCTTGCAGCGCGTGGTCGAGATAAGCCCGCAGCGCGCGGCCCTGCGTGCTGTCGGCGGAACAATCGAGACGTTCGAGAAAATGCTGTGCGGCTTCATGCTGGGTGGCGAAATTGAAACGGCATTGCCAGTCGATATAGTCGATTTGCGCCGGCTGGCGCGATTGCCCCAGCTGTTCGAGCGTTCGCTCGACTGCTGGCTGCCGGTTCACGGCATTGTCACCATAAAAATCAGCAGGTAAAAAACCAGCCAGGCAGAACGAAGCTGGCGCGGCCTGCGCCGGGATGATCCAGACCATCTCACGCCGTGCGCGCGGTGCCAGCGCATCGAACAATGCATCGGCGGCATGGTGGTTATCACCGATGTTGAAGGCGAACACAGCATCGGCATGGACTGACTTCGGCAAATCCTGCCAGCGCGCGGCGATATGTTCGAGACGGATGCCACGCACCGCCAATGCGGGCGCTTGCGCGGCCAGCGCTTCACCCATCGCCGGATTGGGCTCGACGGCGCACCAGCGTGCGCCGTCGGCCAGGCAATGGCGCGTCACGCTGCCGCCGCCAGCGCCGATGTCGAGTACGTCGACGTAATTCTTGCCGACGGCCGGCGCCAGGCGTGCGGCATAGTCGGACTGCGCCATCATGCGCAGGTAGAGGCGCGCGTGCGCGCTAACGTCACCGGCCTTGCGCGCGGCGGGCGAATCCCAGCGCCAGCCGCTTGGCGCGGGCTTGGGTGCAGTTATTGTGCTGTCCGGCGCTTGCGTCATTGCGCTTCGGGGCGCGCGACAGCCGTGGGCGCGGATGGCGTGGGTATTGGCCGCTGTGTGGACAGCGGCATGTCTCCCGCCGCAGTAAAGCCACGCGCACCGTCCCAGTCGAGAAAAATCAGCCGCGTTTCCGGAAAAGTGAAGGAAAAGAGGCGCTTGCCATCCTGTGCGACAACGCTTTCGCCAAGGCGGAAATCCAGGTCGGGTTCATTGCCGGTGCGGTTGTTAACGATCAGCGGCACGCCGGTTTCGGCCGTGCGCGCTTCCCAGTAACCCTCCGGCCCCATGCCGGGCACGGGCGGCCAGTTGGCGGGAGAAATCAGGATTTGCGCGCCCAGCGCCCGCAGGCGTCCGGCCAGTTCCGGGCGGTAGGCATCGGCGCAGACGAGCACGCCGACGGAAATCCCGTCCAGAACAAAAGGCGCATTGCGCACGCCCGGCGTAGCCCAGCGCTCGATTTGCCCGCCGACCACCTGGTATTTGCGGTGCGTACCAAGAATTTTGCCCTGGCGGTCGATGACCGCGACGCTGTTGTGCAGCATGTTGCCGGCCAGGTTTTTTTCCGGCAGCCCGATGAACAAGGCCATACGGTGATGGCGCGCGCGTCGCGCAAGTCTTTGCAACCAGGCGCTGGGAAAGGCTTCGATCCACTCCAGGCCGATGCGCTTGGCGAATCCATAACCGCTTTCAGCCAACTCGGGCGTGGCCAGCCAATCAGCCTGCGCGGCGGCGGCGTGTTCGACGGCGTGCTCGATGAGGCGGCGGTTATGGGCGACTTCGCCCGGGCGGGCATCCATGTGCAGCAGTGCAATCCGGATCGTACCGGGCGGCTTGGCGGCAATGTCGACTGGGGTCGGCGCAGGCGCGGCGGGCGCACCACCGCTAGCCGGCGCAGCCAGGCAAAGCGCAGCGACGCCCAAAACAACGCGGCGGCGTTTCATGACCTTCATTGCGCCTGCTTCTGCGGCAGGAAGAAGCCGTTCTGTTTGCCCAGCGCATCGACGACGGCGACATACGCCGCCTTGCCGATCAGGCTGCCCAACATGCTGTGGCCGCCCACATACGTGGCGTGCGGGGCACTCTGGTCGCTGGCTCCGGAAACAACGATGATGCTGTCGGTGCCGGTGCCCGTCGCCTGTGCGTTTTTCGTATAGCTGCTCGGCACCTTGAGGTCTTCGAGCGCGGCCGTTTTGCCTTCGGTCAGCACGACCATCGCCTGCGCCATGGCGCCGACGCTCAGGCGCGCATTGGTCAACAGGATGATGTTGATCGTACCGCGCGGTTCTTGTCCTTCGACGTAATCGCTCATATCCGTGCCGGCGCGCAGGGCATTGGTTTTGGCGCCGGCCGTGACCAGCGCAGCGACCATAAACGGCCCTTGTTTCAAGGTGACGAAGGATAGATTGTCCATGTCAGCGGCGGTGCCCGTTTTCACCACGTCGTCCGTACGCACGCCCAAGCGTGTGGCCATGCGCGCCTGCACGCGATCGAGATAGGTGCGCCCTTCGTCGCCCGGCAGGCTGGCCCAAAGCGCCGGAGAGGCCGCATGGTTGACGACCGCCGCGGCATTGACCAGGCCGTCGGAGGTGGATAGGGTCGTTCGGCGTTGGGGAAAGCGAACGAGCAGGGTTTTTTCCCAATGCCCATCGCGTTCGCTACGCACGATTTCGGCTTCGGCCTGCAGTATGGCGGGTAGGGGCGGCGCGGCGATCGGGCTCGGTGCGGCGGCTTCCGTAAGCTGCGACGCAGGCGGCTGGTCCGTGCCGGCGTGTGTGCCGATGGGGGCGCAGGCCGGCAGTAACAAAGCCAGGCTGGCGAACAGCCCGATGGACAAACGCGTGAGTTCGGTTCGGGAAAAATGCGCGTGATTAATGGTTCTCATCAGTTCATTACTCCTTGCAGATTGGCAGGCATGTGGTAGAGCCGTGGTTTTTGCCCGGCGATACAACGCGGCAGCCCCGGCGAAAGAAATGGGGCAGCGCACGATAATATAGGGCACATTGCCTGTGCAATATCCGCGGCGGCCCGGCATCCTTTGCCTGGAATATTGCTTACCGGGCAGTTAGCGCGGGCGTTCAGTCCGCCGCGTGCAGCCGCTGCTGCGCTACGTGCAGTCAGACGCCGGTTGCGATGGCGGGCAGGCCGGGAGCCCGCGTGGAATAAGGGTTTCCAGGGTGCCTGCCTGGAAACGCCCAATTGGCGAGGGTTCTGGCGATGCCCTGTCTGAAACGCCCAAGGGACGCGGGCTTCCGGCCGCCTGTCTGGAGAGTCGGTCAGGTTTCTGGTCACCGGATACATGCCCCGGAATTCCCTCTGAACCCTCAGAACAGCGCGCGCACGCCGACGCGGAACATCCGGCCCGGCATCGAGGTGCCGTGGCCGCCGTTGGCCAGTGCAGCGTTGAGCTTGTACGGCTGCTCATCAAGGCCGAGAAAGATCGGGTGTTCGTTGACGTTGAACAGGTTGTTGACGGCGGCGAAGAGCTTGACGTTGGGCGTCAGTCCGAATTCACCACGCAGATTGACCACGGTGAACGGTGATTTGCAGTGGATGTAACTGCGGCTCGGTTCCGCCCAGGCGTGCAGGTTTTCTTCGGTGTCGTACCACATCGGCCCGCGCAGAACGCCTTCGACCAGCAGCGACCAGGGGTGCGCGATGCCGCTTTGTCCGATGCGCGTCCCCAGCGCAGCCTGATACTGGTAGGCGCGCTGCGGCTTATCGGAGTTCGCCGTCGCACTCACGCCCTTGTCTTGCATCTTGAAGTTGTAGCCGCCGTTGGCAAAGACCGACCAGCGCCAGGATGTGTTCTGGTGGCCGAGCAGCGGCAGCAGGTTGGCGTTGGCCTGGATTTCGATGCCGCGGATAAGAATGTCGCCGCTGTTGTTGATGTAGTCGGAGGTGTTGGCGACGCCAGGGCGCAGGCGCGAGATGATGCGATCCCGGATCGTGTTCTGGAACAGGGCGAGGTCGATTTGCCAGTCGCGCGCCGCGTAGGCTGCGCCGACTTCGAACTGGCGGCTGCTTTCCGGCTTGATGCCGGGGTTGCCGAAGATGCGGCCGCCGCCGAGCGTGACGAAATCGGCCGCCAGCTCGGAGGCCGTCGGCGCACGGAAGCCGGTCGAGATGCCGGCGCGCAGCGTCAGGGCCTGCGTCGCCTTGAACGTGCTGCCGAAGGAATACGTCGTCTGGCGATAGTTCTGGCTGCGCGGCCGCAGCGCGGAAAGGTTCGGCGTCTTTTCGAGCGAAGTCTTGCCGAAGGTCCGGCGCACGCCGCCGCGAATGACCAGGCGGTCGTCGAACAGTTTTTGCGAATCCTCGAAATACAGCGCATTGACCGTTTCGCTCTGGTTGATGTCCTGCGGCGCGACCTGTGCGAGATTGTTGCCAGGCACGCCCAGGCGGAAGCGGTCGGAACGCAGGCGGCTATGTTCCCAGTCCCAGCCGACGAGCAGGTCGTTGCCATGCCAAAGCGTTACACCAGGCTGCACGCGCAGGCCTTCGATGTCGAGCGTGCGCGTGTTGTGGTCGACCCGGGTGCCGCGCGCTGGTTTGCCCGTGCTGCTGCGGATGACGGGCGAGGCCCATTTGAAGTCGTCGATGTCGCGGATGGCGTAGGCATGCGTCAGCCAGCGCACACGGTTGTCTGGCAGCTTGCCAGAATAGACGAGGTCGGCGGAACGGTTGCTGCGGTCATCCTTGCTGTGGATGTTGGCGCCCGATCCGCGGAAGCCTGCATCGTAGATGCCATCGGCGCGCAGCGACAGATCCAGCCGGTGGTTATCGTTGACCTGCCAGCCCAGCCCAGCAGCCACGCCGTGGCGATCCCAGTCGGTATTGGCCAGCTTGCTACCGCCGGAGCCGGAGTGATAATTGCCGCTCGCGCCAGCCGTGACGCCGGCGTACCAGTCGAACGCGCCGCTTTGTCCGCCGGTCTGTGCGCGCCCTTGCCACAGCCCCCAGGAGCCGGCTGAGGCTTCGAGCAGCGTGCCTGGCGCCGTGCGCCCGTTCTTCATGATGATGTTGATGATGCCGCCGATATTCTGGCTGCCATAGACAACGGACGAGGGGCCGCGCACGATTTCGACGCGCTCGACATCCGAGGGCGAGAGCTTGGAAAGATTGGCGGTGCCGGCGCGGCGGCCATTGACGAGCACCAGCACCTGGCTGCGAAAGTCTTTCCCTTGCCCGTCGGAAGCGCCGCCGCGGATATTGATCGAGGTCTGCGCTGGCGTCCACTGACTGAAGAAGCCGACGGCGTTTTCGGCCAGCAGTTCGGTTACCGAACGGGCGGAAGATTCCTCAATGCGGCGAGCGTCGATGACCTGCACCGTGCCGGCGATCTGCGCGCGCTGTTCGGGTTTGCCGGTGGCCGTGACGACAACGTCGCCAAGCGTAATTTCGCTCTCTTCGGCCGCTTGGGCGGGAAAATAGGCAAGTGCCAGTGACACGGTGAGGGTGCTCACTGGCAGGTGCCTGGTGAAAATGCGGTGGTGTTTCGGTATGCGTTGCATGCTGAATTCTCCCTGCTGGTTGGTAAAAATTGTGAAATCAATTGAATGCTGTGTTCGCCTGTTTTGCAGCGCAGGATCATCGCCGGAAACGTTTCCAGGCCAGCACGCCTGCGCCGATGCAAAGTGCGATGCCGATCGCCGAGGTGACGAGAATGAGGGCGATGCGCCCGTTTTCCCAGAAGTCGAGTGGTGGAAAATCGAAGCGGTGCAAGGCGCTGAATAGCCAGCGGTAGCGCCGACTGTTATCGTCGATCTTGCGCACGACGCTGCCGTTGGCCGGATTGATGTAGTAGGCCGTCCCGTTGGCATCATCAAAACGGATGCGCACGACAGGTAGTGTGAGCGCCCGATGCCGGCGCGGGTAGTATTCGCTGTCTGGTTTCTCCAGCCATTCGGCCGTGTGGATGCGGGCATCCGGCAATAAGCCGGCCGCGCGCTTGGCAATTTCTTCCAGTGAAAGCCTGGCAAATGGTGGTTTGTCTGTGCCGGGGGCGACCAGGCGCGATGTTTCCGTGCTTTGCAGCAGGATGAGCGGTTGACCGGCAAAACGCAGCCAGCGGATTTCCCGCACATCTGCGGGCAATTCATGCGGTGGGGCATGTTGCAAAAGCTCGGCATCGAGCGCGCCGCCAGTCAGCCACTGCCTTTCCTCAATGGATAGTTGTCCGCCCCGAAGCAGGCCCAATGGCGCCATCGAAATCCAGCCGCTGAACAACCAGGCGATCAGGAAAACGCTGCCGGCCAGCCCCAGCCAGTGGTGCCAGAGTTTCCAGCCGTCACGATAGGGCGAAAAGCGCCTGCCCGGATAAGGTTGTCTGATGCGCAGGCGCTGGATGCCCAGCCAAAGGCCGGAAATCGCCATCAGCAGGGCAGCGAAGCTCAGCCAGATGACGACTTGCCGCCAGACTTTCGGCGCGGCGCGCAGCGGGGTGATGTAAATCCAATGGACGGTCGTGCCGAACCAGTTCCAAAGGCGTTCGGCGCGTGTCATGTCGAGAACGACTTCGCCGGTTTGCCTTGATACGTAGAAGGTCTGGCCGTCGGCATCATTGAGCTCGACGCGGTAAAACGGACGCAACGGATCAAAGCGCGCCGTGACCGTCCATTGATCGCGCGCGATGAGCGTAACGGCGGGCGCCGGGCTGCCGAGACCGGCTGCATTGGAGGCGTCTGCATGGCGACCGGTTTTTGCGGCACTGGCTTCAAGCGCACGACGGATGGCGGCTTCGGCGGTGAAGTCTTCCGCCGTCAGGCGCCGTCCGTCCGCGGCATCGACCGTCAGCAAGGCGGGGTCGCGGGTCTGGAAACGGTATACACTGCGTTCGCCGATCCGATGCAGGCGCACGCTTTCGGGCAGGTCATCCCGCCCAAGCGCGCGCCAGGCCTCCCAGGGCGGCTGCCATGCAGCGTGCGCCGTCTGCGTGAGGTCGGCCGTCAGCAAAGGCAGCGCCGCCAGCCGCTCCTCCTCGCTCCAGCGCGGGCGAGCCACGAATACCATGATGATTCCGGAAACGAACCAGGCCAATACCAAGGCGCCCAGTACGATGCCCGACCAACGATGGAAGAGATGGAGGATGCGCAGCAATGCGGCCGGTGTTTTGAACATTTTTTAAAACTTCATTTCGGCGATCAGATCAAAGCGGCGCGGGCTTCCCAACGAGCCTCGGATTCCGGATCCGGTTTTTACATACATCTTGTCGGCCAAATTGCGGGCGAGCAGGCGGAACGTGGTTCTGCTGTCGTAATGCCAGGCCAGGCTGGCGTCGGCGACGGTATAGGGTTTCAGCTTGAGGGTATTGGCGTTGTCGCTATAGCGCTTGCCGACGTGACGCAGGCCAAGCGAGGCCTGCCATTGCCCAAAGCGATAGTGGCCCCATAGATTGGCGACATGCTGTGGCACGTTGGATGGCGTATTGCCCGCGCGTGAAACGCTGCGGCCGCCGACGGCTTCGTTCAGCTCATCATATTCCGCGACGAGGTAGGTGTAGTTGCCGTCGAAGCGCCAGTTTCTGGTTGGCGAGATACTTGCCGACAGCTCGACCCCCTGCGAATGAATACTACCGCCCTGGACGGAGAGCGCCGAATTGTTCGGGTCGCGCGTGATGATGTCGTCCTTCTCGATGCGGTAGAGTGCCGCCGTCCATTCGCCGAGGCCGCCGTCCAACGTCTGCTTGAGGCCGACTTCGGCCTGCCGCCCCGTGGTCAGGCGATATTTTGTCCTGCCCATATAAGACAGGGTCGTGGTCGGGTCGTGGCCGACGCTCACCTGACCATAAAGACTGGTGTCGCGCGTCAGATGGTGGGTGAGACCGAGCCGCCAGGCGGTGCCATTGAGCGAATGCGGGAAATCGCCACCCGTAGCCAGTTCATGACGCAAAATGCGGATGAAGTCCCGGCGGATGCCGGCCATCAGCAGCCAGCGATCGTTGATCTGCCAGGCGTCTTCGGTATAGACAGAGTCGATATCCGTACTGGTGTCGAAAACAGGGCGGATTGGATCGGGGCTGTTCCAGACGCCGTGATCCGGATTACTGGCTGAAACGATCGAGGAACCGCCATAGGGCGAACTGTTCGTATGGCGAAAATCGACCTTGGTCATTTCCCAGCCGAGGACGGCGCGATGGCCGGCCGTGTTGATCCTCGCTTCCAGGCGGTTGCCACGCTGATCGTGGTCGTGATGGGCATAGACGTAACTTGTCCGCGTCACGGTATCGGTCCTCAGGTCGAGCTTGTAGTTTTCTACGTTTTTCCAGAGGCGATCCGATTCGAGAAAATAGACTTCGTTGCTCAGCCCCAGCCAGTCGTTGACCTGCCAGTCGACCTTGGCGCGCAGCCGCGTGTCCTCGTAACGCATTTGCGCGTCGTTGATGTTGTAATTCTTTTTGCGCAATGCCCTGGGTACCTGGCCGTCAGGCCCATAGGGGGTGCCCCAGTAGCGCTCGGGATGTTCGAGGCTGTAGTCGGCGGTCAGGTCGATACGCAGGTCGGAGTTTGGCTGCAGCCGCAGCCGGCTCATCAGCTTGCCGCCGCGCGAATTGCCCAGCTCGCGGAAGCCCCTGTCATTGTGTCCGTAGACGTCGATCCGGTAGCTGGCGATTTCTCCAATCGGCCCGGCGCCGCCGACGCCGATCTGTTTGTGGCCATCGGTACCCAGTCCCGCCATCAATTCGTAGCTGCGTGTCCGGCTCGGCTCTTTGCGGATGGCGTTGATCATCGCGCCGACCGTTCCCGTGCCATAGACGACAGAGGCCGAACCGCGGGAAATATCGAAACGCTCATAGCCCCAAGTGTTGCCTGGGTAGGTCTGAGCGCCTGGCGTGACGCGTATGCCGTCGTCGGCGATACCAACCGAGGTCTCCCCGGTAAAGCCGCGGCTTGAAAACGACAGGCGGCCGGTGTCGGTCAGGCCGACTGTCCGGCTGAGCGTATCCCGCATCTGGGTATCGCCGCGCTCGCGTATCGTTTCGCTGTCGATGATTGCCATGCTGGCGGGCAGTTCTTTTGCCGTGACGCCGGTGCGGCTGCCGCTTTGTGTCGGCTGGTCGAGGTGAAGCGTGGCGGTATCGCGCGTGCTGCGCACGTCGACGGTGCCGAGCACGGTTTCCTGTGCATTGGCGGAGGTGGCGAGCGCCGCGCCCGCCAGTGCGGCAAATAGTGCGCCGGCGAGCGGCATTGTGCGCAACGGACAGGGCATGTGCGCCTGCGTGTTGCCCGACAAGCCGCCTGGAATTGAGGGATGCCGAATTCGCAAACCGTCAACGGAACGTAATAAATGCCCCATGATGTTTCCTCCTTGAAATAGGGATTGAGGGCCATTCCGTTTCCGAATTGTCGGAATTCATCGGCGACGGCGCCGTTTTTTGGCCGCGTTGAGCGGCGTTCCGACCCCGACCTGTTATTGCCGGGGCTGTATTGGGTTTTATTTGTTTTTTAGCCCAATCTTTACATCCAGGATGGCCTTGTTTGCCTTGCCGTATATGCGGTCACGCAATCGCTTGGCGATAGCAAATTCCGGCTTTCTCTAAGAATGTAAATAGGTCAGGTGATGTTTTTTACGGCGCGCCGCGGCATGTGCCATATGCAAGGTGTCCGGATGTTGCCGGGAGCGTGAGAAAAACCGCACGGCAATGGCAACGAAGCGGGTAATGAAACATATCGGCGGACGGCACAGCCGCCGTCCGCCGTGTGGAAATTGTGCTGGAATCCCGAAAACCGCGCATGCGCTGGCATCCGTGACCCGCGAACAGCAGGCTGACCAGGCATTTGTCCTGTGATCCCAATAAACATGCGGCATCACGCTTCCGGGCTCCTTCCAGCTCCAAGCGCCTGTTAAGTCAGACTGACGACGTTTTGCTGCTCGAACAGATCGAGCAGCATCAATGCCGCCTGCGTCGAGGAAAGTTCGCCGGCGCGGATTTTCTCCTCGATGGCCGGCAAGTTGATACGGATGTTGGGGTGGCCGTAGAACGTGCGCTTGAGGTGTTCGGAAACGAGGTTATGCACCCAGTCAATGTTCTGCTGCTGGCGGCGACGCATCAGCACGCCGGAAGCTTCCGTCGTCTGGCGGAATTCTTCGATCGCTTTCCAGACTTCCGGCACGTTGTCGCCCGTGTAGGCCGAGCAGGCCAGCGCCCTTGTCTTCCAGCCTTCGGTCGACGGCTGGAGGAAATGGATAATGCGTTCGTAGTCGGCGCGCGCGGCCTCGGCGCGCAGCTTGTTATCGCCGTCGGCCTTGTTGACGAGAATCAAATCGCAGCGCTCCATGACGCCTTTTTTGATGCCTTGCAGTTCATCGCCGGCGCCGGCAATCTGAACAAGTAGAAACATATCGACCATCGAACGCACGGTGATTTCGCTTTGTCCGACGCCGACGGTTTCGACCAGAAGGACGTCGAAACCGGCTGCTTCGCAGACGATCATCGTTTCTCGCGTTTTACGCGCGACGCCGCCGAGGACGCCGCCGCTGGGCGAGGGGCGGATATAGGCGCGTTTGTCGCGCGAGAGTTTTTCCATGCGCGTTTTGTCGCCGAGGATGCTGCCGCCGGTGACGCTGCTGCTCGGATCGACGGCGAGCACGGCGGGGCGATGTCCCATATCGCACAGTTGCAGCCCGAGCGTCTCAATCAGCGAGCTTTTGCCGGCGCCGGGAACGCCGGTGATGCCGACGCGAATCGTCTGGCCGGCGTGCGGCAGCAGGCGCGACAGCATTTCCTGTGCCATTTCCTGATGCCGGTCGGCGTTGCTTTCGACCAGCGTGATGGCGCGCGCCAGAATGGCGCGGTCGCCGGAGAGCACGCCGTCAACGTACTCATCGATGGAAAGCTCGTGCTTGCGCGCCACCGGCTTGTAGGCGGCATTCTGGGTGTTCTGTGCGTAATTGCCTGGCATGCCGTCATGCCGGCTTTCGATGCCGGACATCACGTTGGTTGTGAACCCCTTGTGGTGCTCGTCGTCTTCCGGGAACCATTCCGGACGTATCAGTTTTTCGTCACTCATCAATCCGCGCCTTGATAGTAAAAAAGGGTTGCCGCCAGCAAGACAGCAAAAATCGGCGGCAACCTGAGGAGAAAGTCTGGAGACCCATTGTCAGAAAACCGGCGGCTACCCGGAAAATGGATTAAGGGATCAAGAGATCTGATGTTTCTCCCAGGTTTTCCGTCGCGTTTAACCGGCTTTAGCGTATCCCGCCGACGCCAGCGTAGCCGGCGCCGGCAGGATACGTAACGAACGTCAGCCGAGCTGCTCGTTGAGCTTTTCGAGAACTTTCTTCGCTGCGACAGGAATGACGGTGCCGGGTCCGAAGATCAGCGCTGCGCCGTTCTTGTAGAGGAAGTCATAGTCCTGAGCCGGAATGACGCCGCCGATACAGGCGAGAATATCGCCCCGGCCGCGTTTTTTCAGTTCCTGCACGAGCTGCGGCAGCAGGGTATTGTGGCCGGCCGCCAGCGAACTGAAGCCGACGACATGTACGTCGTTTTCCACCGCCATGTCGGCGGCTTCTTCCGGCGTCATGAACAACGGGCTGACGTCCACGTCGAAGCCCAGGTCGGAGAAAGCGGTGGCAATGACCTTGGCGCCCCGGTCGTGGCCGTCCTGGCCGATTTTAGCGACCAGCATACGCGGCCGGCGACCGTGCTTCTTCTCGAATTCGGCGCACATATTCTGCACTTCCTTCAGGTCGGAGTTTTCCGCGTACTCTGAACTATAGACGCCCGAGATGGAGCGAATGACCGCCTTGTGACGCGGGAAGACCTTTTCGATGGCATCGGAGATTTCACCCAGGCTGGCGCGCGCCTTGGCCGCTTCCACCGACAGTTCGAGCAGGTTGCCGTTTTCGCGCGATTCTGCAGCACGCGTAATGGCTTCCAGAATCTGTTTGACGCGGGCGTTGTCACGGTTGTCGCGCAGTTTCTTGAGCCGCTCGATCTGCGCAGCGCGCACGGCGGTGTTGTCGATGGAGAGGATGTCGATCGGGTCCTCGTGTTCGAGACGGTATTTATTGACACCGATGATCGGCTCGGCGCGCGAGTCGATGCGCGCCTGACGCCGCGCTGCCGCTTCCTCGATACGCATCTTCGGCAAGCCGGTTTCGATGGCCTTGGCCATGCCGCCGAGGCGTTCGACTTCGACGATGTGTCCCCAGGCCCGTTTGCGTAACTGATCGGTCAGCCACTCGACGTAGTACGAACCGCCCCACGGGTCGATCGTCTTGCAAATGCCGGTTTCGCTTTGCAGATAAATCTGCGTGTTGCGCGCGATGCGGGCGGAAAAGTCGGTCGGCAGGGCGATGGCTTCGTCCAGCGCGTTGGTATGCAGCGACTGCGTGTGGCCGAGCGTGGCGGCCATCGCCTCAATGCAGGTGCGCGCGACGTTGTTGAACGGATCCTGCTCGGTGAGGCTCCAGCCCGACGTTTGCGAGTGGGTGCGCAGCGCCAGTGATTTCGGGTTCTTCGGGTTAAACTGCTTGAGCAGCTTGGCCCACAGCAGGCGGCCGGCGCGCAGTTTGGAAACTTCCATGAAGTAGTTCATGCCTTCAGCCCAGAAGAACGAAAGGCGCGGTGCGAACTTGTCCACGTCGATGCCGGCGGCGATGCCGGTGCGTACGTATTCGAGGCCGTCGGCGATGGTGTAGGCCAGCTCGATGTCCGCTGTCGCGCCGGCTTCCTGCATGTGGTAGCCGGAAATACTGATGCTGTTGAACTTGGGCATGTACTTCGAGGTGTATTCGAAGATGTCGCCGATGATGCGCATCGAACCCTTAGGTTCGTAAATGTAGGTATTGCGCACCATGAACTCTTTGAGAATGTCATTCTGGATGGTGCCGGCCAGTTGATCGAGGCGGGCGCCCTGTTCGAGACCGGCGACGATGTAGAAGGCCAGTACCGGCAGCACCGCGCCGTTCATCGTCATCGAGACTGACATTTCGTGCAGCGGAATGCCGGAGAAAAGAATTTCGGCATCAAGAATCGAATCGACCGCCACGCCAGCCTTGCCCACGTCGCCGACGACGCGCGGGTGATCGGAGTCGTAGCCGCGGTGCGTCGCCAGGTCGAAGGCGACCGACAGACCTTTTTGCCCCATCGCCAGATTACGGCGGTAGAAGGCATTACTTTCTTCGGCAGTCGAAAAGCCGGCGTACTGGCGGATCGTCCAGGGACGCTGGACATACATCGTCGGGTACGGGCCGCGCAGGTTGGGCGCCAGGCCTGCCAGAAAGCCGAGGTGTTCGATGCCCTTGATGTCGGCCTCGGTATATAGCGACTTGACCGGAATCTGTTCGTTGGTCATCCAGACCGGGTCCTGGTCGATACGCGCCTCCAGTGCTTTCCTCCAGGTCTTTTCATCGACCTTGGCGACCTTCGGCTGGTAATCCATTTTGGTGAAATTCGGGAATGTGCTCATCGTGATTTACCCCATGTACTTTTCTTGCAGTTTTTTGTTGATTTCGTAGCAGTTGGCGCGAACGTGGATGTAATCGTCCACGCCGGCCGCGTTGAACGTCTCGGTGACTTCGGCCGGCTGCTTGCCGGCGACGATGACCGTGATGTCCGGCTTGGCCGCTTTGATCCGCTGCGCAATCGTCGGCACGTAATCGGGATAGGTGGCGTCGGTCGAGCAAATGACGACGACCGGCGCGCCGGAAGCCAGCGCTGCGTCCGCCGCTTCTTCCGCCGTGGCGAAGCCTTCGTTGCCGATGACCTCGAAGCCGGCGACTTCGAAAAATCCGCGGGCGAAGTCCGCGCGCGGCTTGTGCTGGGGAATAGGCCCCATGTTGGCAAGGAAGAGACGGAGTTTTTCGCCTTTTTCGGCAAACCGGGTTTCGACATCCTGGCGCAGATGCTCGAACGCTTCTGCCAGACGGGAAATTTTGAGCGGTTCGGCAGTCGGACGTTCACTGTCGAAGCTGCTCAGCACTTCAAAGAGCTGGCTCAGCGTTGCGCCTTTATCCACCGCGTCGATAGCCAGTTCGACGGACGCGCCGACCGGGCTGGAAAAGCCTTTCTCGATATTGGTGAGATCGAATCCCAGCGTGTAGTCCTGATTGATGTGGGCGTGCTGCGCAACGTCATCGACGCGCGTTTGCTTGAGCGCTTTCCGATCAACGAGCGGCACTTCGATTTTCTTCTCGACCAGGTTGGCGTACATATTGGTGCCGAGAATGACATCGCTGCGTGTTTCGACAGCCTTGGCGCGTTTTGCTGCAGTGGCTGCGGCCATTTTCTGCGGCAGGCCGGCCATGATTGCGGCGGACATGCCGCCATTCTTTTCGATTTCCTGGAAAATTTTCCAGGCAGACTGACCGAATTCATGCGTCAGCTTTTCGATGGAGTAGGCGCCGCCGCCCAGGTCAATCGGCATGGTGAAGCGCGATTCTTCCTGGAGCATGACCTGTACGTTGCGCGCGATGCGGCGTGAGAAACGATCCGGCGTGCGAATCGGTTCGTCGAACGGTGACAGATGCATGCTGTCTACGCCGCCCACTGCGCCGGAGAAGCCTTCACTGGTGACGCGCAGCATATTGACGTAGGGGTCGAAGACCGTCTTGTTATATGCCGAGGTGCGTCCGTGAATCGTCATTTTCTGTGCGTCTTCATTACCGCCGAAGGCGGCGACGATCTGCGCCCACAGGATGCGTGCCGCGCGCAGTTTGGCAATTTCCATGAAGAAGATCGAGCCAAGCGAGAAGCCGAAGCGAATGCGCGGGGCGACCTGGTCGATAGACAGGCCTCTTTGAATCATTTCACGCAAATACTCGGCCGCCGTGGCGAGCGCGAAAGCGACTTCTTCCGTCGAGGCTGCGCCGGCATTGTGATAGGGATGCCCCTGCACGAAGATCGTTTGCAGCTTCGGCGCTTTTTTGGCTGCCCACGCTGTCGCTTGATGCATGCTGTCGTAAGCCATCTTGAGCGAAACCGGCAGTTTGCCTTCGGTCGCCAGTACGGCCAGCGGGTCGCTGCCGACACAGCCGTCGACCCAGTGCAGATGATTGACGCCCGCTTCGTTGTCCTGCATGGCAACCGACAGCATAGCTAGCATGGGTAGTGAAATAGCGCCCGTGAAGCACTGCACGGGGACTGTTTTCAGATCGATGCCCTGAAAAATCGTCGAAACATCGTGCAGGGTTTCCAGCGAAACGCCATCGCGGCCGACGTCCTCTTCAGAAGCGTTGGCGGGGCTTTGCCCGCTGCGCGTCGGATGGTCGAGCACGATGTTGAGGCCGGTCTGTCCGCGGGCGATATCAAAGCGCGCTTCCTCATTGAACGTTTGCGGGAAGGCGAGCGTGAGTTCCTGATTGATTTTCCACGGCGCCTTGATGTACCCGTTCGGGCGCGTACTGCGCACGAATGGCTGGAAGCCCGGCTTGGATTTTAGGTGCGGCAAGCCTTCAATATCTTCGGCCATGTAGATCGGCTCGATCGTCAATCCCTCGTAGGTCTTGGTATACATGACCTTGTCGAAGGGCGCGCCTTTCAAGGCGGCGGTAGCCTCCTCTTTCCACTCCTCCTTGCTGGGCTTCTTGAATTCATCGAAAAACCCGCGCTCGGCATCGATTTTCGTGATGTCGACCGTTGTTTGTTGGTCACTCATAACTTTCGGCTCCTGTAGTGTTGCCGGGATATGTCTCCATAACCCGCGCCTGTTGTGTGAAGTTGGCGTAAAATGGCGTCGCCGCAGCCTCCTCGGCGGTCATGTCCAGTGAAAGCGTTGCAGAGGCCTTGGCGACATTGACTGACGATGTCGGCGCTACGCAGGTGCGTATGCCGACATCAGAAATCTGGAAACGAACGGATGAGCCTGGCGGCTTTCCCCAATTGCCGCCGCCATCCCGACTATCCGCAGTACGCGCAGTACGCGTGCCGGCGCGATGGCGCAAGCCATCCGCGCGGCGTGCATTCTGCGCGTGAAGACAGCCGGTATAACAGAGATAAGCCATACCAGTGCGTGCGCACTGGAGACCTGCGTCGGCAAAGGGCCGAAAGGGTAAAGTTCGGTTGGTCGCGTTTCCAGTCATCTGGAAGAGATTTTCCATCAGCGTCATGATTCACCTTTCTCGAATACGATGCATGAATTCGTGAAAAGGGGAATCAGGTCGTGAGATCAACTACCGGGAATCCGTAAAACTACAAAAACCGTACGAATGCACATTTTTGTGCGAGTCTGTACAGACCGCAATCGTTGTAATTGGCGTTTCTGAACGGTATCGGAAAAACCGGCAGCTAATCAACGAAACCTCACCCCTCACCCCGAGGTTGGCAGTTCGTTCATCCCAGGCCGGTCTTCTGGCTTGCCTTCATCCTCTTCCGGCGCCTTCCCATGCAATGCTTTGCACAGTGGCACTGTTGCCGGATTCGTCAGGCCTACAGCAGCGGGGGGCTGCACCGGAATGCTTGTCAAAGGCTGTCTCGACAAGACCACCGGTTTCCCGTTTCACCTTCCCCACAGAACAGGGGGCGAGGCACCTGAAATTCAGGCCGTAGGGTAAATCGCAGCGCCCGTCTTGGCAATGTGGTTAACCACATTCAGACGGGCAATATAAAAGACTTTGAATTTTTGGCCGGTTTTCTCATTTATATAAAATGGTGAAATGATGGCATGAGGAGATAAACAGGCTGGCGTGCAGGTCGCCCCGGCCGGTTTATTGAGGAATGTGCCAGGCTGTTCGGCATGGGAACGCCGCGTTGCGTGGTTCTCCGGCTTCGCTGATGCCCCCGATTGGGCGCCATGATGAGTTTTCTTTTTTTTGACGGAATGTTCTGCCGACACTCAATCGGACTGACGAAATTCACTTTGTTTTCCGGTCGGATGGCACTATTCTGTTATCTGGAGTTTGTTCGGTTTCCGCAGGATTAAGCGTGTCCGGGCGAAGCCGTCTGCCGAAACAAACACCTGATATCCATGCAGATACGAAGATACGATGAGGAGTCCGTCATGGCGTATTCAGTAGCGGTCATTGGTTTGGGTGCGATGGGTATGGGGGCGGCGCAGTCCTGCGCGCGCGCCGGTCTCGATACGTATGGCGTGGATTTGTCTGCGCAGGCGCGCGACGTTTTGCAAGCCGCCGGTGCGAAAGCGGTCGCGGCATCGGCGGATGGTTTTGCCGACAAGCTCGATGCAGTGCTGCTGCTCGTGGTCAATGCCGCGCAGGTGGACGTTGTGCTTTTCGGCGAAAGCAAGCTCGCTGACAAGCTCAAGCCCGGCGCAGCGGTGATGGTTTCTTCGACGATTGCCGCGCAGGATGCCCGCCGTTTTGGCGAGGCGCTCGCCGCGCGTGGCCTGCTGATGCTGGATGCGCCGGTTTCCGGCGGTGCGGCGAAGGCGGCAGCGGGCGAGATGACGGTGATGGCGGCCGGTGATGACGCCGTGTTCGCCAAGTTGCAGCCGGTGCTGGATGCGGTCGCGGGCAAGGTGTACCGCTGCGGCAAGGACATCGGTCAGGGCGCGACGGTCAAGATCATTCACCAACTGCTCGCCGGGGTGCATATTGCCGCCGGAGCGGAGGCGATGGCGCTGGCCGCCAAGGCCGGGATTCCGCTCGATTTGATGTACGACGTGGTCACGCACGCCGCCGGCAATTCGTGGATGTTCGAAAATCGCATGAAGCACATTGTCGATGGCGACTACACGCCGCTGTCGATGGTCGATATTTTCGTCAAGGATTTGGGCCTAGTGACGGATACGGGCAAGGCGCTGCGTTTCCCGCTGCCGCTCGCATCCACGGCATTCAATATGTTCACCGAAGCGAGCAATGCCGGGCATGGCAAGGAAGACGACAGCGCGGTAATCAAGATTTTCAGCGGCATCGACTTGCCGAAAAAAGGGGGCTGAGATGTTGCAGTTAGGGGTAATTGCCGACGATTTCACCGGCGCGAGCGACATCGCCAGTTTTTTGACGGAGAACGGTCTGCGCACAGTGCAGATGAACGGTATTCCGGCGCGCGCCCTGCCGGACGGCGTCGATGCGGTAGTGATCAGCCTGAAATCGCGCTCGATTGCCGCGCAAGAGGCGATAGCGCAGTCGCTCTCGGCGTTGCAGTGGCTGCAAGCGGCGGGCTGCCAGCAGTTTTTCTTCAAGTATTGTTCGACGTTTGACAGCACCGCTGCCGGCAATATCGGCCCGGTAACGGATGCGCTGCTCGATGCGCTGGGCGAGGATTTCACGGTGATTTCCCCCGCGCTGCCGGTCAACGGGCGGACGATTTTCAACGGTTATCTGTTCGTCGGCCAGGTGCTGCTTAATGAATCGGGGATGCAGAATCACCCGATTACGCCGATGCGCGACGCCAGTCTGCCGCGCCTGATGGACGTGCAGGCGCGCGGCAAGACGGGACTGGTCGCCTATCCAGACATGGTGCAGGGCGCGGCGCACGTCAGGGACTGCTTCGCCCGTCTGCGCGCAGACGGCTACCGCTATGCGGTCGCCGACAGTGTTGATAATGCGCAACTGGCGGTGCTGGCCGAAGCCTGCCGCGATTTGCGTCTGGTTACCGGCGGTTCGGGGCTGGGCGCGTATCTGGCGGCGCTGCTTTCCGGCGGCAAGAAGGGCGACAACGCCTTTGTGCCGAAAAAGGGCGCGACGGTGGTGCTTTCTGGCTCGTGTTCGGTGATGACCAACAAGCAGGTCGCCACCTATAAGGCCGTCGCGCCGCACCGCTTCGTCGAGGCGCAGGCCTGCATCGAGCGGGGCGCGGACTATGCCGCCGAACTCGCCGCCTGGGTCGTCAGCCATTTGGACGATAAACACGCGCCGCTGCTCTACGCCACCGTGCCGCCGGATGAACTCAAGGCTATTCAGCAACGCTTCGGCATGGAGAAATCCAGCCATGCCATTGAGCAGGTGTTTGCCGCCGTCGCGGAAAAGCTGCGCGCGCAGGGCGTGGTCAATTTCATCTGCGCGGGCGGGGAAACGTCCAGCATCGTCGTGCAGCGTCTCGGCGTGGACGGCTTCCACATCGGCAAGCAGATTGCCCCCGGCGTGCCGTGGCTGCGCGTGCTCGATGGCGAAGTCTATCTCGCGCTGAAATCCGGCAACTTCGGCACTGAGGATTTCTTCGCTTACGCGCAAGGGATGTTCGCATGACCGAACTTGAGCAAAAAAACCAGATGGTGGCGCTGGCGGCGTCGCTGTTTAACCGGGGTTACAGCGTCGGCGGGGCGGGCAACCTGTCCTGCCGCCTAGACGGCGGGCGTTTCCTCGTCACCCCCACCGGTTCCTCGCTGGGGCGGCTGACGGCGGAACGGCTGTCGGTGCTGGATGGCGACGGCAATCTGCTCGCCGGCGACAAGCCGAGTAAAGAATCCGTCTTCCACCTCGCGCTGTACCGCAAAAATCCCGCCTGCAACGCCATCGTCCACCTGCATTCCACCTACCTCACCGCGCTGTCCTGCCTGCAAGGGCTGGATCCTGCGAACGCGCTCAAAGCGTTCACGCCGTATTACGTCATGCGCGTCGGCGCGCTGCCGGTTATCCCTTATTACCGCCCCGGCCACCCCGACATCGCGCGCGAGCTGGAAGCGCGGGCGCTCACGGGCCGCGCCTTCCTGCTCGCCAATCACGGCGTGGTGGTCACGGGCAGCGACCTCACCGATGCGGTGGATAACACCGAAGAACTGGAAGAAACCGCCAGACTGCATTTCATCCTGCGCGGCGAAAACATCCGCTATCTGACGGATGACGAAGTTAACGATCTGAAAAACCGGGGGAAATAACCATGCCCAAATTTGCTGCCAACCTGACCATGATGTTTGCCGACCGCCCCTTCCTCGAACGCTTCAAGGCGGCGGCGGACGCGGGCTTCCGCTACGTCGAATACCTGTGGCCCTACGACTATCCCGCCGCCGAGCTGAAAGCGCTGCTGGACAAGCACGGCTTAAAGCAGGTGCTCTTTAACAGCGCGGCGGGCGATACCAAAAACGGCGAATGGGGGCTGACTGCCCTGCCGGGGCGCGAAAACGAGGCACGGCGCGACATCGACCAGGCGCTGGAATACGCCATCGCCCTGGAATGCCCGACCGTGCACATCATGGCGGGCGTCGTCCCCGCCGGCGCTGACCGCAACGCCTATCTCACCACCTACATCGACAACGTGCGCTACGCCAGCGAACGCTTCCGCCCGCACGGCATCCACATCGTGCTGGAAGCCCTCAGCCCGCAGGTCAAACCGAATTACCTGCTGAAAAGCCAGTACGACACGCTCGCCGCCGTCGAAGCCATCGACCGCGACAACGTGCGGATCCAGTTCGACTACTACCACGCGCAGAACGTTGACGGGCAGTTGAGCGCGATGACCAAAGCGATGTTTGCGCGCATCGGCCACATCCAGATCGCCTCCGTCCCCGACCGCCACGAACCCGACGAAGGCGAAGTGAACTACCCCTACATCTTCGCCCTGCTCGACGAACTCGGCTACGCGGGCTACATCGGCTGCGAATACAACCCGCGCGGTAAGACCGAAGACGGGCTGGGCTGGCTTGCGGCCTATCGGGAGAAATGACACCCAGATCGACGATGCACAAGTAATGAGAAAACGCCGCTGTGGCTTGCAGGCCGCACCGGCGGCTGGTCGCTGTGCCGATCGGCCTGTTCCGCCGCCAGCCGGCAAACCGTCTTCTGACGTACAACCTGACTGAGGAGCCTGATATGGAAACAGACACCGCAAATACGCTGTTTGGCCTGCCGATGCCGATCGTCGGTTTGATCATCGCGGTTTTTGTCCTGATCTATCTGGTCTTGCGCACGCGGGTGCACGCGTTCATCGCCATGCTGATCGCTTCCGCCATCGCCGGTATGCTGGGCGGCCTGAGCGCGACCGATACCGTCAATGCGATTACCAAGGGCTTTGGCAACACGCTGGGCAGCATCGGGATCGTCATTGGCCTGGGTGTCATGATGGGGCGGATCCTCGAAGTTTCTGGGGCTGCCGAGCAGATGGCCTACAGCTTCATCCGCTTCCTCGGCAAGAAAAAGGAAGAATGGGCGCTGGCGATCACCGGCTATATTGTCAGCATCCCGATTTTTGTCGATTCCGCCTTCGTCGTGCTCTATCCCGTTGCCAAGGCGCTGGCGAAAAGCAGCAAACGCTCGCTGCTGACGCTGGGCGTCGCGTTGGCGGGCGGCCTGGTCGTTACCCACCACACCGTGCCGCCGACGCCGGGGCCGCTGGGTGTGGCCGGGATTTTCGGGGTCGATCTTGGCGCCATGCTGCTTTCCGGCATGATTTTCGCCGTGCCTTGCGTCATCGGCATGGTGCTCTATGCGCAATGGCTGGACAGACGTTACCCGGACTTCAACGCGGAGGCTTTTGGCGAAGCGGCCATGCCTGAGCCGTCCGCAGACGACACGGAGATGCCGCAAGGCAAACCGCTGCCCAGCCTGTTTCTGTCCATGCTGCCGATTGTTTTGCCGATTGCGCTGATTTTCATCAAAGCGATTGTCGACATGGGCGCCGGCTATTTTATTGAAGGTGGCGATGCCCTCAAGCTGTTCAAAACGGGTGCGTGCTACCAGACCATTGCTTTTGTCGGCCATCCGGTCGTTGCGCTTGCCCTGAGCGTGCTGGTTGCCGTGTATACCCTGATGCCGCGCGCCAGCGCCCACGATACGGCCATGCGTCTGGAAGAAGGGGTGACCAGCGCCGGTATCATCCTGCTGGTCACGGGAGCCGGCGGTGCACTTGGCGCCATTCTGCGCGACAGCGGGGCGGGCAAGCAGCTGGCGGAACAGATCGCCCAGCATCTGCCGTTTTCGCCAATCATGATTCCTTTTATCGTCGCCACCCTGATGCGTTTCATCCAGGGGTCGGGGACGGTGGCGATGATCGCCGGCGCGTCCATCTCGATGCCGATTCTCTCCGAAATCGAGGGGATCAACATGCTGATGGCTGCTAATGCCGCGACCATGGGGTCGCTGTTCTGCGGGTATTTCAACGACAGCCTGTTTTGGGTGGTTAACCGGATGATGGGCATTGCCGAAGTGAAAAAGCAGATGATTGTCTGGTCGGTTCCGACGACTATCGCCTGGGGCATCGGCGGCGCGTGTGTCGCTTTGGCCAACTTCGTTTTCGGTCAAGGCGGCAAACTGATCGATCCGCTGCTGCCGCTGGTTATTCTGGCCTTGGTCATGGCTTACGTGTTACATATGAACAGGCAGATTGCCGAATGAATCATGGCGGTCGAGGCTGGGAAGCTCGTGTAATACGGGCTTCCCAGCCTCGGTACGTCAGAAAAGACGTCAGAAATTTTTGAAAAACAGGGGCAAAATTGCGGCAGGAGGGTAGGTGTCCATGAAATGCGCTCCGGCAAAATATCAATGTGTAAAGCATTCGTTACCTGCAGTGCCGTGTTGCCTCGCCGCTGCGCGTTGCCGGCGCCGGTAGCGCGCAAGTGAGCGTTGTTGCCGGGCGGGCCAATTGACCGGGGCAGACTGAGCTGGACCGGGGTCGCCGATCTTTTTCAGAGAAAACGACATGAAAATTTCCTCTTCCCGCCGCAGTTATTTTCTGGCGGCTTTGTTGGCCTTCCTCGCGCTATGTGCGTCTTGGCTGGGAAATCGCATTGAGCGCGATTTTGGCCGGGTGGACGTCAACACCGTGATATTCATGACCGAGGAACTGCAGCCCATGGTCGCCAAGTTGTATCGCCCGCTGACGGCGACGGCCGAGCACCCCGCGCCGGGGCTGCTTGCCTTGCATGGTTACCAGAGCGATAAAGAAGCCGCTTCCACTTTTGGCGCGCTGGAGCTGGCGCGGCGCGGCTATGTAGTGCTGGCGATCGACCAGTTCGGCCATGGTTATTCCACTCGGTTTCCCGCTTCAAACAAGAACATGAGCGGTTCAAACAATGGTTACCAGTACCTGAAAAGCCTGCCTTTCGTCGATCCAAACCGTCTGGGCATTTTTGGTCACTCCACCGGGGCGCTCAATGCCATCCGTGTCGCCAGGGCCAACCCCGATCATCGTGCGGTCAATGGGCAGAGCAGCAACGGCGGGGAGATGAGGGGGCTGAACAACTACCTGCTGACCCAGGGCTTGTATGAAGAAATCGGGGGGTATCGTGAAAGAACGTTTCCGGTCAAGGATCTTGTCCGCAATGCCAACCGCCTTAAGGCATTCGATTTGCCGGCGGACGCTACGCTGGAATGGAACCATACCTACGGAAATTTTACCGACGGCAGCGCCCGGCGCGCCGATTTGGTAAGCGGCACCCATCTGGGCGTCATGATTTCCGCCGAGACCAACCGGAGCGCCATCGACTGGTTCGGGCAGGCGTTCGATCAGGAAAATGATATCGATGGCTACACTTACTGGTATAAGGAGTTTTGCGGCCTGGCTGCGCTTTTCTTCGCCTTGGCGGCCATGCTCTTCCTGGCTAACGGCCTGCTGGCATTGCCTTACTTTGCCGCCGCCTGCCAGCCGGTCGGGCGTGCGTCCTGGCTGCCTCGGCGGACCTGGCTGGGCTTGGGCATGATCAATATCGCCCTGACCATGCTGCTTTATCCTGTTTTCACCCAATGGGGCGGGGCGAACGAGCCGATCGCCGCTGTGCTGCCGTTCATGCCGCTGGAAATGGGCAATGGCATCATCACCTGGCTGCTGGTCAATGCCCTGGTCAGTATCGTGTTCTTCATTTTATGGCGGCACGGCCAGCCCATTCCGCTTGATCGTCTCGGCATCACGGCGGCGCCTGCGCAGGGGCGGGGCATCTGTCGCCATGTCGTACTGGCGTTCCTTCTCGCTGGCACGCTCTATGCGTTGACATTGTTCATCTATAACCTGTTTGCCCAGGAGCTGCGCTTTCTCTGGCCCTTGCTCAAACCGATGACCAACGCGCGCTGGCAGATTTTTCCTGCTTACTGGCTGCTCATTTTTATCGCGTTTGCCGCCATCAATGGCCTGATCCTCACCGCGCAGATGAAGCAGCCGGTCGGAAAAAGCTTTGCTGTGACCTGGTTGCGCTGGAGCCTGGGCAGCATCGCGATCTCGGTTGGCGGCCTGTGCATGCTCTGGTGCCTGCACTTTATTCCGGATTACCTGCAAATCGGCCCCGGTTTCGATGTGCTGGGATTGCCGAAATTTGGCGGCCGCTGGATGATGATGTTGCCGGTCATCATCAGCCAGTTCTGCGCGATGATCGTCATCAATCACTGGTGCTACCTGAAAACGGGCTATATCTGGCTGGGCGTGACACTCACTTCATTGCTGATGGCCTGGATGATGGTTGGCGGCCAGGTGATTGGCCGTTTTACGGCCTAAGTCCGGGCCGTCCGGAAAATGCGCGTAAAAAATGCGCCCGCCTAAAGGCCGGAGGCCGCCATGCCGGCGCATTTGCGGCCATATCGACCGCGCCACTTCCGCAGGCACCGCCTTGGCGTCGGGCGCAGACATATTTCTCAAGGCCCGAATCTAGCGGGTGGTGTGACGAAACGCCGATGCCGTAGTGACTGCCGCCTACTACGCCTGGGTAGGTCGTGGCGAAATGATGAAAGGCGCCGGAGTGTTTTTAGTCCGGTCAGACGGCGACGGGAGTTTCCGTTTCTGGCAGCAGCAGCCGAACCTTGCCATCCGCGTCGATATCGACGTCGACACGGCCGCCATGAGTCAGGCGTCCGAACAATAGCTCGTCGGCCAGCGCCGCGCGAATGGTGTCCTGAATCAGGCGCGCCATCGGACGTGCGCCCATCTGCGGGTCAAAGCCTTGATCAGCCAGATAGGCCTTGAGCGCATCCGAGAAGGTGGCTTCGACTTTCTTTTCGTGCAACTGGGCTTCCAGCTGCATCAGGAATTTATCGACGACGCGCAGAATAATTTCCGGACTGAGCGGCTGGAATGGAATGATGGCATCGAGCCGGTTGCGGAATTCCGGCGAGAAGATACGCCGGATCTCGGCCATTTCGTCACCGGCCTGGCGTGCGCCGGTAAAACCGATCGTGCTTTTCTGCAAATCTTCCTGGCCTGCGTTGGTGGTCAGGATGATGATGACGTTGCGAAAATCCGTCTTGCGCCCATTGTTGTCGGTCAACGTGCCGTGGTCCATGACCTGGAGCAGGATGCTGTAGATGTCGGGATGCGCTTTTTCGATCTCGTCGAGCAGCAGTACGCAATAAGGCTTTTTGGTGACGGCTTCGGTCAATTGGCCGCCCTGATCGAAACCCACATAGCCGGGCGGCGCACCGATGAGGCGGGAGACGGCGTGGCGCTCCATGTATTCGGACATATCGAAACGCAGCAGGTCGACCCCCAAGCAATAGGCGAGCTGCCGGGCGACCTCGGTTTTACCGACACCGGTTGGCCCGGAAAAGAGAAAGTTACCGATGGGGCGGTCCGGCATACCCAGTCCCGAGCGCGCCATTTTGATGGCTCTGGCCAGCGCCTCAATGGCGGCATCCTGCCCAAAAACAACGGCTTTGAGATCGCGGTCAAGATTTTTCAGCGCATTGCGGTCATCGGCGCTGACCTGTGTGGATGGCACACGGGCGATGTGGGCGACAATCTCTTCGATATCCTGCCGGCCGATGACTTTTTTCTGCCTCGATTTGGGCAGGATGCGCTGTGCTGCGCCCGCTTCGTCGATGACATCGATAGCCTTGTCGGGCAGGTGGCGATCGGTGATGAAGCGCACGGACAGATCGACCGCCGAACTCAGCGCTGCCGCCGAATAGCGGATGCCATGGTGCGCCTCGAAACGCGATTTCAGCCCTTTCAGAATAGCCAGCGCATCGGCCGACGAGGGTTCGCTGACATCGATTTTCTGAAAACGGCGCGATAACGCATGATCTTTCTCGAAAATGCCGCGATACTCGTTATAGGTCGTTGCACCGATGCATTTGAGCAAACCGCTGGACAACGCCGGTTTGAGCAGGTTCGATGCGTCCATGGTGCCGCCGGAGGCCGCTCCTGCGCCGATCAGCGTATGAATTTCGTCAATAAACAAAATGGCTTCGGGCATTTCGGCCAACTGCTTGAGCACGCCTTTGAGACGTTGCTCGAAATCGCCGCGATACTTGGCACCGGCCAGCAGCGCGCCCATATCCAGCGCGTGGACTCTGGCCTGTGCCAGTATCGCCGGCGCCTCGCCGTCGACGATACGGCGTGCCAGGCCTTCGGCAATGGCGGTCTTGCCGACGCCGGCTTCGCCAACCAGCAACGGGTTGTTCTTGCGGCGGCGGCAGAGCGTCTGGATAAGGCGTTCCAGCTCGGCGTCCCGCCCGATCAGCGGGTCGATGCGGCCTTGCAGCGCCAGGGCGTTGAGGTCGATCGTATAACTGTCGAGCGGGCTGGTTTCCGGCAATGTTTCGCTTTCGCCGTGTGCGCCAGGCGCTTCCTTCTGTGATGTGTCCTGCGGTGTTTTGCTGATGCCGTGGGCAATGAAATTGACGATGTCGAGCCGCGTGATGCCTTGTTTTTGCAGGTAATAGGCAGCGTGCGATTCCTTTTCGCCAAAAATGGCGACGAGCACGTTGGCGCCGTTGACCTCCTTCTTGCCGGCTGACTGGACATGCAGCATGGCACGCTGGATGACGCGCCGAAAGCCCAGCGTGGGCTGCGTGTCAATTTCTTCGTCACCATCAATTTGGGGCGAATGCTCGTTGATGAAAACCGTCAATTCATGCCGCAGTATTTCGAGCTGGCCGCCGCAGGCGCGCAGCGCCGCCGCCGCCGAGGGATTATCGAGCAGGGCAAGCAGTAGATGCTCGACGGTAATGAATTCATGGCGATTTTGCCGCGCTTCGACAAAGGCAAGGTGCAGGCTGACTTCCAGTTCTTGTGCAATCATTTAATTTTTCTCCATGATGCAGGCGAGCGGATGACCATTCGCGCGAGCGTAAGCCATGACCTGTTCTGTCTTGGTGGCCGCGATATCGCGCGGATAAACGCCGCAGACGCCCTGGCCTTCCGTATGCACCTTGAGCATGATCTGCGTTGCCCGCTCGTGGTTCATGGCAAAAAATTTTTGCAGGATGTGGACGACGAAATCCATGGGCGTAAAGTCATCATTGAGCAGCAGCACGGTATACAGCGGCGGCGGAGCAAGCTGGGTGTGCTGTACTTCGAGAAGAATGTCGGTTTTCGGCTGTTTGTCGCTCATTGGCGCATTGTATAGCGAATGGGTTTCGTTGAAGCCGTGCAAGGCGGCGATCGCGGATTACTGCCGTAATTTCCGCTGTCGTGCCAGGAAATATTTCACATTTGGAGGTTAAAAACGCTTGACGCATTGTGGGAATTTAGCGTACAAAGCGGGCGTGCCTGAATCCGAATGTTTTGGGTTCCAGGCATGTAAGTCGGGCATGGCCCGGATTCTGTCTTTTTTAAGGATGTAGCATATGGCAACAGGTACAGTAAAGTGGTTCAATGACGCCAAGGGTTTTGGTTTTATCACCCCGGATGATGGTAGCGAAGATCTCTTCGCCCATTTCTCGGCGATCAGCATGAACGGATTTAAAACCCTCAAAGAAGGGGAGAAGGTTTCTTTTGATGTCACTCAGGGGCCCAAGGGAAAACAAGCTTCCAATATTACGCGCGCCTAAGCAGCGACCGATGTAATATCCAAAACCCGCTTCGGCGGGTTTTTTGCGGCCATTTTCCGGCATTCCCCGCAAAAATATGGTGCGTGCTGGCAGGCTCGCAGGCACGGACGAAAAAACAAACTGACACAAACGGATGGCCAGGGCTTCGGTATCATGGCATCCGTTTTTTATTCACTTCTGTGCCATCGATACACTGCCATGAAAGCGATTTTCCGCATCCCTGCCTCCTCGCATCACATCGTGCAGGCGCTCCCCAGCGCCGGCGTTCCAGCGCGTTCTTCCCGGCTGCTTCGGCAGTGTGCGTGCAGTCTTCTGGCGTTGTTCTTGTCTCTGCCATCTGCCGCGTTTGCGCAAGCAGACGGTCTGCCGGAATTGGGCGAGGCGGCGCGCGCCGATCTTTCGCCGCAGATCGAACGCCGCATCGGCGAGCGCATCATGAATGAAATCCGACAACGCGAGCCGGCGTATGTCGAAGACCCGGAAATCAGCGATTACCTCAATCGCCTGGGGCGCCGTCTGGTTGAAGCCAGCAGTGATCCGACGGGCCGGTTTTATTTCTTTGCCATCCGCGACAATGCAATCAATGCATTCGCTATGTTTGGCGGCTACATCGGCGTCAATACGGGAACGATCCTGACGGCACAGACGGAATCGGAACTGGCCGGCGTGATTGCGCACGAAATTGGCCACGTCACGCAAAACCACCTGGCCCGCCAGATTGCCAAGGAAAAACAAAATACGGTGCCGATGCTGATTGCCATGGCTGTGGGCATACTGGCTGCGCGCTCCAACTCTGATGCGGCGATGGGCGCGATCGTCGGGGCGCAGGCAGGCGCTGCGCAGGCACACCTGGCTTATTCCCGTGAATTTGAGCGAGAAGCCGATCGCGTCGGTTACCAGATCCTCAGCAAAGCCGGGTTTGACGTGCGCGGTATGCCAGATTTTTTTGGGCGCATGCAGCAGTCTACGCGGATTTATGAAAGCGCGGCGCCGGTGTATTTGCGTTCGCACCCGTTGACGATCGAGCGGCTGTCCGACATGCAGAACCGTGTGCGGGAATCGCCCTACAAGCAAATCGTCAGTCATCTCGATTTTTATCTCGTGCGCGCCAAGCTCCGCGCCTATCAAGGGACGCCAGAGGAGGCGGTGCGTGATTTCGACATACAGGTCAAGGAACGCAAATCGGTTTCCCTGGCGGCGGCGCGTTACGGGCTGGCGGCGGCCTATCTGCGCGCAAAAAATACACAGGCTGCGCAGCGTGAGCTGGAATCCTTGCTGGCTTTGCGCGTAGCTTCACCGCTGATTTCCGGCCTGGCCGGCGCCATCCGCATGGCGGCGCATGATGCGGCAGGTGCAGCGAGCGTATATCGCGAATCGCTGCAACGTTTTCCGCAGGCAAGATCATTGGTGTATGGCTATGCTGATGCGCTGTTCGATGCGCGCCGGTTCGATACGCTGCTGGATTTTCTCGAATCGCGGCTGCGCCAGAATCAGGCCGATGCCCGGTTATATGCCATTCAGGCTAAAACCTACGCAGCGCTCGGCAAGCGCTTTCAGCAGCATCGCGCCCAGGCTGAGGCCTATGCGCTGGAAGGTCAGTTGGGGGCAGCGATTGAGCAATTGCAATACGCGCAACAGGCCAAGGACGGCGATTTTTACGAGCAGTCGGCCGTTGATGCGCGCCTGCGCGAATTGCGCCAGCAGCAAGCGGAAGAAGACCGCCAGAAAAAAGACCTTTGAACAGGCGGGATTGGGCCAAGAGGTTCAGAAATTCAAAGAGTTGATGGAGAGTCATCATGCAGTTTGACCAGGAAATTGATGTCAAGGGGATGAATTGCCCTCTGCCGATTCTGCGCACGAAAAAAGCCTTGTTTCAGATGGAAAGCGGTCAGGTGCTGCATGTTCTGGCGACCGATCCGGGATCGGTGCGGGATTTTCAGGCCTTTGCTAGACAGACGGGCAATCGTTTGCTGGAAATGTCTGATGCCGGGCCGGTCTTTGAGTTTTACTTTCAGCGTAAATAAAAAGCATTTTAAATTCAAAGTCCCAGACGAAATCTGGCCGCGCTGGGGAAAGCCTTTATGCAGCCGGGCAGATAGTTGCTCAAGCGGCCGCTACATTAAGCGCTGGGCGATTGACGCCGGCAAAGGCATACAGTATGGGTTGTGTCTGTATCCTTGATGATGCCGTCCTTCAGATTTGTCGCGCCTCGGTGAGCCATTTGGAGACCGGCTCGGCGCGATAGGCACTCATGCGCATGAGCAGACGCTGGATATCGGTATCGACGAGCGCAATGTCGCGGTTCGACTGGATCATGAACCGCTCAGCCACGGCGCGATCAAACAGCGCCAATAGCGGGTCGTAGAATCCTGCAACATTGAGCAGCCCGACCGGTTTGGTATGAAAGCCGAGCTGGCTCCAGGTCAGGATCTCGCACAGTTCTTCAAAAGTGCCGAAACCGCCCGGCAGGGCGATGAAGCCTTCCGCCAGTTCCGCCATGCGTGCCTTGCGCGCGTGCATCGAATCGACGATTTCCAGCCGGGTCAATGCACGGTGATCGACGGGGCGGCCGGCGACCTCTTTGCCCATCAGGGCTTGCGGAATGATACCAATCACCTCGCCGCCCGCAGCAAGGCAGGCGTCGGCCAGAATGCCCATCAGGCCGATATTGCCGCCGCCGTAAATAAGAGTGATGCCGCGTTCGGCCAGCGTTTGGCCGAGCGCCTGGGCAGCGGCAGAAAATTCGGGGTCGTGACCTGCATTTGAGCCGCAGAAAACACAAAGTTTTTTCATCTATAGTTCCTGATTGATGTGAAGGCCGTTCTTTAAGGCGGTATGAAGTCGCAGAGATGTTTTTTCCCGCCCAGGCAACACGTGCAAGCAACAGGTGGTGCGGCGTGTTCGTGTCGTTTTATGTCTTGGAAATTCGTCCGTGAGTTTTATCGTATCGCTGTATCGTTGATGCGGGAGGCGTTATTTCCGGGGAGTAGCCGGCGCTATCGGTATAGCTGAAACGGGTAGTGCGGTCGGGGCGGCTAGGTAAGGTGATTGGGTAACTGGGTGATTGGATAATTGGAATAGCGCTGATCAGCCGGGCATCAGTCTGACTTTTCTGTGCCCTTGTGCGGAATGGGGTTGGCGCCCCGCATTCGCCATGGCACGCTTGCCCGCCTTCAGTTCGCCGCTTAGGAGGGGTATATGGGTTTCATCGGCGAGGGCATTCTATTTCAGCCGCACCTGCCGAAGCATAGCCAGGACTTCCGCCTGCACCGGGTCATCGCAGCTTGTCCGCCCCGTGAGCAGCGGCCACAGGTCGATATCTTCCATATCCGCCAGCTGCGCGAAAGCAGCTGCCTGCGCCGGCGTCAGGTGTGTATAGTGCGTATCGAGAAAGCCGCCGAGCACCACGTCCATTTCATGCATCGAGCGCTGGTTGCAAATCCAGCGCAGGCGGTTGTAAGTCACAGGGTCGGGCATCTGATGTTCTTCCACGATGTGTCTGTTTTCCTTTTGGGTGATGTGAACGGTATCTCGCAGTATTTCTGCGGCGCTTTCTTGCTGGCGTTCTGGGCATATCCGGCAATTGCCGGCGTATCGGCATGCGGAAGCGCGTATGCACAACAGTTTAGCGCAATTGTCTGCGCGTTCACGCTGCCCGTCATGCGGGGGCGGAGGGCAATATCTGGCGATCGTCTCAACCTCTCCGGTTCGCGCCGCAGTGCCACGCCATCGACATGAAGTGCGCCTAGCATCAGCCAAGGCGGGGCAGAACGGTAATGGGCCGGCATGATGCAAAGTATGGGTTTTCCGGCGCATTCGCTATAGAATGCCTGCGTCAATCGAGATCTCGGTCTGTTTTTCAACCCAAGGAGCGTTAGCATGTCGAAGACCCCCGTTCGTGTTGCTGTCACCGGCGCTGCCGGCCAGATTGGTTACAGCCTGCTTTTCCGCATCGCTTCCGGCGAAATGCTGGGCAAGGATCAGCCCGTCATCCTGCAATTGCTCGATCTGCCGCAGGCGCAAAAGGCTTGTCAGGGCGTCATCATGGAGCTGGATGACTGTGCTTTTCCGTTGCTGGCAGGCGTTTTTGCCACTGACGATCCGGATACGGCGTTCAAGGATGCCGATATCTGCCTGCTGGTCGGCGCACGTCCACGTGGTCCCGGCATGGAGCGTTCCGAACTGCTGAACGTCAACGGCGCGATTTTTACCGTGCAGGGCAAGTCGATTGCCGAGCATGCGAAAGAGGACGTGAAGGTGCTCGTCGTCGGCAACCCGGCCAATACCAACGCCTATATTGCCCGCCAAGCGGCGATCAAGGTCGGCCGCACTAATCCGGCCAATTATCACGGCATGCTGCGCCTGGATCACAACCGCGCCCTGTCAATGGTTGCCGCCAAAGCTGGCCGTCCGGTCGATAGCCTGCGCAAGATGGCCGTCTGGGGCAACCATAGTCCGACAATGTACGCCGATTACCGTTTCTGCACGGCGGATGGTCAAAGCGTCAAGAGCATGATCAACGACGAAGCCTGGAACAACGACGTATTTCAGCCGGCCGTGGCTAAGCGCGGCGCAGCGATTATCGAGGCGCGCGGCCTGTCTTCCGCGGCTTCCGCCGCCAATGCGGCCGTCTGCCATATACGCGACTGGGTGCTCGGCGCCGATGATTGGGTGACGATGGGCGTGCCGAGCGACGGTTCCTATGGCATTCCAGAAGGCATCATTTTCGGCTTCCCCTGCGAGTGCAAGAATGGTTCATACAAAATTGTTCAGGGGCTAGAGATCGACGCCTATTCGCAGGAGAAACTGAACAAGACGCTGAAGGAGTTGCAGGACGAGGCCGACGCCGTCAAGTCGCTGCTGTGAGGGCAGGGTACGCTTATGCCCGCTTCGGAAAGCCGCAGAAACTCCTGCGGCTTTTTTCATTCATACTTTACCCGTTTTCACCCATTTGCCGTCGCGGCCTTGCCGGCGGTTGATGAACTGTCCTGATTTTTTGTGGAGACTAACATGCGCCATCCGAGTACCGTCCTTTTCCCCGGGGAAAAACCGTTCCCCATCCTGCCCGCCGTCGATCATTACGCGGGTTCGGAGAAATTGCTGAAAAAAGCCATCCAGATTCAGGCTGAACTGGGGCCGATCTTCGATATCACCTGCGATTGCGAGGATGGCGCGCGCGCTGGCGCCGAGCGTGAACACGCGGAAATGGCCGTCAGCCTGGTCATGGGTGCGGAAAACCGCTTCGGCCGCGTCGCCGTGCGTATCCATGATGTGACCAGCGAACACTGGCGCAGTGATCTCGACATCGTCATCCCGCAGGCCGGCGAACGTCTGCCGTTCGTCACCATGCCTAAGCCGCGTAGCGCCGAGGACGTGCGCGTCCAGATCGCCTATCTGCGCGAGGTGGAGAAAAAGGCCGGCCTTAAGCGCGCACTGCCCGTGCATGTGCTGATCGAGACGCTTGGGGCGCTGCATGATGTGTGGGGGATCGCGGGGCTACCCGGCGTCGAATCGATTGATTTCGGCCTCATGGATTTTGTGTCTGACCATCACGGTGCCATTCCCGGCGCGGCCATGAAGAGTCCCGGCCAGTTTGAGCATCCCCTGATCGTTCGCGCCAAATGCGAAATCGCCACGGCGGCGCTGGCACGGGGCGTCGTGCCGACGCACAACGTGACCACAGAACTGAAGGACATCGACTTCATCCGCAATGACGCGCGCCGCGCCCGCAACGAATTTGGCTTCCTGCGTATGTGGAGTATCCACCCGAACCAGATCGTCCCGATTGTCGAGGCCATGCGTCCGGACTTCTCGGAGGTCGAACAGGCGGCCGCTATCCTGGTTGCCGCGCAGGACAAGGACTGGGGGCCGATTTCTCATGAAGGGCTGCTGCATGACCGCGCTTCATACCGCTACTACTGGGAGCTGTTGGCGCGCGCGCATGCGACGGGTATGGATTTGCCGGAGACTGCGCGGCAACGTTTCTTTGCCTGAACACGCCGATTCGGTCGCGGGATGGCCATGCCTGCCGCGACTTGTGGAACCCCCTGTATGTCGTCCCTGACTGAACTGACCCGCGCTGTGCTCGCCTTTCGCGACGCACGCGCGTAGGCGCAGTTTCATGATTTGCGCAACCTGATCGTCTCGCTCAATCTTGAAGCAGCCGAGTTGCTTGAACTGACGCAATGGAAGAGCGATGCCGAGATTGCCGCGCTGCCCGATGCGCCGGCAACGCGCGAAGCGCTGGCCGACGAATGCGCCGACGTATTGCTCTACCTGCTGCTGGTTGCCGAAAAGGCCGGCATCGACCTGGAGCAGGCCGCCAAGGATAAATTGCGCAAAAATGCGGAAAAATACCCGGTCGCACAGGCTTATGGCTCGCGCCGGAAATATACGGAATACCGCTGAATGGACGTTTTATAGTTAAAACCCTGAAGTTGAAGGAAAGCCGGGTAGCATGGATAGAGAAAAAATTCGAATTCCTTCGGTTTCTTTTTTATCGCATTTTCCTGCTTCCTGGGTGATTCAATATTAACATCTGCGGCGCTTCCCTGGCTCGCCCCTAGCAGCACCCTTAGGCCGGCGTTCATACGTACGGGCCGTATCTCAAGGGCGTCAACGCTGTGTATCTATGCCACGCGCAGCGCCGATACGACCGTATACGGCAATGATGAAGCGTTATGATGATCTATCCTTGCCAGAAGCGCCCGACGGAATGGGTAAAATGTCGGAAGATTTATGTATATCATATGCTTATCATGATATAGGCTGCTTGAGTGTGATTCGCTCTACCCTCTACGCTACTTGCGGGATACTGGCCAAATTTCATGCTTCTTCCGAGACGCTTGGCGCTAATCGCCAAAACGCCTGCGCAAAGTCGTCTACCCATCCCAAAAAATAATGTGAATGTGCTGCTGCGCCTTGCCGCACGACCCGTACTATCTTCAGCGACCGCATGTTCCCTTAACTACCAGACTTAACCTCATCCTCTTGTAAGATACCGTGCCTTATTCTCCTTTTTCAGCCCATGATGGCACTGTAACTCCCTTTTATGTCGCCAAATCTCCCTTCCGGATTCCGCGCCTTTTGGGCGTTTCATCCGGGCCGCCTCTACAGCCCTTGTCGATAGGGCGTTTGCCGGCAGGCCGGTTGGAAGTGCCCGTAAATACTGGACTTACAGATAGACCGGCCGGGAACCCGCGTAAACACTGGGCTGGCGAGTAGTCCCTCCGGAGATGCCCGTTTTACGCGGGGTTCGGGGCAGGCCGCTGCCGGCAGTATTGGTCGTACGGCGAGGCGCGCCAATACGCTCCAGTTATTTCTGGAATTCGTCTGAGCGGCTGCTTTGGCGAGATAGCGGCGGGTGGTAGGCTACATTCATGCTGTTCCGCGCTGCCGGCTACCATTTGACATCGATGCGCGCCCACAGGGAGCGCCCTGGTTCGTTGATGCGCACGTTTGATCCCGCGTTAGGGTTGATGCCCAGCGCATTGTAAAACTCGGGCGTTTGCATGGCTTTGGTCAGGTGTTCGGCGTACAGGCGGTTGAACAGGTTATCGACGCCGAAGCTTAGGCGCACGGCGGGCGAGAAGCGCCAGTGACCGTGAATGCCAAAGACGGCGAAGCCGGGCGTTTCGCCGATGTCGACGCCGTTGACATTGCCTTGTCCGACGGCGACGCGCGACTGGCGGGCGGCGAAGCGCAGCGTGGCCATGAGCGAAGCCTGTTCGGTATCGTAGCCGGCGCGCAGGCGGCCTTCCAGCGGCGGAATTTGCCCAAGGGGCTTGCCGTCGCTGCGGTTGCGCCCCCAGGTGTAGGCGAGGTCGCCGCCCAGTTTCCAGCGCCGGTCCCAGACGTATTCGGCGCCCAGCTCGAAGCCGTAGCGGAGGGCGTCGATGTTGCGCGCGAAGGAGTTTGCCGCCAGGTCATTGAGCAGCGGGCTGTCCGTTTCGACGAGAATATAATCGTCGATGCGGTTGGCGAAGGCCGAAGCATTGATGCGCAGGCGTTCGCTGGTATAGGCCGTGCCGATGTCAAGCTGGAGGCTCTTTTCGGGCCGTATGTCGCGGTTGCGGTTCCGTTCCCAGAAGTCTGGCGCGCGCTCGGTGTAACCTAATCCGGCATAGTTGCGCCACGGGCCAAGACCGAATTCATAGCGGCTGAAGCCAGCGGTCAGGTTGTAGTGGGTGTGGATGGGCGTGGTGAGCGTGCTGTTCCAGAATCCCGGGTGCGCCGTAGCGCGCGTGCGGTCGTGCCGCAGCCCCGCCACCCATTGGCGCCCGTTGCCCAGATCCATCGTGTTTTCGGCGAACAACCCCAGGTTATGGCTGCTTTCGCTCTTGCTGCGCGGCATGCCGGTGTAGGCGCGGCGGGCGCGGTGCTCGTCGGAAAACCAGTCCGCGCCGATAATGATGTGATTGGCGTCCGCCCAGTTCAGCTCGGCGCTGGCCTCGCCGTTACGCGTGATGCGGTCGGGGTTGCCGCCCGCCATCAGACCGCGAAACTGTCGTCCCATGATGATGTCTTGGTGGCTCTGGCCGGCTTCCAGCGTGATTTTTCGCACGACGGGCGTGATGCGCATGATTTCGGCCTTGCCGCCAAAGGAATTCCGGTCGATTTTGCCGGCATCCAGTTGCAGGCTGGCAAATTTGGCTTTGCTGCGGTTGGCGTCGCCGAACAGCTCGAAACGCAGGTCGGACGTGGGCGTGACGGCCAAATTGAGCGAAGCGCTCTTGCGCTTATACCAGGAACGAACCTTGTTGCCGCTGCCATCCTCATAATCGTCGCTCCCGCTGGCGGTCAGGATGGTGCGCAGCGCGGCGACAGAATTGCCGGCTGAGAGGTCGGCGAAACCGTCGTAATAATTGAAACTGCCGGCGCTGATTCCTGCCTCGAAATCGAGGGATGGCTTGCTATAGGTTTTGGGGTGGCGAATAAATTCGACGGCGCCGGCAACCAGACCAGGACCTTTAAGAACGGTCTGCGGCCCTTTAATGACTTGCAATTCGTCGTAGGACTGGGGGTTGATGTAAGCCGTCGGCGTATCCATACGGATGCCGCAGCCGCCGTAAAGAAACTGGTCGTTGGCAGTAATCGCCAGGCGTGATCCGCCCAAGCCGCGAAATACGGGGTCGCCGGACTGCTGCCCTTTCCGTACCACGCTCATATTGGGAATTTCTTTAAGCAGAGAGGCGCCATCGGTGAGGCGCGCCGGTTGTTCGGGCTGGCGGGTGTCGATATTAACCTGCCCCGGGACTGTCCAGGGACGGTCGGTGACGTTAACTGGCGGTAATGTATGGTAATCATCTGGTGACGGATTGGCGCTCGCCGATCCTTGCCGTGCCGCATCGGAATGCGCTTTTGTTGGCTGGTCACTGGAATCAGTGCCTTCGGCGTACGCCATGCCGGAGCCAACAGCCAGCATGGCGGTAACCAGTAAGATGACAGAGCATCCTGGCGATATTTTGTTGTAGGGCAACGTGTTCATGGTTCGTGCTTTCGTGAGTTTATGGCGGGGCGATCCGCGGCAAGCCGGGGGACGCAAAGTGTCGGGCGGCGCGGCGGAGCGGGCAGGTCATCTCCCCCTCTCCCACATCCGCCCGGCGTTTGACGTTATTGCCCGTGTTTGGCGTCCTTGGTGGCGGCAGTATTGGGGCGGATGCTGGTGATTTGCAGGACGACGGGTTCATTGCCCGTACGCGCGAAATGCTGCTGCGAAGTGGGGTGCGTGAAGATGCTGCCCGGCGGCAGGGTCTGGAGTTTGGCGGCGTCGTACTTTGACCCGAACCCGAGTTGCAGCGTGCCGCTAATGACGGTCACGATGAAGTAGCCTTCTTTCGGCCCGTGCGGTTCCAGTTCTTTGTTGGCGGGAATCTGCACGCGGATGGTGCGCACATGAAAGTCACTATTTTCGTCGATGACGGTGCGTCCGTCCTTGAGAAGGATTTTATCCGCAGGCAAAGCAATGTCCCCCGCGGCATGAACCATGAATGAAGACAACAACAGGGCAACCAGCGTTGAAAGTTTTTGCATCGATACTCTCCAGTAAAAGGTGATGAACAGAGGAGAAGCGATGATACAAAATGATAATGAATATTATCAACCACGTACAAAAAGTGGGTATGAGCGGGTATACCAGCGCGTAATGGGCAATTGTCCGCCGCGTATACATGACGTGCCCAGACGCATAACGCGCCTAAACGCGGAGAGATGTTTTTTCAGGTAATGTTTGTTTTGGCGGCGGCGACTCGCTACACCACCGGGCGGGCGGATGCGGCAGACGAGGCAGCGGGTTTCTGCCGTTCCAGCGTAAAACCGGCGCCGTCATCCTGCCCCAGCGTTGCCGCCAGATACGGCATGGTTGCGGACAGCGTGTCGTACAGCGTCCACGGCGGGTTGATGATGAACAGGCCGCTGCCGTGCATGCCGAAACCATCTTTTGCCGGCGTCCGCACGCGCAGGGCGGCGTGCAACCAGTCCGTTGCGGGCAGTTTTTTCAGGCGCGCCGGCAGCTCAAAGGCCTCCTTGCGCGTCAGTTGCGGATACCAAAGCATGTATGTGCCGCCAGCAAAGCGCCGTAGCGCGTCTTTGAGCGCATTGACGACGCGCTCGTAATCGCGTTTTTCTTCGTAGGAAGGGTCGATCAGTACCAGTCCGCGCCGGCTGGGCGGTGGCAGCAAGGCTTTAAGGGCGTCGAAGCCGTCGCTTTGCGAGACGATGACCTGCTTGCCGGCATCAGCAAAATTTTCGGCCAGCAGATGCGCATCACGGCTGTGCAGCTCAAACAGCCGCAGGCGATCCTGCGTGCGTAGCTGCCATCGTGCCAGCAGCGGCGATCCCGGATACCTGCGCAGGCGGCCGTCCGGGTTGAGGCTTCGGATCCTTGCCACATACTCGGCAGCGGCCGGCGGCAGATCGTCCCGCGCCCACAGACGGCCGATCCCGTCACGAAATTCTTCCAGCTTGCCGGCGGGCGCCGCATTGAGCGCATAGAGGCCGGCCCCGGCGTGCGTATCGATGATCCAGAAGGATTTTTCTTTCTGGCCGAGGTAACGTGCGATCTGTGTCAGAACGAGATGTTTGAATACGTCGGCATGGTTGCCGGCATGGAAAGCGTGGCGGTAGCTGAGCATGGGGCGGGTAGTGAGGTTCGGTAATGAATGGCGGCAATGCGAAAACAGGCATGATCGCACATCCCACGCCGTCAGACGGTGATCAGCGTCATGACGAGCGGTGTGGTGACTGCGGAAAGTACGGTCGACAGCACCAGACTGCTGGCCGTCGGGCCTTCCAGTGACCGGAACTGGCGGGCGATGATATACACGTTGATGCCCAGTGCAACTGAGCCGAGCAGAACGACGACCTGCGTTTCCATCGCCGGCAGATTGAGCAGCCGCGCCAGCAGCCAGACGGCAAAGGGCTGGACGAGCAGCTTGATGAACGTGATCGCCAGGCTGATTCGCCAGCCGGTGCGGATGCCGTAGTGCACGAGACTCATCCCCAGTGCGATCAGTGACAGGGGCGCAGTCATCTGCGCCATCATGGTGAGCGGCGTGTCGATCATCGCCGGCAGCGTCAGCCCCGACATACGGATCGCCGTCCCGAAAATAATCGCCAGAATCAGTGGATTCATCAGCACATTCTTTGCCGTGAGCGTAAATCCTTTAAGCGAAAAACTGCCGTGGCGCGCCCATTCGATCGAAATCGTCGCCATCGTCCACATGGTCATCGCGTTGAAGACAAGGACCAGCGCAACGGAGGGAAGCGCCGCTTCGCCGATGAGGCTTTTGGCCAGCGGCAGACCAAGCATCAGGTTGTTGGAAAACACGCCGCCCAGCGCGAAGATCGTCTGCCCGGCGCCGTCGAGACCAAAGACTTTCCAGGCGAACAGACGGCCGAGTATAAAAACGATAACGCAGCTGCCAAAAAAGGCGATCAGCAGGCGGATATCGACCGGGGGGAGTTGGCGCATGCCGCTCATCGTTTTGAACATCATGGCGGGCAGAGCAACGGTAAAGACAAATTTCGTCAGGCTGTCGGCGATTTCGTCCGGCCAGCGAGTCAGCCGCATAACGAGATAGCCGACCAGCACCAGTGCGAAAAGCGGCGAAGCCAACGCGATGTGATGCAACAGGGTATCCATGCCGGGGCGGTTAAATATAGTGCGGGAGAATGATAGACGGCAAAACGGGGGTAAGGCAGCCCACAAGCCATTACGGCCGCTAATAATGGCGGAATTGAAGGCAATCGAATGCAATCGGCGCAATTTGGGGCAATTGGGTGCAATTCGCGTCGCTATTCTACCCGTAAGACGGCGCTGCCTGAGCCGGAATAATCCGTTACATTGTTTGTGCTCCGGCGGCAAGCCTGCTTGACCGCGTGCCGGTCGGCAAAGCACTGGAACAGTTCGAGCCGGTTGCGGCGGAGCGCCGGGTTGCCGTATGGCTGGCATGGTTTGCAGACGCCGGTATCGGTGTTTCCGCACCGGCTTACGGTTTGCGGATGAACAGTGCGGCGGCGGTGTTGCAGGCGGCGATAGACGGGCTGGGCATCGCGCTGGCGCGCAGCATCATGGCGGCGGATGATTTGGCCGCTGGGCGTCTGGTGCGCCTGTTCCCTGAAATTACCTGCGCCTCAGCGTGGTCATACTGGCTCGTTTATCTGGCAGAATCGGAGAAACAGGTAAAAATCCGGGCATTCAAACGCTGGTTGCAGGCACAGACAGTTTAATGGCGGTTGCGTGCTCTGGCTGGGATGCCGCGTATGATGTATTTCTATTCGGCACAATGAATGGCCCGGGAAGCGCCAGACCGCACAGTCGGCGCCTCAGCGTTGAATGAGGCATGCCTGGCCGTGTTGATCATCCTGAGTGTCAGAACGGTGCGATCCTGATCGCATATAAGGACGGAGCAAGCAATGAGAATTCATAAAAAACTCGCTGTTTTGCTGGCGGTTTCATGCATGAGTGTTGCGCTTCCCGCGCTGGCCGATGATGACTGGGATGATGACGATGAACGCGATTCGCGCTATCGCCGTCAGGTGTGTGCAGACTATATTGGCCGGCAACGCGCGGCTGCGATTGCGCTTTCCCGTGTTGTTGGCCGCGTGAAGGATATCGACTTGGAATACAGCCGCCGCTGGGGCGCATATTACGATGTTGAAATCAAGAAACGGCGCGGACGGAAGTACAAGGTTAAGGTCAACGCGCGCAACGGGCACGTGATCTCCATACGCCGCGATTGATTGCCCGCTATCATCAATGCACCTTTAACGTTTTTACGGGGCGGCGTGTTTCTGCCGCAAGCATTGCCGACTTTCTATAGAATTTTCAGTTCGCCGTTTGCAACCGTTTTGTCAGCTCCCTGTGAGGTTCCACCATGTCCTACGAAAATCTCTTTCAGCCCTATACCTTTAACAATGGCGTGACCGTGAAAAATCGCCTGGTCGTCGCGCCGCTGACGCACTTTGCCTCAGATGACGAAGGACATATCACCGACGACGAACGCCGCTTTCTGACCGACCGTTTCCATGATTTCGGCCTGTTTATTTCTGCTGCCACGCTGGTGCACGACGGAGGCAAGGCGTTTCACGGGCAACCCGAAGCCATTGGCGAGGAAGACCTGCCCAGTCTGCGCGAGGTCGCCCGGATTATTCAGTCCCAAGGCGCAAAGGCATTGCTGCAAATTCACCACGGCGGCGCCCTGGCCATTCCCGAACTCAACGGCGGACAAATTTTCGCACCCTCCGCGCACGCTGGAAGCAGCGTGCAGGCTCTTTCCGAAGATCACATCCGCCGTCTCATCGCCGGCTACGGCCATGCGGCCGAACTGGCGCTAGAAGCTGGTTTTGACGGCGTGGAAATCCACGGTGCAAACGGCTATTTGATTCAGCAGTTCTACTCCGCGCAGTCCAATCAGCGCAGCGATCGATGGGGCGGCAGCGCTGCAAACCGCCTACGTTTCCCGCTCGCCGTGGTTGATGCCGTCACCACCGCCCGCGAAAAGCACGGACGTCCGGACTTCATCGTCGGTTACCGTTTCTCGCCGGAAGAACCGGGCGAGCATGGCCTCACCATGCAAGAGAGCTTTACCCTGATCGATGCGCTGACAGTCAAGCCTTTGCAGTATCTGCACGTTTCCCTGTGGGATTTTTATAAACATGCCCGGCGCGGCGCGGATGAAACCCGCACACGCATAGAACAGCTTCACGCGCGTATCGGCGGCAAACTGCCGCTGATCGGCGTGGGCGATCTATACACCGCGCAACAAGCTGCGGAAGCCTTGGCCACGGGCTGGGCGGAATTCATCGCCGTCGGCAAAACCGTGCTGCTCAACCCGAATTGGGCGCAACGGGTGCGAACCGGTAGAGACATCCGGACCGAACTCGACCCTGAATGCGCCGCAGAGTATCGTTTGCCGGCGCGCTTGCTGCAGCTCAGCCTCACAGGCACCGTTCCCTGGTTGCCGCCAGTGAAAGGCATACCGCATCAGGGCATCGATATCTGAAGGCTGTGCGGTTTTGCTGCCGCTCATCGAGCCGTAATAACGGCACTCGGCAAAGGGTTTGCATGAGAAGCATTCTTGCCTAGAATGCCGGTGATTTAAAAATAGACCGATTGGGGTTGATGACCGATAGCGCTTTTGATTTTCGGCGAAACGGGCGGGTTGGCGTTTTTCTGCCGGAGCTTGCCTTGGTTGTACTGCTTCATGCAGTGGTAGTGTGGCTGCTGCTGTCTCTGGATGTCATGCCGAGGCCCGTTCAGCGCAAACCGATCATGGTGCGGATTATTCCGCCTCAGATTCCGGCGATGGGATCGGGGTCGATGCCGGCCGAAACGCACGCCCCGCCGCAACCGCAGCCGGTTAAGCCGCCGGAGCCGCCCAAGGCGCCGAAGCCCGTGCCTCCGGCGAAAAAAGTACTGCGCCCGCGCCCGCCAACGCCTGTGCCGCCTGCGCCAAAAGCGCCTGCGCAGGAGATCCTGGCCGCGCCGCCCGTGCCCGCCGCCGCGACCAGAGAAAATGCCGTGACCGCGCCGCCTGACCCCGTGGACACTGCGGAAAGCGAAGGCGGTAGCGGCGCTGCTTCAGGCCAAGGTTCGGGCCTCGGCGGGAGTGGAAGTGGAGGTGGGGGCGGCGGCGAAGGAACGCAGCCGCGCTTCGATGCCGACTATCTGCATAATCCGCGCCCCGTGTATCCGCCGATGTCGCGACGGATGGGCGAGGAGGGCAAGGTTTTTCTGCGCGTGCGGGTCGAGGCGGATGGGCGGCCGAGCCAGGTTGAAATCAAAACGAGTAGCGGCTCTCCACGTCTGGATCAGGCGGCTGAGGACGCTGTTCGCCGCTGGCGTTTCATTCCCGCCAAACGGGGGGGCGAGGCGGTCAGCGCCTGGGTCATCGTCCCGATTTCCTTCAATCTGAAATAGAAACTGAAAGGCTGATTGTGCAAACGCTTGGATTTTCGCATTTCGTTGCCCACGCCGACGGCGTGGCCCGGTTCATCATGATATTGATGCTGTTCGCCTCGATAACGACCTGGTATCTGATCGTTGTCAAAGGCATCCGCATGTACCGGCTTCGCCGGCGCAGCGCGGAGTTCCTGAAAATCTTCTGGGCGGCGCCGAATATCGAGGCCGTCGCCGCGCATATTCGGGAAAATGGCGCCGATGAGCCTTTCTCGCATTTGCTGCATCACGGCTTTACGGCCATTGAGCAGCAGCGCCGCCATCAAGACAGGCAGATTCTGACGCTGGTGGAATCGGGCGCGCCGGACGACCTGCTGACGCGCGCACTGAAACGCGCGATCGACGAGGACAAAACGCAGCTTGAATTCGGGCAGTCGTTCCTGGCGACGGTGGCCTCCTCCGCGCCCTTCGTCGGCCTCTTCGGAACGGTTTGGGGCATTTACCATGCGCTGATCGCCATCGGCATGTCCGGTCAGGGGACGCTGGACAAGGTAGCCGGTCCGGTCGGCGAAGCGCTCATCATGACCGGCATCGGCCTGGCTGTCGCCATTCCCGCCGCCATTGCCTATAACGCGTTTGCGCGCGCCAATGTCAATCTGCTGTCGCAGTTAAATGCCTTTGCCTATGACGTGTTTGCCTTCATGTCGACCGGCGTCAAAACCTCGGCGGCGCTGACGGACGCCCGGGCAACGAGCGAACGCATGATTGCCTTGTCCCGCACCCACGGGGCGCATTGAACCGGCGCATGACGGAAAGAGAGGAATTCCAATGGCCTTTGGAAGCATGGATAGCAGCGACAGCGGCGCCCCGCTGACAGAAATCAACATGGTGCCCTTGATTGACGTGATGCTGGTTTTACTCATCATCTTTATCGTGACAGCGCCGTTGCTGACGCACGCTGTCAAGGTTGATCTGCCGAGAGCGGCATCGGCGGTCAACGAAACACGGCGCGATAGTGTGCAGCTTGCCATTGATGCCGACAGCCAGGTGTTCTGGAACGGCGAGCCGGTGACGCCGGATGTGTTGACGCAACGGCTGGAAGAAGCAAGCAAACAGGAGCCGCAACCTGAATTGCACATCCGCGCCGAGCGGACAACGGCCTATGAAAAGGTCGCGCAGATCATGTCGGAGGCGGCGCGCAACGGCCTATCACGTATCGGCTTTGTCACCGACCCGACGCAACAGCAGCCGATGCCGAAATCACCACAGGCAGCGCCGCTGGCGCAACAACCCGCGCCGTAACCAACACACAGACCCGCGCTGCCGGGGACTTGCCCGGGGGCTCCTTGATCCACGCGCATTTCCAACGGGCTGCCCGCAACCCCTTATGGATAGGGTGTCTCCGGGTAGGTGCCTCTGAAGCCCTTATAAATAGGGCATTTGCGGATAGTTGCCTCTGGAATCCTTATAAGTAAAGGGCTGGCGAGCAGGGTGCTCTGAAATGCCCTAAATACGCGGGGTTCAGGGTAGGGGCACCAGAGACGCCCTAAATACACGGGCTTCAGGCCACCTCTTTCTGGAGATGCATCTGTACTTCTGCCACTGCGTTTTTCCAATTCTTTTCTCGTCGGGGAGAGGCTCCGAAACCGGCTCAGATAAAGAACTTCAGGGCAGGGTGCTCGGAGATGCCCTAAATACACGGAGTTCAGGGCGCCTATATTTGAGATACCGCTAAATATAGCGGCTCGACTTTGCCAAAAGACAAGGCGGCGAGCCGCAGGCAGTACACTCAGTACGGCA
>ERZ773065.111-NODE-111-length-49420-cov-3.784118_pt1 | contig 49420 bp, 56 predicted proteins | sample MGYA00580623_ERZ773065 | MGnify/ENA primary metagenome ERZ773065 (study PRJEB29015, sample SAMEA2738017) | human oral metagenome | biome: human oral; feature: human-associated habitat; material: dental | place: China | collected 2047 ... | reverse complement strand
ATGCGCCGCGCAGGCCAGGCTGTAAAGGCAATCTATTTCCGCAACGGCTCTGGCCGTTACCTGCATGGCTCCGATATGCGCCTGTATGCGCTCACGCACTTCGCCGAAAAGTTTATGTTCCAGCGCAAGAAGCCGTTCCTGTGCCGTCAATACCTTAACTTCAAAATCCTTCAATTCGGGCGTAATGTACCGTTCCGCATTGACAAGGGTCTGTTTGCGCACATAATACGGCGGCACGGGCTTGGTATTGGCGTGACTGATTTCAAAATAATAGCCGAAGACCTTCGTGTAGCCGATTTTCAGCTTAATGCCCGTACTTTCCTTTTCTTTTTCTTCCAAATCCCGTAAGAAGGCATGACTGTTTTCAGAAATACTGCGAATTTCATCAAGCTCTTGCGAATAGCCGCTGCGGATAACTCCACCGTTGCGCAGGACCGCCGCCGGCTCATCTTTTATGGCGCTGTCGATTAAATCATACACGTCCTCATGAAGGGATACACGCTCATGCAACGACGTTAAAAGACCTGCCGCGCTCTGTCCCAGCACGTTCTTCAAAGCGGGGAGAACACGCAGCGATTCGCGCAGCGCCACTAAATCCCCGGGGCCGGCCGTGCCTGTGCCGATACGCGTTAAAATACGTTCGAAATCATAGATACTGCGCAGTGTGTCACCCAGATCCTGACGCATAATCTCATGATTAAGCAGGTCTTCGACGCCGTCCTGACGGGCAGCTATATCAACGAGCCGCAACAGCGGCGCTTCCAGCCATTTGCGCAGAAGCCTTCCGCCCATAGCGGTTTCCGTCTTGTCCAGTACCTCGAGGAGCGTTCCCTTCCGTCTGCCGTCACGCACGTTCTGCGTAATTTCCAAATGACGCAGGCTCGAAGCGTCGATGAGCATCTGTTTTTTACAGGTAAGAGGGCGCAATACCGAAATATGTGATACATCGGCTTTCAGTACTTCCCTGACATAGGTCAACAGAATGCCGACGGCACGGGCCGCCCCCGCGGCTTCGGCCATAGCCTCGGCCCCGTAGTAAGAGGTACCGACACGTTCATACGCAACCGTGTCATCCGCTTTATACGGCGTCAGGGCGCACCGCTTGAGTCTGCTCGCAATAAACTGTTCTAAAGCCGCAATATGTGCATCTACATGAGCATATACCAGTTCCGTCGGTTCATACACGGCAAACACGTCAAAAACTTTATCTTCAAATTCCTCTGCCGGGCAGGTCAGCCACATGGTCTCGCCGGTGGTGACATCCGCCAGGACGGTCTGCACCGTGCCGGCCTCTTCCGTAACGCAGGCGATATAATTATTTTTCTTCGACGATACGGCATGCTCCAGCGTAACCGTGCCGGGCGTGACAACACGGATAATCTCGCGTTTCACGATCCCCTTCGCCGCTTTCGGATCTTCCATCTGCTCACAAATGGCGACCTTATAGCCTTTGTGGACAAGCCGTTCTATATACGTTTCCGCCGAATGGAACGGCACTCCGCACATAGGGACCCGTTCTTTATTGCCGCCGGCCCTGCCGGTCAGCGTCAGATCCAGCTCGCGGGAAGCCGTCAAGGCGTCATCAAAGAACATTTCATAAAAATCCCCGAGACGGAAAAACAACAACTTATCTTTACATTGCTCCTTGACCTCCAAGTACTGTTGCATCATAGGGGTCAATTTCGTCTGTTCAGCCAATGTATGCCTCCTGCTTCAGGGTATGCCCTTTCAGGACCCATGTCTGTCCCTTATCGACATGTACGGGTACCGTATCGCCGACAGCGAGGGTACCGTCATTTTCCCAGATAATCATTTTATTGCCGCTTGTTCTGCCAAACCAATGATTCTCATCGTTCTTCGTCGGCCCTTCGACAATAACCTCATAATCACGGCCTTCCATTTCTTTGTTGCAGGCGAGGCTGATCTCATTTTGCACGGCCATCAGCCGCCTCAAACGATCGCTTTTCACTTCCTGCGGGACCTGATTGCCCATTGTTGCCGCCGGCGTTCCTGTCCGCGGTGAATAGATAAATGTATAAGCCATGTCATACCGTACTTTTTTCAAAAGCTTCAGCGTGTCTTGAAACATGCCTTCCGTTTCACCGGGAAACCCCACAATGAGATCCGTCGTCAGGACAACGTCGGGTATTTTTTCACGGACATACTCGATTAATTCCAGATAATGTTCGGCCGAATAGCCGCGGTTCATCTTCTTCAGCAGTTCTGTCGAGCCGCTTTGAACGGGTAAATGGAGATGGGTTACTACCTTACTGCACTGAGCGATGGCGTCGACCATGGCAAAGGTCATGTCCTTAGGATGGCTCGTCATGTACCGTATCCGTTCGATGCCGTCAATGTCTTCAACGGCATACAGGAGTGCCGAAAAATCCGTGCCGTCTTTAAAATCAAGGCCGTAGGAATTGACGTTCTGTCCGAGAAGCGTAATTTCTTTATACCCCTCATCGGCAAGATTTCTTACTTCTTCAACAATCTCTTCAAGAGGCCTGCTCACTTCTCTGCCCCGCACATACGGGACAATGCAGTAGGTGCAGAATTTATTGCATCCGTTCATAATAGGCACCCAGGCAAAAAATTTCTGAAACCGTCTGGTAGGGATGTCATAAAAAACATTGCCGTCCATATCCGTTGCCAGGGCGTGTCCCCGTTTTTCCTCCCGTTCCTTGATGAGGTCGATAAGTTTATGAATATTATGTGTGCCGATTACGAGATCAAGATGAGGGGCCCGTTTGAAGAGGCGTTCCTGCCACTCTTGAGCCATACATCCGGTAACGGCGATGATCAGATCGTTATTGCGTGCTTTCAGGTGCTTGAACTCGCCGATTTTGCCGAGAACCTTGTCTTCCGCCGTTTCACGGACACAGCATGTATTCATCAAAATAACATCGGCCAGTTCCGCATCCTCCGTCATCGTATAGCCGAGCTCTTCAAGCTGTCCGGCATAACGCTCCGAATCGGACGCATTCATTTGACATCCATATGTAATTATAAATGCGAATTTCTGTTTATGCATAGATATCCTCTCGTTGGTATTTTATACTATATAATATCATATCAACCACATAGAAAACAGGCTGGATAACCAACATCTTTATATCCAGCCTGTTCTTTTTTAATAAGTTGTTTAATAAAACGCCTACCCAATAAACAACTTACCATTTTTGTTTATTAAAACCGGATTTACTTAACTTCGTTTTTCTTCCTCTCCCCCATGACATTTATATCCCCCTCATAATCGCGGCTCCCGTTACTATACCGGCAACCACTGCCCACATATTCCGCTGCCGTTTAACGACTCTCATCTTGTGTTCCATTGATTTGATTTGCTTTGTCAACGTCTCTAAGGATTCGGCTTGCCTCTTCAAGGTTTCGTCTGCCTTCTCCAACGAGATTTCGGCAATCATCAATTTTTCGTGCGTTTTCTGCAGTTGATTCCTGGAGTCGCTCAATTGATTGTAAAGAGTCGTCAATTCTTGCGATTGTCCCGTCGATGTATTCTGTAGATTCTCTAATTTTATCTCCAGCAGATTTAATGTCATCTCTTGCTGACTGATTATCGTCTTTAATCTGTTGTATTGTGACAGCTGCATTACCACTGTTTCCTGCTGTGTGATCGTAGTGTCGGCAAAGCAGATACCCGACGGCAGCAACAATAACAATAAGCACGCAAGCAATATAAAGCGGACGTTTTTTATATTCTTTAACTTTTTCATACATGCGGATCTCCTCTCTTTAATACATAACATTGCAATCCACTTCCACCCCGGCAACAATCCCTCTATCTGTATATTGCCAGATCTTTACATTCGGGTAATCGCAATTGCGGTCGTATTGTGCGCACCATACCGGCACGGATGGGCACTGGCTATACATGTAGGTTTCATCCCACAGCAGGCTGTACCCACTGTACACTCCGACAAAGTCATATCCAGCCCGCCACAATTGATTCACAAACACGCTGATGCAGTTTGTCATGGTTTGCGGCGTTACCACTCCATAATTAATGTTATTACGCAATTGCCGATGTTCTTCATAGTCGTACCATATCCCGGCTTTTACATGCCAATTCGTATACCCATGTTCAACTAACGTATTAATTACAAATGCCGCCTCTTTTTCTGCGGTTTGAGTATCATATGCACGTGAAAAGTAATATACGCCCACTTCCAATCCGGCATTTAGGGCCGCTGTCATATGCTGCGTAAAAAACTCATCTTCCTGGAAGCCCTCGCCAAGCTTTATAATCACAAAGCTGTTTCCCTCTTCCTTCGCCCGGCTCATGCGTGATACATCAAAGAGCGGCATACCGTTTATGTCGGCTTGCCAAGCCGATATGTCAAATCCGTTCGTCATAATTTTTCCTGGTCTCCCTTCTTGTTGATAGCGTTGTTATCGGTGTGTTTTGTGCATTTTCCAGCTTGTCAGGTATCCCGTCTCCGTTTCTATCGATCCACAGTGCCAAGAAACCCACCAGCGCCGTCAGTACCGTCGGTATAAAAATGTGATCAATTATCTTGATGCCCACATCAATGAGTTTTCCTGTATCATCGTCCAGATATCCATGAACGCACGTCATTGCATATTGGCTTATGACCAATAGAATAGGCACCAGCAATATGATTACCAGTGCCCTTGTTGCCAGTACCCCTGTCGGTTTTACGTTGGCTATCCGTATGTTTTCGTATACGGATTTTATTTTGTTGATGATTTTTGTTTTGTCCATTATTGCCCCTTAAAGTAATTAATAACAAATGACACGGCAGCGGCAATACTGCCCGCAATGATATAAATATAGTCAATGCGATGATGTGCAGACTTGGCGCTTTGCCGGGCAATTACCGCCGTTTCTTTCATATCTGTTATTTCCGCATCATGCCCGTTGACAACCGTACTTATCTGACGTACCTGTTCTTCAATCCTGGCCAGACGATCAATAACCTCACTTTGGAAATCGTGTTCCCCCATGCGCATTATCCTTTCTTCCCAATGCAGTTACCTGCTGCGTCAATTTTCCACCCCATATCATCAATGATTCTATCAATTGTCTCCTTATGCTTTTCATGTTTTTTAATGACGTCGTCATACTTTAAATTTTGTAAGATAATTTGATATGCTAAATATCTTGCCATTTCACTCATCCCCTTCCGCCATCATATTGGTTATTTCTTCCAATGCAGCAATTCTCTCTTGTAGTGTTGGTATACGTGTTAATTGTGACTTACTTTTGGGTTCCGGTTCATATTTTCCGGTTTGTGGATTTTTTATATATTGATTTCCATCTTTATTTCCGATGAGTAAATTAAAATCATCCGCAGACACCAACTCAAATCCTTCATCAAGCATTTGGGTTACCGCCTCTTCGCTATAGTCAGTAATTGGAAAAGTCTTTTCCCTATGTCCAGTTTTATTAAATTTAATTAAATAATTCATGTTAATTTCCCCCTTATCGGCCAATTGCAAACCATGCATAATTCCCCTTATCAATTAAATTAAAATTAAATCCACTCGTATCATATGATGTGATGGATATATCTTGCGTATTATCACCCGCACCTATACGTTCACCAAAGATCCCAAAAACGAATGATGGAAAAGTTACCGGAAATGTAACTCTCCCGTAATCCGAATTTATGATTTTTCCCCATTGTAATACTATAAAACGGTCTATTGTAAAAAATCCATTATCACTTAAAACATATCCACCTTCTCGTAAAAACATTTGAAATCTTCGTGAATTTATATCTTTATCTGAATTTCCACCCCGAGAAAATAAAGTACCTTCATATTGTTCTATCCAAAATTGCATTGAGTTTTTGTCATTGTCTGCTGGTAAATTAATCAATTGTCCATATCTTGTCGGCTGATTTAATATTTTATTTAATTGGTTATAATATATGCTGCATAATCCTTTGCCGTTCCACGCCGCATTGGTTAATTTCTGGTCCATATTCTCTCCATACGAATGAAACGTGGACCATAAAGTTTGTGGCGTGATTTCCGGTATGTTAATTTTTTCCCAACTTCCGGATGCTTTGAGGAATTTATTCTGCTCGCCTTTGATCGGTTTCGGCACTTTACCTCCTCTTCCGTCTTTTGCATCCGTCGCGCCGGTGAAATCTTCAAAGCTTCCCGCCAAGGCCGCCGCTTTATCCGCCGATGCTTTTGCGTCTTTTTGATATTGTTCCGCCGTGTTTTTTATTACTTCGGTATCGTTTTTCAAGCTTTCTACATTCTCTTTTAATACGACCGTGGCATTTTTCGTTTCTTCCGTCTTTTCTTTTAGTTTTTCTACGGCGTTTTTTATCTCGTTGGTTTTTGCCAATATTTCTATTTGTGCCGCTTTCCCAGCTTCTACCGCGTTTGCCGTTTCTTTCGCGATTTCTACATCGTATCCCATTTCCTGCAGTATCATAATCATCCAGTCGAGTTCTTTTTCAATGGCTATATACGGCATTTTATTCGGCAAATCAATATTCTGCTGCACTGGGGTACTGCGTATCAGTTTTATTTTGTTCGGTTTTTGTATCGGTTCACCCGCTACGGGATAGATATATTTATTTTCTTCCTTGTTATACGTGTAATTTGTTTCAATTTTTTTCTCGCTTTCAAATTCATCCACAAGGTATCCAATAATATCCCCCGCATCCCGGTACGGATAAGGGAACGGGAACGACGTTGTTACGCCGTCCCCTTCATAGGTTATACTTATTTTCGTTTCGTTTATCATTTGTTATCCCCCTTTTTATTTTTCCGTTTTTCCATATTTTTTCGTTCCTCTACCGTTTTATACCTCTTATCAAAGATGATTGAGGTCATCAGATCCATAAGACTGCGATCTGTATCAACCAGTGAGAAGCGAACCAGTGTCCAGAATCCATCCGTCAGTGTATCAGAGAATCCGGCATATCGATTGCTTACGCGGCTTACGGCACGCCCGATATCTGTCCAATCTTTTCGGTCACTTGTGGCGGCTTCTACCGCATTAATCATTTCTTCAAATCCGGAGACGGCCAGCGGCGTAATGCCGTTTCCCTTATATCCTTCCAGTATGACGTTTACTGCTCCCTCTATGGCGTCGCGGGCAACCGGTATCCCCTGATCTGCGTTACGTATGGCCGTTAAGCCGAGTCGGCGCAGCATTTTATCCGGATCGTCCAGTTCTCCCGCCACGGCGCTTCGGTACAGGGATTCAAATACCGTCGGCAATACCACCCAAAACAGCACGGCGTTAAATACGGCCATACGGTTACCGTTATCCTTCCAGTTATACCCGGCGGCAATAAGAGCGTTTAGCTGTGTATTACAATACGAGTAAAACGGGGTAAGTTGTCCTATAAGAGAGTTTTTACGCTGCACTTCCGCCTGGTCTTTAACCATTCCCGACCCATATACGGCCCGTACATTGGCATCCGCCGCGCTTACTGCGTTGCGCTCCAGTACATCTCTATTCAGTTCGCCCGCTTCCACCTGGTTTTGCATAGACTCATCATACGAGTGCTTCCATAAGGCCATTGACATCATAAGATCCGTTTCCGCAATAAACCAGTACCCATATTGATTAACAGCGTCTTTAACGCTTCTCGCCTTTTCTTTTGCGAGCCCCGTATTAGCTTGTACACTGATTTTCATGTCCTGTTGGATGTCTCGGTCCATGGTATTCATACGCGCCCGCATCATGGGCGAATGTTCCATGACAAAGGCCCTGTTTGTGTTATATGTGTGCGTGCCCTTATAAAACCCGAGCCCGAAATTTACCAGCGCTTTCACGGCTTGCGGCGCTCCTATTTTCCACATCATTGGGAAGATATTTAACACATTCAGCGCCGCTGTTGTCGTACGGAACATCATAACAGCGCCCGATGTGTTCCGGCGCATCTGTTCCAGCGTTTTGCTTACCATATCTTGTTTCTGTACATCCGTCTTCCAGCAGTCTTTTGCCCATTGTTTTATTTTTGCAAAAGTCTCTTTGCCGTACCTTTCTTCCACGGCCCTTTGCACTTCCGGATGATTGATCAGTTTATATACATCCGTTACCGCTTCACGCATGGATATATGATGGATGGCTTCATTTACCGCCGCCGGCCACACATCCAGGCGTAAATTCAGCTGCTGATTTTTTACTTCGGACACTCGCGATTTTGTACTGCCCATGCCGATCGCCATAGTGGCATTACCGGACAGTTGCTGCCTGATGATATCGTCAGCCTCAATGTCACTGCTGCGGCTGCTTAATTTGCTGTCGTACTTGATGGGGTAGTATCCGCCTGTCAGCTTTCGGCCGTTAATGGTAAAAGACAATGCCCGGACTTTTCCAAGCCCTACGCCGTACAGGTTTTCCTGTACCTTGTTTCGCTCCGGCCAATATTGTCCGATCTGCTCCCAAATTTTCTCTATAAAGTCCCAATCTTTTTGTGTGAGCGCGCTCTCAAATATTTGCTGCACGTCGTATTCTTTTACAAGGTGGTAGTCGTGTTTTACGTCTTTATTGATGGTGGACAGTACACGCCGGCGCCCTTCCAGATTCCCCCAGTTTAGGGCCATACATATAACCTGTTCCCGTGTAAACCGTTCGGTAACGCCGACGGTATAGGCTTTTACGCTTCGCATGGTCTGCCATTCTTCCAAGCTGTACATGCTGTGTATCGCCGCAAATTCTTTGCAGGCTTTTTCTTTCATGACAAGTTCTTTGTTTGATGCCTGGTTTATCGGCTCATACACCAATTGCATCCAGTCTTTCCCGAAGCGATTAAATATGGTTTCCAGTTTTGTCAGTGATAGCAGCGCATCTGACGCCCACTCTTTCGCCCTGCCGGTACTTGTTTTGTCGTTCTGCTCTTGCATCGCGTTAAAGTCTTTAACCGGTTCAATAGTATCAATTAAGCGTCTTGCCGCCTCTTCCATTCCTACCTGTGCACCGTTACTATCTGTCAAGGTCGTCGCTTCGTATTCTCTACGGGATACCTTGTATATAACGTTCATAGCGGTTATCATGTCTTTAAACTGCGTCATCGGCATATTTTTGTAATCCTGTTTTTCGCTGCTCATGACAAGCGCCCTGAGCCACGGTGCGACGATATCATCCGGTCTTGGTCCCGTGCTTTCGTCCATTGCATAATCCGGTGACAGATCCCGGTAGATGGATTCCCAGTTTATATCACCGGGCATTCCATCTTCTCCCAACGGTTTTATGCCGTCCTGGCTTCGTAGCCCGGTAACATATGCCAAATGCAGGATAAAGTAGCGGCTATTGGTATTTAATTGTACGGGGTCTTTGCGGCGACTAATGCGTTTTATCATTCCCAGCACGCCGTCCATCGGTTCATGCTGATCGTCCATACGTCCGTTTTCGCCTTCCAGTTTTTTACGTACGTATTCCTGATTGTCTTTGGCCGCCCGTGCCATGCAGTAATATTTCAAACTGTTGTTCTTAGCCAATACGGCGTCTTTAAAGTTTCCCGACGCCATGAGCGCATCGGCCCGATGGCTTTCCGATTTTCCCTTAATTTCCCAGTGCCGCCACGTGGTAGCGTCGGCCACAGTATACTGTTCCAGTTCTTCCTGTGCCGCTCTCAAGGTCCGCATGTAATTCCCATTCGTTGCGTCCCGCGCCGCATTTAACCCTTGCATAACTTCTTTCAGGGCTGCCTTTACACTGTTAAGCTCCGCTTTTACATTCTGCTGCTGCAGCATTTTAGCTACAGATTGCCCTTTCTTCGCATCTTCTTCCGATGCGGCGTTTAATATCTGATGCAGCCCCTTTTTTACTTCTTCTTCCGATTTTCCTTCCAGTTTATCCGTTTCCCGCATCGCCCGCACGGCTTCTGCGATATACCCGTTTATTTTCTTTCTCATGGCATACGCTTCCAGCTGTGCTAACCTTGCCTGTCCGCTCGTTGTGGCCAGTTCCGCATCAGCCGCCATACGTATATCTTCCGCCGTCGGCATCATATCTTCGTAAGCCTCACGACGTTCTTCCATATACCGGTTTACCCGTTCTTCCAACGTTCCGCCGGCTTTTTGCAAGGCTTCTTCAAATTCCGCCGCATTTTCATACCCGTATGCTTTGAGGATATTCAACTTCTTGTCATCTTGCGCGGAGCGATATATAAGTTCCTGTTTATATATCTCGTTTTCTTCGGTAAGCTGCTTTTCGTAATCAATACGTTCGGTTGTGAGGCCGCTTTCTTTTTGCGATTCCCACATGTCCTGCTGCGTCTGCATGATACCTGCCAACAGTTTTTCTTTTGCTTTGGCTTTTATCTTATAGTTCCATTCTTTTATCATCTCCCCTTCACTGCCCGTGAGGTCCCCCGCAAATCCTTTACGATCCCATGCGCTAAGTTCTCTTATTTTGGCCCAGTTTTCAATTTCATCGTCTGTGGCCAACATTCTATCCATAACTCTTTTTACGTCTTGCGGCGGTTCTTTACCGAGGTTTTTTAAATCGCGATAAATCGACACAAGCCATTCTTTAAATTTCCTGAATGGGCTCTTAAGGGCTTCTGCCGGGGCCTTTCCTTCGGCTATATACCGTTCAAAGCCTCTGGCAAATCGTTCCTGTATCCAGCGTTCTTCGGCTGCTTTAATCGCCACAGCGTCCCCTGATTTTCTTGCCGCTTCAATATCTTGGATATATGCACGGAATTCTTTTTCCCGTGCCGTTCCCACATAATCCGCCATATCTTCCGGTTTGTACGCCGCCCATTCCCGGATGGTGTTCCAGTCTTTCAGCAGCCGGTCCGGTACGTTCTCATCCTGTACCATACGGCCCATTTCCGACAGATACATATGGGCCGCTTCGTGAATAAATGAGGACTGATCCGCCGCATCAAATAACCGGATAGCCCCTGTTGCCGATTCGTACGACGCTTTTATATCCTGATCGTATTTATTACGTATCTCAATCGCTTTATCATCAAAAACTACGTAACATCTCCCTTCTTGCGTGCCTTCATACGTAATTCCCTTAATTCCGAATTCATTTAATTTTAGTGAGGCTTCCTTGTCTCCGCCATATAAATCATACAGTGTTCCGTATATACTTTGCCCAGTACTGTTTGTAAACATTCTTTTTGCTGTTTCCCTAGCACCTTGTATGCCGACGGTTCCCACATCATCAATATCCCACAGTTGCTCTTCGTCCATATTATCAATAAGCTTGTTTAATGCGTCTCTGACCTTTTTCGGCTGTTCGTCAAATGGCTTCTGTTCATCGAGCAGTACATCTTCATCCGGGATTTCCACTTCCAACAATCTTCCGCCCTTATGCCCTTTCCCTTCTCCCTTCTGTAAGATATCCACAGCTTTTTGTGCTTCGGTTACATATGTACCGCGGAATTTTCCTTCCTTTAACTCTTTCTGCAACGCATTAATCGCGGCATCTTTTGTGCCGTGTTCTTCCAAGGCATCCAGGGCATACCCTATCGCTTCTCCGTATTTTGTGGTTTTTCCGTCGGTTTCCCAGTCCCCCGATTCACTAACGGTCCATATGTCACCATTTAATTCAACAGCGCTTCCTTTACTGCCGAACGTGTCTTTATATCCTTCCGACACTTCTCTGTTTTTGGCAAAATACAATCCCCATCCATGCACTTGATTTCCTTCCCCACTGCCTATGCCAGACAAATCAAAAGTATTAAAATCATAAGGTGTCCCGTGCCATGCACGTTGATAGTATCCCGGATATTGTTCTTTTAGTTTGACAAGATTTTCTTCATTTGGTATATTAGATCCAAATATAAGATCAGCGATGGATTCATCGGGCATGGCGGAATATACCGCCTCCGATTTTAACCATTGTCTGGTCTTATTTTTGTTTACATACGCCAATTTCCCTTCTTTTATTTTATCGAAAAAATACTTATATCTTGGCTTTTTTCGTTCTCCCTTTTTCTTGGGTTCATACGTCGGTTCGTAAGCGGATATCATTAAATTAGCTATTTCGCCCGTTTGACGAATTTTGGTATCCAGTTCCAACGGCACTATTACATTAGATCCTGTTTTCCCTGTAAGTTCCACCACTATGGTTTTTCTCTTTTGTCCGCCTTTTCCGTTATATGTATCCAGTATCATCAGCGGATCTGCCAGCGCTCTCGGCAACTGTTTTAAAAGTTCCGGGGATATTTCATCACTGTGCCTGTTTTTTAAAATTTTACCGAGTTCAAACAAGGATATTTTTATTGGCAACACTTCTCCACCCACTAATTTCATAACTAGCGGAGTTGTCATGACATCGACGACTTTTTCTTTTAATTCATTGCTCATGAATTTGTCGATTGTCTTCATAAATGCTTGTTCGTCTCTTGTAAGCTTTTCTTCCGGCGTGATTACTTGGGAAAAATCCCCGGTCCCTTGCCCCATGATAACCGGATGTGCCGTCATGAAGTCTTTCGCCGTATACAATGTATCGCCATATTCCTGTCGTATCTTCGCCCACGTTTCCGCCATCCGGGCGTATATATAGGCGTTTTCTTTTGCGGCGGACTGTACGGCTTTCGGCCCCTGTTCTAATGTTTGGGCTACTTTTCGGTATACTTCCGCCCCTTCTTTGGACAACGATTTGCGCAAGGCATAATCACTCTTATTTAATTCCGCAATTTTGTCTTTCAGGCCTTCCACGGCTTCATATTTTTCTTTCGCCGCCTGTACCGCTTCATTCCACTCTTCCAATCTTTCCGGATTGGTTGCGGCCAGTTCTTTATATTCGTTTTTATACGCTACGTCCAGCATTTCCGCTTTTGTCGCTTTGCGGCCTAGTTCTTTATACATATCACTGTACCACGGTTCATTTTCCGACACACGGATTCCCCTGCTACTTCCCGTGTTGTTGTGTCCGTCTACATCCGCCGTGATAATGCTTACGCCTTCGGGCTGATAGTTCCAGTAATAATTAAAGTTTATCGCGTCTTCGTAATTTTTCCGGGCATCTTTTATTGATTCTTTATATCCTTCTTCCAGATCATACGGATTGCGGCTGATGATATCCGCCGCCGCTTCTTGTACCTGCGGATCGGTATCAGCAAAATGATCTTTTAATATTTCGCCTGTAAGGGCGTCTTTTTTATTGGCTGCCAGCTCGGCTATTTCTTTTCTCATGTTTTCCAGCCGTGCGGCCCGCTCTTCCAGTGCTGCCCGATGGATACCTTTTTGTGTCATGGTTGTGGCCCGCATCAAGGTATCCGTATCCATGCTTTCATCCGCAAGCTGCGTAAATACACCTGTCGGGATAACGATATCCGTTCCTTTTTCGATCGCCGTGTCTACTTGTTCCGCCGTTACCATACCTTTATTTACAATGTCGGTTAGGACGGCTACACCTTTATCCGTTCTTGCCAGTTCCTGGGCATCCACGTACAATTCTTCCATGCCGGATTTTGCCGCCTGGGCCTGGATGACATTACGATATACTTCCGGATTGGTTTGCGCCAATTTGTTCGTTTTTTTATCTGCTATCAGCCTTGTAATCGCATCCTGTTCCACCTGGCGCTGGTATAATTGCCGCCAGTTTTCCAGTCGCGCCCCGGCAACGGCTTTTGTCGTGTGGTACTCCCCTATCATGCGCGGGCCCACTCCGACCGCACCCATACCGATAACAGCCGGCACGGCCTGTACCATGGCGTCTATCGCATTTTTAAGTACTTCACCCGGGCTGTGTATTTCACTTTCGCTTCGGTTAATATACGCTTCCGCATTATCGGCCAGATCGTTTACAATCTGCTGCGATCCTTCTTCCACAAGTTCCGCCGCACTGCCTCTTGCCCACTGTTTACCGCCTGATACCAATGCCATCCGCATCAATGCGGACTCTCCCGCATCCACAATGGCACGCTGTGCCGCCGCGCTGTTTAATATGGCTTTAGCCGTATTTTCCCCCCATGCGGCGGTAATTGGCTTTGTCGCTACATGCAGCAACCCTACTTCTATCGCTGCATTTAACGCGCCTGTAGCGGTACTGTCAATTAATGCATTCTTTCTTGTATATATCTGATTTCCTGCGGCGTCTTTACGATTCATGAGTTCCCAATACCGGGACGCCGCACTTTGTTTCCATACTTCTTCGCCGTACCCGACTCTAAACCCTAACGCCGCCCCTTGGGCCGCGCCAGCTAAAATGGTCCCTATCGCAACAGGCGTTCCCGCTCCCAATGTGGCCCCTTCAATTCCCGCCGCCAGTGCCACGGACGCCGTTGCCCCGACAACCGCCCCTTGGGCCGCTCTTTTTGATGCCCGTAATGCCTGATTGCCCATTACCGTTAATTGCTGGATTGTATCATAGACAATTTTCCCCATTTGCGTATCCGGCCGGTCCTGTTCCTGATATTCCTGCAATCTTTTACTAATGGTATCGATTTCCGGACGCACGGATTCCATATCTTCTCCGTTATATACTCTCATTTGCGCGTCATACAGTTTAACCATATCCGATCCGGAATTAAACGCATTTACAGCTGTTTGCCAATCCGCAACGGCTTTATTTTTGCTTTCCTTTAAATTATCAAAGATGACCTGCGTTGCCGTCATATCCGCATAATTTTTGAGGGCAATCGACGCCCCCACGGGATCCCTTTGCCGCATTTCCACCAGTTCCGGATATAAGCTGTCCAGGTTGGCCGCACTGAATCGCTGCCCGCGCATGTACGCCCAATTGATGGACTCTTTATTTATTTCCCGTACCCGTTCCAGCGATTCCGGATTGTCCAGTAAAAACTGCGGAGATATCCCCACTCGTTCACCAAGTCGTTTTGCTTCTGACATGGTTCCTTCGTCGCCGCGTATCATATTACGATAAATTTCTCCCGCGCTGGATACGGCACGTTCAATCAACGTGCCGCCGTAATCATTTTCTGCCCGCCATTTTTTCCCTTCTTCATCAGTATGTTCGAGTTCCAGATTCCATCGCTGTTCCGGTTCACCAGTTGCCTGACGATCCGTTACAATATATCCTTTAGCGGTTTGTTCCGCCAAGGCTTTTAATTCTTTTTCTCTTTCTTCTGATAGCATCTTATCACCTCAATCCGGCACGTCTTAACATGTCCGGTACTTCCGTTGCATATACATCTTTAAAATCTCCGTATGGCGTATAGAAACGTATATATACTCCTTCCGGTGTTTTTATGCGCTCCCATCCTGCATATCCCATGCGCTGCACGTCTGTGTCGGAAAATTGTAATGGCGTATCCTCAAACATCCCGTATTTAGCCGTTGCGCCGGTGTCAAATTGATACATAGCCGAAATGGTCCATTGCCGAATCGTCTCCAGATCAGGCTCTTCTCCGCCGTGTTCCGCTTTATATTGGGCGAATTTTTCGCCGACGATAACATCTAACGCTCCTTTTTGTTCCGCAAATACATGATTCATAACACCGACCATATCCGCATTGACATAGTTTGATATATTAAAGCTCTTTCCGTTTTTGAAATCAGACAGATACGTATACAATTTATTCATTTGTTCCGGCGTAAATTTCAACTGTGTGTATTCAATGGCCTTTGTCAGTTCTTCCTCATCTCTAATTTTCCCCGTGCTGATATTTTTCATGAGATCGTTTATATGGAATGTGTTGGCACGGTAATTTGCGGCATTTTCCTGTTCCACTTTAGCCTTAATACTTCTATCCAGGCTAATCAACTGCCCGCCCAATGCGCTATGTCTCAAATCTTCATCGTCTCCGATAATGCTGCTTAACATAGACCTTGATTCGGTATCCGTTGCATTCGGATTGTTGATTTTCCAATCCGTAAACTTGTTTTTCGCATCGGTTATTTTTGCGTTTATTTTTTCCTGTTTCATTCGCTCGTCCTGTTCCCACATGCGGCGCAATTCCTGTTTTTGCACTGCCAACTCATCCAAAGAGTATTTACGTCTCTTTACCTGTATATAATGGCCTTTCCCGTTATCCCCCGTTTGGATGATTTCCTGCGGCGTCATGCCGGGTATATTATAATCGCTGCCGTGTACGGTAAGCCCGTTTACGCCCGATTCGCTGCTGTTTCCATAAAATCCGCCATTGCCGTCGTATATGACAATATGACCTTCATCGCCTTCGCTGGTATGATATACGATACAATCCCCTTTATGCAGGTTTTGTGCATCAAACGGGATAACTGCGATCCCCGCGTCTTTTGCGTCCTGCACCATAGACGGCACGTATACGACTCCCTTATTGGCTTCGTCCGCCAGGAATTGGCTGTAACTTGCCCCGAATTTACCGACAAATTCCGCGCATCCGTTACGGCCGTTTGCCATTTCAATCCCGACCAAGCCATTATCCACCGAGTATTTAAATCCGGCGTCCACCAATCCGTCCGTGCCGCCGCGCTGTCCTTTCAGTGCCCTGAATTTTGCCACTCGTTCCGTTACCGCCATATTACCAAGGTAGGGTTGATTAAATGCAAATTCCTGTCCGTCGTAAATGCCGGTAGTGTATCCTTGCGCCCATCGTTTACCGTTATCTATCCCCCAGTTCCACGCAACGCAAGCCGCTTCTTCGTCGCCGCCTACTGCATCCAGTATTTGTTTCCAGTAGTATTGCGCGTTTTTATCCTGGGCTTCTTTCGAGTGGTCGTTTACATCTACCCCCGTTGCGGCACATACTTCCGCCCATGTGCTTGGCAGGAATTGATATTTGCCAAACGCCCCGGATCCCTCATTATATGCCTCGTAATCGCCGCTCCCGCCGCTTTCTATCGTCGCATTGGCTTCAAAGGCTCCCGTACCGCCTGCCGATCCGCTGACGTATTTATATTCCACCACTTCGTTATGCGACATGATGTACTCTTGTTGTTTCTCCAGATCGCCGGGAAATAGTTTTCTTGCCGTTTCCAAATTTCTTGTAATTTCTCCGGCTTTTCTTTTATTAGCTACAGTGCTGGTCATTTGCGACAATTCACCGTCGTTTACGTACGGTGATGATTCCGACAGCAGCTGTCCCGCCATATCAAATCCGTCCGGGCTGCCGTCTGCGATGATGCTCGGAATGTATGCTTTTAACAGGTTGGTGTTGGCGTCTTTGATTTTCTGCTTTAAATTCTCTTCGCCTATCTGATTGCCGTACAATGTCCGTATGACCGCTTCATTTTTGTTGTATGCGTCAAAAATATTTGCATTGGTGCCGTTTTCCACGACGTTATCCATATTTTGTGCTATGCGCGTGTTAAACACGTTTTCTCTGTATTCTTCCTGCCGCTCATATTGATATTTCATCGCCACGCCCAATTTGGCCAGGTTGGTATCATCGGCCATACTGGCAAATGCAAGATGGGCCTTTCGGTAGTCCGGCAGCGTTGCCATGACTTCCTGTCGTATCTTTGCTTCGCCCTCTTCATACTGCCGCATCACATCCAACGCATTTACATCTTTTTTAGTCAACAGTCCTTTTTCCGGATTATTCAGCAAGTCATTTATTTTTTGTTGGTATTGATTGGATGCATCTACCACTTTCAAGTTGATTAAATCGTCCATGTACGCCTGCAGTTGCGCCCGGGCTTCACTTAATCCTTTTTCCAGTATTTGATTGCCGCCTGTATTGGCTCCGTATGCTTCCGCGTTAGCAGGGGCCTGTATTTGTCCTTGTACGGTATTCCCATCAACCGCTCTGTTATACGGTTTTATATCCATCGTTTATGTACCCCACTTTATATTCTTTGTGCCGAATATATTGCCATTGTATTTAAATGTGTTGCCGAATATGCCCAGTTGCCGCGCTTTTCCCGCATTTAATAAGTCCGTCGGGTAGGTAAAGGTACCGCCTGCCACCTGCGCCGGTGCATTTGCCCCTTTGTAGCTGTTATGGATTCCCCATAATGACGAGGCCGTACTCAAGATCGTTCCCAGGGCCGCCGTTTTCCCCTGCGCCCTGGCATTTGCCGCCGCCGCATTGTATGTGGATGCCTGGTTGCGATAATTCACTTCGTTAATGTATTCGCTTCGCACGTCATTCCGTTGGTTCTGCAGCAGTTGTGTACTGTCATCCTGATAAGCTCCGTATCCCGACATCAGCACGTCTAAGGGGCTTCCGGATAATGTCAGTCCGCTGCCGCCCGCCTGCGCCGCCGCCTGTCCTGCCATAAGCCTCATTCTGTCATCCAGTTTTCTCTGATCGTTTGCGTATTTTTCCGCAATTTGCGATTGCCTTGCTTCACTTATCTTTGCATTTTGTCGCGCCAATTCCGCCTGCTGGTTATTTACGGCCACCTGCGCCGCCGTCTGTTGTTTTACCTGGTTATATTGCTGTATCCCCTGCAGCGCCGTCAGTGCCAGCATTCCCGGTACTCCGCACATGTTTATCACTTCCTTTTATCGTAAATGCCTGCCATCTCTCATTATTTGCCGTAAACGGTTCATAAAACACCGCTCCCGCCGCGGCAAGCCAACGACGGGATTGGTTGTTCTCGATTGATATAACGTTGTATACCTGCCCATATATAGTGGCATAGTGCCTCAATACGCTTGTTCCTATCCTGATGAGTTCTTTTTTATATTTGGTTACATCCACGGCTGCCAGCATCCATACAGCATGTCCCATATCGCCATGCCGCACCCGCGATACTCCAAAGACGCATAACGGCGTGCCGTCACGAGCTGTTACCAACCAGTTATCGCAATCGGGATGATACGCGCATTTTTGTACGGTCATCCCGACGCCTTCCACTTCCAGCCGATCGATAGGCCGCAGTCTCTCTTCAATGATTTGTACCGCTTCCCTGTGCTTTACACTTTCTTTATCAAAGGGTTCCATTATAACTCTTGACGAGACCGCCATCGATACTCACCTCTCTGATGATCGCATTTAAGGCAAACGGGAACGGCTCGTCGTGCTTGATGTGTATATGGTTTCTCGTATTGCTGCCGATATCGGCGTTCGGCATACTTTGCACAATATCTCCCGTTTGCAGGACGCACCATTCGTCGTACTGTATTTCATCCATCGCCGTCGGCGTATAGCCTATGTACCCACCGTATGAGTTTTCCACTCTAAGGCATACGGTACTTATGCGGCGGATGCGCGCCTGCATAGTGCCTTCCCTAAGCGGTACATCCGGACCCGGCTGTTCAATTTGCGTGGTATAGGAAAGTCCCGCAATGATCTTGTCGTACGTGTCGTCCAGTTCCACCACGCCGCTTTCCGGTACGGTTTTATCTTCACTTCGTTTCCCATCCACGACAATCTGGACGGTTTTCCCGATAAGATGAGGTATGGATATCACATTCCCACTGCCGACGACAAAGCAATCGGCATATGTATCCGTATCGTCTTGTATGGGATTAAACACTTCCAGGTATTTTTTTGTTGTCCCATTTACGGTGCGTTCTATAATGGCGCATAACTTGTCATTATTTCCCGACGGGATGGATACAATATGCTTATACTTCCCATCCGTTGTCATATGCGACCATGCATATACATTCTGCTCTTTGATGAGCGTCAGCCCCAATAATACGCCGTCATCTCTTGTAAAATACAGGATACTATCCGGTTCCTGCACATATGCCGATGATAGCAGTTTGTGATTTTGGGTTAAATGCGTTGCTAGGAGCGTCAGATCGTCACCATTATAGTTATCCGTATCGTACTGATACCCCAAGTCCCGTACGGTCGCACCGCTTCTCTGCACGTGGATAATACGATTGCCGATATGCTGCGGCAAGCACTGCGAGGATCCTCTCATGGTCTGCGGCCGGGGATTGGCTTTTGTCGGTGTGATAACACTATCTCCCGGAACAATCCATTCGTTACCGGTCGTCAGTATCACCAAATCCGTGGACGGTATCAGATGCAGGATTTCAAAGCCGCTCCGTGCGATTAAATCCAGTTTTACGGCGCTGTCGTCCGTGACATTTCCGTCCGCCTTTTCTACCGAAAAGTTCCCATAATCCCCCGTGCGGCTCATCCATACGGAATACGGTTCCCGCTGCGTGGCGGCTACCACCAATCTATCCTGGAAAAAGCATGCCAGCCGCGGATATCCCGATATTTCGTTCCAACTGCTAAATGCGTATTCTTCCGTTTTATCCGTCGTGCCGAAATCTTTTATGACGGAGACCTTAGCTTGTGTCGGGCTGTCCACTGCCGTTATTCTCCCAACACCTTCGTGCGTATACGGCAGGCGTGTTAAATCCACCGTTATTTTGCTTTTATCTGTATCGTCGTTATTATCCATGTAAACGATAGGCCGGATCCATGTCGGTTCTGTCACGGTTCCCGACTCGGTATAGTTCTGATCGTCGTTCGCTGTATATTTCCGGTATTCCTGCCACTGCACGCCGTCAATTGATTTCTGTAGTGTGACTTCTCCTTTCCACGTGCCGTGCGTAATGAGTTTCCACGCTCCGCCGACGCGGATAGCGCTGCCTTCCACTGTCCTCGTTTCTTCCCGCAAGGATACAGATACGGTCTGGCTTGGTACACGCTGTGTTAATCTGATTTGGCTGCCGATGAGTTTGTCGCTAAAGGTGTCTTTGAGTGTTGTCAGTGTGACATTTTCGCCGGACGTCGCCGACGGCGCGATCGTGTTATTGTCGTTATACGATATGGATACCCATCCGTCCCCACCACGCTCTCCATCTACAGCGACTTTATTTTCGATTGCTCCACCCTTACCGCCAAGGCCGCCGCCCGAATATCCGGGTCCTGCCGCACCGTCCGTTATATTCACGCTTGGGAAGTTATTCCCATTCTGCCATATAGATTTGCCGCCATTGCCGCCACTTCCCACCGTAATACTGTATTGCTGTCCGGCATTTAGTTTCACAGATATGGTTTTTAGCTCTCCCATACCGCCACGGCCGCCACTAGCCGTCGTGACTGCAGATCCGTGCCCGAATCCCCCACTTATCACTGTTCCCAAGCCACCGCCACCACCGCCGCCGGCACCGGCGATATGTACGGTATGCCATCCGGTTACTTTTGCCGTGTAGGTGTAACTGCCAGGTGCGGAAAAGGTATTTGCCATCGTTTGTGATGTTGTTGTCGGATCAAAATAGGGATCCGTAATTTCGTAATCGGCAAAGCTCCATCCCGACACGGTACGGGACAGCCGCTTTATCGGGTAATCACCGCTACAAATAAACATGGTATCGGCCGATTGGGTAAAATTTAGTTTGGATATATCCGTAAACGGCGTTTGCAGTTCCACGCCCGTATATGCATCATCTTTCCATATCCGTATATACTGATACCCCACTTCCAGCAGATAGGCGTCGTCTATGCCTACCGCAAACGCTACCAGCATGGCGTCTTTGTCGTCATACTTTAGTTGTCCGATATATTGACTCCCTTGGCGTCTATAGCATCCACCGTACGGCCTGATAACGGTATTTTCCGCATTAAGAAGTGCTGATTTGTATTTGTCCAAATCTACCCTATTAGCTACATACGGTGATATTTCACCGCCTGCAAAGGACGGCTGTATGAGATAGATGCTGCTCATCGTACTCTCCTTTTCGTTGCGTAATTACTGTGATACACGGCGTCTCGATGGCCTTCCCGCGCGTCCATCAGCCGGGCTTCCCGTACCGCCTGCTGATAGAGTTGGTACTGTAATTGATAGCTTTGCGGATTGCCCAGTAACCGCATGCATATATTAGCCGCCAACATCCGGGTAAAGGCTTCAATAAATAAACTGTCCATGACAAGCGGATCCGTGATATTTAACGTGTAGTCGGCGTATGCGGCCGTTACGTCGCAACAGATTGCCTTTGTCGCGACATCTATATTAATAACCGTATACGGCTCATGTTGCTGCTCGTTCGGTTCCTGTGTTCGTATTTTATTTATTTTCAGGCATTTATGCGGATACGCATAGGTAAAAGTATATCCCGGCGTCTTTATATCCAAGAGTGCCAGTTTTTCTATGCGATGCGCAAATCCCCACGGGTACGCCCTTAATACGGTTTCCCTCGTCGGATGATAGTAGAGTTTACATGCTCTTGCATTTTCCATTGGATCTTCGATGTTTACAATCGTACCCTTGCCAATATTACTAAGGGCTATATTGCAGATATCCGTATCTGTCATGACTGGTTCCTTTCTTATGATAAACAGGAGACGCCGCTTTGGCGTCTCCCCCTTTATCTATAATTTATGCTCTTTTACGAGCTCTATTAGCTCTTTTTTACTTGCCGTATCACTATACTTGATACCGGCATTTTCCAGCTTGATACGCAATTCGTTTGCGTGCAGCTGGTCAAGTTTTCTTCCCGTCCGGATAGACGGGAACGGGATCCCGTCCATTATGCGATATCCGCGTCCAGAACAAGGGCTGCCGTAATGGCACCTGCCGACTGGGCGGCGGCGGCCGACCATTTGAGACGTAAGTATCCCAAATCCCCATACGGCACTTTTACGGCAAGGGTTTTCCCTTTTACCGCCGTATATGTACCGAGTGTTTTAGCACCTGTCATTTTCTCATTATCCGCCGTTTCCAGCGTGACAGTAAGATCTGCCGTAACGCCCGGCGTTTTGACTACGAGGGTGAGCGGATTTCCCGCATCACCCTTCCCTGTTTTAATTATTTCGCTTGTGCCGTTCTGGCCGGTTACTTTTTCCTTCCAAAAGAAGGTATTTTCCGCATCATATACCATGGTATTCTCCTTTCTTACGCAATAATTTCTTCGGTTTCCGTCAATGCATCGTTTTTGCTGACCCGCAAGCCGGAGATATAGAGTTCCGGCATTTTTTCCATCAGGTCCCTACGCGTGACGTAGACATTGTTTTTATCCGACAGGTGCAGTTCAATCATCGTGTACACGGACGGGGATACATAGAGTACCGGATTTTTGAGATTTACAATCCGGTTTTTTGCTACAATAATTTTTTCAACGAGAGCCTTGCGCGCTTCTGACGTGGTATCTTCTGCCGCCGCTTTGCAATCGATGTTGCGGATTGCCGCTACTTTGCGGAGATTCTTCACGGCAAGCCCGGCGTCCCACATAAAGAGTGTGGATACTACCCGATATTTGCCGCCGTCTTTATCCGTTGCGTCGGATTCCCCAAGATCCTGCGTTTCAAGGCCCGCTTTAGATCCCCGGGGATAAATCCCCATAACCGCATCATCACCCCATTCCACGATATACGCGGATGTCTGTTTCTTTGCGGTTTTGCCGCCTGCATTGATAACCTGGTACCCCGTTTCCCCGCGATCTCCCGCAAAGGTGTTATACCGTACTCCAAGGCCGTTGAACTGGTCGGGATTTGCGTCCGTATCCCCATAAAAGAGATATTTTGCAATGTCTTCCCCGAATCCCTCAATAAACGCCCTGTCTTCCGAGGCGCGGAACGCCATTTTGTCCGGCGCCAGTTTTAAGAGTCTTACGTCAATTTCGCTACGCGTTTCCATGATGCAGCATGTATCCACCACTTGTCTTGTTGTGGATTTCTGCGGCTGTACCCCGCGATTAACCCGGCGTAATTCCGGATGCGGGTACGACGTGCGGAGCGTCGTCTGATTGCCTGTCGGCAAGTTACCTTCGCTCCACTTTACATCCTGCATGATAGGATTAGACTGCGCCAATACTTCCATTACAAAGTCAATCTGTCCTTGCGGATTCAACCGTTTCCGCAAATCTTCAAAGGTTACTGCTGTGGTTCCGTACATATTCGTATCTCCTTTTCTTAATATTTGCTAAAGTCCGTATTGGGGTATAAGTCTTGGCTTCCGGCGGATCCCCCCGTGCCGCCCATCTTGCCGGGATCTTCTCCGACAAGTTCCGATAAAAGTGCCATGGCTTTTACCATGGCAACGTGATTGCCGACGCCGGAAATATTCAGCATTTCTTTAAATCCCGGTACTTTTTGCTCAATGTAGTCACGGGTAATGGCGGCTTTGCCGAGCGTTGCATCATACTGCCCGCCGAGCTCCTGTTTCATTGTTTCGCCCCAGCCCTTAACTTCATCGATGTACCGCTGCTGCATCCCCTGCGCGACGGCGTCGGCCACGGACTGTGCATAACCCAGCCCGTATTTTGCCATGGCTGCTGCCTGGTCCTGGCTTGCTCCCATTCCTTTCAGGATCTCCGTAAATTCCCCGATACTGGTATCGTCCGCTTCGACGCCCGCTTCTTTTAATACGTCCGTAAAGTCGTACGATTCCGGTATGTTAGGATTTTGCGGAGACGGGTCGCCGCCCAAGGCGGTCTGCTGTGCCGGCATGGCCTGTGCCTGCTGTGTACCAGCAGGATCTCCCCCTGTGCCCGGTTCTGCCGCCTGCTGTGTACCGGCAGGATCTCCTTCCGCAAAGCGTTGTAAATCAAAAATCAAGTCTTTCATGATCAAGCCTTCCATGCTTCTTTCATCCTTTCTAGCTCAAGCTTATAATTCGCGTACTCTTTTTCCATGATGTGGAGCGCATCCATACCTTCCAGTCCCAGCGACCGGATGTATCGGAGATACTCCAGTCCGACGCGGCGACGTCCCTCATCCATTTCCATACGGTCATTACCGAGCGGGCTGTAAATCAATGTCGCATCAAAGAGCCGTGCTATAAAAAATCGTCCCAGCGGATCCTGCAGTACATACCGCAAGGCGGCTTTGTCTTTTTCCTGTACAGCCTCTTTTAACAGTTGTGCCGCTTTTTTCTCTTTTTCGTGCATATATTACCCCATTCCCAGCACTTCCCGCATAGCGGGATTGCCGTCATTTGCCGCCTGTGTCGCATTCTTGGCCGCCGCCGCCAGATCCGGTGCCTGCGCGATTGCTTGTGCCTGGGCCGCTTGCGCCTGCGCCGCTTCCATGGCTTCCTGTCGCTGCTTTTGGATTTCCGCAACTTCTTCGTCGCTGCGGATCATCGCCGCCGGTACTCCGACTTGTGTCAAGTAGTGTGCCGCCGCTTCCTGCATATTGACTTTATCCAGGACCGTCTGATCAAATTGCGCCGCTTGTCCGATAAACGCAACGCCCTGTTCTATGGCGGTCAGGCCGCTCATCTTTTGTGCCTGCGCCAGCGGTGATATATACTCAATTTTCAGTTTTTCTTTCGTTGCGACATCCGCCAGTTCCGGCGGCATATCCGGAAAGACCCCGCCCCGTTCCAGGATGTTATATACCCGCATCAGAATGAGATTTAAAAACTCGCTTTGCAGCCGTTCTACCACCGGCCCTAATTGCTGTAATTTTTCCTGATTTCGTGTGATAACTTCCTGTGCCGTCATTTGTCCGCGGTTTAATTGATCCAGCATCAGAAAGAGATCGGATGAATACGCCCGCTTGATACGATCTTCCACGCGCACGATCTTACTTTCCAATTCCCCGATTGCCAGCTGTCCCTGAATAATCGGGCGGATCATTTCATTTGGTTCGTCGACGGCTGTCGTACCGCCCGGGAACAATTCTATGTTGCTGACAAGCCCCGACGGCACCTGTAGCGGCGGTTTGACTCCCATTTCTATCGCTGTAACGCTGTCAAGCTCCATAGCTTGCACCATCTTTGCATCCGGCAGGGCTTTCCATCCTGGGCCTGTCGCATAAGCCGCCATACCTTTTACTGTATACCTGGCCACCGGCACCGGCCACTCTTCAAAGCCTGTGACGGCAAGGCATGTATCGCTGCCGTCACCTTCTACCCAGTAGACGGACCTGTACGGCATTGTCTTGTTGCCGATTTTTGTCGGATTTGCCGCGTCATTGGGCTCGACCATCCAGCACACGGTATGCCAGTCCTGATATCCGCCCGCCGTCTCATACGACCGCACGATATTTTTCGGGCAGTTTTCCGCTCCGAATTGTCCTACGATCTGGGCCGCCGTCATCTTGACTTTGCGCGCAAACGTCGTTACTTTACCGGCCGCATCACATGCCAGCGCATACGTACCTATCGTGTACGGTACAAAGGTAATTGTCCCCTGTGACGAGAAAATCCCAAGCGGAGCCTGTCCGAACGGCAGTTCCGCGTAACATTGATGGATCGCGTTATAAAAGTTCGACCCGGCCAGCACGGACTCCATGATATCGCACCGTGTGTCCAGGAACCTTTTTATGCCCGTATCGTCCGCCAGATCGGGATTACTTACGCCCAGCCTAAACCACCGCCGCGACGGCGGCGTCAGTCCGGACTGCACTCCTGCCGAGAAGATTTCCCGTGCTTCCTGTGCGATGCTTGTAAAGATTTCTTCGTCGTGGATGATCGGCCGTCCCGGTGTGTCGTCGTCAAATATGCCGTCATATGGCAGCTGATAGTCTCTTATGAGCTTCCAGATCTGCTCCCATTGCCGGCGGCTCTGGATGATCGATTCAAAGCGCTGTGCAAACCGCCGTTTATCCGCAAAGATTGTCTGATTGTTCTTTGCCGCTGCCGCCGTGGGGCTTCTTGCCAGCGCCGTATCTACTGCTGTTCTCATGGTTTCCCCCCTATCCTAGTGTCTTTTTGCTGTCCGATGCGCCCAATGCTGTATCAACAGCCGTACGCGTACTTGAAAAGCCGCGCTTACGTTTGTTTTTCGTCACCGCGTCCACCGTCCCGGTATCCCCGGTATCTACTGCCGTTGCCGCCGGTGCCGTTGTTTCTATCGTCGGTGTCTGTACTTTCTGTCGTCCGAAAAGCCCGTTTAATCCGCACATAGCATCATCTCCTTTTCTGATACGGGTTGTATTTTGTCTGTGCTTTTTGCCGTTGCGGCTGCCCCCGTATGACCGGCAGCGCAAAGGTCAGTGCCAGCGCGTCCGCTTCGTTCGGGGACGGCAGGCCGCGCAATTTCATGTGATCTTTGCTCTCTAATATGATTTCCCCTTTGTCATTTACCGAGGCCTCCGGAGCGATCAGGTCGTCATGTATAATCTCTCCGTCCGGCAGCACCCCGCCGTCCTGTAACCACGCCTTTACTTTGCCCCACATTTCGGCCCTCTTATTTGCAAAGCCTTTTGTGCCAGATTTTCCTGCAAAGGATACCAGCTTCCAGCGGCGTCCCATGGTCTGTCCAAATGAATATATGCCGGTGCCGTAACCCTGGTCGATAAATACCGCATCAGCGCGGTACTCGTCTTCAAATCCCGCGATTATCGCCGCCATATGTCCGTCGTTGTCGTTTTTTGCATACGTCCCCAGCCTCTTGCTGTATAGCCCTTGTCGCAAGTAAATAACAAAATCATCGTCGCCTGTCCATGCCGGATCCACGCCGATGATAACCGGTGCAAAGTTGTATTGCGCCGGCCGAAGTGTCCGTCGTTGCGCCTCTTCCACTATATCTGTGCCGATGTACTGGCTGTCCGATGCTGACGGAAATTCACCGCGTACGCGCACTTTGAAAAAGTCGCTGTCCTCGCCGTATTGCGCTTGCCATTCCTGTATCTGCGATTTGTTTGCGATTGATACACTCCGGCTATCAATTTTTACGGTATCCCAGTATTTACGATACTTTGTGAAACATGCATGGAATCTCCCTATATTACGCGTCGGATTGCCGTAACAGCACCACATGATCTCCGTGTTTTTATCTGTCATGGCCCCTTCCGTAACGTCCCATATACGATCGTCTACAGCCGACGCCTCGTCAAATACGATTAAAATCCTTTTCCCTTGATTGTGCAGGCCCGCGAAGGCTTCCGTATTGGTAACGGACCACGGGATAGCGTCTATACGCCACGTGCGCTCATGCTCCGCTTCGATGGAAAAGATCGCTGTCGCTGTATACGCGAAGAGCTCTTTACCGATAAATTTACGGTGCCACTTTGCCAGCTCCGCCCATGTTTTTGTTCGCAGCTGCGCTTCCGTGTTGGCCGTGACGACACCGCGCGTGTCCGGATGCGTTGAGATAGCCCATAAGATGATCCACGATACAAGCGCCGACTTTCCTATGCCGTGCCCTGACGCAACCGCCTGGCGGATGACGGTATCCGGCGTTTCAAGGCCCTTAGCGATTTTTTTAAGTTGCGCTATCTGCCACGGCTGCGGTGCTTGTTCTTTTAATTCCGGATCGCTCTCCCAGTCAAACGCAAAGTATACCCACGCTACGGGATCATGTGTAAGTTGTCCTAAGCAATCCATCAGCTCATACGCCTCGTCATGTGTCATCCGTATTTCCTTCTTTCTTTTTCAGCGCGGCCTGTAAGCGATCCGACAGTTTCAGTGTCGCATCCACTGTCACACTACCTGTAAGTTCCGTCTGCTGCTTTTGTTTCCAGTCATCCGGCGCAAGATTAGTCAATATAAAGGTCGCCGCTTTCGTGTCCGGCGGTATGATAATGCATTCTGTCTCCACTTTTTTTGTTACCTTTTTTCCTGTGACCCTGCCGTCTTTTACGATATCCATCGTCGTCGTCTCTTCTTTTTTTGGGATCACTTTTTCAATCCCAACGGCGCGGCGAAACAGCGCATCTTCCACTTCCGTCACGCAGTAATCTTTGCCGATGGAAAGGGCCTCTGAAAACTCCGGATGTTTTTTAACCCATTCATAAAACGTGGACTCCGATATGCCGATGTATGCGGCAATGGCTTCATTATGCCATCCTTTACGACATAATCCGGCAATTATTTTCAGGTTTTGGTCCGTCTCAAATTTCTTCCATGTTGTTGCGCGCCGCCTTATATTAATGTTATTTTTGCGCGGGCTATTTGCGCGTGTATCTGTTTTTTTTAAAAATATCTTCTCGCGCTTAATCGGTTCGCCCCGCACCTTGTTTTTACTCATTTTTTTTGCTCCTATTTAAATACCCGTCTGCGGCTGGTATACCGGACGGGTTCATGGTTTAAGTCTGATTGATATGTTTTTCTCCACTTTCGCACAAAGCTTTTGCACTTTTCATGCGATATAATAAGCGGTTCCTTTGTGCAAATATCTTCCTCGTTGTATTCACAGCGGCGGTTATCGCAGTATATCATCTCTACCTCTTTTACAGCATAAAAAAAGACGTCCGCATCACGCAAGGCGTCTTTTCGTTTTATTTTACGTTATCATTTTATCACGTATCAAAGTATCATTTAGTATCCTCTTTTATTTTTGCGGGAATTTTTTTCTTTCTTTTTTTTCTATAGCCTCGTAATTCCGCATGGTTAAGCCATATTTGACTGTAAAAATATTTTAAAAAACTTTTTATTTTTCTCTTGACTTATCACGCATTGCGTGATATACTGTAATCAACAACAAGGGCAACGGCCCAAAAGGAGGAATTAAAATGGAAATAGAAAGAGTAGTAAAAGAAAGAATTCGTCTACGAGAAATCTGGGATGCCGCTCCCGAAGAAAAGCGGCAAGAAGCTAGGAAAAAGGAGGCCCGCGAGTTGGGCGTCGGGCTCGAGGAAGTCAGCGATGACGAAATCATCGCTAGCACTGCAGAATACATCTGCGATATCGCAGATGTAGAGATCGATGATATCGATGATATCATTGATTTAATCGGATAGTTTTGCAAGGCCGGTGCGGCCCGAAAGGAGAGATTAACGTGGAATTAAAAAAATATGAAATCGGTAACAAAATCACAAGCTCTTCGGAATATCTTTTTAATCGCGGATGGAGTATCTGCGATGACGGCTTTATCTACATCACCAATTTAAACGACCGGTACGGCTGGTCTTACAAAATTAAATACGGCGACTCACTGAAAACGGCGTTTAAAAACGCGCACGGGACGCAAGCCGAACTTGACGTCCTGGATGACGCCGTAGGCAATCCTGCTGCCTACGGCTTATCCGAAAAAGATGTCATCTCTTCTCCGTCCACACGGTTTACCCCGTGCGACTTCCAAGATCTGGAAGTGGGTGACCTCAAGGCCATCCTCATCGACGGCGTTGAAGATTGGATCCGTGTCGACGAAATCCCGGATCGGGTTTTTTTCGACACGGAAACCTGCGACTATGTCGATAGTCGCTTCAACTATATCGACGTGTACGATGCCGTCGTGTTTGTTAAATACGACATCGGCGGCGAGGAATATAAACTCGCCATCGCCTCTGACGCGCAATTTGAGGGGCCGCGCGGAGAGGAAAAAATCGCCGCACAAGCCGTCGACGAAGATGGTACCGAGTTTCTCGTGTACTGGGATGTCGCGGAAGATTGGCAGGACAGCGATGAGGATATGACTCATGCTGCTGACTGGGACAACCCGGTCGGCATCACGAAAGCGTGATGCTATGTCCGAGAAAATTAAAGAGGCCCGCATCAAGGCCGGCTTCACACAAAAAGAAGTGTGCGAACTTCTCAACATTCCGCCACGCACACTGCAAGACTGGGAAGCCGGACGGAGAAATCCGCCGGCTTGGGCGGAAGCCCTTGTTTTAGAAAAATTAATTGCCACAGACGCAGCGAAAGGAGATAGAAAAAATGAAAGAAAGATATCAGACGTCCATTGAATACCCGTTTGCCAATGCCGAAGGGTGGAACTTTAAATCAAAAGAAGATGCAAAAAATCTCTTCAACAAATTAAAAAATCAAGTCATGGAAGAGGATATTGCTGCAATGGTAAAAATTAAAGATCTGCAGCAAGATTACAAAGTCCTTGAATTTTACGTCAATCGCCGTCAGATGTTCAGTATCGACGAGCTAAACGACTATGAGAATACTCTCATAGCGTGGGAAGATTAAAAAAGGGGGAATTAAAATGAAAAGGGGAAACAAGTCATTTAACCATCTCATAGTAACCGCGGTAAAAAACTTCAATGACCCGTGGCACCGCGTCAAGGCCTACAATCCCGTAGGCAGATACTTCGAGTGGGACACCACAAACGGTGAGCCCGAAGAAGTCCATCCGGGCGGTGTCTTTGGGTACGGCGCCCCTACTAACGCCGATGTTTTGGAGTGGTTTTACAGCTTCAAAACACAGCGCAGGCGTACTTGCTTAAGGGCTATGCGCTTAAGCAAGTAGTCCTTAGCCCAGCATAAAAATAAGCCATCGTAATGATGGCTTATTTTTATGCTAAAAGGCGGCCGCAATGACCGCCGCAGCCTATAAATATTTTCTATGCATCTAGTTTTATTTTATGTTCCTTGGCGATTTCATTTAATTTTTTTATAGCAATTCTCCTGATTTTCAGCACATGGCCTCTTGATATGTGTGTGTGTTTGGCTACCTGTTCCCAGCTCATAAAATCTAAATAATAATATCTCAACACGGCTTCTTGTACATCATTGCGAAGCAAGTTTATAAATGCCTTTCCCGCTTCCCTTTGCTCGTACAGGATTTTTAATTCTTTGTTTATTTTTTCTGCATATCTCTCTACTGCGATAGCAATATCTGCCAGATCTGTTTTTTTACCGCCTTTTGTTATTTGCTTGTTGTAGTTTACGCCCTTTAATAACATCCCGTTCTCTTCCAAGTATTTTGCGTATTTCAATTCTTCAATTTTCCAGTACTGTTTTCTGATTCTTGCTAAGTATCTTTGTGCACATTCTTCTCTTTTCTGCATATCACATATCCTCAACCCTTTTATATGCCTTTTCAAATATATTAGCCTTGCACGGGTAAAATTTTCCTTTTGCACTTTTTATAATATAATCCCCACGTGGTACCAATATATCTCCTTTCGGTGTTTTGATTTTGCACGACATTTCTATCCGAGTTAGTGTTCTTGCCGAAATCAGCAAGCTTGCGTACGAAACAAAGAAAATAACTTTTTTTCCTGCAAAATCATTTACTTCTCTTGCATTATGTCCGTTCCACTTAATCGCTTCTATCTCCGGCGGCCGTTTTCTATATTTCATAACATTTTCTGCATCCGGATGCATCCACCCCATAAACGCTCTTCGTGCGTTTGATTCAGCTTTTACCGCTTCCCACATCCCATATATCAAAATAACTGTTAACACGCCGGCTACAAAGACCAATACTCCTACAAATATTCCTGGCATTATTCTTCACGCCCCCTTTACTTTCTGCTTGTTCAGTTTTCCTCTTCTAACAGTTCCTCAATACTATACCGCTTCGGATTCGTCATAAAAAACTTCGCATTATGATACTCCGGATGCGAGTTTTCCCATTTTTTATATGCTTCTGTCAATACCTTTTCTAGTTCTTCAATGTGCTCATTTTTTACGTTGGTGAGATAATCCCCGTCGGCAAAGCCCTCATTATATGCATCTTCCGCGATATCTTCCAGCACTCGCTCTCCATTTACTTGCGGCTCAAATCTTTCCACCTTCCCTACAAAAATAAATTCATAGTCGTTCTCATGCTCCCATAGTTCATAAGCTTCCAAAGCTTCATTGATCGCTTCTTTTTCTGTATCAAATATCCCGCAGCACATTTCATCGTCAAAGCTATATGCGTATTCTGCCATTCTTTTTCACTCCTTTTTTTACGTAATACTTTCATCATCCAGCACGCCGAAGATATTAATAGGCTCTATGTCTTCGTGCGGAATTCCCTTTCCACTTATCCAAAATCTCATTTGTTCATCTACTGTGCTAAACCATATTTTTTTACCCTCACACGTCCGTTTTTTCATAGCTAACTCCGCACCACCGCGCCACTGATAGTTGTAAATGTGTGGCCAGCGCGCAATATCCTTGAGCTTTTTTTCTTGGCTTGTAAATGGACAACAGATACATCCAATGCGGGTAAATCCCTCGTCATACAGCCCACAATAGGGTACTCTATATGTCTGGATGTATTCCCAAACCTCATCGGTGCTCCACTCAATAATCGGATGTATAAACCTCTTGCCGTTTGGTTGCCTGCACGGCTCAATTAATTTGCGAGTTGCGCGTCTTGCGCTTTCTGCATGTCGGATCCCTGTAACAACATATCTTCCGGCGCCTCCGTGCTCTTTATATTCTGCGCAGCAATATCTTGCTATCCGCGTAGGCAGTATCCCCTTTTTTTCAATCAGTTTTCTCATGCTTATTCGCGGTTTTTCTATTGTGACTTCCGGATGATTTTGTTTAACAAATCTCACAACTTCCGGCGGATCTACCGTCGTCAGATTAAAATGCGCGTCAAATTTTACGCCGGACTTTTTTACGAGATCCAAGACGACACAACTGTCTTTTCCACCTGAAAAGGCCACATAATACCCTTCTTCCGGCTCATGCAGCTTGATTCGGCGTATTGCCGAATCAACTTTATCGATTGTTCCAAAAAGTGTCTGTTCTTTTAACATTTTTCGTCCTCAAAATAGCGACATTTCCTGCGTGGCGACTGGATTTATATAAACGCATTCCGTCGCCGTCTTTGCGCAATTTGTTTGCGTTCGTATCGCTTTCTTTTCCCATCCCGCGAGCAGTTTGTCATACATCTCGTTCGCATAGCTACTGATGATACACGGTCCTGCATGCTGTTTGCATATATTCAGCAATTTTTCATGCTCTGCAGGTGTGGCAAATTCATGCGCATAGTGTAAGTTAGTCCGCACGTTCCTCAAGTACGGCGGATCCACATACAACAGCGTGCCCCTGCGGTTGTATAAAGGGATGAGTTCCAACGCGTCCATGCATTCTATTTGCGCCGTTTTCAGACGTTCCACCGTATTTAAAATTTTTCCCGGCAGCTCATTCCAGTATTTTGGCCTAAATACCGTGTTAGTTCTATCATGCGCCCATCCAGAACGGTCACGCGTTTTACCGCCAAATCCTTGCCACGTCCTCACCAAAAACCTTCTTGCTTTATCCACAGGGTTATCCACAAAATCATCCACACAGCATGATTCGTACTCTTCCCTGGCATACGGCGTCATCTCAACAGCCCTGCATAGTGCTTCCGCATCATCCCGTACAACCTTAAAGAGGTTCACGACATTTTCGTCTATGTCGTTTATCGTTTCCGTCCCGGATGGATGCTTTGTAAAAAACACAGCGCCGCTGCCGAAAAACGGTTCAACGTATACATCATGCCGTGGAAAGAAATTGACTATCCAGTTCGCTATACGCCACTTTGCGCCCGGGTAGCGCAGAATAGTTTTTATTATCATCGCACCCTCAATACTTTCCGCACATTGATAATACAAACATGCCGCACAATACCAGCACGCCGCATATGTACATCGCAAAATTTGTCGCACCCTCGTATTCGTATATCGCTTTTCCGATGACGATTGCCAATCCGCCAGTCCCAAGAAAAAGCATTATCCAACCCGCATTTGCCAACTCCATTTTTTTATTTACCACCTATTCCTTTTTTGCTCCACTTTCCCCATATAATCCCCGTAAATAAAACACGCATATATCTTCCCCCACTTTTGGAGCGACGAAATGCCTGGCATGATGGCATTTGGGGCAGAGCAGTACGGCTTTAGTCTCTTCGTCGCTCTTGTATATGCCGCACGGTTCGTGATGATGCTTTACGCCGTACTCGACATGAGCTCCGCACCACACGCACGTGCCGTTATCTCTCTCGTAAATTTTGTCATAAAACGCTTTCGCAGCCTTACCTTTTAGTCTTACTCTTTTGGTTTTCGGTATCATGTCGCACCACCCTATATTTTATTAACCGGCCCTCATAGACTCGTTCAATCCTCGCCCAGCACCCCTTATCTGTACGTTTTCCGTTTATCACTTCTACAAAGTGAATCATTTCTTCCGGTTTAAAGCACCTTTTATCATCGTGTACCCACAGGGTATTTTCTCTGCCGCTTTCGATGGCGGCATATGCTATAGGATTTTTTCGGATTAGATATTTCAGACTCATCTTCACTATCCTTTATCATGCGATAAAACATGTACGGGAATCCCCACGCCGTAAATCCGTATTGTACCGGCTTTTCGATATACCATCCTGTCGGCGCTTTCGGTTCCCGCCATGTTTTACTTTTTATGATTTCTTTTTTTATTTCCGGCTTGCGCAGGTTTCGGCTTGCCCGGTATCTGGATTTCTGCACAGCGTCCGCCTTACAAAACGTCTCCCTCGTTTCCTTTACAAAGTATTCCGCTACTCGCTTGGCATCCGCCGCTGCTCCGTCATAGTATTTAAATGCCTTGTACGGGATGTCAGACCATTTCCATAACTTTTTGTAATCTTTGCGCTGTAGTCCGATATTGTTTATCAGCATATGATGATGGATCCGGTGTCCGTCGCATTCCGTTGTCGCGATCCATTTTAACTGTCGGCCCAGTTTGTGATACAAGCGACGGAGATTTTTCAGAAAATTGTCCAGTCTCTTTTTTGCTTCCCACTCGTCCGGTTCCGGTTCCCGATACGTCAGGTCGATACGGATATCTTCCTCTTTAAAATTTTCCAGTATCAGGTAATACAGATGGCGGATAGAATTTTTTTCATTCACACGCCATTGTTCTGCAGTTGTCTTTTTATTATTTTTTGACCTCGGCATTGTCGGCGTTTTGTATCGTGAAGTATGATATTTGCAAATTTCAATTACATTTCCGGCTTTTACCGTTTTTTGTACATACATTATCAACCTCTTTTTTTAGACGTTGAATGGTCGTATATTTAATACCTTTAAGCTAGTGGAAAATAGGACCGAAGCCCTATTTCCAAAAGCTATATAATGTTATATACTATATATAGACCATTCACGGTGTTTACGGCACCACGGTCATTATTTATCAGACGTCCTTTCGGGCGTCTCTTTTTTTATTTACCGCCGTTATACGCTGCCGTATATCTTCAATTGTTTTTCGTGCTCTTGCATCCTGCACTTTCGGCACTCTCCTGTATGTACATGTCCATGTTTTTCTCCCGGAAAAGTATTTACATGTAAAACAGGTATGCTCCGGCACCGTTCCGCTTATAGGACAATGTACGTGTGCTTTACTTTCCATCATTGCATAATTAACTCCAGCAAACGGATAGACGTAATTATATCAATCAGGACCATAGCAACAACAAACAGAACAACAAACGTTCCATATATTTTTATTTCCCTTATTTTGTCACTCAACTTTTTGTTTTCTTCTTTCAGCGCTGCATTTCTGGCAAGCGCTTCTTCTTTGATAAGACGCTCTTCCACGAGTTCCCATTTCAGATCATCTACGGTCTTTTCATTTCTTTTTTCTTGATTTATCCAATCCGGCAACGTTATTTTCATTTTTTCCGCTCCTTTTTGTTCCATCTTCGCACCGCTTCCCTAGCGGCAGCGATATGTGCATCAAATTCTTTGTAAAAGTTTTCTTTTCTCGTATCCGGCGCAAGCGGGATATCATCAAGTCTTTCTTTTAATTTCTCTATTGATTTAAATACGGGTGTTCCTATCTTATACGCAAAAGCCAATTCTGTTTGACATCCAACGCTGCCGCCCCAGTTCCCCATCATCAACACCGCATCACACGCCCGCTCCAACTCCAGGCAGAGCTTTAGGCCGTCTTTATATATCAGCGCATCATACGGACGACGTATGGCATGCAAAGCGGAAACAAACGTCACTTCTGGCAGCTGTCTTGCCAACATTTTTATAGCGGCGTCGCATAAGACCCGGTTCGTTCCTTTTCCACCGTACGGGTGGGATACATATACTACGTACATGATCAGTCTCCTTCCGGAAGAATATATTCAACTCCGGCATGACTCATCGGCCACGCCTCTTCTATAACGAGCCCCGCATCCCTGTTATTAATCAGGTTTTCATCAAACGCTTTTAAGATGTATCGCCGTTTGCGCGTAAAGTTTTTGGCCGGAACGACGGTAATTTCCGGAGCCGCTCCACTCTTTCTAATCATGAGACATATATATGCCGTATTATTTTTTATTGCGTCTTCCCATACTTGCATTAATTCCAGTCTTGTCATTTTCTCACCTCAAATGCTGTCACTTTGACAGTCTCCTTTTTTACGTTATTTTTTTTAAAAATTACGATAGCGGACGGGAACGGCGCGGAGTTTTTACTGTCATTAAATTTCAACCGCCCCTTTATTAGCCGTATTTCCGTTGCTTTCATTACCCAGTCATGCCACCACTTAGTGTCAGTACGTGCCGGTACCAAGCATACTATCGTTCCTCTTCCACATTCCGCTTCCTCGTACGCCTTATGCATCCACTCGCATATTTCTCGTCCATACGGCGGATTCATCCACGCAACGCCTTCCCACGGCCTCGTCAATCCATCTTGCTGTGGAGAGAAGAATGCTTTGCATTTCGTGTTTTCCGCCGTGGCGCATACATCCACGTCAAATTCAAACTCTTCATTCAATTGTTCAAAGAGTTCTTGCGGCGTTTCCCACTCTGCAGATGCGCTACTGTATAAACCTTTATTTATCATGAGTCAGTCCCATTCGCCATCAATAACTACATGTGTCTCTGTGGCTAACAGTGTAACGCCTGCGCATGTGACTATTGCCGTAGTCATAGGCGTTTGACGTTTCCTGATATACTCAACTAACGGCCGTGCCGCTTCTGCCAACTCATTCTGCATGATCCTTATTTTTTTCCTGTTCGTGCAAGGCTCTTTTTCTTTCTCTTCCATTACTTTATTCCTCCTTATTTACCCGTACTTCCAAAGCCGCCTTCACCGCGGTCTGTGGTGGTCAATTCTTTTACTTCCTCAAACTCTACAGGGATGTTCTTTTCTATCAGGCCCTGCATAAAGCGATCTCCTTTGCAAATCATCCTGGTCATTTTTCGTCTGCCATGAGTTTTAAATATTCCCATCACTTCTCCGCGGTAATTACTGTCGATAATGCCAACACAATTTGCCAGGAAAAGCCTTGTCTTAGCTCCGTATGAACTTCTCATGAATAGTTTCATATGGTAACCTTCCGGAATTTCGAAGGAAAGCCCGGTTCTTACAAAAGTTGCTTTGGCGTATTGCGCAGACTTAACCACCGTGTCCTCTATGGCGTAGAAGTCAAAGCATGCGTTTCCCTCTGTTATGAGCGGCAATACGGCTTTGTCGTGTGTTTTTTTGATTTTAATATGTACCGGTCTTATCATATGTTTGTTTTTTCTCCTTGTTGTTGTCGTTTTTCGGCAAGAAATTACTAATGTGTTGTATGATAGTGCGTATCATTTCTATACGGCTTTTCCCTCTCATGTCTATCTTTAGGAGCTTGCGTATTTTTTTCTCTTTGTCTTCTATAAATATTTTCATTTCCGTTAGTTCTGTATCTCGGGAAAATGCAAGTTTAAATTTTATTTGTCCACATTCATTTATGGCCTGTTCCATCGACTCCAATATTTTTTTACGTGCTTTTTCTTCTCGTCCTTTTGCGATTTCTTCTCTTGTTTTTAGTCTTATCATTGCTCCATTTTTCTCCTTTTTATAAAAACACTTGCTTTAATACGTCATACATCATTGCCGTAGAGCTATCCGCTGCAATGTTTGCTATTTTTTTACTTTTCTAACTCAATTTGCATTTCGGCTAAATCTGCGGCAGCCTGATATACTTTTGCAAATTTCGTATCTGTCCCGTGCGTTTCTGTCACTTTTGCTCTAAATTCAGCAATTGTACCGTAAAAACAACCGCATTTAACAGATATTCCGTTTTCTTTATTTCTGAAAAATGTTGTGAAATCAAAACGAGAACCAATCGCACCAATTACCATAAAATGGGCGTCGCCGTATACCCTTGCGTCGCCGGATACCTCTGCGTTGCCGTATACCCTTGCGTCGCCGGATACCCATGCGTTGCCGTATACCTCTGCGTCGCCGGATACCCTTGCGTCGCCGTATACCCTTGTGTTGCCGGATACCCATGCGTCGCCGGATACCCATGCGTTGCCGTATACCTCTGCGTCGCCGTATACCCTTGCGTCGCCGTATACCCTTGCGTTGCCGTATACCCTTGCGTCGCCGTATACCCTTGCGTCGCCGTATACCCTTGCGTCGCCGGATACCCATGCGTTGCCATCTTGAGATAGATTTTTTTCGCTTTCAATCCATCCGCCAATCTCCCCTTTTACAACAATCCCAAAAGATACGACGGCTTTTATTCTATGTAGCGTTTTACCTAAATACGTTTTAACTTCACCAGTAAATTCGTATTTTTTCATAGCCTATCTCTCACCTCTTATTTCAATCCAAATCCATGCCAGCAGCACAATCGTTATGGCTGCACTTGTTCCTGCCGTTAGCAATTCCGTTGTTTTCACCCCCTGTTGTGAATATTCCTATGTTTATCGGCATCCGATTCTCTGGACGCCGTTTCCGCTCGGTGTCTTTCTTTATTCCGAACATTTGTTTGTTTTTCCTCTTATCCATGTTTACCTGGCTCCGCACGCCTTTATTGTTATTTTCTATTTTGCACGGTTTTCCGTATTTAATGTGTAAAAAAAAGAGACGTGACTTCTTCTGCTGATAATTTTTTGTCTGTTGCCTCATTGGCAACTTTATCAATCTCTCTCTGGGTAAAAGGAACCTTATTCCCCATTCGTCTCACTAATGCCGTTGTCCCAATTCCTAGAAATTTTGCAAAATTCCTATGCGTACCAAAATTTTCAACAATAAACCCTCTTAACTTTGAATAATTAAATTTTTTATCCATAATTCATCATCCTTTCTTGCACGGTTTTCCGTGTTCGCTGTAATCATATCATAGTTGTATTTTTTTGTAAACGGTTTTCCGTTTTTTTTTTTACGCATTACGTTGTTTTATTACGTTTTTCCGTATATAATGTTTTTATACAGCGTTTAATCAAGAAAGGAGCGCGATACATGGATAAAACCCTTATTTACAGATTAAAAGAATCTATGGCAAAAAGAAACTTATCCCAAGCTGATTTATCTAAATTGACGGGGATAAGAACGTCATCAATTTCCGATTATTTATCCGGAAAGTATTCTCCCAAACAAGATAAAATCGCGATTATTGCCAAAGCTTTGTCAGTCAATCCCGGATGGTTAATGGGATATGATTTGAAAGAAAAAACACACAATGTAAACACTTCTTTTTCTACCGACATTAAATACTTGCTGCAAAATACGTCTTACTGCACTTATGGCGGCAAAAAAATAGAAAAAAATCTTCTCATGAAATTAATTCAAGCCGCCGTAGAAGCAAAAGAAGGTGATGATGATTGAAGCGAATACTCCCGATTGTTTTAAATTTAGTCCAGCAATATGGGACTAACGATCCCAAGGAATTATGTCAATGCATAGGGATTGATGTTATTCACATCAATATTCCTATGGGGCCGCGAGGTGTATCACTTAAGATATTGGACGCGAGATATGTTTATCTGGATAACTGCTTGAGCAAAGACGAGAAAAACGTTACATTGGCTCACGAATTAGGGCATGCCGTACTCAAACATTCGCAGCATCGAATTATAGATGTTGATATTGTATCCAAAAAAGATAACCCCGAACATGTTGCCAAAGAAGAATTAGAAGCCAATAAATTCGCCTTTCTTCTTATATCTCATACGTGTTTGCGTAATGATTATGATATGATCGATGGGATACGCAATGAAAAGCTCTTAACCATTGATCGCGTACTAGAATTACTTGATGTATTTTCTAACACGGCATGCTATATTAATTAATAAGGAGTGTTTCTATGCAATTTAAAACCTTCTCCCTTAAATTTCCGATTGGAAAATTTTTATTTGTTTTTTTTATTCTTGTTGTTATATTTTTTTCATCATTATGTGGTTTATATATTTATTATCAAAACATTTCTCTTTCTGATAAAATTGCCGGCACATATCTTTCCGACGTAACATCCATTGATTATCAAGATAATGATGCAATAATTGATAAATATGGAAAACAAGCCCATTTTATTTTTAGCCAAAGGGCTCATTATTGCGAAAGTTTAATCTCTATAGAAAGAAAGGATAAGTCGACAGTATCCATTCATGCAACATTAACAACAGAAAAGAAAAAGGAACTAGACATCAATTACGATTCAGCACATATTAAAGCTCCGATTTCTACTGTGTTAAAACAGGAGTTTTTCAATGAATCTGCTTCTTTATATCTTTATGATGATAACAACGAGGAAATCGGGTATATACGTCTACCTTCGCATGTGCAATCTAATTATACTATCGTATTAAATAAACTGACCTTATTTAATTCGGAATATGGTTTTTCTGTCAAAGAACCTTATTCATCTCACGAATATAAACTTCAAAACAATCAAAAAAGCTTTGATTACTGGCAATATATCATAACTCAAAACCTTGACAAAAAAGCACGCGAATCAAAAGATCGTTTAGAGAACATTATTAAGGAAATAAAAAACAGACATGAATATTATCAATCTCTTCATTAATTCTAATAACTAAAAATCCCGTCAGTACCGCTAATACTGACGGGAATGCAAGACATTTACTCACCCCGCATGGATTTGTAAGTGACCTGCAAGGTCATTATACCAAAATCCATATACATTTGTATACCCGGCCCCGCACGCCAGGAAGGATATATAATGACACCAAAAAAGGCGGCAATTTACTGTCGCGTTTCCACTACCTATCAGGTAGACAAAGATTCCCTGCCCGTCCAGGAAGAAAGTCTGATTGCCTATACCAAACAAGTTCTCGGTATAGACGAATACGAATTATTCACGGACGCCGGCTATTCCGGTAAGAATACGGAGCGTCCCGCTTATCAGGATATGATGAGCCGCTGCCGGAATCACGAGTTTACGCATATACTTGTTTATAAGATCGACCGCATCAGCCGCAATCTGTTGGACTTTGCGACAATGTACGACGAATTAAAGAAACTCCATATTGTTTTTGTGAGCCGCAACGAACAGTTTGACACTTCTTCCGCCATCGGCGAGGCAATGCTCAAAATCATACTGATCTTTGCCGAGCTAGAACGGAAGATGACCAGTGAGCGCGTAAAAGGTGTTATGACCGCTCGTGCAAGAAAAGGATTATGGAACGGGGCCCGTATGCCGTTTGGGTACGATTGGGACAAAGAAAAGGAAATTCCCGCAATCAATCCCACAGAGGCCGCCGTCGTACGTAAGATGTTCGATATGCTTCTTGCCGGTGACGGCGTTTTTCGTGTATCCGTCTACCTTAACGAGAATAAAATACCGACCAAGCGCGGCGGAAGGTGGACACCCACTACTGTCCGGCACATTGCTACTAATCCCATGTTTGCCGGTACACTGCGATATAATTATCGTTCCGCCGGCCGCGGAGAAATTAAACCGGAATCCGAATGGATTATCCTTGAAGATGCCCTGCCGGCCATTATATCCAAAGAGGAATTCAATCAAGTGCAGACACGTTTTAAAAAACCGGGGCCACATGAGCACCGTCGAAAGAATTATCACCCTTTTTCTACCCTATTGTATTGCAGTTGCGGACAGCACTTTATCTCCCGCAAAGACAGAGTTAGGAAGCGCACAGGCCTTTGTCCCAGCGTCTATACTTGTGCCGGCGTCCGCCATCATTGGGGATGTCACGAGCTGCAACCTAGTGATGTAACTTTGCTGCCGTTTGTCATCACGTATATACAGAATATGATGCGCGTACAAATTGCCGCCCCTGCGTCCGCATCCGCTATGAAAGGAATACTTCTTCACAACTTACCCGGAGTATCCGATATTAAGGACATTAAAGCTATATATCGCGCATACACTCGTTCCCATCCTACCGCTTATGAGATTCCTAATTCTTCACCCACTATTGATCTTGCGGCGGCGGAACGGCACAAAATCAAAAGAGCGCTGGCGCGTTTAAAGGATCTTTATTTGTACGGTGACGGCATTTTAAGCCCATCAGATTATGTGGACGAAAAGAAAAAGCTAGAAAACAAGCTTCGTTCTACCCCCGTCCCGATAAATACTACGGAAGATGTTGTAGCTGACGCTATCAGTCATGCCTCATTACAAGCGTTACTTTCTGCAGACTCTATGAGTTATCCGGAAATCATGAGTTATGTGGACGACAAAACAATTCATAATTTCCTGCTCCGCATCATCAACCGCATCACTGTTGCCGGCAGACGGGTACAATCCATTACATTCGCCAACGGCGTCACTCATACATTCACATATTAATTATATCCCGTCATAAAAGGCGGGATATTTTTTGTAAAAAAATAAATGGCGCCATTGCGCCGTTCTTTTTATCTGATTTAACTGTTCATTTGACATCCGTATGTAATGAGACAATACTGTTTATTGGTCAGCAAATCCATTTCTATATACACTCCGTTTATTACAACATAAAGTTCGGTTTTACATTTTATAATACCATATACGGCGTATATTCACCAGCACAGACAACAACTCTCAAAATTAGATGCGGCAACACGCGAATTTCCTTCCCTTCCTGTTTTCGGTAAGAAAATGCGGCCGCCCCGACAGGATAACGACCTCCGTACACCGCTCCCGTCGCTGCTTCGGTCATGCCTGCCTGTAACGGGTATACAGAAATTTAAAGCCATACTTCCGCTTTTGCCAGGCAATGCCGATTATATACTCTGCCGAAAGAATATCGTTTTCCGGTAACGGTCCCGTATCAGGCAATATCTAAAGCCGCATACACTTTTACCGGAGCGTGTGCAGGGTTGGTTTTACAGTCCTTTCGCTTGCATTATATACTGATAGAGGGTATATTACTTACATATCCGCATATATGCGGAATCGCTTTTATTTAACTTGCCGCAGTTCTCACTGTTCCGGCAACATTCTATTGTATTAACACTGAAAGAAGGAATCTTCCATAATGATCGAAAATCCGGCAAATCAAAAAAAAGCGAAACTTATGCTGCTCACTGCCATGATTCTTTTCGGAACGCTGGGGCTGTTTATCCGTTATATCGGAGAAATCCCTTCCTCCGTAATCGCCCTCATACGGGCCGCCGTGGGCTGTCTCTTTTTACTCGTATTCATACGGGTAAGAAAGATTCCCCTTTCAAGAACGGCCCTCAAAGCAAATCTGAAACTGCTGACCGTATCCGGGGCTTTTTTAGGGTTCAACTGGATTTTTCTTTTTGAAGCGTTTAAGCATACGAGTATAGCCGTAGCCGTTATTTGTTACTACATGGCTCCCGTCATCGTTATTCTGGCATCACCCTTCACACTCGGTGAACGGCTGACGCCCCGCAAGGTTTGCGGTGTCTTCGGGGCATTGCTCGGAATGATTTGTATTTCCGGAATATACCGCACGGGCTTTTCCGCCGCTGCCGATATATCGGGTATTTTCTTCGGCTTGCTGGCGGCCTGCTTCTATGCCGCCGTAATTCTTTGCAACCAAAAAATCAAATCTGTCGCGTCATATGACCGTACGATTATCCAGCTTTTTATCGCCTGCCTGGCTTTGCTGCCTTATACGGTTTTAACGGAATACGGCACACCGATATACATTACTCCGTTTTCACTGGCTGTACTTCTGTTTATCGGTATCGTTCATACCGGAATTACATACGTTCTGTTTTTCAGTTCCATGAAAGACCTTCCCGCTCAATCGGTCGCAATATTTACATATTTAGACCCCATTGTCGCCGTTCTTCTTTCAGTTCTCTTCTTAGGTGAAAGTTTAACCCCTGTCGGTGCACTCGGTGCATTCCTCGTATTAGGCTCAACCTTTTTCAGCGAACAAGAATAAGACGGCAGTGACTTACCCGCTGTTAAACGCCACGCCGTATCTTCTATCTCCCAGTAAAAAGACATGCCTGCCGGCATGTCTTTTTACTGGGTCCCGCCGACGGTCACAACCGGAAATATCAGGTAAACCGTCGGTAAAACGGGGCCGGACGTTTTTATTGTTTTACCGCCGACACGGCGCAATGCGTTAAACTGATCGCCTTGCCGCTTTTACGGTGCCGGAAACACCGTTACGAAGATCCTATCTGTTTTTTACCGCCGCAACGATACGCTTCAGCCCTTCCGCAAGAAGGGAACGGGGCATGGCCAGGTTCAGGCGCACATATCCTTTCGCATTGTCGACAAAGAGCGCGTCTCCCCCTTCGAGGAGAACTCCCGCCTTATTGGCGAAGAAATCGGGAATATCTTCTATATCACCCATATACGGATTAAGATCAACCCACGCCAGATAGGTAGCTTCGGGAATTTCAAAACGGGTCTCCGGAAGGTCTCTGTCCAATGTCTCTTTAACAAAAGAAAAATTGCCGTCCAAGTACGTCTTCATCCGGTCAAGCCATTCGTACCCGTGTTCATACGCGGCCCGGTGAGCCGCAATAGCCAGCGGGTTGATATTCATGGCATATGAATTGGTGTAAGTAATCCATCGGTCTTTCAAATCCTGGTTGCGGATAATTATTTCCGCCAACATCAGACCGGCCATATTGAAGCATTTCGAGGCGGACGTGCAGACAATAAGCCTGTCATAACCGGGCATGATCTTAGCCATGGGAATATGTTTCCGCCCCTGGCGCAGGAGATCACAATGGATCTCGTCGCTTATAATCCAGAGATTATATTTTTCCACAATGGCCGCCACCTTTTTCAGTTCTTCTTCCGTCCAGATACGGCCCGTCGGGTTATGAGGACTGCACCAGATGAGAAGCTTTGCCCGCGGGTCGGCCGCATCCCGTTCGAGGGACTCGAAATCAATCCGCCACCGGCCCTCTTTATCCTTATACAGATTGTTATATATAGCCTTTTTCCCGTTGTAGTCCAGGGCGTTCCGAAAATAGCCGTACGCCGGCGTATTGACGACGGCATACTCGTTATCGGTCAGCAAAAACTCCGTCAACTTGTATAAGGCGGGAATGATACCCAGGGAAAAGCATATATCCCGGCGCGGATACGTCCAGCCGTACATCTTTTCGTTCCATGCATTGTACGCATCATAGAAGGATTGCTCGAATACCTGGCTGTAGCCGAGAATACGCTTGTCCAAACGTTCTTTAACGGCATCGATAATGGCGGGGCACATGGCAAATTCCATATCGGCAATCCACATCCGAATAAATTCTTCATCTTTAAAGGGAAATGTCTTTTTCCCTTCAAAGTCATGGAAAATATACCCGCGGAACCCGTCCGTATTAAGGGCATTCGTATGCCTGCGGTCTATAATTTCATCAAAATCGTACTTCACTCTTTTCCCTCCTTTACAGCGGCATCAAAATAATTATGCAGATTAATTTTATGATAACAAACAGTAATCAATCATGTCAAAAACATTGTGCCGAATTATAAATGCCGTTTTGCAGGCCTTACTGCCGCCGGCAGGGCACGGACGGCGGCAGTTTTACCTGTATGCGTGATCATCTTAGCTTTACACCGGACCCTCCGTCCTTTTCCCTGTAAAGGGTATATGAAAAGAGCCTCTCTTTCTGAGGTACCTCCAAATGTCCAGCTTTTTTGGAGATATCCCACTTCCCGAGAGACTCTTTTTTTATTGTCCGGAAAAGGTTTTTACCACGTCAAGGCGAAGAAGGGCCCTTTTCAGCGCCAGTTCGGCGCGATCATAGTCGACGCCTTCGTCTTTACTTTCCAGACGGCGCTCTGCACGGGCTTTTGCCGCTTCAGCACGTTTTACGTCAATGCTTTCGGGCAGTTCCGCCGCCGGCGTGACGACAGTAACTTTGTTGTCACTGACTTCCATGAAACCTTTAGCTACGGAAATTTTCTTTTTTACGCCGTTCTGCGTATACGTGAGCGGCCAAATGCCCAAGGAAGCGATAAGCGGCGCATGATGGGGCATAACGCCGAGATCCCCGTCCAAAGCGCGGACAAGGACAAATTCCACGTCATCGTTAAAGACGAAAGCGTCCGGCGTAATAACCTCCAGTCGAAGTGTTCTGCTGTTTTCTTCCATAGACTATTCTCCTTTCAGAGTCTTAGCCTTTTCGTATGCTTCCTCAAGATTACCTACCATGTAGAAAGCTTGTTCCGGCATATCGTCACACTTGCCGGAAAGAATTTCTTTAAAGCCCGCGATTGTCTCTTTCAGCGGGACATAGCGGCCTGCCTGTCCCGTGAACTGTTCCGCAACGGCGAAGGGCTGACTGAGGAAACGCTGCACCTTACGCGCACGGGCAACGGTAAGTTTGTCATCTTCCGATAACTCGTCAATACCGAGAATGGCGATGATATCCTGTAAATCTTTATATTTCTGCAGGATAGCCTGTACTTCACGGGCCACTTCGTAGTGGTCTTCCCCGATGATATGCGGATCCAGAATACGGGACGTCGAATCCAGGGGGTCAACGGCGGGATAAATACCGAGTTCGGCAATCTGGCGGGACAGTACCGTCGTTGCGTCCAGATGAGCAAAAGTAGCTGCCGGAGCCGGGTCGGTCAAGTCGTCGGCAGGCACGTACACGGCCTGTACGGAAGTGATGGACCCCTTTTTCGTCGAGGTAATGCGTTCCTGCAGCGTACCGACGTCCGTACCCAAGGTCGGCTGATAGCCGACGGCGGACGGGATACGGCCGAGCAGGGCGGAAACTTCCGAGCCTGCCTGTATGAACCGGAAAATGTTATCGATGAAAAGAAGCACGTCCTGATGTTCCTCATCGCGGAAGTATTCCGCCATGGTAAGGCCCGTAAGACCTACACGCATACGGGCTCCGGGCGGTTCGTTCATCTGTCCGTAGACCAGCGCGGTTTTGCTGATAACGCCGGATTCCTTCATTTCGTTCCATAAGTCATTGCCTTCACGCGTACGTTCCCCTACACCCGTAAATACGGAGTAGCCGCCGTGTTCCGTCGCGACATTGTGAATCAGTTCCATAATAAGTACGGTCTTGCCGACGCCGGCGCCGCCGAACAGACCGATTTTACCGCCCTTGGAGTACGGCGCAATGAGGTCGACGACCTTAATGCCCGTTTCCAAAATTTCCATGGTCGGAGACAGGTCGTCAAATTTCGGGGTAGGACGGTGGATGGGCCAGTAGTCGTCAGCTTCAACCTTTTCGTCAACCTTATCCACCGTTTCACCCAAAACATTGAAGATACGTCCCAGCACGCCCTTGCCGACGGGAACACGAATGGGCGCGCCCGTATTTTCAGCTTCCATACCGCGTACCATGCCGTCCGTCGAACTCATGGCAACGCAGCGCACTACGTCGTCACCCAAATGCTGCATGACTTCCGCAATAAGATCTACAGCCTGGTCTCCTTCACCGCCTCTGACGTGAATAGCGGTATAAATCTGCGGCAAGTCTTTTTCAACAGAAAACCGAACGTCAATTACCGGGCCGATGACCTGGATGACTTTACCAAATTTATCACTCATGAAGAGGTTCTCCTCTCTATTCTAGACTAATATCCTACTGCAACGCATTCGCACCGCTGACAATTTCCGTCAATTCACTCGTAATGCCCGCCTGGCGCACTTTATTGTAGTGGACGGTCAGCCGTTCAATCAGTTCACCGGCATTATCCGTCGCCGATGTCATGGCCGTCATACGGGCGCCCAGCTCGCTGGCGGCAGACTGCAGAAGCGCATTATAAACGAATGATTCCAAATAGGTCGGCAATAACGCTGCCAGAACCTGTTCTCCGCCGGGTGCAAAGATATATTCTTCCTTCGGCCCTTCCGTATCGGCTGCTACGGCGTCAATAGGGAGCAGTTTGGATACAGTTACGTCCTGCATCAGGGCAGAACGGAATTTTGTATACACGACATGCACTTCGTCGACTTCGCCGTCAACAAAGCGTCTGACCGCTTCTTTCATAACGGTTTGGGCGTGATAAAACTGAGGTTTATCAGAGAACCCGCTCCATCTTCCTTCAGGCGTAACATGAAGCCGTTTCAAATACTCAAGCGGTTTGCGGCCCGTCACCAGAAAGCATGTGCCGGACTTTCCTTTTTCCATGAGAACGGCGGCCATGGCTTTGTTGATATTCGAGTTGAACGCGCCGGCCAAACCTTTATCGGCGCCGACGATAATATAGCATGTCCGCCTCACTTCGCGTTGTTCAAACAAAGGACTGACTTCGCTGCTCGCCGCAGCAGCCAGACGGTGCAGCATGCCTTCTATCTTATCCGTAAAAGGCGCCGTCGCCATGGCGCGCTCCTGTGCACGACGCAGACGTACGGAAGACACCATCTTCATGGCCTTCGTGATCTGTTGAGTATTCGTTACGGATTTAATCCGCCTGTTAATCTCGCGTGCACTCGGCATAGACTATTCCTCCTCTTTAATGAGTTCGTGCTTAGCGCCGAAGAGCTTCATAAATTCTTCAACCGCTTTTTTGAGGACAGTTTCGTCTTCTTCGCCGAGCTGCTTCGTTTCCTTAATGCGGCTGCCCACATCGGGATAGTTTGTATGCATGAACTTGATGAACTGATCTTCAAATTCAGAAATATCTTCTACCTTTACAGGCATCAGGAACCCTTTGACAGCCAGATAAATCTGCATGACCTGATCCTCTACGGGCATCGGCTGATATTGCGGCTGAACGAGCATCCGCATCGTCCGTTCACCGCGGTCGATCTGGGCTTTCGTGTTCTTATCGAGGTCGGAACCGAACTGGGCGAATGCGGCCAGTTCGCGATACTGAGCCAGATCCAGACGCAGCGTACCTGCGATTTTTTTCATGGCTTTAATCTGCGCGGAGCCGCCGACACGGGATACGGAAAGCCCGACGTTAATAGCCGGCCGCACGCCGGAGTTGAATAATTCCGTTTCCAGGAAAATCTGGCCGTCCGTAATTGAAATTACATTCGTAGGGATATAAGCGGAAACGTCACCTGCCAACGTTTCGATGA
>ERZ773065.109-NODE-109-length-49879-cov-10.235549_pt1 | contig 49879 bp, 39 predicted proteins | sample MGYA00580623_ERZ773065 | MGnify/ENA primary metagenome ERZ773065 (study PRJEB29015, sample SAMEA2738017) | human oral metagenome | biome: human oral; feature: human-associated habitat; material: dental | place: China | collected 2047 ... | reverse complement strand
TCAGCTCGTGTCGTGAGATGTTGGGTTAAGTCCCGCAACGAGCGCAACCCTTGCCTTCAGTTACCAGCATTCAGTTGGGGACTCTGGAGGGACTGCCGGTGATAAACCGGAGGAAGGTGGGGATGACGTCAAATCATCATGCCCCTTATGGCCTGGGCTACACACGTACTACAATGGCTGTTACAACGTGCAGCGACCTAGCGATAGGAAGCGAATCACTAAAAGACAGTCTCAGTTCGGATTGAAGTCTGCAACTCGACTTCATGAAGCTGGAATCGCTAGTAATCGCGGATCAGAATGCCGCGGTGAATACGTTCTCGGGCCTTGTACACACCGCCCGTCATACCATGAGAGCTGGTAATACCCGAAGCCGGTGGCCTAACCGCAAGGAAGGAGCCGTCGAAGGTAGGACTAGTGATTGGGGTCAAGTCGTAACAAGGTATCCCTACGAGAACGTGGGGATGGATCACCTCCTTTCTAAGGAGAAAGATGTGAAGCAACAAGTTGTTGAAGAAGTTTTATTACCTGTTTAGTTTTGAGAGATCTCGCAAGAGGTAGCTCAGAAGGAAGTAGCTGTTCTTTGAAAACTGAATAACAGAAGAAGACAATAGATAGGTCTTTTTCGAAAAGTTGTGATAACAAGATTAACTAAGAAAGTCTAAAACGAAATAGTTAACAGTTCTCGTAAAGCATAAACGTATATAAGTGATTAAATTAGTAAGAGCGTACGGTGGATGTCTTGGCATATAGAGCAGAAGAAGGACGCAGATAACGGCGAAACGCCTCGGGGAGTCGTACACAGGCAACGATCCGGGGGTATCCGAATGGGGAAACCCGATAAAGTTGAAAAGCTTTATCATCCTTAAGCCAATACATAACTTAAGAGAAGGCAACCCAGGGAATTGAAACATCTTAGTACCTGGAGGAGAAGAAAATAAGAATGATTCCGAGAGTAGTGGCGAGCGAAATCGGAGCAGCCCAAACCAGCAAAGAGCTGGGGTAGTAGGACCACGACAAGTGATTGAAAAGAGATAGTCGAATGGCATTGAAAGGTCAGCCACAGAAGGTGCAAGCCCTGTAGGCGAAATCTCGATTCACGCGAGTGGGATCCTGAGTACGTCGGAGCACGTGAAACTCTGACGGAAGCGACCGGGACCATCCGGTAAGGCTAAATACTCCTATATGACCGATAGTGAACCAGTACCATGAGGGAAAGATGAAAAGAACCGCGGGAGCGGAGTGAAATAGATCCTGAAACCGTATGCTTACAAAAAGTCAGAGCACATTAAGGTGTGATGGCGTGCCTTTTGTAGAATGAACCGGCGAGTTATCTTTGCATGCGAGGTTAAGCAGACAATGCGGAGCCGTAGCGAAAGCGAATCTTAATAGGGTGGCAAGTATGTAGAGATAGACCCGAAGCCGTAGTGATCTAGTCATGAGCAGGTTGAAGGCTGGGTGAATCCAGCTGGAGGACCGAACCGACCCCCGTTGAAAAGTTGGCGGATGACTTGTGATTAGCGGAGAAATTCCAATCGAACACGGCGATAGCTGGTTCTCCCCGAAATAGCTTTAGGGCTAGCGTTGAACGAATCTACCCGGAGGTAGAGCACTGAAATCATGCGGGCGGCATCTCGCCGTACCAAATGATATCAAACTCCGAATGCCGGGCAAGAATATTCAGCAGTCAGACTGTGGGTGATAAGGTCCATGGTCAAAAGGGAAACAGCCCAGATCATCAGATAAGGTCCCAAAATTTACGCTAAGTGGAAAAGGATGTGGAGACGCGCAAACAGCTAGGAGGTTGGCTCAGAAGCAGCCATCCTTCAAAGAGTGCGTAACAGCTCACTAGTCGAGTATCTCTGCGCCGAAAATTAACCGGGGCTAAGCGTAATACCGAATCTATGGATTTATACTTAGGTATAAGTGGTAGGGGAGCGTTCCATACAGCATTGAAGGTATACCGTAAGGAGTGCTGGAGCGTATGGAAGTGAGAATGCCGGTGTGAGTAGCGAGATGTGGGTGAGAATCCCACACACCGAAAAACCAAGGTTTCCAGGGGAAGGTTCGTCCGCCCTGGGTAAGTCGGGACCTAAGGCCAGGCCGAAAGGCGTAGTCGATGGATAGCAGGTTGATATTCCTGCACCCGCGAGTAAAGTGATGGAGTGACAGATAGGGTTAACCAGAGTCCTAAATGGATTGGGCAAGGCAAGCAGGAGAGTGGCGTAGGCAAATCCGCGTCGGATACTCAAAGGCTTGACTCAAGCGAACGCGCGAGCAAGTAGTGAAGAAGGTGATACCAGGTCTCGAGAAAAGCTTCTAGCGATAATTTACTAGCGGCCCGTACCAAAACCGACACAGGTGGTTGAGGCGAGTAGCCTAAGGTGAGCGAGAGAACTGTTGCCAAGGAACTCGGCAAATTGACCCCGTACGTTAGCAATAAGGGGTGCTCGAAAGAGCCGCAGTGAATAGGCCCTAGCAACTGTTTAACTAAAACATAGCTCTCTGCGAAGTCGCAAGACGAAGTATAGGGGGTGACACCTGCCCGGTGCTGGAAGGTCAAGGGGATTTGTCAGACGCAAGTCAAAGCATTGAACCGAAGCCCCAGTGAACGGCGGCCGTAACTATAACGGTCCTAAGGTAGCGAAATTCCTTGTCAGGTAAGTTCTGACCCGCACGAAAGGTGTAATGATTTGGGCACTGTCTCGGCAGCAGACTCGGTGAAATCTTAGTACCTGTGAAGATGCAGGTTACCCGCAACTAGACGGAAAGACCCCATGGAGCTTTACTGTAGTCTGCTATTGAGTTTCGGTTAAGTATGCACAGGATAGGTGGGAGACGATGAGACTGGTCTTTCGGGATCAGAGGAGTCACTGTTGGGATACCACTCTTACTTAATTGAAATTCTAACTCTAAGCCGTGATCCGGCTAGAGGACCGTGGCAGATGGGCAGTTTGACTGGGGCGGTCGCCTCCCAAAGAGTAACGGAGGCGCACAAAGGTACTCTCAGAATGGTTGGAAATCATTCAACGAGCGCAAACGCAGAAGAGTGCTTGACTGCGAGACAAACAAGTCGAGCAGGGACGAAAGTCGGTGTTAGTGATCCGGCGGTGCAGAATGGAATGGCCGTCGCTTAACGGATAAAAGCTACCCTGGGGATAACAGGCTGATCTCGCCCAAGAGTTCACATCGACGGCGAGGTTTGGCACCTCGATGTCGGCTCATCGCATCCTGGAGGTGAATTCGCTTCCAAGGGTTGGGCTGTCCGCCCATTAAAGCGGTACGCGAGCTGGGTTCAGAACGTCGTGAGACAGTTCGGTCCCTATCTGTTGTGGGCGTTGGAAATTTGAGGAGAGCTGCCCCTAGTACGAGAGGACCAGGGTGGACGTTCCTACGGTGCACCAGTTGTCACGCCAGTGGCATAGCTGGATAGCTGAGAACGGACCGGATAAACGCTGAAGGCATCTAAGCGTGAAACCGACTCCAAGATTAGATTTCCCATCATTTCAAATGAATAAGACCCCTTGAAGACGACGAGGTTGATAGGTCAGAGATGTAAGTGTAGCGATACATTCAGTTGACTGATACTAATAGGTCGAAGATTTATTCACGAGAGAACGCACACACGACTGTTTGAAAAAGACGAAGTCAGAAACTGTTATTTAGTTTTCAGGGAACAGAAGACCTGAAAGAAGAAAGATCCGGTGATGATGGCGCAGTGGCCACACCTGTACCCATCCCGAACACAGAAGTTAAGCACTGTAGCGGCGAAAATAGCGCAAGCAAATCTAGCACGTTGCCGGGTCATCGAGAGCATGGTTCTCCATCGCTCTCCCTTTTTTTATGTAAAGTTAGTGCTGACTTATAGCGCTTTTTATAAATCGTATTATAATAATTTGGTGAGGTTTTCTATATGAAAGATTTAAGATTAATAACGAAATCAGCTGATGAAACAAGAGAGCTTGGTTCTAAGATAGGTAAGCATAGTGAAGCAGGTATGGTTATCTTATTAGATGGCGACTTAGGGGCTGGTAAGACTTGTTTGACACAAGGAATTGCAAAGGGATTAGATATTAATCGTAGTGTTACTAGTCCAACATTTACAATTCAAAAAATTTATTATGGTCGACTGTTGTTAAATCATATTGATGCGTATCGTTTAGAGGGTGTTCATCAGGATCTAGGCTTTGATGAATATTTGAATGATGAAGGGCTAACGGTTATTGAATGGTCACAGTTTAGTCCAGATTTAGTTCCTGAGGAGCATTTAAAGATTTCAATTCAATTATTGGAGAATGGAGATCGTGAATTTACTTTTTATGCGATTGGAAAGCAGTATGAAGATTTATTGGGGGTTCTAGCATGATTACTTTATGTATGGATACAAGTCATATCTATTTATCACTTGCGTTAATTCGTGATGATGAAATTGTTGGTGAGGTACAGGAAGAGTGCTGGAAACATCAATCTGAGGAGATTTTTCCTAAGCTGGAAGAGATGTTATCAAAGCTATCACTAAAGAGCGATGATATTGATCAGATTGTCATTACAAAGGGTCCTGGTAGTTACACGGGTGTTCGTATTGCAATGACGATTGCAAAAGTATTCTGTTCCATGACAAATAAGCCACTATATACACTTCCTACAATGTTGTTGTATGCAGGCATAGAAGATTGCCGTGTTGTATTGGATGCACGTGGTAAACGTGTATATACATGTGCATATAAAAATGGTAAGGCAGTCGAGGAAGAAAGAGTTGAATACATCGCTGATCTTGAAAATACAGTACGTGATGAAAAGATTATCGGTGATGGTCAATTATTTGGAAAAGAAACTTACTATCCAAATATGGCAAAGAACTTCTTATTATTAAAGAATGAGTGGCAGAAAGCAGAGAATGTGCATTTGGTTGTGCCAGAATATTTAAAGTCATCGGATGCATATAACATTCATAAATAATGATTCGAAAGATGATAGAAGCAGATCTTGCGCAAGTTGCAGATCTTGAAAATATTTGTTTTCCAAAAGGGGGATGGACTTTAGAGCAGTTCCGCTATGAACTTTTGGAAAATCCTTTCTCCAACTTATTGGTATTTGAAGAAAATCAAATGATCATTGGGTATATTGATTGGTGGATTACCTATGAACAAGCACAGCTTGCGAATATTGCGGTTAATCCTTCTAGTCAGAAACAAGGTATTGGACAACAATTATTGAATGAGGCTCTTCAGGACGCAATTGAAGAAGAATGTGAAAATATGACATTGGAAGTACGTATCTCAAATGAGAGTGCAATTCAATTCTATGAAAAAAATGGGTTTATTACGGTAAATACTCGCAAGAATTATTATGATGATGGCGAGCATGCATATCTAATGATTAAACCCTTAGGAGGTTTGTAAATGACATTGATTTTAGCATTAGAATCAAGCTGTGATGAAACAGCGTGTGCGATAATTAAAGATGGTAAAGAGATTTTATCCAATATTGTATCATCACAGATAAATGTTCATACACAATATGGTGGTGTTGTGCCAGAAGTAGCTAGCCGTATCCACGTTGAAAATATCTCAACAGTTATCGATGAAGCGTTAAAGAAAGCCAATCTAACAATGGATGATATTGATGCGATTGCGTATACACAAGGACCAGGGCTGATTGGTTCTTTACATGTTGGCGTACAAGCGGCTAAGACAATTGCTTGGACATTCCATAAGCCACTCATCCCGATTAACCATATGACAGGCCATATCTGGGCAAATAGCTTTGTGGCAGATTTAAAGTTTCCATTACTAGCGTTAGTGATTTCTGGGGGACACACACAGCTTGTATATATGGAAAATGATTGGGACTATAAAGTCATCGGTACAACAAAGGATGATGCGATTGGAGAAGCGTATGATAAGGTATCACGCGTATTAGGTACAGGTTATCCTGGTGGTCCAGTCATCGACCGTATGGCAAAAGAGGGCAAGGAACATTATAAGCTTCCAACCCCCAAGACCGATGGTGTATATGACTTTAGCTTCTCAGGCTTGAAGACTGCTGTATTGCAGTTAATTCAACGTGAAGAAAAAGCAGGTAATGAGATTATCAAAGAAGACGTAGCATATGCCTTCCAGGAAACTGCACTAGGACAACTGACAGGAAAGACATTACAGGCAGTAGATGATTTAAAGCCAAAGATGTTAGTGCTGGCAGGTGGTGTAGCGGCAAATTCAAGATTAAGACAGTTAATGACTGAGAAGATGCAAGCATACCCAAATACACAACTCGTGATTCCACCAATGTATTGTTGCACAGATAATGCGGCGATGATTGGGGCAGTTGGTTATGTTGCGTATAAACATGGATTATTTGGAGATCTTGCTGCAGCAGCTGATCCAGGACTCATGATGCCAGGTGAAGAATAAAATTTAGCAATTTTTTCACAAATGGTGTTAAAATAGAGAACGGTGATAAATATGAGCGAAAAGAAAGTGCCAAAGGCAACATTGCAACGATATCCTGTCTATTTAAAAGCATTGCGTAAACTACATGCGGATGGGATAAACAGAATTATGTCTAGGGAGTTGGCTGACTATGTATCAATCGAGTCGACAACGATCCGTCGTGACTTTAGTTTTTTAGGAAACCTTGGTAAGCAGGGTTATGGTTATAACGTTGAAGATTTAATCAGTATTTTCTCCAATCAGCTTGGAGTAAACTTCGATGAAAAGATTATTCTTGTTGGTGCTGGTAACCTTGGGAAAGCGTTATTAAATTACAATCACTGGAACCATATTGTTGGTGAAATCGTATGTGCATTCGATTTGCACCCAGAGAATGTAAAGAAGGCATCAGTACCTGTATATGGTATGGATGAGATAGCTGAAAAGATGCCAGAAGGCTGCCGTATCGCTATTTTGTGTATCTCACAAGATGTACAGAAGACAGTAGATTTATTGGTTGCACACGGCATTCATGGATTTGTAAGTTTTGCGATGGAACATTTTTCAGTTCCATCAGGAGTGTATGTACGACATGTGGATGTCGTATCCAGTATTCAGGAATTGGTATTTGAAACCAATGCAATGAATAATTAATGCAAAAATAAGAATGGAGATTGAATAAGTATGCCTACAGAAATGAGTATCCGCGAACTATATCAGTTGGCGAAAGATGGAACAACACTAGAACTAGACCAGTTAGATTTTATCCAACTACAGGGATGGGTTCGTACAAACCGTGCTGGTAAGAATGTGTCTTTTATTGCCTTAAATGATGGAACATTCTTTAAGAATGCACAGATTGTGTATTCTTCTGATACTCTTTCCAATTACGCTGAAGCTGCGAAGTATTTAACAGGTACAGCAATTTCTGTTGTTGGTAAATTTATATTAACACCAGAAGCTTCTCAGCCATTTGAAATTCAGGCAACTGAAATCAATTTAGAAGGTGAATGTGATAGCACATATCCTTTACAGAAGAAGAGACATACATTTGAGTACTTGCGTGAAATTGGTCATTTAAGACCACGTACAAATACCTTCTCTGCTGTATTTAGAGTACGTTCTGTACTAGCAATGGCAATTCACCAATTTTTCCAGGATCAAGGCTTTGTATATGTACATACACCAATCATCACAGGTGCTGATGCGGAAGGTGCAGGCGAAACATTTACAGTGACAACACGTGAAGATGGAAACTACGAAGAAGACTTCTTCGGCAAGCATGCGTCACTAACAGTATCTGGCCAGTTACAGGCTGAAGCGTACGCAATGGCATTTAGAGATATCTATACATTTGGACCAACATTCCGTGCAGAGAACTCTAATACAACAACACACGCAGCTGAATTCTGGATGATTGAACCAGAAATGGCATTTGCAGATTTAGATTACAGTATGGATGTTATTGAGGATATGTTGAAGTACTGCATTAACTATGTTATGGAAATGTGTCCAGAAGAACTTGCATTCTTCAATGAAAGAATTGATACATCTTTATTAGAACGGCTTGAACATGTAAGAACTTCAAGCTTCAAGCGTTTGCCATACACAGAAGCAATCGAAATCTTAAAGAATGCGGATGTGAAGTTTGAAAACAACAACATCCACTGGGGTATGGATTTAAACACAGAGCATGAACGTTACATTACAGAAAAGGTTGTTAAAGGACCAACATTCTTAATCGACTACCCAGAAGAAATCAAGGCATTCTATATGCGTCGTAATGACGATGGCAAGACAGTTGCGGCATGTGATCTATTAGTACCAGGTGTTGGTGAACTGGTTGGAGGAAGCCAGCGTGAAGAAAGACTTGATATTCTTGAAAAGAAGATGGAAAGTCTTGGTATGAATGTAGAAGGTTACCAGTGGTATCTTGACTTACGTAGGTATGGTGGTTGCCAACACGCAGGGTTTGGTTTAGGATTTGAACGCTTAGTAATGTATATTACGGGTATGGAAAATATTCGTGACGTTGTTCCTTTCGCAAGAACACCACGAAACTTAAATTTCTAAATGAAATAATGATATGGGAGTGGTAATGCAAACGGCTGCCACTTCCATTTTTATGGAGGTAACGATGTTATATCAAGTTAGTAAAGCCTCAAAATATTATGGCGTCGATACAATCTTTGAAGATGTTAATTTTGAGATTAAAGGTACAGAGAAGATTGCCCTCGTTGGCAGAAATGGTTGTGGTAAGACAACATTTTTGCGTTGCATGTGTGGGGAAGAACAATTTGATAAAGGTACCATCTCACAACAGAATAATACGGTGATAGGCTACTTATCACAGAAGGTATTACCACATGATGAAAGAACTGTTGAGGAAGAACTACGCCTTATTTATGAACCAGTATTTGTGATGCAAACAAGAATGCATGAATTAGAAAAGCAAATGGAAATAGATGCTAGTGAAAAGGTTCTTGCGCAATACGCTAGTGTTCAAGAACAGTTTGAAGCGATGAATGGATATCATTGGGAATCGGAGATGAAAACAGTTTTTACGCGTTTTGGCTTTCCAGTTGAAGACCTTCAAAAGAAAATTGGAGAATTCTCTGGTGGACAAAAGACACGTATTGCATTCGTAAAACTACTATTATCAAAACCAGATGTCTTATTGTTGGATGAACCTACAAACCATTTGGATATTGATGCGATTGAGTGGTTGGAAGGCTATGTAAAGAATTATCCAAAGGCTGTAGTAATTGTGTCGCATGACCGTATGTTCTTAGATCATACAGTGGACGTTGTATATAATATGGAATATGGAAAGATGAAACGCTATTCAGGAAACTATTCCAACTATGTAATTCAACGTGAAAATGATATCGAGCGCCAACAATCCGCGTACGCAAGACAGCAGAAAGATATTCAGCGTTTAGAGGCGTTAATTGAGAAGTTTCGTTATAAAAAGAATAAGGCGGCTTTTGCGCAATCTAAAATCAAATACTTGGAGCGTATGGATCGTATTGAAGTTGACCAAACAGATGACAAGACATTTCACGCTAAGTTTACACCTCGTGTAAAGGGTGGTGAGAAAGTATTGGAAGTTGAAAATCTTGCGATTGGATATGACCATGTTCTTACGACAATTTCAATGAAGATGCGTCGTGGAGATAGAATTGCAATCATTGGTCCAAATGGTACAGGAAAATCGACGTTTGTAAAGACACTGATGAATATTGTTCCTGCTTTATCTGGTAGTTTCTTATTTGGTCATCAAATCGAACAAGGATACTTTGATCAGCAGCTTGCACAATTCTCTTCTGGTAAAACAGTTTTAGAAGAAGTATGGGATGAATATCCAGATTTAGATCGAACAGCTGTTCGTAGTGTATTAGGACAGTTTCTGTTCTCTGCAGATGATGTATTCAAAACAGTTGATGTCTTATCAGGTGGAGAGAAGGTACGTCTATCTTTTGTAAAACTATTATTACAGCATGCTAACATGTTAATACTAGATGAACCAACAAACCACTTAGACATCCCAGGCAAGGAAGCTCTGGAATTATCCTTAAAGGGATTTACCGGCTCAATATTATTTGTTTCGCATGATCGTTACTTTATTCAACAGATGGCAACGGGTCTACTGGTTCTAAGTAATGATGGTTGTAAGTTTGTGAATCAAACCTATGACGAGTATATGAATCAAGAACCTGTACAAATGACTGAAGTGAAACAAACAAGTAGTGAACCGAATTCAAAAAAGGAAGTGAAGAGAGCACTATCACCAGAAGCACGTCGTCGTGAGATTGCGAAACTTGAGCGGTTGATTACAGAAAAAGAAGTAGAGTTAGAAGAAATGCGTGAGCTTCGCTTTGAACCAGAATATTATCAAGATTATCAAAAGATGAATGATCTCGACCAAGATATCGATGATATTCATAATGAGTTAGCACATCTAGAAGAAAGATGGGCATCATTGTTAGAAGAAGTATCATAATAAAAAGCCTGTAATTGCACAGGCTTTTTATATGGCGGAGAAGAAGGGATTTGAACCCCCGCACGCTTTCACGTCTAGCGGTTTTCGAAACCGCCCCCTTCAGCCTCTTGGGTACTTCTCCGATGCTGAACAATTATATCATAGAAAGGATGAAAATCGAAGGAAGTGAAAGACAAGCAAAGAATTCAGAAGATACACATTTATGAAAATATTTTCATAAAAGAAAAAATATCAGGAAATATTTTCAAAAACGTTTACAAACTATTGACATCATTTTAGGATTTGCGTAATATTACTGGTATATTAAGAGAGGGAGTTCTCTTAACTTAGGAGGAAGAGGAATTTATGAAAAAAGCACTATTGGGTTCTCTTGCCGCTTTTTTAGCTCTTGCAGGTTGCAATGGCAAAGGTGGACAGACAACTGCATCACAATCTGAAGACTTTAGATCCGTCTATTCTTTAGATATGCAGAGCTTAGACTACACGGTTACAAATAAGGCAGTTGATAACGAGAATACAGCAAACTTTGTTGACGGCTTATTAGAAAATGATAAGTACGGTAACTATGTACCTGCGCTTGCAGAATCTTATGAATCTAATGATGACAAGACAGAATGGACATTTAAGATTCGCAAGGGTGTCAAATGGGTAACGAATGAAGGCGAAGAATATGCTGAATTAAAGGCACAGGACTTCGTAACTGGTCTTCAACACGCAGCGGATTTTAAGTCTGCTACAGCATACTTAGTAGAAGGTCTCATTAAGAACTTCTCTGAATATGAAGCAGGTGAAGTAACATTTAATAAGGTTGGTGTAGAAGCTGTTGATGATTATACATTGAAGTATACACTTGAAAAGCCAGCATCTTATTTCTACTCTCTAACAACATATGGTATTTTATTCCCAATTAATGAGGACTTCTTAAATTCAAAGGGTTCCGGATGTAAGTTAGGTTCCCCAGATTTAAATGCATGTGATTTCGGTATAGTTGATCCATCATCTATTCTTTACAATGGTGGTTACGTCTTAACAAACAATACAGCTAAGTCCATCATTGAATTCACAAAGAACCAGAACTACTGGGATGCAGAACACGTATATATCAATAAGGTAACTTATACATATGATGACGGTTCTGATGACCACTCTATCATGAACGGTTTTGAAGCTGGTACATATACAGCAGCTTCTATCCGTGGTACATGGTCAACTGATGAATTCAATAAGTACATGGAGAAGTATAAGGATAACGTTTATATTCCTATGACAGACGGTGGTACATTTGCGTTGTCATTTAACTATAACCGTCGTTCATTCAATAACACAAACAAGACAACAGATGCCGAAAAGGAAAACACACATAAGGCTATCTTAAATAAGAACTTCCGTCTTGCTTTACAGGCTGCATTCGATAGAGTAACTTATTTGAAGCAAAGAGTTGGTGACGAATCAGCTGCTAAGGCTTCATTACGTAATGAATTAGTACCTACAACTTTTGTTCAAATCAAGGGTGAAGATTATGGTAAGACAGTTGCTAAACTTGTTACAGAACAGACAGATGTATTTGGCAGTTCATTAGACCTATCAGAAGGACAGGATCCATACTACAACCCAGATAAGGCAAAGGAATTACTTGCTAAGGCTGTATCTGAAGCTGGATTAACATTACCTGTTTCTCTTGACCTAGTAACGCTATCAACGATGTCCTTTACAGTTAACCAGGCTAACTCATTGAAGAAGTCTGTTGAAGAGGCTACAAATGGACAGATTTTAATCAATGTTATGCCAGTTGACAAGGACACATACTATGCTTCAACATACCTTGTTAATAGTGGCAACGAATCCGACTGGGATATCTCTACGGCAGTAGGCTGGAACCCAGACTACTTAGATCCAAGAAGTTACTTAAATATCTACAGTCCAGTAAATGGTGACCAGTTAAACGCAGTTGGTTTAAATGGAACAGCTGATACAAATAATTTCCAAGATTCCGATAAGGCTGCAATGGAAGCTGTTGGATTATTCGATTATCAGAAGTTATTAGAAGAAGCTGATGCAATTACTGATGACTTAGATGCTCGTTACGCAGCATATGCTAAGGCAGATGCTTGGATTGTTGAAAATGCATTCGCTATTAGCGTACAGTGCACAGCAGTAGCAAACACAGTTACAAGAAGAGTTCCTTTCGAAGGACCATACTCAATTGCTGGTCTAGGTGGTAATAAGTTCAAGTTAATGCGTATCCAAAAGGATATCGTTACAAGCAAGGACTACTATGCAGCTAAGGAAGCTTGGTTAGCAGAACGCGCTAAGTCCGCTAATAAATAAATTCTAGACTCTTTACAGAATAAAGTTTCACAAGCAAATCAAAAGGCAGATATCATTAATGAGTCTGTCTTTTCTTTCTCCAATAATTAGTTATATGGATACAGTGTATAGAGTGTTTTTATGCATATGAATAAATATTCATATTATCTGAAAATGAAAATTAATATGAAATTATTTATGAAAAAAATTATATTTTAGTGAAATACGTAGTCTTATATGGTATTATAACTACTATGAAAAGGTAGGGGTGAGTTATATGAAGCGTTACATTTTAGGCCGTGTAATCAGATCGTTCTTCTCGATTTTTGCGGTTGTTACAATCGCACTGGTTTTGGTCTATACGCTGACGCCGCGCGACAATATCTTTACAACTGATACAACTTACCAAAAGTTGAAGAGTGCGGATGATAAAATCAAATACAAATACAATACCTGGGAGAGCCTAGGTTATCTACGTTTTGAGGAACAAAAGGACTTATGTGCAAACACAAGTGATTATGATGCATGTATGGTTACTGGTTCTGATTTATTGAAAGAACAGGTTAAGAAGTATGAGTCAGATGGATATACAATTCAAACATATTCAGATGGTAAATACTATGCCTATAAAGATTACTCTGTTCCTGAACTTGTTATCAACTGGTTCAGCAAGCTAATTGAAGTAGATCATCCATGGAGAATGTATGATGGTCATAATGAAAATATGGAAAGAAAAGTCTATATTGAGAATGACTACAATGGTTTACCTGCAATTAAGTGTGCAGGTTGTGAACATAAGTATCTTGTATATATGGATGGAAGCTTCCCATTTATTCATCAGAATATCGTTGGGTTGAATTTTGGTATTTCTTATCCAACTTTTAGTGGTGTAGATGTAACTGCGGTTATCACACAGACACAGGGTAATGCAAAGAGTCAGGAAGTGACTTTCGAAACTGGAAAGACATCTTCTTCGGCAGTAAATTTGCATTCATGTACATATAAATATTCTGAACTATTAGATAACATTGATAAGGGCAAGTTCAATGACAACTATGCAAACTGTTCATCTAACTTACAAGATCCATCAATGATAACCACATCAGCCATTCAAGGTTTAATCGCCTTATTGATTACTTATCTATTTGGTATTCCAGCTGGTATGGTTATGGCTGCTAATAAGGGTAAGTGGCAGGATAAGCTTGGTACAGTTTACATCAATATTATGAGTGCTGTTCCATCACTTGCATTTATCTATTTCGTTAGATCAATTGGTATGCAACTTGGTTTACCTGACAAATTCCCAGTATATGGTGCACATGATGTACGTTCATACATCATGCCTATCTTAATTCTTGGTTTATTGAGTACAGGTGGACAAATGTTATGGATCAGACGTTACATGGTTGACCAATCGAGTTCTGACTATGTTAAGTTTGCACGTGCTAAGGGTCTTTCTAATAGTGAAATTTTCCGTACACATATTTTACGTAATGCAATTATTCCATTCGTAAATGGTTTCCCATCAGCAGTTATTCTTACAATTTCTGGTGCAGTTATCACAGAAACTGTATTTGCGATTCCTGGTATGGGTAAGATGTTGCCGGATAGTATTAAGGCATACAATAATCCAATGGTTATTGGTCTAACATTTATTTTCACTGCTGTTTCTATTTTTGCCTTGTTATTAGGTGACTTACTCGTTACAGTTGTTGATCCTCGTATTCAGTTACAGGCAAAAGGAGATTCGAGATAATGTCAGAAATCAGAGATGAAAGATTTACTTTTGTTGCATTAGACGACTTTGCATCAGAAAGACTGAATAGTCCTAAATATTCTTATTGGAAGAGTGTATTTAGAAAGTTCTTTAGTAGTAAGATTGCTATTTTCTTCTTAGTATTAACGCTATTAACTTTATTCTTGTCTTATATTTTACCGTTTATTAGTGGATATGATCCAACTGTTCAAACACATATCAATGACTTCTCACGTCGCTTTGTTTCGCCAAACCTCCAATTCTGGTTTGGTACAAACCAAGTAGGTGATTCACTCTTTGATGTAGTTTGGGCAGGTGCTAGAACTTCATTAAGTCTTGCGATTATCGCTACATTTATTACAAATGTAATTGGTGTTATCGTAGGTGCGTTCTGGGGTTATTCACGTAAGATGGATGTTATCATGATTGAAGTTTACAACATCATTGCGAACGTTCCATTTACATTGGTAGTTATTATCTTGTCCTATGTATTAGGACCTGGATTCTGGCAGTTGGTATTCTGCTTATGTATTACTTCTTGGTTGGGTATGGCCTATAGCATCCGTATTCAGGTTATGATGATTCGTGACCGTGAATATAACTTAGCTTCAAGATGCTTAGGTACACCTACATCTAAGATTATTCAACATAACGTATTACCATTTATGATTCCAATTATCGTAACATCTATTTCTAGAGATGTTCCAAGCTTTATTTCCTATGAGGTATTCTTGTCTTACTTAGGAATTGGCTTAACTGAAAAAGAAGTTTCTTTGGGTAGACTTATTTCAAGTAACTCAGCGTACATGACTTCTGCTCCATACTTATTTTGGATCCCAGTAGCTGTAGCGGCAGTTATCTCAATTTCACTCTATATCGTCGGACAGACTTTGGCAGATGCTTCTGATCCAAAGACACATATGTAAAGGAGGGTATCATGGCAGAAGAAACATTAGCTAAAAATCTAGATATCACCTTTGATAATACCGACAAAGAGGCAGTATTATCTGCTCGTGATATTATTGTTGAATTTACAGTTCGTGACCGTGTTTTAACTGCGATTCGTAACGTTTCATTAGATCTTTACGATGGTGAAACTCTCGCAATCGTAGGTGAATCTGGCTCTGGTAAATCTGTATTTACAAAGACATTTACAGGTATGTTAGAGAAGAATGGTAATATCCCACAGGGTAAGATCATTTTTGAAGGAAGAAACCTATTAGAAAATACTTCCGATAAAGACTGGGAAGAAATTCGTGGTAAGAAGATTGCGACAATCTTCCAGGACCCAATGACTTCCTTAAACCCAATTCGTACGATTGGCTCACAGATTACTGAGGTTATTGTAAAACACCAAGGCGTTGATCTGATTGAAGCTCGTAAGATTGCGGTTGATTTAATGAAGCGTGTAGGTATCAACAACGCAGAGAATCGTTTTGATGAATATCCATTCATGTATTCTGGTGGTATGCGTCAGCGTATCGTTATTGCGATAGCATTAGCTTGCCGTCCACGCATCTTGATTTGTGATGAGCCAACAACTGCGTTAGACGTTACGATTCAGGCACAGATTATCAAGTTGATTAAAGACTTGCAGGAAGAATATCACTTTACAACTGTTTATATTACACATGACCTTGGTGTCGTTGCGAATGTAGCAGATAAGGTTGCGGTTATGTATGCAGGTCAGATTGTCGAATATGGAACAGTAGAAGAAGTATTCTATGATCCTAAGCATCCATACACATGGGCATTATTAAGTTCAATGCCTCAGTTAGGTATTAAGGGTCAAGACTTATATGCAATCACAGGTACTCCACCAAGTTTATTTGAGCAGGTGGTAGGTGACGCATTTGCGCCACGTAATCCTTATGCGATGAAGATTGACTTTGAGGAAGAACCTCCAATGTTTGCGGTAAGTAATACACATCTAGCGAAGACATGGTTATTAGACCCACGTGCGCCAAAGGTTGAAAAGCCTGCAGTAATTCGTGACTTGCATGAAAGATTATTGAAGACATTAGGTGAAGGAGGCACATATCATGGATAACAACGAAAAAGAAGTACTAGTTGAAGTCAAAAATCTTGAAGTAACTTTCACCAATGGTAAGAATAAATTTGTTGCAGTACATGATGCTAACTTCCAAGTATATAGAGGAGAAACATTCTCTCTTGTAGGTGAATCTGGTTCCGGTAAGACAACAATTGCTCGTGCAATTAACCGTATTAATCCAATTAGTAATGGTGAAGTCTTATTTGAAGGGAAACGTATTTCTGGAAAGATTTCTCGTGAACTCGATAAAGAAGTCATCCGTAAGATTCAGATGGTCTTCCAAGATCCAGCTGCTTCCTTAAATGAGCGTGCGACAGTCGATTATATCGTTTCTGAAGGTCTTGTTAACTTTAAGTTATATAAGGATGAAGCGGATCGTTATGAACAGGTTGTTTCAGCGTTAAATGAAGTAGGTCTTCTTGAAGAACATATGTCACGTTACCCACATGAGTTCTCAGGTGGACAGCGTCAACGTATTGGTATTGCTAGAGCGATTATCATGAAGCCTGATTTATTGATTGCAGATGAGCCTATTTCAGCGCTTGATGTATCGATTCGTGCTCAGGTTTTGAACTTATTAAAGAAATTACAGAGAGAACGTGGACTAACATGTATCTTTATTGCACATGACTTGTCAGTTGTACGCTTTATCTCTGACCGTATTGCGGTTATTCACTTAGGAAGAATTGTGGAGCTTGCAGAAACAAACGAATTGTTCCTCAATCCATTACACCCATACACACAGTCATTATTAGGAGCAGTTCCTATTCCTGACCCACAGATTGAAAAGGCTAAGGTTGTTAAACCATATTCATTGGATAGTCATCATTATGATGAAGATAAACCAGCATTCCATGAAATTAAGCCTGGACACTTTGTATGGGCAAATAATGCTGAGTTAAATGAATATCGCAAGAAATTGAAGTAAAAATGTTTTCTAAAAACGAATGAGTATTTACGCTTGTAATGAAAATTCGTTTTTTATTTGATTGGATATAGTCACCTTTTTAAATCATTGTTTTTGGTAGTAAGAATGTTATGCGTTACAATAAATAAGTAGGAGGTTTATTATGTTAAAAGTTTTTGGTAGTCCACATTGTCCAGATTGTGTTGCATGTAAAGCAATATTGGAGAAGAACCACATTCCTTTTGAATATATAGATATTACAGGATCTATCCGTGCATTAAAACAATTCTTAGCTTTACGTGATCATTCTGACGCGTATGATGAAGCAAAAAAAGAGGGATATATCGGTATTCCAACACTTGTTCTAGAAGATGGTACGATTCGTTTTGATTATGAAGAGTGGCTAAAGGAAGAAAGAATTTCAAGGACAGAAGTAGTGGAATCTGGACAATCATGTAATATTGATGGAGTTGGATGTTAAGGCAAGTCAGAACTTGTCTTTTTATTACGCTATAATAATATCTACAGAGATGAATTTATGAGTGAAAGAAGAACATACATTGCAATTGATTTAAAGTCATTCTACGCATCTGTAGAGTGTCAGGATCGAAATTTAAATCCGCTTACAACAAATCTAGTAGTGGCTGATACCTCACGTACTAATAAGACAATCTGTCTTGCGGTATCACCATCACTAAAACAACTAGGGATATCTGGTAGACCCAGACTTTTTGAGGTGGAACATAAGATTACGGAAATCAATCGTGAACGTCAAAGTAAGCTACAAGGGAAACGATTTGTAAAAGAGGAATGGAATCGGGATATCTTAGAACGTCATCCTGAATATAAACTTACATATATCGTCGCTCAACCTCGTATGGCAAAATATCTTGAATACAGTGCAAATATTTATAATATTTACTTACGTTATATCGCCGCGGAAGATATCCATGTATATTCGATTGATGAAGTGATGATGGATGTGACAGGATATTTACGTACGTATCATAAGACAGCAGAGGAACTAGCGAGAATGATGTTATCGGCTGTCTATGAAGAGACAGGAATTACCGCAACTGCTGGTATTGGGACAAATCTATATCTTGCGAAAGTCGCGATGGATATTATTGCAAAACATCTTCCAGCAGATAAATATGGTGTGCGGATTGGTGAGCTGGATGAAATCAAATATCGAAAACTCTTATGGGATCATCAACCATTAACAGACTTCTGGCGTGTTGGTAGAGGCTATGCACGCAAGCTTGCCCAACACGGTATGTATACGATGGGTGATATCGCAAGATGCTCGATTGGCAAGGATGGCGATTATTTAAATGAAGAATTGTTGTATAAACTATTTGGCATAAACGCAGAATTACTTATCGATCATGCATGGGGATGTGAATCTTGTACCATGCATGCAATTAAACATTATCAACCAAGTAATCATAGTTTTAGTTCAGGACAAGTCTTAATGTCTGGATATACTTTTTCTAAAGCAAAACTGGTCGCAAAAGAAATGACAGAACAATTGATTCTGGATTTAGTTGCGAAAAAGATGACTACCAACCAAGTTGGTCTATATATAAGTTATGATGTGGAAAGTCTAAAGAATCATGAACTATCAATGGATATTCAAACAGCACTAGACTGGTATGGTAGAAAGGTTCCAAAACCAACAAATGGTACTGTGAATTTATCACATCATACATCATTTTCTAAAGAGATTATGGAAGCTGTAGAACGGCTATTTGATAAAATCGTAGATGCGAGATTATTGGTGCGTAAGATAACAATCGCATTTACGAGTATTATCAGTGAAGACACCGCAAAGAAGCGTACAGAAGCGACGCAATTAGATCTATTCGCACCACCAACAGAGGATGTGGATATAATGAAGGTAGATGAAAAGAAGGACCATCAACTGCAACAAGCAATTCTATCTATCAAGCGTAAATACGGGAAGAATAAACTATTAAAGGGTAGGGATTTAGAAGAAGGTGCTACTGCTGTAGAACGAAATAATCAGATTGGAGGTCACAAAGCATGAATGAAAAGTACGAAGATATGCTTTACCTAGAAGCTCCAGTATCTAAGGTACATCGTAAAATGTCTATTTCAGAAAGAGCAGTCCAGTTCATGCCGTTTGCAGCACTAACAGGCTATGAAGATTTAATTCGTGAATCCTCAAGAATAACGCAACGACGCATTGAGCTATCTGAAACAGAAATAGAGGAATTAAAACATAAACTTGAAATTTTACATGAACATGAAAAAGAAAAACCTATGATTAAAGTCATGCATTTCTTGCAGGATTTAAAAAAGAGTGGTGGCAGTTATCAAACGGTTGAGAAACAATTACATCGCATTGATGATATTGAGAAAAAGATTATTTTCAAAGATCGTACAACAATACAGTTTGATGATATTATCTCGATTGAACATGAAGGGTTTTAGATTGGCATAAAGTTGGCACAGGAATGTATCAACTTTTTTTCTATAAATAAGTGAGTAGGGAGGAACTCATATGAAGATAGAAAAGATCAAAAAACAAATTCAAAATTTGATTTTGCGTATCATGTCAGTATTCATGGTATTTACACTGATATCACACATGCATGTTCACGCAGAAAGTACAACAATCACTTGTACAAATGTACCTGGTAGACAAGTCTATTATGTGGATGGAGTTGCCTATGATACACCAGAGTCACATTTCTTACGTGCGGATGGAATACCCGCATATTGTATACAGCCTAAAATACCGGAAATCTATCACCCAATCGGCTATGTAGGTGAAGATCCAGGATGGACAAAGATGTCAGAACTTGACCAAAATATCATGCTTGCATATGCATTTTTTGGTTATGGTTTTGATGGAGAAAGGACAGATGAACGATATTTGGCGGCACAAGATTTGATTTGGGAATATTTAGGTACGACAAATATTACACGTGCGACAATTGATACAACACAAAAGAAAAATGAAATACGATCACTTGTAGAACAACTACATATTATGCCAAATCTTCAGGTTGTAGAGTATAACAATAACGTAAAAGAAGGTAGCTTCTTTACGGGTGAAATTGATGGTAATATTCCTATTCATGTTATAAATACAAATGGTAATCTTGCAAACTTTGATGTGCTAGTTGAAAATGGAACACTTGTAGATGCGAATGGAGAGTTAGTGTCTACTGTTGTGGGGAATGACTTCTATGTAAAAGTTGCGATGGGACAACAGGCAAAGATTCGCTTTATCAATAAGCTTTTATATCGCAATGATGAAGGTGGAGAAAATCAAATTATCTATCGTTCTTCTGTTAATCAGGACGTCATCAAGGCAGGAAAACTACATGTGGATAGTGCAGAAATTAACCTGCACGCAGTAGGGACAAGTCTAAACTTAATCAAGCACGATGTAGATACAAACCTTCAAAAACCACAAGGTGCTGCAGAATCTTTTGTGCAAACCAGTTATGAATTATTTGATGAAACAGCACAAACTACAGTAGGTATGTTAAACATTGACGAAAGTGGTGTTTCTAATACAATTGACGGACTGTATTACTCACATCAATATAGTGTAAAAGAAATTACAGCACCGAAGGGATATAAACTAGATGCCGAAAAGAAAACAGTTCTATTTAATCAATTGCCTAGTTATACAAATCATATTTCACTTGATGTTATGGATGATGTAATCACAGGGAAGTTTCGTATTCATAAATTATTTGTCGATAAACACCAGTCAGCGTTAGCGACAAATGAACAAGGTGCTACATTTACAGCAATCTTACAGAAACATATTGATCGCTTTGGTAGCTTTGAAGAAGCCTATCAGCACTTATCAGAGTTTACACCAAAAGAATATGCAGTGATTACTACAGATGAAGAAGGTATTGCAGAATCTGGTGAACTTGCATATGGAAAATATACAATACGCCAAACATCCGCAAAGGATAGTGAAATGGAACTATTAAAGGAGGACTTTGTATTTGAAGTTTCTCGTGAAAATCAACCAGAAGTAAAGTATGAGATTAGCAATATTTCAAAAGAGTATTATGTGCGTCTTGTAAAGAAAGATGCAGAGACTAACGAAATCATTGATTTTCATTCTGCAGGTTTTAAAATCAAAGACGCAGATGGAAACTATGTTGTTCAACGTGTTGGAGAACGTAGTTATGATACATTCCAGACAAGCGCAAAAGAAGATGAGAAATACCCTGAGGGTACATTCTGTGTTGCACAACAGCATGGTACAATTACTACTCCACTAAAACTAGCACCAGGCAGTTATACGATTGAAGAAATCAGTAGCCCTGATGGATTTACAAGAGAGACACAGGAGATTCCCTTCACGTTAAAGCAGGAAAATGTTGTAAATGTAGATGAGGATAATAACCAATATATTACAGTCGAAGTGAGAAATAATCGTATCTATGGACAACTCAAACTGCAGAAAAAGGTAGAAGAATATCAAAGTGATCGTAATTTGGTAATAGAAAAGAGTTTGGCTGGAATTGTTTTTAGATTGATTGCAGCAGAAGATATCATCGAACCAATCCATGGAAATGTGATATTACCAAAAGGGCAAGTATATACAGAATTTACAACGGATGAAAATGGATATACATCAGTTGAACATATCCCTTTAGGAAAGTATGTTGTACAAGAAGTTCAGACACTTGATGGACTAGTATTAAATGAAACAGCATATCCTGTTGATTTCTTTGCTAAAGATGATGTAACAGCTACGATTCATCACGGGCTTACAATTACAAACGAAATCACAAAAACTGAAATCACAAAGACGATGATTACAGGTAGTCCAGAAACACCTGGTGCGAAATTACGAGTGATTGATGAAGAGAATACGTTGATTGATGAATGGGTATCTGCTTATCAAGTACCACATAAGATTGCAGGCTTAACTTCAGGCAAGAAATATACTCTACATGAGGAGATGACAGTAGATGGATACTATTATGCGGATGATATCACATTTACAGTGAATTCAGATGGAACAGTACTAGCAGTAGAAATGATAGACAAGCCAGTTGAATATCTCATCGAGAAAGTAAATGAAGAAGGCAAAGCAATAAGTGGTGTTCGTTTACAACTAAAGAACCTTTCGACAGGAGAGTTAGTTCCACTTCCTAATGATGGTGTTACAACAGCCGAAGCCTTCCAGCTTAATAACCTGCATGCAGGCCAGCAATATGAATTAGAAGAAGTAGAGATTATTAATGGTGTACATCGTGCATCAATGATTCAGTTTACAGTTCCAAAATACAATCCAACAACATCAGAGCCAATTAAGATTCAAATGATTGATTTAACGGTTGATATTTCCTTTAAAAAAGTAGATGAAGATGGTAAAACAGTTGCGGGAGCTATCCTTGAAATTTATGAAGCAACACAGAATGAAAATCAAGAATATGTACCTGTATTAGATGAAAATCAAAATCCAAAACTAGTTCATCGTTTTATCACAACTGACGAAGATATTTATGACATTGGACAGTATGTAAAAGGTGGCAGTACCTATATCTTGCATGAAGTAGAAGCACCATTTGGATATGAACTGATGGATCAAGATATTGTCTTTACCGCAACAGGCACAAAGGAAAAACCGCAGCTCATTCAAGCGGTTGATCGTAAGAAGAAAATTTATGTTCGCGTAAAGAAGGTAGATGCGGAAGATTATGATACAGTACTTGAGAATACGGAATTTACGCTCTACCATTCTGATAGCACAATTGCAATGGATATTTATGGAAGAAGTACAGTTGGTCTAACAGATAAGTATGGCTTTGTGGACTTTGCGGTACCATATGCTGCAGAAGGATTGTATGTTATGGAAACTGAAGCTCCAAAGGGCTATGAAATCTCTTTTGAAAAGTATGAAATCAAACACCTTTCTGCCCAAAACTTCAATCCAGAGAAACCCATAGAATTAACAGTTGCAGATGAGAAAGAAAAAGACATTCCAACCGGTGTTGGGATTCACTTTGGTGTATGGTTCTGTGTTATTGGTGGAATCATTGGTATTGCATGGACTATTTTTTCAACAAGACGTATACGTAAGTAAGATAGATGTTAGTAAAGATTAAGATCTCTTTGTGTTTACTACTCGTAGTATTCGGTATATGTATCTATGCAAGAAAGTGGAGATTGTTGGAGAATGAACAAGAAAAGATTTTAAATCTTACAGAGAAACTACAACTCCAAAATGTAAAAGATATAATTCGATTTAACACGCATGCATGGAATGATCTGAAGAAACGAAATCCGGATTTTTGGGCATGGATGTATTGGCAAGGAGAGATTGTATCACAACCTGTTGTGATTGATACAGGTGGAAAAGAATATCTCTACCGGAATTTTGATGGAGAACCATCCATGAGTGGTACACCAATGATCTTTGAAACAAAATCAAAAAATAAAATTATTTATGGTCATCATGTTGGTTATGGTACTGAAAATGCAGTGTTTACTAGACTTGCTGAATTAACAGATAAGAAATTATTTTATGAATACCAAATATTTTACTTATGCATGCAAGATAGGATTGAGGAGTACAGAGTATTCTCGATCACCATAAAAAATAAAGAGTTAGATTGGAACTATCAGCAGAAGGAGTTTACTTCTGCTGATAAGTTCTATGAATGGATAGCAGATGCGAAAAGAGTAGCACTTATATACGATACAGATTTAAAGCCGAAATATAACGATGACTTTGTAACAATACAAACCTGTTTAGATGCATACTCTTCGAAAAGAGTTATCCTACTAGCGCTGAAAACCAGAGAATATACAATAGAAGATGATTCATTTTAAAGCGTAGATTTCAGTATGGAAATGGTATAATGCTAGTAATAGTGAGGTACTATATGAAGATAATCTTAGACAAAAGTTTGGAAGCTCTTGGCGTAAAACATGTTGTGATTGGTATCGCTAAAAATGTTGATCCAAACGCAGAACTAACACCAGCATTTTTACAAAAGCAAAAAGAGGTGGAAGAGTGGGCACTACAGTGTAATATTGATGAAGTGATCCAACATCCATTCATTCAGGGCTATATTGAATTGATGCAGAAGGCTGGTAGAAGTATCAAGAAGAACCCGCCAACCATACCAGCATTTATTCGCAATATTCAACACCGTGGCTCTATGCCTCATATCAATAGTATCGTTGATATTTATAATGTTGAGACATTGAAGTCTTTTTTGGCAATCGGTGGTCATGACTTAGATAAGATTCAAGAACCACTCTTGTTTACTGTTAGTCAAAAAGAAGATACATTCCTACCAATCTGTTCAACCCCAAAGCATGTTGCAGAGACAGATTATCTCTATCGTGATAGTCAGGGTATCTTAGCGTGGATGGGCGTTAGAGATGGCGAAAACTATAAGTTTGATGATACTACAAAGAATGCCATCTTCATTATCCAAGGGAATGGCAATACACCGGTTGAAGATAGGGTAGAAGCGTTACATCGTATTGAACATGACTTAAGAGAATGTATGCCAGCGCTAGAGTTTGAGACGATTATCGTTGATGCAGAATAGATTCTTATATATAAAAATTTATGAAATTTAAAAGTTGAAATGAATTGAATTTCTTGGCATAAAACTATAAAGTTATTATGCTAAGGGGGCAAAGAGATGTCTGAAGAAATACTGAAAGAAAATATGAATGAAGAAAGACTGCGTCACATGATTGAAGCCGGTGAGGCTGCAGAACTTTCTGAATATATCAAAGAGAATAATCCGATTGATGTAGCACAAGCTGCTGAATATCTTGATGATGAAGAACTATGGAAAATGTGTAGTATCTTATCTTCAGAGGATATTGCCTCCGTATTAGAGCAAGCAAAAGATGAGCTTCGTGTTCGCTTTACATATGCACTATCTAATAATGAACTTCTTGAAATCTTTAGTAGTATGGCGCAGGATGATATCGTTGATATTATCGGAGATTTAACAATTGGTAGGCGTAAAGCAATTGTGAATATGATGAAGGATAAAGATCGTACAGAAATCACAAATCTGCTGGAATATCCTGCAGATACAGCTGGTGGTATTATGACGACTGCCTACATCGCAATTAAAGAAGATTTGAAGGTCATCGAAGGACTAGAGAAGATTCGTGAGATTGGTCCTAAGATTGAAATTATTGAAATAATCTTCGTTGTAAACGCAAGAGGGCAGTTAATTGGTACTGCGGATTTACGTGATATTTTATCTTCTGATAAAAATATGTTGATAGCTGATATCACAAAGGAAAACTTCATCAGCGTAGGACCAGAGATGGACCAGGAAGAAGTTGCGAAACTTGTATCTAAATACGACTTAAAAGCCATTCCAGTTGTAAATCAACGTATGGCAATTCTTGGTATCATTACTGTCGATGATATTATCGACGTTATTGTCGAAGAGTATAACGAAGATATCTTAGAAATGGGTGGTGTATCCAAGGAAGAAAGCTTAGATACAACACTATTACAATCCATCAAGCTACGTTTGCCTTGGCTATTAATTAACTTAATTACAGCGTTTATGGCATCCTTTACAGTAAAGGTATTTGAAGGTACTATCGCTCAGGTTGTTGCATTAAGTTCTATCATGACAATTATCTCCGGTATGGGTGGTAATGCTGGTTCTCAAACGCAGTCGATTCTAGTTCGTCAAATTGCGACAGATAAAATTGATTTCAAGAGAGTTTGGAGATCCTTTGTAAAGGAAATCTTCCTTGGAGTTATTGATGGTACAATTAATGGTTTGATTACAGCGATTATTGTAATGATTCTATACCGTAACATATTCCTAGGTGTCATTACAGTTATCGCGATGATTGGTAACTTAGTGGTAGCAGGTATTTTTGGATTCTTAGTGCCTGTTATTTTAGATAAATTTGGTGCTGATCCAGCTGTATCTTCTTCCATCTTTGTAACAACAGCGACAGATGTATTGGGATTCTTTATCTTCCTAGGACTAGCAAATATATTCTTGCCGATGTTAATTTGAATGAAAAAACTGGGTTGATCTAGTGAAGATTAATCCAGTTTTGTTGATAGGATGCGACGAGAAATATTTGTGTCATACATGTATGTTTTTAGCGTTTCTACATCAGAAGCTGTCTCATCAATTTGATCGAAGTAGTAAGCAATCTTTTCAATGTAAGATTGATAGTATGGATTAACTTCCAATTCTTTATTTCGTGCCAGTGATTCAAAGTATAAGAAAATTAATGTCCAAATAACTTCAAGACAAGAGTCTTCAATCCAAAAGTCTGCTTTTTCTTTTGGTAGATAATATTGTTCTAATAGTTCTGTTATGAGTGGTAAGCCATCCTGTGAAGACTGCCAAATGTCAGTATAGATATAATCAAAGTTTGAAAGATAATCTTGATTGAAGTATTCAAACGCATCACCCTCAATTAGATGAATTGGTGTTGTTGTTTCAAATTGAGGAAGAATAAAGTTTCTGAACATTGCAATTACTTCTTTTGAGCGCTCAATAACAGTTACTTCTTCTACAGTTGGATTTTGAATCGACATATATAGGAAATAACCGATACCTAAACCAAAGGTAAGCACTTTCCCGTGTGCTCTTTGTGCAGGTATATCGTTGGTGTTTGCTTCACTGGGTGCGTCAAACATCCAATCCATATCATCTTGATAGAGATAGAGGGCATCGAAATTACGGTCCATTGCACGTAACTTCATCCAATCATTTAGCTCTCTATTTGGGTCTTTTTGGATCGCATCAGAATTAAATAATTCAAAGCCTGCAATCTTTCTTCTTTCAAAAGTGAAATGTGAATCTTTAATCCAATCTAGATGAATATTTTTGTGGTATGGATTATTCTCCCATTCATCGACAGATAAGAAAAGAGAAGGATAGTTTTTAGAATCTTGGAATTCTGGGATGCCAGCCTCTGCGAGCATTTTTATGACTTTCTTTTCGCTTTTCTTCGTAATATGCATTCCTACAAAATTATTTTTTGCATCACTAGTAATATTTGCGAGGCAGCGATCAAGGAACTGATTGATTTCATCGTTTAAAGTAATTTTCATGATTCAATCTTACATGAAACTGTATGATTTTTAAATGCAATAATACTTTGATTTTTGCTTGTTTCTGTTATAATTCACTTACTTGTTTGGAGGAGTTTATGGTACTTGCATTAGTATTGTTTGTTGTCATGTATACATTCTTATTGGCACTTCCTGAAAAACGTCCATACGTTGCACTCATTGCGGCAGGGGTATTTATTTTGTTAGGAATTTTACCGTTAGGGAATGTCATTGGCGCTGTTGATTGGAATATTATTCTAATGTTGGCTGGTACGATGATGGTTGTACAGTTATTCATTGAAAGTCAAATGCCTGCATTAATGGCAGAGGGATTATTAAAAGCTGTTCCAAATATTCAATGGGCAGTAGTTGTATTGAGTATTTTCTCTGGAGTTATTTCTGCGTTTGTTGATAATGTTGCGACAGTATTGATGGTTGCACCTGTTGGTTTAGCAGTATCAAAGAAATTAAAGACAAATCCTATTCCAGTATTAATTGCGATAGCAGTTTCTAGTAACCTACAGGGTGCTGCGACTTTAGTAGGGGATACAACAAGTATTCTTCTAGGTGGTTATGCGAACATGAGTTTCAATGATTTCTTTGTATTCATGGGGAAACCTGGTATTGCGTTATCAGTAGAAATTGGTGCTGCAATGACAATTCCAGTATTACTATTCTTGTTTAGAAAATCAAAAGATCCCATTCATGAGGAAATTACTACGAAGGTAACAGACTTTGTACCTTCATTGTTGATGATTGGTGTGATTGCGACACTTATTATCGCTTCCCAGTTTGAAAATAAACCACAACTTACCAATGGCCTAATCTGCATGAGCTATGCATTGATTGGAATCATCTATAGAGCAATCCGTGAAAAGTCAACCGATGTTGTAAAGCGTGCGATTCAAGCGATTGATTTTAATACTTTATTTCTATTAATTGGTTTGTTTATGGTAATTTCAGGTATTACAGAAGCAGGCGTGATTGATGCGATAGCAGAACTCTTTGTAAAACTAGGTGGTAGTTCTGTATTTGTGATGTATACAATGATTGTATTTGTATCGGTAATCATCTCTGCTTTTGTGGATAATATTCCATATGTTGCGACAATGCTACCAGTCGTGCAGGGGATAGCGAACTCGATAGGCGTAGAACCATATGTTCTATACTTTGGATTATTAATTGGTGCAACACTCGGTGGTAACTTAACACCGGTTGGTGCGAGTGCAAATATTGCGGCAATTGGTATTTTGAATAAAGAGGGATATAAAGTTTCTTCTAAAGACTTCTTCCGCATAGGGATTCCGTTTACGCTAATTGCAGTATTTTCCGGTTACATCGTAACTTGGCTTATTTGGGGATAAATCGATAAAATAGACTTCTTCTGAGAGAGAAGTCTATTTTGTAAAATTATTTTATTTTTACCTTGCCAAACAGATATTTTCTTGCTATATTTATATAGCACTAATTTTAATGTGTATTGCGCCGATAGCTCAACTGGATAGAGCATTTGACTACGAATCAAAAGGTTGCGGGTTCGACTCCTGCTCGGCGCGCCATTCGGGATGTAGCACAGCTTGGTAGTGTACTTGATTTGGGATCAAGGGGTCGCAGGTTCGAATCCTGTCATCCCGACCATGATGGCGAGGTAGCTTAGTTGGCTAGAGCAATCGGTTCATACCCGGTAGGTCGTGAGTTCGAGTCTCACTCTCGCTACCATTACTATTTAAGAACGAGATGTAACATGCATCTTGCAAGAAACATCTCGGACCCTTAGCTCAGTTGGTCAGAGCTGTCGGCTCATAACCGACTGGTCGAAGGTTCGAGTCCTTCAGGGTCCACTGAAACGGAGGAATACCCAAGTGGTTGAAGGGTCCGGTCTTGAAAACCGGTAGGTCGAGAAATCGGCGCCTGGGTTCGAATCCCAGTTCCTCCGCCATTTAAATTATGTTCTTCGGAACAACACATCGCGAGGTAGAGCAGCCTGGTAGCTCGTCGGGCCCATAACCCGGAGGTCGTTGGTTCAAATCCTTCCCTCGCAACCATTTGGCTCTGTAGCTCAGTCGGTAGAGCAAAGGACTGAAAATCCTTGTGTCGCCAGTTCGATTCTGGCTGGAGCCACCTGAAAAACCTGTAGAAATACAGGTTTTTTCTTCGCTTATGCAGGATGTAATCATTCGATATTCCTATAATCTTATTTCTTTACTTCTGTTTCATACCAAGCATCTACGCCTGGATCAATAACCGTTTGTTCTGTATCTACTCTTACAGATCCATATACAGGTGCGTAATAGTCGTATACACCACCATGATGTGAACAGGCTCCTTTTCCCTTCGCGTTACTAGGAGACCAACTTCCGTCATTGCATTGCGTTTTATAATCTACAATTTGAGTTTCATATGTTGTTACAATTTCGATATGACTTGATTCAGGAATTGCTGGATGATAAATAAATTTAGAATAGACAATACCATCTACCTGACAGTTAGTCGTTATCGTTGTGCCATCACAAGTAGGGACTGGTGTTGGAGTAGGCTTTGGAGTAGGTTTAGGTGTGGGTTTTGGGACTGAAACAGTTGTTGTAGTTTGTGCTACATGTTCTGTATCAACGGATGTTTGGTGTTTGTCTTCATTTGCCGAGCTGCTAGAACAGCCATAAGAAAATAATAAAAATACGGTCAACGTTGCTTTACAAATCTGCTGTAAAAAATGATGTGTATGAATCATGTTCCCCTCCGATTTATCACAATGAGTTTAGAATGATATTTTGAAATGATAAAAACTTGCTGTTGTGATGCAATGATTCAATGGTTTAGCACTGTTTATGTAAACGAGATCTTTAAGCAGTGTATGGATGAATTACTACTAATATCATAAAAAGAAATGTGAAAATTGTAAATTTATTTTTGATAGGATATTTTGATATACTAAACATATGAAAAAGATATTAATTATAGGTTCGGCACATGTAGACTTTGTTTCGCATGTCGATAAACTTCCGCAAGGAAATGAAGAGTTTAACGTTATAAAACAAGAACAAATTATCAGTGGTACAGGTTTTAAAGCTGCTGATGTATTTCAACATTTTGATTTTCCGTATGAATTATATGCGCCGATTGGTACCGGTATTTATGGCGAAACTGTAGAGGCAGAAATGGTAGCACATAACCTACCAATTAATGTAAGAACGGAGCTAGTAAATGGTTGTACCTATCACATGGTTGATGAAGAAGGGAATCAAACCTATTTTAGTGTGCCTGGCGGTGAATATAACTTCGATATGTCATTTGTACAGACATTAGAGAAAGATGATATCCATGCAGTATTAATCTATGGAGAAATGTTAAGTGGAGAAGGTGTGGTTGATTTATTGAATACTTTAGATGATTTAGAAAAACCTATCTATTTTGTACCAGGTGAATTTGGTGATCAGATGGATGAGGATGTTTTCCGTGCACTTTGTTCATTAAACCCAATACTATTACTATCTGAAACAGATGCATATTATCTCTCTCTTGAAAAGTACCATGATTTCAAACTGACAGCAGAATACTTACATACAATGACTAGTTCAGATGTTTTAATTTTTAAGAATGATGAAGGTGTGTATTGTTATGGAGATGAGAAGTTCTTGTTACCATGCGAGCATGTATCTGATGTCGAATTGCAAGCTGCTGTATTTGTTCTTGCACAATTAGCTGGTGTTGATGTGAAGAACAGTATGGCGTTTATGTGTGACTTTGCTCAAAAGTTAGTACATGATTGGGATGATTTTACCTTTGCAGAAGGTAAGATTAGACTTGCAGAAATTATCGCACAGAAGTAATGTCAAAAAAAGGACTTACAACAAGTGAAATAAACCAGCGTATTCAAGAAAATAAAGTAAATGGTGAATCAAAGAAATTATCAAAGTCGACGATAAATATCATTAAGGAAAATATCTTTACATATTTTAATTTCTTAAATATCGTGCTTTTTGTATTTGTATTTACGACTGGCAAATATCAAAATGCAATGTTTATGGGTGCGGTTATTACAAACGCGCTCATTGGAATCATTCAAGAAATGCGTGCGAAAAAATTATTGGATCAGATACGTATTCTTACAACCACTAAAGTGAACGCTTGCCGTGACGATGCGTGGATTGAAATTTCTGTCGATGAAATTGTGCAAGATGATTTATTAAGCTTACAAGCAGGGATTCAGATACCAATTGATGGAATCGTAGTAGAAGGTAGTCTTGAAGTAAATGAAAGCCTTCTGACGGGTGAATCTGAACCGGTTTATAAAAAAGTTGGGGATACTGTTTATAGTGGGACAATAGTACTAAGTGGAGATGCGGAAGTATCTGTTACTAAAGTAGGGCACGATCGCCAATCCGAAAAGATTATGGAGGGCGCAAAGATATCTGGGTTTCAGAAGAGTGCGCTACAGAAGGATTTACAGAAACTTATCAAGATTGTATCTGTCTTAATTGTTCCTGTCGCATTGATACTTGTGGGAATGCAGATGGGAGTGAAGGAGTTAGGGTATTCAGATATCGTATTAAATACATCAGCCGCAATCATTGGTATGATTCCAGAAGGTTTAGTCGTACTAACGAGTGTTGCCCTAGCGGTTTCTACGATGCGTTTATTAAAATTAAAGGCACTTGTGCAGGAACTGTATTCGATTGAAGGTCTTGCAAGGGTTGATGTGGTATGCCTTGATAAAACAGGTACATTAACGCAAGGGGACATGCAGGTTGATCATGTTGAAATTGTCAGTGATATTTCTGAGATGAATCTACGTGCATATATGCAAGCATATTTAGAGATGGAAAAACATCCAAATCCTACTGCGAAAGCTTTGTTGGAGTATTTTACGAGTGATACAAAAATTCAAGTAGATAGTTTTCAACCGTTTGCGAGTGAACGCAAATATACAAGTGCTTATTTGCATGATATAGGAACACTATATGTTGGTGCATTTGAGTTTATATTTAACAAAGAAGATGCAGTCTATCAAACGTATCATGATACGTTTTCTCAAGGAGAGCTGCGTACGATTGCGATAGCACTTGCAAGGGAAGACGATGATAAAGAATTGTTAGGCTTGGTATACATCCGTGATGTGATGCGACCAAATGTAAATGAAACATTAACCTATCTTTCTAAACAAGGTGTTACAATCAAAGTTATCTCTGGTGATTATCCAAAGACAGTTTCTTCAATTGCAAGAAAAGCTGGGGTACCAAATGCAGATAAGTATATCGATTTGTCTGTTGGTGAAATTGATTATGATCAAGTAGTTGAAGAATATACAGTTTTTGGAAGAGTGCTTCCAAAACAAAAGAAAGAACTACTAAAAGCGCTACAGCGTAAACATGTTGTGGCGATGGTAGGGGATGGTGTCAATGACATTCCTGCTTTGCGACAAGCTGATGTATCTATTGCCATGCTTGCAGGTTCATCGGCTGCGAAAGATATTTCTGATATTGTTTTATTAGAAAATGATTTTAATGTCGTACCTTCTATTGTCTGCGAGGGTAGAAGAGTTATCAATAATATCTCTAGAGCATCTTCAATGTATCTAGTAAAAACGTTATTTTCATTCTTTTTAACGATTTATGTTGCACTATTTCAAACTGTATATCCGTTTGTACCAGTGCATCTAACAATGATAAGCGCAATCTGTGTAGGAATTCCAACCGTATTCCTACAGCTAGAACCTAGCTATGAAAAACTAAAAGGTAGATTTTTATTAGATGCATTTTTGCGAGCACTTCCATCCGCAATTACAGTTGTATTGGCTGCAATCTTTACAAAGGTCTATCGGACATCAACAGGGTTGCCTTTGGAAAGTGCGAATGCAATCCTAGTATTTGTGACAGGTGTTATCTATCTGTATACTTTGTATCGCATTTATCAACCAACCACAAAGTATCGTTTGACCATTGTTCTCATCATGAGTTTTCTCTTTGTGATCGTCTATTATTTCACGCAATCTATCTTAGGAATTTCGTTCGGTTTAGAGTTACTTCCAGTTACACTTTTGACAAGTGTGATAGGCGTTGTATTAGTAACTTTATTAGGCTTTTCATTGACAACGCGTTCAAAATAAATTCGTGCAATTTAAGGTGAGCTTGTGTATAATTACTATTGCGATGCGGATATGGTGAAACTGGTAGACACGCTGATTTCAGGTGTCAGTGAGGCGACTCGTGCAGGTTCGAATCCTGTTATCCGCACTTATAGTAGTCCGCCCGTTAATCGGGCTTTTTCTTTTGCATAAACATGCGTCATTTGAAGTGAGATTGTTTATCTTATACAATGTACACATGAGGTGATATACATGAAAATCATAAAGAATGAAGAAATCAATGAGAACTTGTTTTCACAGATGATTCGTTTGGACCATGCGGTATGGCCGTCAGATGATGAAAGCTACTTACCAGCTTCCTATTTACGTCGATTGTATGAAGGCTCAAAGGATGGATTGTTTTTTGCGGTAGATGATGAAGGTCATTTGATGGGCTATCAAACTTTAATTTTTGTGGATAAGGATAATTTTCAGAAATACTATGAGACTGGTGATTTCACGATTTTAAAAAATATTGGTATGAAGAAGGGGAATAATATCTTATATATCTATACCGCCAATATCAAAGAAGAATACCAAGGTAGTGGTTGTATGAAAAAGATTGGAAAGGCAATAGCCTCTTGGCTAGTAGAGCAGGAAGAAAAGGGCTATCGTGTATCGGTTGCCTATGCGGAGGCGGTTACATCAGCAGGTGCAAAGACAGTCACTGGTGGATATGAGATGGAGCCGATGAAAGATGTAGATGAAACAGGTCTTGGCCATTACATTTTGAAGGATGGAATGAAAGCATATTGTAAGAAGATGCTAGAAGAAAGTGATTAGATAATTATGGTTTTGTTGTTTTGATATTTACAGTGTATATTTATAAGCCTAGAATAGTACTGGTAAGCTTTTAAATCGAAGAGGGAAAATATGCGAGGACTCGGAACGATCATTAATATCATTTTAATTGTGCTAGCTGGTACATTTGGCTGCTCTTTTAGTTCTAAAATGAAAGAAAAGATGCAGGAAACTCTATTTCTAGTCACGGGTGTTGCGGTTATTTTTATTGGTATTGCAGGTGCGATGGAACAGATGCTGTGTATTGAAAATGGTAGATTATCGCCACGCAATATCATGATGGTAATCTGTTGTTTGGCAATTGGTGCTATAGTTGGCGAGTATTTTGACTTAGATGGAAAAATCAATCAGTTCGCAGACTATGTGAAAAAGAAAAGTAATAATGGAAACGATACAAAGTTTGTGGTGGCTTTTGTCAATACAAGTTGTGTCGTATGTATTGGGGCGATGGCAGTCATTGGTGCAATCAAAGATGGAGTGAATGGAGATATTACTGTACTAGCAGCCAAGGGTGTGATTGATTTTATCTTAGTCAGTGTAATGAGTGCCTCTCTTGGTAAGGGGTGTATGTTCTCGGCAATACCAGTCGCAATTTTTCAAGGTAGTATTACCGTGCTTGCGATGATGTTAAATTCTGTTGTGTCACCTGTTGCGTTAGATAATTTATCCTGTGTTGGATCTATCTTGATTTTCTGTGTCGGAATCAATATGGTATTTGACTGTAAGATACGGGTCGCCAATATTTTACCGGCAGTTGTCATTGCGGTTCTATGGGGTATGGTATTTTAAAAAAGTCGAAAGACTTTTTTATTTTTCCTAAAGTTTATAATCTCTAAACAAAAAGTTTAAAAAACCATTGATTTTCATCTTGAATTTCATATAATTATTATTGTTTTGTTACTGTTAATAAATTGTTTAGTAAAGCTAAACAAACAAGGAGGATTATGATAGATATCGGACATCGCATTAAGCAACTACGAATCAAGAATGATCTAACGCTGGAAGAATTAGCCTCAAGAACAGAACTTACGAAGGGCTTTTTGTCACAGTTAGAGCGTAACTTAACATCGCCATCCATTCAGACACTAGCAGATATTGCGGAAGCTCTTGGGGTTGATATGTCACGCTTTTTTGCGGAAGAGCATGAAGAAAAGATTGTCTTTACGCCAGAGGATGTGTTCATTGATGAACAGGATGGTGTGACAACACATTGGATTGTTCCAAATGCACAGAAGAATAATATGGAACCAATCATCCTACAACTTCAACCTGGTGCTCGTTCAAAACAAATTGAACCACATCAAGGGGAAGAGTTTGGATATGTATTAAGTGGACGTATTTATCTCGTAAGAGAGGGATACAAAAAAGGCGCTGTGGTAAGACGAGGGGATACATTCTATATCCGTGGGGACGTAGCGCACTATTTAGAAAATCGTGGTAAACAATCAGCAGAAGTGCTTTGGATTAGCACGCCACCAGAATTTTAGAGGGAGAATAGACATGGCAAAGAAATTGATTGAAGTAAAAAATGTTGTAAAAACTTTTGACAACCAAGTCGTATTAAAGGGAATCTCATTAGATATTTATGAAAATGAGTTCGTAACGCTACTTGGACCGTCTGGTTGTGGTAAGACAACGCTCTTACGTATTATCGCGGGCTTTATTGAACCAACAGAAGGTCATGTCATCATGGATGGTGAGGATATCGCTCGCATTCCTGCATACAAGCGTGATGTAAATACAGTGTTTCAACATTATGCATTGTTCCCACACTTAGATGTATATGACAATATTGCGTTTGGTTTAAAGATTAAGAAGCAGCCAAAGGATATCATCGACCAGAAAGTACGTCGTATGATTTCTCTTGTGGGTCTAGAAGGATTTGAACACCGTGATGTTACAATGATGTCTGGTGGACAACAACAGCGTGTAGCGATTGCGCGTGCGCTTGTAAATGAACCAAAGGTTCTATTATTAGATGAATCCTTGAGTGCGTTAGATAAGAATCTACGTAAGGAAATGCAGCTTGAATTAAAGGAAATTCAGCGTGAGGTAGGTATTACATTTATTTTTGTTACACACGATCAAGAAGAAGCTCTAACGATGTCTGACAAGATTGTTATCTTAAAGGATGGTGTCATCGAGCAGGTTGGTTCACCAACAGAAGTTTACAACGAACCAATCAATCAATACTGTGCACGTTTCATCGGTGACTCGAATATTATTGATGGTGTAATGAAGAAGGATAATCTTGTTAACTTTGATGATGTAGATTACAAGTGTGTAGACTATGGCTTTAGTGAGAATGAACCAGTCGATATTGTAATTCGTCCTGAGGATATCGATATCGTTGCTAGAAACCGTGGCTTGTTAAATGGTGAAGTAAAGTCTGTATTATTTAAGGGTGTTCACTATGAAGTGATTGTAGAAACATCATCTGGTACATCCAAGACTGTTACCATGCACGTAACTGGAGAACATGATGTTATCAATAAAGAAGCGAAGGAACGTATTAGTGCATCTTCCTTTACGATGGACCTTGAAGACGTTGATCAATTAACAGACTCTGAAGTTATCGCTCGTGCAAATGCGCAAGCATGGACAGATGAGGGTGAGGATGTTTCCTTAACACATGTAGAATATGATGTGAAGAAGGAAATTGGCACATACTCATGTACATTCGGTACAGGTGCAGGCACAAAGATTACGGTTAAGATCAATGTAGTAAAACCAACAGCGGTCGAAGATGTAGATAATGAAGAAGGTATCCAGGCGTTCGATTTCTATCGTACAGTTGATGAAATCAAGGAATCTGTAGCGCTAGATACAGACTTGATTCGTTGGGCTGATGCATATGCCTGGAATATTGAAGATGATTCTCGTGTTGAAATCTGGGATGTGAAGTATGACTTTGATGATGAAAACATCACAGAAGGTGATTACCAGATTACATTCTCTACACAGGGTCGTGAGTTAAAGATTGAAACAACAGATAAGATTGAAGCGGGTGAAAGAATTGGATTAAAGTGGAATCCTGAAGATATCCACGTTATGAGAAAGATGGGTTAATGTGCGATGAAGTCATTTAATAAATTAATCTATCCGTATTTTGTATGGATGATGATTATGATTGTCATACCGATGTTTATGATTGTTATGTATGCAATGACAGTAAAAGGTAATTCTGTTTTAACACTTCAATTTACATTCGATAACTTCACACGTTTCTTCAATGATACGATTTTCCCTAGTGTTTTATGGCGTAGCTTAAAGATGGCTTTCGTTACGACGGCAATTTGTATTCTTGTAGGCTATCCAACTGCATATATCATGGCAAAGTTAAAGAGCGGTTCACAAGCGATTATAGTGTTACTCATTACACTACCTATGTGGATTAACATGCTTGTACGTACGTATGCATGGAAGGGTATTTTAGGCTGGTTTGGCTTCAGTAGTGAAATCAGAGTATATATCGGTATGGTATACAACTTCTTACCATTTATGATTCTACAGATTTATACGGCTCTTTCTAAGATTGATAAGAATTTATTGATTGCCGCAAGCGACTTAGGTGCGGATAATAAGCAGACATTCTTGCGTGTTACATTACCGCTTTCTTTAAGTGGTGTTGTAAGTGGTATTACTTTGGTATTCTTGCCAGCAGTATCAAGCTTTTTCATTCCTAAGCTACTTGGCGGTGGTCAGTACGTATTGATTGGTAACTTGATTGAAGATTACTTCATCAAGACTGGTGACTGGAACTTTGGCTCTGCAATCAGTTTGATTATGGCAATCATCATCTTGATTTCGATGTATATCACAAAGAAATTAGATAAAGAACCAGCAGAGGAGGCAGACTAATGGAAAAGAAAAATTCTATTTTTGGGAAGTTATATCTTGCCCTCATCATGGCATTCTTCTATTTGCCAATTCTCTATGTAGTATTCTTTAGTTTTAACCGTTCTAAATCACTGACTCGCTTTACTGGTTTCTCATTACGTTGGTATGAGAATATGTTCAATAATCGTTCTATCTTAGAGGCAATCTATTACACGGTTTTGTGTGCGGTACTTGCGACATTGATCTCTACACTCATTGGAACAATCACAGCAATTGGTCTTTCCAAATCTAAGCGTATTACACGTGAGTTATTCCAACAGGTAAATAACTTGCCAATGTTAAACCCAGAAATCGTTACTGCGATTGGCTTAATGTTGTTCTTTACATCATTAAGAATTCAAACTGGATTTACTACGATGTTATTAGCACATATTGCTTTCTGTACACCATATGTAATCCTATCAGTATTACCGCGTTTACGTCGTATTGATAAGAACATGGCAGAGGCTGCGTTAGACTTAGGCTGTACACCATGGCAAGCGATGTGGAAGGTTATCATCCCACAGATTAAGGGTGGTATTATTGCGGGTGCACTTGTGGCATTTTCAATGTCCTTCGATGACTTTGTTATATCCATGTTTACGACAGGACCTGGTGTCTCCAATATCTCTATCTATGTATATGCAAACGTAAAACGTGTTAACCCAACAATTAATGCGTTAAGTGCGATTATTGTTTATGTCATCACAGTTGTACTCATTGTTGTAAATGTTGTACCTATGATCAATGAAAGAAGAAAGGCAAAGTTAAATGCGCAAATTACAGAATCTAACTAAATTAGTATTATGCGCTGCACTTGTAGCTCCACTTGCTGGCTGTGGTGGAGATGATGAAAGTGCAGTAAAGCAAGTTGGCGACGCAAAAGAAATGTTTGGCTGTAGCGTTATCAATGTATTCAATGCTGGAGAATATATCGGTGATCGAGTGATTTCTGACTTTGAAACAATGTACAACGCAAAAGTTAACTACGATCTATTTGAGTCTAATGAGATGATGTATACAAAGTTACTTGGTGGCTCATCCTATGATGTGCTTGTGCCTAGTGACTATATGATCGAACAGTTACTAGCTGAGAAGATGTTACAACCACTGGATAAAAAATCTTATGAAAATCTTGGCTTACTCAATCCATCTGTTGTAGAGTCCCAAAAGGGATTTGATCCAACTCTTGAATATTCTGTACCATATTTCTGGGGCAATGTTGGTCTTGTTTACAATAAAACAACAGTTGATGAAAAGGATATTGAAGAGGAAGGTTGGAACATTCTCAAAGATCCTAAATATAAGGGAAGAATCTTCTTCTACGATTCACAGCGTGATGGCTTCATGATTGCGTTCAAGGCACTTGGTTATTCCATGAATACAAATGACCCGAAGGAAATTCAGGAAGCGTATGAATGGCTATCAGAGATGAATGCAACGATGGAACCTGCATATGTTACAGATGAAGTCATCGATGGCATGATAAACGCGGAAAAAGATATCGCTGTAATGTATTCAGGAGATGCTACAAACGTTCTTACAGAAAATATGGATATGAGCTGGGTAGCCCCTAAACAAGGCACAAACATTTGGATTGACGCAATGGTTATTCCAAAGAACAGTAACTGTCCAGGACTTGCCAATAAGTTTATTGATTACATCATCAGTGAAAGTGTTCAGACACAGAACTCAGAGTGGGTTGGATATACACCAGTTGATTTAAGTGTTCAAGAAGAACTTGCAGGACCAGATGGTGAATTCTTTGAAAATCCAGCATACGTTCCACGTACAGGATATAAATTAGATGAAACATTCCATTTCGATGAGCAGCTCAAGGCAAAACTCTCTGACTTGTGGAATAAGGTCAAAGTACAGTAATCGCTCACTTTCAAAAAATTACAAAAAATATCTGTAAACTAGAAATAAAAAGTGATATACTTCTATTGCATTCAGTGAATGCTTTCAGTATAATAATAAAGCGCTGTAATTTACAGGGCTTGGTTCCTTAGCCAAGTGGTAAGGCAGCAGACTGCAACTCTGCGAGCGCCGGTCCGACTCCGGCAGGAACCTCCACGGAGATGTGGCGGAATCGGCAGACGCAACGGACTTAAAATCCGTTGTCTGAAAGGACGTATGGGTTCAAGTCCCATCATCTCCACCATCAAAAAATGCTTACTTCGGTAAGTTTTTTTTATGTGTATACGATGCTAAAAGAAAAGTGATGGTGTCCATCACATAAAACGAGGTAATACGATACAGAGAAGAATTAGTACAATACTTGCGAATAGTGGGGTATTGTGACGTTGACTTCTTTCTAAGAGGATGCGCTTGCGATAATCTGCATAGGTTGGATCTAAGTCCTTACTTCTTTGGAATTCAAGAGAGGAGAAATCACCCTTGAGCCACGCTTGTCTAAATGTTCCGACAAAGAATAGAATGGCTGTTAGAATTCCGAGACTGTTTAAAAAGCCAAAACGAAATGGTTGTTTGACGATGCCAACAATCACAGAAAGTAGTATCACAATTCCAACGTAAATCCATACTTTGATATCCCTAAATGGGAGAATTAACTTTTTTAACATGGTTACATTTTAACCGATATTTTAAACATGACAATATCCTTGATTATGATTTGTTGAAAATGTGTACTTATTTACAGAAATACGATGTAAACCGCATGGATAGCGTTGTTTATCATTTTTAGGAATGATATAATAAGAATCATAAAAAGGGAGATTGTATATGGTATTCAACAAGATTAAAGAGTTCGTCGCACCAGTAGATGAAGACGAAGATGAAGGTGAAGAATTACAATTCACAGGAAGAGAGGTACAACCAGTGAGTACTTACGAGTCAAAACAAACAAATTTGAATAACATTTCTAAAAATACACAAATGGTAATGTTCGAGCCAAGAAGTTTCGAACAAGCTGAGGAGATTGCACGTCACTTAAAACAAACACGTGGCTGCATTATCAACTTACACCGTTTACAAAGAGAATATGCACAGCGCACAATTGATTTCTTATCTGGTGTTGTATTCGCGTTAGATGGGACAATTCAGAAGGTTGGTCATAATGTTATCTTCTGTGCTCCAAGAAATGTTGGTGTTGAAGGTAATATCTCGCTTGATAAGGGTGAAGATGAATAATCTAGGGAATTACGATTCTCTGATTGCACATTTGTACGACTTAAAAGAAAAGAGTGAACGTTGGCATAAGAGTGTTTGTTCTGCATTCTTAACGGAAGAAGAACAAGCTATCATTCAAAAGATATTCACTCCATCACGCTTTGTCCGCTATGATGGCGGATATGATGATGCACGTAAAAAGAAAGTCATCTTTCTCTATGATGAGAAGGATGGCTTTTCAGATATTGTATGCATGAAGGCTAAAATTGATCAGCGTTTCCGTACGATAGGGCATCGTGATGTATATGGAGCTATCATGAATTTACAGATAGATAAGAGTAGTTTTGGAGATTTCTGGATTGAGAAAGATGCGATTTACCTCTATACATCAGAGCAGATGGTTGATTTTATCAAAGATTACTTGATTCGTATCAATCAGTTAACGGTATCATTTGAAAAGATTGATGAGCATCCAAAGCAGGAGTTTAAAACCAAAGAGATTTCCCTAGTTGTGGCAAGTGAAAGAGCGGATGCGTTGGTGGCTGCTTTAACCCATTCTAGTCGTAGCGATGCGAAGGATTTAATACGCAAAGGATACGTGCAGGTGAATCATATCGAACTTGAAGAGCCTGATAAAATATGCAATAATGGGAGTGTTATTTCTATACGTGGAACAGGTAGATTTACCTTTTTGGGATTTAGTCGTAAGACACGTACAGGGAGAATCGTTGCAGAATTTCTGCAGAATATATAAGAGGAGAGAACATGACGACACGAAGACCGACATTTCGCATCATGAAAAATGGCTATGATCGGTTTGCGGTTGATGATGTGATGGAGCAATATGCTGCGCAGGTTGCCTTCCTACAAAGAAAGTTGGAACTTTACCAAGAACAGATGGTTGAGACAACGGAGAAGCTGGAGGAATTACAGACACGCTACAATGAGATTGAGCGTGCGGTAGATGTGCGGAAAGATGCGGCCGACAGTATTACCAGATTATCTTTGCAGGAAGCTAACGATGTAATGGCGAAAGCACAGAATAACGCTGATGAGATTGTCAAAGAAGCTTTATCCGTTGCGCGTTCCATATTGCTGGATCTATCGCAATTGTATACTGAAGCTGGTGAGGTCAAGAGTGATCTTAGCCAACAACTAACCGATTTACAAAAGAGTTTAGATAACTTTAAACTTCCAAAGCTACCAGATATGGATTGGTTGGAAGAATCTGATAAAGAATTGCATTGATCAGGACATGCTTTAACAGAAGTGGATTGATAAGAGAGTTCGTGTATGCTGAAAACGAACATGAAGCCTGTTAATAGAATCACCTGTGAGCAATCGTACATTCTGCGTTAAAGAAAAGTAATGAGTGTATGACAGCGATGTCATAAACTAAGGTGGTACCGCGTTTAGACGTCCTTAGATTTTTGAGGACGTTTTTATTTTTATAAAAGAGGAGGGTCATATGGACTACAAAGATACGCTAAACATGCCAAATACAGATTTTGAGATGCGTGGTAATCTTGCACAGAAAGAACCGGGTATTTTAAAGAATTGGCAACAAGACAACTATTATCAAAGCTTACTAAAACATCACAAGGGACAGAAGGCATTTATCTTGCATGATGGTCCTCCATACGCAAATGGAAACCTGCATGCAGGTACAGCCATGAACCGTACAATCAAGGACTTCATTATTCGTAGTCATGCGATGTCTGGCTACTATACACCATTCTTTCCAGGATGGGATACACATGGATTACCAATTGAAAACGCAATCCAGAAGTTGGGTGTTGATCGTAAGGCATTGTCTGCTGCGGAATTTAGACGTAAGTGTGAAGAATATGCACATGAACAGATTGCACAGCAGATGGAAACAGAAAAGCGTTTAGGTCAAATTGCGGATTATGAACATCCATATATCACACTGAAGAAGGAATTTGAAGCTCGTCAGATTCAGTCTTTTGCAACGATGGCTTTAAATGGAATGATCTTCCAAGGATTAAAACCTGTTTATTGGTCACCATACAACGAGACAGCGGTTGCGGATTCTGAAATTGTCTATAAGGATGTTAAGGATGCGACAATCTACCTTAAATTCCCAATTGCTGATGGTAAGGGTGTATTAGGTGCAGATGATAACTTTGTAATCTGGACAACAACACCTTGGACAATTCCATCAAACATGGCAGTGTCCGTTCATCCAGATCTTGAGTATGCATTAGTAAAGACAAGCGCTGGCAACCTCATCGTGCTTGCAAAGTTCGTTGACCGCTTACTTGAAAAATTTAATCTTGAAAATCTTGGTATCTTAAAGACATTTACAGGTAAGGAAATTGAAGGTGCTACATATCACCATGTTGTATTAGACAAGGAATGTCCATGTCTTTTAGGTACACACGTTACAGATGAAGATGGTACTGGTGTTGTACATACAGCTGGTGGTCACGGTATGGATGACTATCTTGTATGTATGAAGAATGGAATGCCACCAATCTGTACAGTTGATGAACGCGGTTATATGAATGCAGAGGCAGGTTCTTACCAGGGAATGTTCTTTGAGGATTGTTCAAAGGCTATCATCCATGACATGAGTGAAAAGGGCTACTTACTACAAGTTGAGAATATTACCCACTCATATCCACATGATGATCGCTTAAAGAAAAAGGTTATCTTCCGTGCAGTAAAGCAGTGGTTCTGTTCTATCGAAAGGGTACGTGAAAAGGCATTGGATGAAATCAACAACCACGTCAAGTGGCATAATTCCTTTGGCCAAAAGCGTATGAATAATATGATTGCGGATCGTGGTGACTGGTGTATCTCAAGACAGCGTTTATGGGGTGTTCCAATTCCAATTATCTATTGTGAAGATAATTCACCAATCATGGAGAAGGAAGTCTTTGATCATATCGCAGAACTTATGAATGAGTATGGTTCAAATGTTTGGTTTGAAAGAGAAGCCAAAGACTTACTACCAGAAGGTTATACAAATGAAAAATCACCAAATGGTGAATTCCGTAAGGAAACAGATATCATGGACGTATGGTTCGATTCTGGTTCAAGCTGGAACGAATTGATTGCTCGTGGTGATGGTTATCCATGTGATTTATACTTTGAAGGTTCTGACCAATATCGTGGTTGGTTCAACTCTTCACTCATTGTTTCAACGGCAGTTAATGGTACAGCTCCATACAAGGAAGTTTTATCGCATGGTTATGTTGTAGACTCAAAGGGTGAAAAGATGTCTAAGTCTGTTGGAAATGTTGTAAATCCAATGGATATCATCAACCAGAATGGTGCCGATGTATTCCGTCTTTGGGCAATGTCCTCTGACTTTAAGGAAGACTTAAAGCTAGGTCCAAGCAATATCAAGCAGGTTTCTGATCAGTATCGTAAGATTCGTAATACATTCCGTTTCTTACTAGGTAATGTAAATGGAGAAGATTTCAATCCATCAACAGACATGGTTGCCTTTGAAGATCTTGAACGTGTTGACCAACAGGTTCTTGTATTACTCAATGATTTGGTCGCAGATGTACGTAAGGATGTATTAGAATACAACTACTTGTCCGCAAACAAGCATTTGATGTACTTCATGGTTAATATCTTATCTTCTTACTACTGTGATTTTACAAAGGATATCTTATACGTAAGTGCGAAGGGTGATCACCGTAGAAGACAAGTACAGTCTGTATACTGGAACTGTGCAGATGCACTTGTAAAACTTTGGGCTCCATTCTTAGCGTTTACTGCTGAAGAAATCTGGACACATTTCTCACATCTTGGTGCAAACTCCGTACATTACGAAGAGTTTCCAGAAGTGAAGGAATATGCAGAAGCTGAAATATTACGTGATGAAATCAAACGTCTATTAGAAGTTCGTGCCCTTGTCACAAAGGCAAATGAAGAAGCACGTAATGAAAAGTTGATTGCATCTAGCCAAGAAGCGAAGATTCTTCTTACACTTCCGAAGGAAGAGAAGGAACTTGTGGAGAAAAACTTAGGTGCTGCAGTAGCACAATGGTTAATTGTTTCACAGGTTGAACTTGTAGAAGGTGAAACGGCTGTGAAGGTTGAAAAGGCTAGTGGTCAGAAGTGTCCACGTTGTTGGAACTATGATGAACATGTGGATGAAAATGGACTATGTCCAAGATGCCATGCTGTTATGGAAGGCTATAAACTCATTCATCAAAATTAAATACATAAAGCATGCATGTAGTGCTCTCTATATGCATGTTTTTTTAGGTAAAAGAAAAGCGGCAGGTTACTGCCGCTGCTGTATGTTATAGTTCAATCTTCTTGAATTGTTCCCAAGGTAAGTAAGGCTTACCAAAGTGTCCATAGTTTGTTGTCTGTGTGTAGATAGGTCTTTCAAGATCTAATTCCTTGATCATGTTTTTAACAGAGAAGTTGAAGTTCTTCTTAACGATTTCTTCTAACTCTTCATCACTATACTTAGAAGTATTGAAACTGTTAATGTTAATTGAGATTGGGTTAGGTTCACCAATCGCATATGCAAGCTCAATCTGGCACTTCTTTGCTAAACCGTTGGCTACGATGTTACGGCAAACGTAGCGTGCGTAGTAAGCAGCGGAACGGTCAACCTTAGTAGGGTCCTTAGATGAGAAGCATCCACCACCAATAGGTGCGTATCCACCGTATGTATCTACTACAATCTTACGTCCGGTTGTACCGGAGTCGCCCCAGCTACCACCAACAACGAAGGAACCGGATGGGTTGATGAAGAACTTTGTGTTTTCGTCAATGAGTTCAGGTTTTACAACCTTGTCGATAACTTCTTTACGGATTAGTTTCTTTAATTCTTCTTGTGTAATATCTTTACTGTGCTGTGTGGATACGACGATAGTTTCAATTCTCTTGAGCTCACCATCTTCATATTCTACAGTCACCTGTGTTTTTCCATCAGGTCCTAATAGTGTAGGGTTTTCACGACGAACCTGTTCAAGACGCTTTGCAAGCATGTGTGCGCAGTCAATCGCAAATGGCATGTAAGATTTTGTTTCATCACTTGCAAAACCAAACATGATACCTTGGTCACCAGCGCTATATTCTTGATGCCCTACAGCAGAGTTGATTTCTGCAGATTGTTTGTTTACCTTTAGAATGACGTTGTATTCTTCGGGGTATCCAATATCCCTTAGAACTTTCTTTGCGATTTTTGCGTAGTCAATGACTGCAGTTGTACCAGCTTCACCATAGATAAAGATCGTATCATCCTTGATTGTAGCTTCAACAGCCATGTGTGCTTTTGAATCTTGTGCTAACGCCGCATCCAAGATAGAATCTGCAATCAAATCACAGATTTTATCTGGATGACCACTTGTGACTGATTCGGATGAGAAATAATACTTTGACATAATAAAAACCTCCTTCGTTTTGTCTTTTTCATGCGACAGATGAAAGAGGATATATTACTCATTTAACTCTTTCCTTATCGATGTCAGCAGTACCACCTTGCTGGAAGCAGTAGGTTGGTGTGAGGTTATTGAGCTGACTCTCTACCTCAGTTCTTGATAAAAGACGTTATTATTAAAACACTAGAAAGAATGCTTGTCAATTGATATGTTCATGTTCAAAGACAATCTAAAACTGGTATAATCAATATGGAGGTTTTTGCGTATGAAATGGTCTAAATTAAAAGAAGAAACAATTGAAAATATCAAAGCATTTTCAATTTCAGGCATTCTTGTCGTAGCGTTTTACACGCTGATTAATAATGTTGAGCCTTTATATGGTGTTTTCCAGGCAATCTTTGTGGCGCTTTCACCATTTATTTATGGAATTGGAATTGCTTTCCTATTGAATCCACTGCGAAAAATTATTGAGTATAGTTGGTTAGGAAAGGCAAAACTAAAGCCACGTACAAAGAAAGTTATCGCTTCCTTTGGAGCGTTATTTATTGGGATTATCATGTTGTTTGTATTCTTCTCCATTCTCATTCCACAGATGATTTCTTCCATCCAAACCTTCCTATCCTCCTTTGAAGGATATGTAGATTCTGCTCGTAATTTCTTTGAGTCTAATAACTTCTTCAGTGATGATTTACTGAAGACTCTAAATCCTGTCATCGATAAAGGTGTCAGTATGTTAGGGGATTGGGTATCCAATATTGCAAGTAGTTTGAACGCCATCTTAATGTACAGTGTGATTTTTGCTAAGAGTGTGATGAACTTCTTGATTGGTATGATTATCGCATTATATATTCTTCTAGATGAGATAAATCTCAAACGTCAAATTAAGAAGGTATTGTACGCACTTCTTCCAGAGAAGACGACAAAGAGTATCTTAAGAACGACTCGTTTAACTATCAATACATTCAATAGTTTTGTTGCGGGTAAAGCAGTAGACTCGTTGATTATTGGAATTCTCTGTTATATTATCCTGTCATTTATGAAGATGCCATATACACCACTGATCAGTGTTGTGGTTGGTGTTACAAATATGATTCCTGTATTTGGTCCATTCTTAGGAGCGGTTCCAAGTATTTTGATTCTATTATTGGTTGATCCATTTAAGGCATTGGAATTTTCAATCTTTGTTCTAATCCTACAACAGGTAGACGGTAATATTATTGGTCCACGTATTCTGGGTGGTGCAGTCGGCTTACCAACGTTATATGTGATGTTCGCCATTATTATTGGTGGTGCCTTATTCGGTATCGTTGGTATGTTTATCGGTGTACCGGTCTTCTCAGTTATCTTTGTATTAGTAAGCGAGTTTATCCATCGCCAATTGGATAGGAAAAATATCACAATACAATAAAAACTGCAGTGTTTACTCATCTTAAATAAAGGAAGAGTGCCATGCAGTTTTTTTCTAGTTTATATATTGAATAAGATATCTTCGTAAGATGGTAATTTGTAGAATTCTCTAGCTGCGATTTGTTCGTATGCATCTACGGATGCTCTTAGTTTTTCCATAAGAGGATTGATTTTGTAGTAGATGTTCTGACCAATTTCAAACGTATTGCCAATCGCAGTTACTTTTTGCCAAGCCTCTTCCAACTCTTGGATTGCTTGGTATGTTTGATCAACCAAGGAGGATAGTGCCTTTGTATGATTATGAATGAACTTTGGCGTATTCTTGCCACTTGTATTGATAGTGTCATTATAGAACTTAAGTTCTGCGATTTGGGCTGGAAGAATATCTTTGCGTGCCATCTCAATCATTGTACGAACTTCGATACCCATGATTTTTTCGTATTGTTCCTGCAGGATGATACGATTAGCGACTAATTCTTTTTCGGAATAGATGTTTAGGGAAGTGAAGAGGTTAATTACAGAAGGGTCGTTGAGAACTTCAGTTGATTCGATAAAACTCTTTACATTTGGCAAGCCTCTACGCTTAGCTTCCTTTTCCCATTCTTCGCTATACCCATCCCCGGAGAAGAGAATTCTCTTGTGCTTTTCAATTAAGTTACGGCAGATTGTTAATGCCTTTTCACGGATGTCTTGGATGTACTTGATGCCTTCAAGTTCATCCGCAATCTGATTGAGAGATTCTGCCATAATAGCGTTAAGTACAGTATTTGAGAAAGATGCACTCATCGATGAGCCGAGCATTCTAAATTCGAACTTATTACCGGTAAAGGCAAGAGGAGATGTACGGTTACGGTCAGTATTATCGTGAGGAATATAAGATAAACCTGTCACAGGATTAAAGGCAATCTTCTCTTCTTGTGTAATTGGTTTCTTACTATTCTTTGTATAAATATCGTAGAGGATACTTTCGATATAACTTCCAAGATAAATTGAAATGATTGCTGGAGGTGCTTCACTAGCACCTAAACGATGATCATTACCTGTACAGGATGCACTTAATCGAAGTAAAAGAGGGTAGGTATCAACTGCACGAATAAATGCACAGACAAATAATAAGAAGCGGATATTTTCGGCTGGCTTATCACCTGGAGAGAATAGGTTTTGTCCATCATCTGTGATGATGGAGTAGTTATCATGTTTACCTGAACCATTGATACCTTGGAATGGTTTTTCGTGTAAGAGACATGCAAAACCATGTTTCTTAGCTGTCTCGCGGAGAATATCCATAATGAGGTGGTTTTGGTCAACTGCCACATTACCATTTGTAAAGATAGGCGCTAGTTCAAATTGCCCTGGGGCAACCTCGTTATGTTCTGTTTTGGCATAGATACCTAACTTCCAAAGTTCTTGATTGGCTTCCTTCATAAAGGCTGCCACACGTGGTGGAATTGCGCCAAAGTAATGATCATCTAGTTCCTGTGTTTTAGGAGATGGTGCACCAAATAAAGTGCGACCGGTAAAACGTAAGTCTAAGCGACGTTCAAAGTATTTACGGTCAATGAGGAAGTATTCCTGTTCAAGGCCTACGGAAATATCACAGCTCTTTACATCTTTATCGCCAAG
>ERZ773065.101-NODE-101-length-51147-cov-17.797013_pt1 | contig 51147 bp, 41 predicted proteins | sample MGYA00580623_ERZ773065 | MGnify/ENA primary metagenome ERZ773065 (study PRJEB29015, sample SAMEA2738017) | human oral metagenome | biome: human oral; feature: human-associated habitat; material: dental | place: China | collected 2047 ... | reverse complement strand
GATGATACGTCTGTTCCAAAGGCTGCTCGCGTTTGCGGGTAACCAGAAAGGCCGGATCATACGATCGTTCCTTGCATATCTCGTCAGCTCGTTTTTTGAGATGCTCCCCATCATGGCGATCCTCGTCGTGCTCTCGGGCGTCTTGGCGTCGCTTGACGGCAGCGGCATGCCCGCAGACACGATCTGGATCTCGCTCGGCATCATGCTGGTCTCGATCGTCGGCAGGATCGCGTTCGTGGGTCTGTCCGCGAACGCGAGGACGCTCGGTAGCTTCGCGTTCGGCGCCGAGAAGCGCATGGAGATCGGCGAGCGCCTGAAGAAGGCTCCGATGGGGTATTTCAACGAGAACAGGCTGGGCGACATCACGGCGGCTGTGACCACCACGCTGGGCGACCTCGAGCAGCAGTCCGTCGCGATCATGGAACACGTCGCCGGGGGATTCATCCATGCCATCGTGATCGGCACCTGGCTTCTGGCCTACGAATGGCGCATCGGGCTTCTCTCCCTTGCAGGGCTTGCCGTGGCGCTCGTCGTGTACGCCTTCATCGGCAAGGTCGGCACGAAGCATGCGCCCCGCAGGCAGGCGGCCCAGGCGGGCCTGGTCACCTCCATGCTCGAATACGTGCAGGGCATGGGGGTCGTGAAGGCCTTCGGCCTGGCAGACCGTTCCGAGAAGGCCGTGGACGCCGCGATCGGAGAGAGCAGGGATGCGAATACCGTCTTGGAAAAGGCGTTCTCGAAGATGACGGCGCTCTATCAGACCGTGTTCAAGTTCGCGCGCGCGGCGATTCTCGTCTTTGCTCCCTACCTCCTGATCGGAGGGGAGATCACGGCTGAGAAGTGCCTTCTTCTGCTCGTGGCGAGCTTCATGATCTATGCCACCGTCGAGGTGGCGGGCAGCATGTCGTCCGTCGCCCGCGCGGTCGAGGCATCGCTTGACAGGTTGGATGTCGTGACCCATATACCATCTTTGGACGAGGGCGGTGCGGATCTGGATCCCGATACGTTCACCATCGAGGTCAAGGACGTTTCCTTCGGATACGACCGCACGGAGATCCTGCATCATATCGACCTGACCGTGCCGGAGAGAAGCACCTGCGCCATCGTCGGGCCGTCGGGTTCCGGCAAGACCACCCTGTGCTCCTTGATCGCCCGTTTCTGGGATGTGGATGCGGGGCAGATCCTGGTGGGCGGCAGGGACGTGCGGGAGTATACGAGCGACAGCCTCCTGAAGAACTTCGCCATCGTCTTCCAGAACGTCTATCTGTTCGAGGACACCATCGCGAACAACATCTGCTTCGGACGGCCGGAGGCAACTGAGGAGGAGATGATCGCCGCCGCGAAGAAGGCATGCTGCCATGACTTCATCAGAGCGCTTCCCGACGGTTACCAGACGCATATCGGCGAAGGAGGGTCGAGCCTTTCAGGCGGCGAGCGCCAGCGCATCTCCATCGCGCGCGCCATCTTGAAGGACGCTCCCATCGTCATCCTGGACGAGGCGACGGCAAGCGTCGACCCGGAAAACGAGCAGGAGCTCCAGAAGGCGATCGCCGAGCTGACCAAGGACAAGACGATACTCATGATCGCGCATCGCCTGGCTACGGTGCGCATGGCGGACCAGATCGTCGTGCTCGACGGCGGCAGCATCGTGCAGCGGGGCACGCACGACGAGCTGATGGCGCAGGAAGGGATGTACCGGCGATTCGTCGGCATGAGGAGCCGGGCCATCGGCTGGCGCCTCGCGAAAGGGGAAGCGTGAGGACAAGGATGCAAGCCGGTGTCATCCGGGTGACGCCAGGTGAGCTGAGGGCTCTCGTTGCCGAGGGGTGACGGGGGGCAGGAAGGGCGGCTTCCGCGATGACCAGTGCGCCGGCGTCCAGCCCGTCGAGCTGCCCGCCGCGCAGGCGGAGGCGGCGATCGCGCGGCTGGAGCCGACTCCGACGAAGCGGGGGTCCGAGAAGTTCGGCCTCGGGAGGTGGGCATGATGGCAACCGATGCCGCCGCCCCCGCCGCGCCCGGGCGCGCCCTCCCCTACCTTGCCGAGAAGCACCACGACCGGGTCATCGGGACGATGCCCGGGCTCAGCAGGCCGCCGCAGAAGGCCCCGAAGACCCTCGGCGGCTTCGACTCCGGCCGCATCCGCGGCCGCGACGCGGCGGCGCTCAGGAGGCTGCCCTCGCTGTCGGGCCTCCCCGCAAGGGACTCCCCCAGCCTCCTTCGCGCGACTGCAGCGTCAGCCAGCCTGCCGACCTCCACGAGGGCCACGGCCCACCTCTGCATGAGGACCGCCTCGACCCGGGTGTAGCCGCACCGCGGCATCCGGATGCCCAGGCCGAGCTCGTCACCCCTCGCCGCCCACGCGCACGCCCAGGCCGTCTATGACCTGCCGGAGGGTGAAGTCCGAGGGGTCCACGCCGGCGGCGGAGAACAGGGCCCGCACGTCCATGCCCTCGTAGCACCAGACGTAGCAGGTCCCCCCTTCGCAGGGCACCTCCCGCACCCACGTGGGGGAGGCGCCCCCGACGGTCAGGTCGCGCACGGCCGGGTCGACGGACGCGCCGAACGCGACGGGGCGGCCCGACGTGAGGCAGGCCGCGAGGGCGTCGGCGACGACCTCGGCCGTGGTGTAGTCGTACAGGGGCTCGAGCGGGCCCGACCTCTCGCCGGGCCTCGCCATGCTCGCGCCCCAGAGGCCAGTGGCGGCGTAGCGCCCGCCCACGCGGGCGTACGTGACCATGCGGACCGCCGGGCACTTGGGCGACCCCGAGGGCTGGACCACGAGCGCCTCGCCCGCGTCGGGGAAGTCCTCGACCACCTCGACGTCCGGGTCGCCCTCCGCGTAGGCGGAGGCCGCCTCGCCTATCGTGTCGCGCCACCCCGCGTCGTCCGGCACGACCGTGGCGTCCCCGAGCGCCGCATCGGACCTCTCCCCCACGGACTGGGGCAGGTCGGCCGGGGAGGACGGGACGAAGGCGCAGGAGTACACGCATCCGCCCACTACCAGAGCGGGGATGGTGACGGCGACGATGGCCGCGATGGCGAGGGCGGCGCGCAGCCGGCCCTTCCGAGGGGGCCTGGCCGCCCGGGGGGAGGCGCCTGACGGAGGGGGCGCTACCATCTCACGACCCCGAGGGCCACGAGGACGTTGAGGACGATCGTGGCGGCCACCAGCGCCAGGATGACGACGAGAAACACCTTACCGAACGTCGCGAGCACGTGCCGCAGGCCACGGGGGTGGCCCGCGAGCGCCTCGGCGGCATCGGTGTCGAGGGCGGCGGGATGCGGATCGACCGCAGGGTCCTGCACGAGCGAGGCATATAGTCCAGTGCCGGACGGGGCCTCCCCCGAGGAGAGCCGCCGGAGAGCCTCGGCAGCCAGCGCGCCGGCGCGGACGGACGGCGCAGCCATCGACGCACCGGCGAGCAGGAGCAGCTCTGCCTCCCGGTCGCCCGCGAGGGAGGCCTCCCGGGCGAGGGCGAGCCTCGCCTCGGAGGCGAGCCTGCGTCCCATGGTGCCACGGGCCTCGAGGTCCCTGACTTCCCTCTCGGAGAAGCCCGGCCCTCCGGAGGCGCGCCCCGGCGCGAAGAGCGCGAGGGCCGTGTCGATGGACACGGTTCCCACCGTCTCGAGAGCGCGCCAGGCGCGACCCGGTTCGGAGTGGGCGAGCGCGTCGCGGAACAGTTCCGCGTACGCCGCGGCGGCCTCCCCGTCACCGAGCCTGGCGGAGACGTCGGCGAGAAGCATGCACAGCGAGGCGCCATAGGGGGACCTGCCCGTGCGGCGTCTCCTCGCGAGCGACTCCTCCAGCCTCCTGCGGGCGGCCGCAGCGTCGGCGGCCCTGCCGACCTCCACCAGGGCCACGGCCCACCTCTGCACGAGGACCGCCTCTATCCGGGTGTAGCCCCGTTTCGGCACCGGATCGGCCAGGCCGAGCTCGTCGCCCCTCGCCGCCAGCGCCGCCGGGTCGCAGGAGACATCGAGCAGCCTCTCGGTGGAACCGACGAGGGAGACATAGCGGAACGCCATGACCAGGAGTGCGGCCACGCAGATCGCAAAGGGAACCCATATCAGCACGTAGCCGAGCGGCGAGTGGTTGACGGCCGCATCCAGCCCAGGGCAGACGGCGCTGACGGCAATGAGGGTGACCACGTAGGCGAGGAAGAGCGCCCCAGGCACCCGACCCCACCGACGGCATGACACAAGCACGCTTACCTTCGTCACTCAGAACACCTCCAGAAGGAGCCTGTCGCCCCTGGTCAGCCGCATGTACTGGAAAAGGACGGAATCATGGCGAAGATGAGACCACCAGCACCAGCACCAGCAGCGATTAATGCCTCTACTATCTCTCCACCAAAAACCGAGATCACGACTATGGCAGCCGCAAGTGCCGTGTTGACGTGTGCGTCTGTTTGATCATGCGTTACAACGCCATTGTCATCAGTCGTGTTGTGAGACAATCGAACGCCGCTTTGGGGGATACCCGCCGAGACACCAAGTCCCCAGTTGTTATCAGACTTCCCGCCTTGAGCGTCGAGGTCGAGAGACAGACCATACTGACCCATCCCGAGCTTGGCACTTATGCCAACCGTATACCCGCCGTAGTTTCCTCCCCCCAGAGACACCGTCAAGCCGTTGTTCCAGCCTATGCTGACGACCCCCGGTATCCTTATGCCGCCTCCAGTGACCTTACCGTCGGTGATGTTCGTGTAGAGCCACCTGTCGCCCCCGGTGGAGACGGTCTTCGTCTGCGATGGCGTGATGCCCCACCAGCTACCCATGCAGCTCCCAGGTATGGTGGTCGTGGTGACCGAAGTCGCCGCGTGGTCATTCCACCACTTGCCCACGTCGTTTGCCCGGTCGCCGATCCACTTGCCCACGTCAGGCCAGCCGCCGTCGACGTCCACGAGGTTCACGGGGTCGCCGAAGCAGCACGCCCAGCGGTTGAGGGTGCGGGGCGAGGTCGCGTGGCCCCGCCTCGGGTCGGGCGCGAGCGACATAGAGTCGGCCACCGACAACACCTTCTGGTCCGCCTGGATCCTCGCTATGTCAGCGCATCTGCAGGCTATCCAATCATCTCCTTCTGACGACGTTGGCGAAAGGCGATGGGCCGTTGGCCCTCTGGGAACGCCGGGGATGCCCGTCGCCGCTCACTCCCAGACACTGGGCTCACCCGTCTCCACGGGCCCGGCGCGCCGTGCGCGCCCCCTGGCGTCCGCGAGGGCCCCCTCGAGGCGCGACTCCTCGCGGGCCTGGCCGGCCTCCAGGGCGTCGTACGCCGCCCCCGCCTCGTCGGCCGCCGCGGCGAGCATGCCGAGCGACTCCTCCACGCGGCGGTTGCCGGGGTTGAGGGAGAGGTACTCGAGCATCCCGGCACGGCGCGACGCGACCTCCCCCTCGGCCCGCAGCCGGGCCGCACGGGCGCGCAGGCGCGCCTCGGCGAGGTCGTCCATCAGACGCTCGACCTCGCGCACGCCCGGCCTATCGGCGTCGCCACAGCAGCCCGCACTCATTCGCGCCTCCCCCCGACGAGGCCCCAGCTCGCCGCCGACGAGGCATCGGCGGCGCCCAGAGCCGCGTCGGCCTCCGCTATGGCCCCCGAGAGGTCGCTCACCAGCCCCCTCCACGCGCTCAGGCCCGCCGCTATGCCCGCGGAGGCGTCGTCGTGCGGGCCCGCCCCCTGCGCGTCGCTCGTCCCCGAGATGGCCCTGCTCCTGTACGTGCAGTAGCCGTCGAGGCCCTTGCGCATCTCCCACGCCTCCTGGCTCGCCGCGGCGCTCAGGCTCCTGATCCTCCCTCCCCCGACTCCTCCGGGGTCCCCGCTGGGCGCGCTCGTCGTCGATGACATCAGTGACAGCTCCTCTCGTGCCTGCGTCTCCCACTCCGTGCGGCGGCCTCCCGGCCGCCCGTCACTCCCCCCGCGCCCACCTCTCGCCGCGCTCGCGCGCCCAGCGGACCGACGGGACGGAGCACGCTATTTCGGCCTCGGTCTCCCCGGCCTCCAGCCTGCGCGCCCACTCGCCGGACTCCCTGAGCCCGCGCAGGGACGCCGACACGACCGAGGGGTCAGCCCCGTCGAGGACGCCCAGGTCGAGCTCCCTCCTGGTCTCCCCGGGCAGGCGCGGCCCGACGGAGACCCTCACCCTCGTGGACGAGGAGAATATCCCGCTCTCGCTCGTGTAGGCGACGCCGGGGACGGAGGGGGCGGGGTCGTGGCGCTGGCCGCCGGGGCGCTCCCACGAGGCGACCCTGTCGCGCCCCCAGCCGGAGGCGGCGAGCACCTCCACGGGAAGCGACAGGAGCGACAGGACGACCGCCGCGAGGACGAGCGCCGCCTCGGCGGTGCCCTGCGCACGCACGAGCCCCGACAATATCCACGCGACCACCGCCACCGAGACCGCCCTGCCCAGCGCCCTGCGCAGGGACGCCCTTGTACGTCTATCCACGATGCCCTCCCAAGCACACGGATTCCAACACCGACCGCACGGCGCGGGCGGCGGAGCCGCCGGAGCCGGCCTCCACCCTGCCGAAGAGGACCAGGAGCCCCCCGGGGACCGGGGCCACCTGCGCCATGCCGCGGGCACCGCCTGGCAGCGAGCACCCGGCGGAGACGCCCGACATGCCGTCGGCGTCCGGGCCAAGCGCGCGCTCCCACCCGACCCCGTCGGCCTGCGAGCCGATGGCCGCCTCGAGGCAGGCGAGGAGCTCGGGCGGCGTCACGCGGGCCGTCGAGAGGGAGGCCGCCACCGACCAGCCCTCCCCCGACACGACCACGCCCTCGCCGGCGCCGGCCGGCAGCGGGCGCGCGGTCGCGCCGTCCGGGACCGCGAGCCCCGCGCCGCCGAGCCCGACCGTCCCGCTCACGATCCCTCCTCCTCCCCGACCCAGGTGGAACCCATGCTCCAGCCCAGGTACGAATCCTGGTCGAAGTGGCCCATCACCTCGCCGGTGGTCCCGTCCACGAGGTCGACGGAGAGCGAGAAGCCCTCGCCGCCGGTGGCCTCGACCTGCAGGTCGGCCGCCCCGGGGAACGCGCGGGAGATACCGTAGGCGAGGTCCTGCCTGTTCGCCCCCTCGCCGACTGTGAGCGTGACCGAGCGGAAGTCGCCCGACACCTCCAGGGCGATGCCCCTCCCGGCGAGCCACTCCCTGGCCGAGTCCAGCTCCCCGGAGACCCTGCGGACGTTCTCCTCCGACTGCGCCTGCGTCTGCCAGATGTCCACCGTGCCGTCCCCGTTGGCGTACGCGGCCTCGCAGACCCTGGGCGAGCCCTCGAGGAGGTCGCGGGCGTAGGCCTGGGCGCTGGCGACGCTGCCGCCCGTGAGCACCCCGGGGAGCCTCACCTGCCTCGTGCCCTCCGGCGCCACGCGTTCCGGCTCGGGGACGATGCCGGATCCGCCGTCGCCTCCGGGCGACGTCCCGCCGCCCTGCCCGGCGGCCTGGCCCTGCGCCTGGCCCTGCTCCCAGCCGCCCGTCCCGGCCGGGGCCAGGGCGAGCCACGCCCCCGCCGCCACGGCGGCGGCGAGCAGCGCGGCCAGCGCGAGCGGCCCGTGCCTCCCCATGAGGTCCCTCATCTTGACCCTCCCTGTCCTGGCGTCCCGTCGCACTTGTGACCCCCTTGCCCTGGCGTCCCGTCGCGCGCCCCCGGCTAGGGGGCGAGGGCCCCCGCGAGCGCGCCGGGCGGCCCGGCGAGCGCGAAGCCTGCCAGGGCCTTCAGCGCCTTGTAGGCAACGACGCCCACGACGACGGTGCCCCCCACTACCACCGCGCCCTCACCGACCTCCTGGGCGTCGGGCAGGCGCGGCGCGTTCGTGTGCGTGGACGGCGCGGAGGACGTCGAGGCGGACGGCATGAGCACGCCGTCGAGCCGCACGCCCGTAACAGGGTCCTTTACGCCCCACTCCAGCGTCTCCGTGTCCGTCACGGAGGCAGAGGCCGCCCCGACGTCCTTTGAGACCGTGGCCGCCGCCCTTACCGCGCTGTAGCCACCTACCGGCTGCCACGCAAGAAGCACCTGGGACTCTCCTTCTATCCCATCGTCCGCAGGACCCTTAATCCCAACTCCCGCCCACGTTTTCTTACCGTCACTAACAAGAACGGGTCCAACTGAATCATCTCCAGTCAAATCAAACGTAAGCGACCCGGGCACCAGCCTCCCATGGGAGTCCTTCCGGACCTCGGTCGAGAGCGGGGCGTCCCCGCTGCGGAGCGCGGCGTACCCCACGCCCATCGACGAGAGAGCCCTCCTGCGGCGCTCGACCTCGCCCTCCAGCATGTCAAGGAGGCGCGCGACCTTCTCGTCCTCGCCCGATAGGGCCACGTCGCCCACCTGGGGCAGGGGCGAGAGCAGGCCGAGCAGCTCGGAGCCCAGGTCGATCACGTAGATGCCGAGCTCGTCGGCGCCGTGGTCGCACGCGAGGGAGTAGACGACGGTGCCGAGGAGCCCCTCCGCCCCCGACCCCACGGCCCCGTAGACCACGGCGTTGCCCTCCCTCGAGAGCGGCAGGGCGAGCGGGCGCTTCCCCTGGCGGGCCGGCCGACGGCGCGCTCACTCGGCGCTGCGCGCGGGCACGAGCCCGTCGTCGCCCGGGCACCCGAGCTCCTTGAACGCGGGCTCCAGGGCCCAGGAGCCCGAGGCGTCCACGAGGCCCCAGAGGCCGCCCTCCGGGTCGCGGGCGAGCGCGAGGCCGGGCGCGAGGTCGACCAGCCGGGAGAAGGAGGGGGCTCCCGCCCACTCCCCCGTCGAGGCGTCGGCCACGCCCCACAGGCCGCCCTCGGGGTCGGCGACGGAGACCAGGCCGGGGCCGAGGCCGCCCAGGGGCATGGGGTAGTCGCCGCCGCCCCACCGGGGCTCCACCACCCACGAGCCGTCCCCCGGCGAGGCTGCCCCCCACAGGCCCGTCTGGCCGTCGCGGGCGAGCATCGGGCCCGCGGAGGGGGGGGCGGAGGAGGCCGACGAGTAGGCCGACCACCTCGGGGAGACCTCCCAGCCGGAGAGGTCGCCGGAGAGCGTGCCCCACAGGCCGCTCTCGGGGTCCTCGGCGAGCCAGAGGTCGGCGTCGGCGAGGCGGTCCACGCCGCCGTAGGCCGCCGGGACCGCCACCGAGCAGTCCTGCGCGAGCGCGCCCCAGAGCCCGCCCTCCTCGAAGCCCGCGAAGAGGCCGCCGTGGCCCGCGACGAAGCGCTCCATGCCGTCGTAGCGGGGCCCCACGACCCAGGAGCCCGAGGCGTCGGCGACGCCCCAGCTCCCCTTGAAGTGGCCGGAGGATGCGGAGGCCACCAGGAGGCCCGCCTCGTTCGGCTCGTCGTAGAGGCGGTCCATGACCTCGCCCCTGAAGCTCGGGGCCATGAGCCACGAGCCGTCCAGGGAGAGCGCGCCCCATTGGCCCACTGACGCGAAGGCGTAGGGCTCGCCGAACAGGGCGTCGGCCGGGCGGAAGGGGCACGCGTCAATGAGGACCCGGTCTGCGGAGGTTATCATGCGGCCGTCCGTCCCGCAATAAACGCGGACTGAGAAGCCCTCCCAGTCCGTAGAAAACGCGAAGGCGCCCTGGGAGAGTTCGCCAACGGAGGTGCCGACGACGGGCTCGAACGCCATCTCGCCGTCCCGCCCGAGCAGCCCCACGAGGGGCGGGTCGGCCTCGGTGGCGCCGGCCGTGTCGCCGTGCTGGACCGGCGCGAGGCCGTCCACGAACCCATGCGCCTTGTGCCAGCGCGGGGGCAGGGCCCACGCGCCCGACATGTCCGCGAAGCCCCAGAGCCCCTCGGTGGAGGCCGGCTCCCCCTCCCAGGGGCGCCTCCCGGCCCCCTGCGGCCCGCAGCCGGAGAGGACCGCCGCGCCGGCCAGGGCCGCCGCCCCCAGGAGCCGCCTCCTCGTCAGTGCGCGCATGCCTGCCTCCCTACTCGCCGACTGTCCAGCCGAGGCCGTACACGGTGTGCCTCGTCGCCGGTCTGTCCAGCGTGACCAGGGCCCCGTCTTGGTTGCGGACCATCGAGCCCTTGGGCAGCTTGTCGTCGAGCCACTCCATGAACCCGTCGGGGGCGCCCCCCGTCCTCCCGTAGGCCTCCATGGCCCTGTCGTACGCGGCCCGCTCCTCGGCCGTGGCCGTGCCCGCCAGCGCGGCCACGCCGTCGTCCCCGGTGACCACGCCGCCCGTGTGCCTGAAGTGCAGGCGCGCGTACGTGCCGACATCGGCCGTGTTGCCCAGGGCGGCTATGGTCTTGTTGTCCTCCACGACCTCAAGGTACTCCTTGCCCCCGGCGATCGCGCCGTCCAGCGCCGCCGCGGCGCCAACATGCCCGAGCCCCTTGACTATCTTGGCGGGGGCGCCCTCCGGGGAGCCGCCCGCAAGGCCCTCGACGAGCCCCTCCGCCGCCGCGGAAACGGCCTCCCTCGAGGGGTCCTTCTGGTATGCCTTCCCAAGGTAGCTCCCCATGTTGCTGGCGTTTGCTTCACCGGAGTTTTCGAACGTCACGTGCTCCGTGGCCGCCGGCCCCGTGACGAGGGAGTGGCCGTACTGGGCACCGCCGCCGAACTCCATGTTGAGGACGTGGAACGCCTGCCCATCGGCCGTCGTCGCGGCGTCGAGCGAGAGGAGCACCCCCGGGGTCACGTCGGGCGAGTAGCCGCTGCCGATCATGCGGCCCTGGCCGCTCGTCGCGGACACGGCCAGGAATTGCACTCCATAGGAGCTGTTGAGCGCGCAGGCCATCGCAGCGCCGTCGAGGAAGCCCAGGAGGTTGCCCTCATCCACAGAGCCAAATTGATCGCCAGCAGGAAGCCGGGATATGGCGTCGTTGAGCCCCTCGTCCTTCGACCACCTGCCGAGCATCGCGCGGGCCCCGGGGCGCAGGGAGTAGGTCACCGTCTCGGAATACATGCCATTCTGGTCCGGGTCCGTCCGGCCCGTCACGGTAGCCGCATAGCCGCAGGAGAGGAATGCCTCGAGCTGCGAGGTGTCCCCCTGCATGGCACGACTGCCGACTTCCGCATACGCGCGGTCGAGCGCCGCCTGCTGCTCCGCAGTGAGCGCCTCGCTGTCGTAGAGCTCGGTGAGCCGGTCCGTGTTGACGCTGCTTCCGTCCCAGATGCTGTTCTTGATGTCCTCGACCCGGCTCGCGAACGCCCTCCCATAGAGGTCGTCCAGGCCAGCGGCCCACGACGGGTAGCCGGACGGCACCTCGCCGGTCTCCCGCACGCCCGCCATCTGCCGGCACGACTGGGACAGGGCGTCGGCGACGGCGCTGCCGGCGTCGGAGTAGTACGAGGAGGAGGCGGAGTCGTAGTCCGCGAGCGCCTGGAGGGCCTCGGCGAGCCTCCCCCTGGCCTCCCGCAGCGCGGAGAGCTGCCCCTCGAGGCCTGCGAGCCCCCACGACGACGGGCCCACGGGGCCGAGGCCGGTCCCAGACCTCCCCTCGAGGGCGGGACCCAGGCCGGGCCGCGCCCTGCTGACCCTCGCCTGCTGCTCCTCGAGCGCCGCGATGCTGTTGTCGAGCGACCTGATCTTGTCGGAAAGATCGTCGGAGTCCAGCGGGGACGGGTCGTCCGGGAGGGCGGAGACGCCCCCGGAGTTCGACTGATCCCCATCGTAGAGGCCCTGCAGGGCGACGTACTGCGCCTTCAGGGCGGGCAGACAGACGTTTTCGACGAACCGCCTGTCGGCGTCGTACGCCTCCCCCCGCAGGCCGTCGGGGATGGCCCCACCGAGCCTGCCGATCTGCCCGGACGCCGAGTCCAGGGCGCGCGATATGCTGCCCATGTCCGAGGAGATGGCACCGCCCAGGTCGCCCTTGCTAACCCATACGCCCATGAGAATCCCTCCCAAGGCTCGTCTGCTCCGCGCGCAGCCCGTCCCTCTCCCGTTTCAGTTGCCCGTCGATCCGGGCGATGCCCCGCGCCACGGCAGCCTCCTCGTCGTCGAAGGCGTCCGCACATAACCGCGTCGCCTCCTCGAAGCGGTCGAGGACGTAGGGCATCCCCGAGTGCGGCGAGCGGAACCCCTCGGCCGCCTCGACGAGCGCGCGGCGCGCCAAGCGAGTGGCCTCCTCCCACTCCGCCCTCCGCATGCGGCAGCGCTGCCCATGCCCCACGAGCTCGTCCCTGTCCCTCTCGAGCGCGCGCACGGCATCCGGTGCCGACCGGAGGTCGCCCCCCGGCGAGCCGCCCCTCATTGCGCGGCCTCCCCGGCCATGCGGTCGTAGCGCTGCGCGAGCGTGGCGTCGGTGGACCGCAGGGAGGCGCCGATCGCCGTCGTCGCGTCGGCGGCGCTCGTCATGAGGTCCCCCCAGCCCCCCAGCGCCGAGGCGAGGCCCTCCCCCAGGCCGTCATGGATAGTGCAGCCTTGCACGTTGCCTCCCTCTGAAAGGGACTCGAGCCTCGTGGCGCAGTACCCGCCTATCGCCCCGAGGAGGTTCTCCTCCGCCGCGCTCGACGCGTCGTCTGCATAGGCAATGGAATCCGTCATCCTCGGTCCTTTCTCCCTCCCCGATTCTACAGCTGGTCCGAATCCGGGCTCACCGGGAACCTCGCCATGCGGGCACGACCCTTCCAGACGACCCAGCCGTCACCCTCCTCAAGAGACGCCTTCAGCTCGGCAAGCGAGTTCGAGATCCTGACCGAATACTGCGTTCCGATGCCCTCGCCGATCCACGCCCACCGACCCCGCAGCAGAAGCCTCTGCCCCCAGGGGACGGCCACGAGCTTGGCGAGGTCCGAGGCGGCGGCGCCGAGCAGGGTGGTAGCGCGGGAGCCCGCCCCTCCCCCCGAGAGCACGTCTCGGGCTGCGGGCGGGAACGCCGGGCCGAGCAGGCTTCCCCTCGCATCCGGCACCAGCACCATGCAGTCAGCACCTGCCGCAGCGTAGCCGACGACGTCGCCCGCCCCCAGCCTGTCGACCCACCCCGGGGCGTCCTGGAGGAGCCCGGAGGGGTCGAGCAGGCCGACGCGCATGCCGACGCGGCGGGCGCATCGAGCTGACTCCCTGAGGAACGGGAGGACGTTGAACCCCTGTGCCGCCGCGACGAGCATCGCCTGCCCGGCGCCGGACCTCAGCGTGAGGGGGCGGAAGTCGTCCAGGTGGACGCCCAGGCAGAGGCCATCCGCCTCTTGGAAGCCCTCGCAGTCCTCCGCCCGCATGACCGCGGGGAGCTCCGGGACGCGCGCGGCCCTCCGCCCGCCCCACCGAGCGGATGCGGCAATGGAGGCGTCGCGGGCGACCTCCATCGGGTTCTCCCCGTCCCCGTCGGGGAACGCGGCCTGGAAGTGGAGGGGGCCGTCGGGAGTCCCGACGAGCCCGCGCCCCAAGCCGTGGGGAGCGGCAATCCCACGCATGCTCCCGAGCACCGTGGTGTAGTCGGAGGCGTCGGCAAGCTCGAGCGCAAGCTCCTGTGGGCAGCTCGAGGCGATCCTGAAGCGGACCTCCCGGGGGGACCCCGCAAGGAGCAGGAAGACGATGCCGTAGCGGGGGCCGTCGCGCATGAGGACCGCGAGCGCCTCCTCGGCGCCCGGGACGGACTCCACGATCGCCGCGACGTTGTTGAGCACGACGAGGACGGTCGGCAGCCTCCCCTCCCCGGGGATAGCGTTGAACGAGGAGACGCTCCCCGCCCTCCCCTCGAACGCGGCCCTCCTGTCCCCGACCTCCCGGGCGAGGACCTTCAGCATGTCCTGCGCCCTCGCCGGATCGCCCTGCGTCGCGACCCCGGCGACCTGCGGGGCCCCGTCGAACGACAGGAGGCTCCCCGACCCCATGTCTATCACGTAGGCGACCACGTCGCCCGGGCCCTTCTCCGTCACGATGCCGTAGAGAACCGAGGCGGCGATCGCGGACTTGCCCGACCCCACGGCCCCGTAGACCACGGCGTTGCCCTCCCTCGAGAGCGGAAGCGTCAGCGGGCGCTTCCCCTGGCGGGCCGGGTCGTCGAGCTCGCCCACGACGGGGTCGAGCTCCCAGGGCGCGTGGCCGGCGCGCGCGTCGGGGTAGCGGGCCCTCAGGGCCGCGACGGTGGGGTGGGCCTCCAGCGGCGGCAGCCACAGCCGCCTCGCCTCGCGGCCGCCCGCCGCGCGGCAGACCTCGGCGAGCACCGCGTCCAGCTCGGTGCCCGCGGCCGGCCCCCGGGCCCCGGGCCTCGCCGAGGCGAGCTGGGCCCCGCAGGCGTCGCAGAGCTCCACGGACAGGTCGCGGGAGGGCGCGGCGCCCCCGCCCGGCGCGCAGGGGGCGCCGGCCCAGGCGGCCTGGCCCAGGACGTAGCGCTCGTCGTAGCCCACCAGCAAAAGGAAGCGGCCCGGCCCCTCGAGCGCCGCCGCGTCCGGGCGCCGTATCACCTCCCTGGAGTCGGCGGCGTCCGCCACCCTCAGGCACACGCGGAAGCGCGAGTTGGCCTGGATCTGGTCGGAGACCACGCCCGTGGGCTTCTGGGTGGCCAGCACCAGGTGGACGCCGAGCGAGCGGCCTATGCGCGCCGCGGAGACCAGGCCGTCCATGAACTCGGGCTCCTGGGCCTTGAGCTCGGCGAACTCGTCGGCCACGACGAAGAGGTGCGGCATGGGCTCGGAGAGCTCGCCGGCGGCGAAGTGCCTCTGGTAGGAGGAGACGTCCATCGTGGCGTCTCCGGTCGTGCGCTTGGCCCCGGCGAGCAGGGCCTGCCTGCGCACGAGCTCGGCCCGGAGCGACGCCAGCGAGCGCGCCACCTCCGCCCCGTCGAGGTTGGTGACCGTGCCCGCCAGGTGCGGCAGGCGCAGGCCCTCGCGGGAGAAGGCGTCGGCGAGGCCGCCGCCCTTGTAGTCGATGAGCACGAAGGCGGCCTGCTCCGGCGGGAAGTGCATGGCCGTGGAGAGGATCCAGGTGACGAGCAGCTCGCTCTTGCCCGAGCCCGTGGTGCCCGCGACGAGGCCGTGCGGCCCGTCGAAGGCCTCCTGCGGGTCCAGCACGGCGAGGGCCCCGCGGGAGTCGAGGCCGATGGGCGCCGCGAGGCTGCGCGAGGAGTCGGCCTGGGCCCAGAGCCCCTCCACGTCGAGGTCCGCCACCGAGCCCGCCCGGAACGTCTCGAGGAAGCCGAGCGACGCCGGCAGCTCGAAGGCCGCCTCGTCGCCCCCCAGGTCGAGGCGGGAGAGCCGGGAGGCGAGGCGCGCCATGCCCACGGCGGCCACGGGCGGGTCGGCCTCGAAGGGCTGCTCGCTGCCGGCCACGTCGGCGCGGTCGTAGAGGCGGGAGCCCTCGCCCGAGCCCAGCTCGAGCACGCGCAGGCACTCGCGCGGCAACTCGTCCACCGCATCCGCCATGAAGAGCAGCGAGAAGCCCCGGTTGCCCTGGAGGTCCATGAGGCGCGCCAGCGCGTCCGAGGGGTCCACGAGCTCGCGGTTTGCGCAGAGCACCAGGTAGTAGGTGCCATAGTCGGCAACCTGGCGCTTCGCGGCATCGCCCGAGCGGCTTCCCAGCTCACGTGCGAGGTAGCCCGAGAGCTCGCGCATCGACGCCTCGTCGCTCGCGATGAGGCGCGTGTGGCCGCCGTCGGCGAGCGCATGCGGCAGCGCGAAGAGGAACTCCCATTCCTCTCGCTCGTCTTGCCCCACCACGGCCGCCACCTTCACGTCGTGGAAGCCGTAGAGCGTGGCCACCTGCGCGACGAGCGCGCGCACGAGTCCCCAGCGCCGGCCACGCTCGCCCACCAGGCCCGTCACCCAGGAGGACATGAGATCGAGCGCGATGGGGGCGCCCTCGAGCACCGGCGGGCGCTCCGAGAGGCTGCGGGCCAGGTCCAGGAGGTCGTCCTTGTCCATCGTGAAGCGGCGCTCGGGCCACCTGAAGTCGGCCTCGAGCGGCAGCGTGCCCGTGCCCACGCGCAGCTGCATGAAGTCGGCCTCGAGCGGGCTGCGACTCATGAGCCTGGGGTCGAGTGCCTCCGCCCTGCGCAGGCACTCGGCGGCGCTCACGCGGTTCTCGGCGAGTATGGAGGCCTGCTCGTCACGCTCGCGGCGGAACTCCATCTCGAGCGAGGCGAGGTAGTCGGAGTAGGCGCTGCGGCGGCGCTCCTCGTCGCGGGCCGCCTTCCTGCGCTCGTAGCGGCGCGTGATCTGGGGCCAGATCATCATGCCGCCCATCATGGAGACGCACATGGCGATGGAGGGTGCCGTGCTGAGCGCGTCGGCTCCACCCGCGATGCGCGAGACCGCGTTGGCGCCCATGAATATCGAGCTCATGGCCATCAGGAAGGACGGGCCCATCTTCACGATGGCGGGGGTGTCGTCGGGTTCCTTCGCGCGCGGCGGCTCCTCGACGTTGTAGGCCTTGCGGTGGACCGTGCGCATGAGGCGCGGCGCGGGCCAGAACGGGTGCGCGTCGGGAAGCTGGTCGTCGGGCGTCGCCTCGGGGGCGCGGGCGACGAGCTCGTCGTGGTCGATGGGCACGGCCGCCTCCCCGAGCCGCTCCGCGAGGCCTCTGGGGGCGTTCATGAGCAGGACCCTCTTCCCCGCAAGGATCGTGAGGTCCATGACCTGGACCACGTCGCCCGGCGCGAGGGCCGCGGGGACGTGGGGGGTCAGGGCCCGCCCGTTCACGAAGGTCCCGTTGGCGCTCCCCAGGTCGCACACGGAGAGCGACTCCCCCTCCAGCTTGAGCTCGGCATGGCGGGCCGAGACCCACCGCGTGTCATACGCAAGCTCGCAGGACGCGTCACGCCCTATCACGACCGAGCCGTCACGCACCAGGGCGAGCTTGCGGTAGTCGGCCAGGCCCACGGTGGCGCTGCGCACGAAGACGCTCGCACCGCCTACGGCGCGTCCGCCCTCGAGCGTGAAGGCCTGGGTGCCCGTGCCGGTGAGGGCTGCACGCTCCAGCTCCTCGCCCGCCTCGTCGGCCAGGCTCGCCCCTCCCATGGGGCGCAGGAAGACCCCCTCCTCGCCGCACGAGACGCTTGCCACGGCATGGCTGCGCCCCTCTCCCGTGCCATCCGTGAGATGGCAGATGCCACGGGAGAGGGTGCCTACGGTCGTGACATAGGCGTTTCCGTCGATTACGACGGTGATGAGCAGGCTGGATGTCATGTCGTATCCCCCGGCACGGGGTGCCCGTGCGACCCGTGGGCCGTACGGGCACCATGCAGACGTCCCCCGCTAGCCGCGGAACTGGCTCGCGATGTTGGCGTCGGTCTCCTCCAACGACTGCGCGGTCGCGTCGAGGGAGCTGGCGATCTCGGTGATGAGGTCCTGGGCCGCGACGAAGCTCGGGCGCAGCTCCTGGAACCTGCCGGCGTAGGCGGTGGCGGCGCTGCCCTCCCACTCCTCCTGCAGGGCGGCCAGCAGGCTGTCCATCTTCGAGATGACCTGGCCGACGTTCTCGGCCTCGGTGCGATACTCGCCTGCGCGCATGCGCATCTGGTCGGGGGTGATCCTGATCTGTCCTGCCATGTCTCATCCTTTCTGCCGTGTGCCCGCAGGCACTCCTCCATGGCCCTGCCTATCCATGCGCTCCGCTGTCACGGAGCTTGCATGCGCTTGTGTGGCGCTAGTGGCCGAACGGGTTCCTCGTTCCCTCGCTCATGCGGTGATGGCGCACCGCCGCCGCCAAGGCTATCGTCGCCAGGCCCGCCGTCGCGATGGCGCCACCCACCACGGCGAAGAGCGCTCCGGGGTTGTTCAGCAGGTACTGCCCCCAGTCGGCGGCGACCATCACGTCTCGCACCTCCTGCGTGCGCACGTTGCCTGCCCGGTCCCGCACTGCGATCGTCAGGTCGTGGGGGTGGGCGTCCGCCGGCACCACGAGCGACATCCGCCCGGCCTCTGCCTGCCCGGCATCGTAGCGCACGGGCTCGCCGCCATCCATCGAGACCTGCACGTCCCCCAGCGCCATGTTGTCGGAGGCCCTGGGCAGCGCGTCGCGATCGGGGCCAAAGTAGACGGCACCCTGCGTGACGCCCACGAAGCCGCCGGTGGGGGCGGTCCCGTCGACCGCGAACTCGACGGAGGCCACGCCGCTGCGGTCCGCGTCCTTGCCGTCCATCAGGTTCTGCGAGAGGTTGCCGGCGAGGTCGTGCGAGCTGAGCAGCAGCCGATAGTAGGCGTCATCAGAGAACTCGGCCGCGGGGATGGTGTAGGTGGTGGCGTCCCAGCCGTCGTCGTCCGACTTCTCGACCCGCACGTCCTCGCCCAGCGCCAGGTCGCGGACCTCGTCGTTCACCACCAGCTCGGCATGGGTCTGCGTGTCATCGAGACCCGAGACGTTGATCTCGGTCACCGAGACGTCCTGCGGGACGCGCAGGTATGTGCCGCGCAGGGCGGCCGTGGCGTCCGAGTAGACGTAGTTGGAGCCAAAGCGGTTGACCGAGAAGGTCCGCTCCTCCCTCACGCTGTTGCCGGCAAGGTCGGTGGCCTGCGCGGCGAGCGTGTAGACGTCGTCGTAGGCGAGCTTGTGCTCGAAGTCCGCGTACGTGACGCTCTCGCCGATGTCCGTGCGCTCCCTGCTCATGCCGGGCAGGTAGTCACGCTCACCCGCATGGGCCCCCACCATGCTGACCTTTGACTCGGACAGGCTGTAGTTGGTGTCCCGCATGCTCACGCGCGGTGCGATCGTCCCGGCGTAGGCGGTGCGGTCCGCGACGTCCTCGATGTCTATCGCAGGGCTGGTCATGTCGATGACGAACTCGGGGACCTCGTAGGTCACGGCGGCGTTGCCCGCCAGGTCGGTCATGGAGGCCTGGAGCGTGTAGTGCAGCTCGTCGCCAAAGTGCACCGTGCTGGCCTGCGTGTACTGCTCGCCGGTCGGAGACCAGCCCGACGCACCGGGGGCGCTGGCCGCGGTGCCCGAGGCATCGGCGGCCGACGCCGTCACCGACGCCAGGTCGGGCGAGAAGTTCCTCTCGCAGGCCCTGACGGTCGCCGTGCGCGGCCTGTTGTAGTAGAAGCCGTTCCTGGCGTCGTCGTTGTCGAAGCTCACCGTCATGACGGGCGCCACGGTGTCGACCGTGAACGAGGCGCTGACCTCGTTCGACGCGTGGCCCACTACGTCGGTGTAGCGTGCGCTCACGTCCCAGTCGCCGTCCTGGGTGGCATCGATGGCCGCCACCCAGGTCCTGCCGTCGCCCGACGGGTTCTGGAAGTCGCCTGCCGTGAGCACGGACGTGCTCCCGTCGTGGGTGACGGTCGCGACCTGGAGCTGCGAGTCGTTGGCCCTGACGAGGTCGAAGGTGGACTCCGCCAGGGTGAGCGTCCCCGTGCGCCCGGCGTTGTAGTAGCGGCCGTTGCGCACGTCGTCGTTGTCGAAGGAGAGCGCCAGCACCGGCGCCTCGGTGTCCACGACGACCTCGGTGGCCGAGGGGTCGACGTTGGACCTGCCCGCCTGAACCAGCCTGAGGAAGTCCAGCAGGGTGCCGTCGGCGTCGGTGACCACGTTGCCCGCGAGGTCCGACACCGTCATGCTCGACCGGTCCAGCACCAGGCGGTCGTTGTCATCGGGAAGGTCGACGAGGAGGCGGCCGCTCGCCGAGTCGAAGCGCGCCGCCCTCCCCCCGTCGGGGACGAGCGAGGCACGTGCGCTGTCCGGGTCCACGCCCGAGACGATGTCGCTCGCCGTGCGCGCGATGCGCATGGGCCTGCTGTAGAAGAGGATGCCCCAGCGCTCGACCGGGCCACCCGGGTCCTCGATGGTGGCCCCGGGCACCGACAGCTCCAGGTCGCCGAGGATCGGCGGCTGGGAGTCCAGGACGAAGGAGCCCACCGGCGAGACGGCGCTGCCATCGAGCCAGTTGTGCGTGGCGCTGTAGCGGTACACGCCCTGTGGCAGGCTGGTGTCCGGCAGTGAGACGGTCGCGGCCCAGCCCTTCGTGACCGAGCCGTCCACATTGGTGACGGTCGTTGGCAGGTAGCCGCGCACGTCACGCTGGAAGGTCTGCGTCCCGCCCCTGCAGTCGTCGCAGTCGAGCACGAGCCGGTCGGTCGCCGCGGTCGTGCTGTGCTGGTAGAGGTCCAGGTACGGATCACCGGTCACCGTCACCGTGGCCACCATGCTGCCGCGGTGGTAGCCATCGCGGACCGCAGGCACGCCGTCCTCGGCGTCGCTCACGCTGACCGTCACCCGGGGATCCATCTGCCATGCGTCCATGCGGACGACGGTGGTGAGGTCCCGCACGCCGTCGACTGCGGTGGGGAGGAACGGCCCCAGGTCATGGGCGGTCCTCACGCCGAAGGGGTCCGTCACGCGCACCGTGGCATGCGAGAGGTCGTACTCCCCGGCTGTGGGCGGTGCCAGCTCGTAGAGGTCCCGCGAGCTGCCGCGCCTGGCGGACAGGGGCGTCGCGAGGTCCTGCCACGCGTCCCCCTCGGCCTCGCGCCACCGCACGCCCTCGACCGTCACCTCCTGCTTGCCCAGGTTCCACGGCAGAAGGCCGCCCATGGGGTTGGGGACCGTGAGCCTCACCACCGGCGAGTAGCTCACGAAGTCCGCGTGCGCGGCCGTGTCGCCGTCGGCGTCATAGCGGGCGACGAAGGAGGGCGCCCCGGCGGCGGTGGCGACCTTCACGTCCACGAGGGACGACCCGCCCGTCCCGTAGAAGACGGTCCACGACCTGGACGCGCCGCGGTAGCTGACGTCGATGGCATACTTGCCCGGACCCCTGTCGAGCGTGATGGCCCGCCCGTGCCGACCTCTCGGGAGCGCCGAGAGGGCGTCGGCGGCATAGGTCACGGGCCCGGTGGCGGCACCGCCGGGGTCGGTGTAGGTCAGCGTCACGACGGCAGGCTTTGCCTGCAGGTAGCCCGAGAAGAAGTCGAACAGGCCGGGATCCCGTACCCATGCCGTGATGGTGGGCGCGGACGCGCCCCCACCCGTCGTCACCATGAGGGTGTCGGCGACGCCCGTGACGTCGGTCCATCTCCCGCCGCCCTTCGTGACCCCCAGGCGCGTGTCCGCGCTTTTCGGGAAGTCGTCGCAGAGCAGCGCGTCAAAGCTGGACCCCTCGACGGCGCAGCTGGCGTGCACCCCCGAGCCGAGCGCGTTGCCCGCACGGTCGCTCGCCGTGAAGGTGAGCTCGTCCAGAAGGTAGATGCCGTCGGGCAGCGTGACGACGTACTCGTCGCCCCCCGCCCACTCGATGCCGCTGCCAAGGCTGAGGGTGCCGCCCTGTGGGTTGCCCATGGTCGCGTCGCGGCGCTGGTATGACAGCCGCAGGGTTGCGGGATCCAGGCCGGAGCCGCCAGCGTCGTCGGCGACGCCGATGACGAGCCTGTTGCCGGCGTTCACGAGGTAGTCGACGACCGTGCCGACCTCCGTCGTCTGGCTCTGGACCTCGGGCGTGGCGCCAGCGTCGGGAAGGCGCAGCACGGGCACGCTCGCCTGCGAGAAGGACGTGTCGTAGAGGACGCGGTAGGTGGCCGTGGTGGTGGCGGGGCCCGCGCCGAAGCCGTACACGCCGCTGAGGTCGTGGTGGTAGGCCAACGTGTAGGTGTGGGCCCCCTCGGAGGGCGGCGACGCCACCTCCGTCGTCCACGCGTCACCGCCAGCCGCCGTGAGGGACGCGAGCGGCAGGCTAGTCGATGAGAGCGTCGTGCCGTCGGAGGCGCGCAGCTCCACCGAGAGCGCCAGCGACCCCAGCGCGGCGTGCACGTTGGTGCCGGGCGCGTCCAGCAGCAGCTGGGCCACAGGGTCCGTGACGGCGGCCGTGCCGGAGAGGGAGCTCAGGTAGTTGGTCGCGCCATCCGAGGCGAGCGGGGCGGTCCCGTTGCGCAGCGTCACCGAGCAGCCTACGCCCTCGTCGACGAACGAGATGCTCGTCAGGGGAACCCGTATGATGCCCAGAGGCGTCATCGTGCTGCTGCCGAGCGTCGAGAGGTCTGTCGAGGAGACCGTCCCGTATGTGGGATCCACCGAGAAGGTGAGGCGCGTCACGTCGAGCAGGGACGAGGCGGAGGCCCTGGGGGCGATGGTCACCTGGTAGCATCCTGCCGCGGCCGACCACGTGGCCGTGTGGGCCTGGAGGCTACCGCCCATCACGGCGCCCACCTGGACGCTGGGTACCGTTGCACCGGTGACGGCAGCGCCGCTGCCGTCCCTGAGCGTGAAGCCGAGGGTGACGCCCGTCTGTGTCCCCACGTACAGCGTGGTGCCGTCGCCGCTCAGCAGCTCGTTGGCAACCTCCTCGGAGGAGCCAGGCTCCTGGATGGCGACGTCGGTCACCGCGTAGTCCATGGACCTAGGTGCCCCGGGCGCGGGCGCGGCATCAGGCGCAGCCGACGGCGTGGGCGTGGCATCATGCGCAGCCGACGGCACGCCCTCGTCCGTAGACGCGGGCGTGGCCACAAGCGCAGGCTCGGCTGTGGATGCGGACTCGTCTGCGGCAAAGGCAGCCACCGATCCTCCGCACAGGGCCAGCGTCCCCGCCACGAGCGTCGCAAGCAGGAGCAGCCAAGGTGCCTTCCCCCTGCTCCGGTCCTTCCGGGCCTTCTCCCTGCCTTCGATGCGTCCCGTCACCTTCCGTCACCCTCCTTGGGCGTGTCGTCCCCCTCGAGCAGGATGGTCTTTGACTCGTCGGCAGACCATGCCCCTGTGGATTCCGCCCCTGCCTCCATAAGCGTGGTCACGGCCTCGTCCACGGCGTCACGCGCCGGGGTCACCAGGGTGGTCACGGCCTCGTCCATCTCGGCGGTCGTCGCCTCTCCGCGCCCGAGCTGCGGGGTCATCACGCGCAGGTGCAGGCTCCCGCTGCCCTCTCCCTCCGGGGCATCGGTGCCGTCGGCGGTGAGTCGGCGCGCCACGGTCTCACGATGGCGGCGGGTGGCCCAGGTCATGCTCCTCATCTGCGCGATGGCGGCCGCCGCAGTGCGCCCGGTGAGCTCGTTGCGCACGCTCGGGATGTGCAGGGCGAAGAAGAGGATCACCGCCACCAGCACCAAGAGGCCTGCCAGCACGAAGCCTGCCGTCGATGCCACGCCAAGCACGTTCGTCATCCCTCATCCCTCCCCACGTCCACGAAGGAGTCGCTTATGGCCTGGGTGGCCAGAGGGTAGTTTCGCTGGGCACGAGCCTTCTCGGCATCCTCCGCGTCGGAGGACACATCCACCGACGCGGCCAAGCGCCCGGCGTCGTCCGCGAGGCCCTGAAGCTGCCCCTCGGCGATGCCGTCCGCGCGGAATTTGCGGGCATAGGCCCTGAGGGAGTCGAGCACCAGGTTCGACGCGTCGAGCCGCACCACCGCGTTGTCGCTCGAGCCGACCGACCACATCAGGTCCGACAGCTTCTGGAAGTGCGGAGCGTACAGGCCCGCGTCGGTGCCTTCGGTGATGTTGGGCACCACGTCCATCTCGAAGTCGGCTATCTCGGCGTAGGCTGCGGCGAGGCCTCGGTTCTCGAAGTCCGGCACCTCTGCGGCGCTGTGCATCCAGCTCGAGGCGGCACGCATGCGGGAGTAGCTCTGCCCGGCGCCGAAGCTGCCAGGCGCAGCCCCGCCGGACGCGTCTTTCCCTCCGGAGACGTCGTAGTAGTACCAGTAGAGCTTGCCCACGTCGTACGAGAGGCTGCCCCATGTCCGGCTGTCGGCCCTCAGCTCGCTCAGCGCCGGGGTCACCGTCTGCTCGAACTGCAGCTCCTCGTCGGCGGAGAAGACGCCGTCCTGCCGGTACAGGGATAAGAGCCCCTCGTAGGGCCTGATGTCTCCCGGAAGGATCGACGCCGCCCTGACGTAGGCCGCCCTGGAGTCGTCCTGGTCGACGGACTGCCGAGCGACCTGCATCCAGTAGTCGAAGTCCGACGAGAGAGCCACGTTGCGGGCAACCATGCAACCGGTGCCGACGGCAAGGCACACGCCCGCCGCGATGACGGTCCCCATGAATGCATGCCACCTGCGCTGCAGCCCCCTGCGATGGAGATTGTCGTCCACCTTGTAGCGCTCGAGCGCATAGGCCATCTCGGCCGCGCTCTGGAAACGTTCGGCGGGATTGGGCTCCATGGCCTTGGAGACGAGCGACTCCATGCCCAAGGACAGCTCGGGCCTCAGCTGGCGCAGCGCTGCGTTACGCTCCGCCTCCGCAGAGGGCCTGTCGCCCGTGAGCAGCGCGTACATCGTGGCACCGAGGCCGTAGACGTCGGTGCGGCGGTCGATGTCTGCACCTCGGCACTGCTCTGGCGACGCATAGCCCCTGGTCCCCAGGTGGCGCCCGTCGCGCTCCGCCTTGTGCGCGGCGTGCTCCTCACGCGCGATGCCGAAGTCTATGAGGCGCATCGTACCGTCCGGACGCAACATCACGTTTGAGGGCTTCATGTCGCAGTAGACGATGGGAGGGGTGCGCTGGTGCAGGTAGTCGAGCACGTCGCAGAGCTGGACGGCCCAATCCGCCACGTCATCCTCGTCCTGTGGCCCCTCCTCCGCGAGCAGGGACTCCAGCGTCCTTCCCTCCACGTAGTCCATGACCACGTAGAGGATGCCACCCTCGTCGACCAGATCGACGATGCGCGGGATCGCCGCATGGTCGAGCTGCTTGATCAGGTTGGCCTCGGAGACCAGGCTCTCTGCCACCATCTCGCGCGCAGCGGGGTCGTCGGAGAGGCGAATCTCCTTCACGGCCCACTGCTTGCCCAGCGTCTCGTCCATGGCGAGCCACACCGTGGACATCCCGCCGCGCCCGACCACGCTCAGAAGCTGGTACCTGCCGCCAACCACATCCGACTCGTCCGCCATGCTGCCCCCTACCCTGTAAATGCGCCACATGGGTGTCGCAGGGGCCACGCGGATGCAGCACGTATTCAGGCTTTCGTTCAGGCTCTTTCCAGTGTAGGGTTAACGAGGCCCACATGGAGCGAGAAAAACCACCCTGAAACAATCGGGCGACGGGGTGGGGCGTGCGCAATGGGACGACGGGGTGGGACGTGCGAGCGGTGGCCGCCACAGGGACGTGCAAATTACCTCTGCGCCTGAAGTGAGTGCCTTAGCCTCAGAAGTGAGCACTTCCGCGCATGAAGTGAGTGCCTCTGCCTCAGAAGTGTGTACTAGTACACACTTCCGGAAATCTCAGCAGTCCTTGTACCTGCGACGATGCCGAGAGGGCCTCGCCTGCCGGGCGCCAAAGGGCCAAGAAAGTGCACACTTCTCGCGGTTGGGTGCACACTTCTCGCGGTTGGGTACTCACTTCTCGCCGCCGAGTACTCACTTCTTACAGTCGAGCGCACGCCTCTTGCCCCAAGGACGTCGCCAAGGACGCAGCCAGGGGCGCCAGAGCCGGGCGAGATGCCGGTGACGGCGAGAGGCGGGGTCATGTCGGCGCGATCATCAGAGACGCAGGCAGCGGCCATCGACGCCCTGCCTACCCCAAGATGCCGTCGAGCTGTGACGCCGCCGCCGAGACGCTTTCCGCCACTCCGCCCATGGCGGATGCGTACTCAGCATCGTGTCCCCATGCCGCCGCGAAGGCGGCCTCGATGCGCGCCCTCGAGACCCCGTTGATGTCTATCTGCTTGCGGAGGTACTCGTTCATGTTGTCGGCGTAGCCATCCACGTTGAGCCAACCCATGAGGTCCTCGAACCGGTAGCGGACGTCCCAGCGCGTGACGTCCCACCACGCCTCGGAGTCGACCTCGTCGACGATGGCGAGGAACTCCTGCCTTCTGGCCTCGGTCCAGTCCCTGACCTCCCCCTGCAGGACTTGCACGGCCTCGGCCTTGTGGACGCCGCTTCTGATGTCATCCTCGGTCGATTTGACGGCGGAGTCGAAGCGCGCAAGCCACTCGTCGTCCACCTCGACCCCAAGGAACGTGCTGAGGAACCACTGCAGCACGACGGGACGGGCCTCGTCGTCTTTCAGCAGCAGGAAGACCGCATCTATGCCGAGGTTCGCAATGCCCGCTACGGAAACCCCCTTGACTTCAAGGACGTCGATGAGGCCATCGAAATCGATGTCGGTTCCGGCAAGTTGCTTCACGAGCTCTGGGGCACGCGGGTATGCGAGAACGGACCCGACGAGAGCGCCCAGCCACTCGGGATGGTCCTTGATGAACTCAGCGATCTTCTGCCTTTTCCTTCCTCCGTCTTTTTCCTTTGATGCGGCATTGATGCAACCCGTGATGAAGGAGACCATATCCCTCTGCCTGCCCTCGGGGACGTTGCCCATGATCCATCTGGAGAAGCCGTTGATGGTCTGCCAGTAGTCGCTCGGCCTTGACGCCGCATCGAGCGTCAGGTCGTCATTGCCCGCGAAGAGCGAGATGGGGGCGTGGTTCTTGGGAAGGAAGCTCCCATCACCTCGTAGGAGCAGATTAAGGATGCCCCCAACGGTCGAGTATCCCTGATTAGACTTGGTGAAGTTGACGTCGTCGGTGGGCAGGCGCAGCAGCGGGCTCACGAAGTCCCCCTCGTAGTTGTACGAGTGGATCTTGTCCCTGTTTGCGGCAATCTGGGCCACGTACTTGTTGAAGAAGTAGTTGCTGAAGCCCTGCCCGTCGAATGAGTAGCACTCATCGACGTGGGAGTTGGTGACGGCTGCGTACATGGCCTTGTTGCCACCCTTGGAGTGGCCGGAGACCACCACCTTCCAGTCGTCCCCACGCCCCTCCATCATCCTGTCGACGTAGTCGCTCGCGTTCCTCTGGGCTGCGGTGTCGTAGGTGTAGAGGCCCTCGAAATTGTCCCTCCACTCGTCACCATTCTCCGTGCCCTTGAAGATGACGTACATCTCCTTCTGCTCCGAGCCAGTGCTGACGGGGGTGAGGTTTTGCCCTGTCTGGCCGACGTTGTCCCCAGGCATCGAAAAGTCCTCGATGCTCAGGCTAGTCACCGCCTCGTTTGAGGAGAGCTCCCGCACGAGGTTGGCACACTGCTCGTCGCTTATCCAGCTGTCGTGAGCCTCTCCGCTGGTCTGCATGCTCCGCAGTATGGTCCCAAGGTCTTTCTGTTTACTACGATCGACCGCCTCCCTGAATCCCGGTTGGTAGACGAGGGTATTGAGCTGCGCGAGCTCGTCTGCCCCAAGAGACATCGCTACTCATCCCCCTGAAAGTTGCCGAGCGCATGCCATGAGTAGTCCGCGTCGCGCGACCACTCCATCGTAAACTCGGCGCCGTCGAGCGGCTGGGTTATCTGGTCGACGCTCCAGTAAACCCGCATGTCGAGCGCGTCGAGGGCCTCCCGCATCCTCGCGACGCGGGCGTCGAAGTCCTCCTCGGCGAGCTGGTTATCGGGGGAGATGGAGACCCACAGGTATCCGTCGACGAACACCCCCGCCTCCTCGAGGGTGGCGAAGGGCGGGACCTCGTGCCACGCGCCCTGCGGGTCGCTGGCCACGTTCGGGTACTGCCAATCGAGCATCCTGGCCTCCATCACCCACGACCCCTCGGGCAGGTCGCCGAAGGCCCCCTGCGCAACCTCTGTGAGCCTTCGCTCGTACTCCTCGTGGAGCCGCAGGTAGGGGTAGTCGTCCGCCCAGCGGGGTTCGTCCTCGTAGAGAAACGACGCCACGCAGGTCTCCCCGGCGTGCCCGCCCGTCTCCACGGCGCAGGTCACGGTGTGGGGATCGCGCATCAGGCCGAATGAGAGCCTCGCCTCAGTGGCACGGAACCTCTCGCCGTAGCGCGCGGCGAGGTGGTCCTCGACGAACTCCGCGTAGCGGACATTGTCCTTCGATCTCGCCGAGGGCCACGCACCGCCCCGCATCGCGGCGACCACGTCCATGGGCGCGCCCAGGCTCTGCGCCACCTCGAGGTCGCGCTCCGTGATCTCGTCGTCCATGTTAAGGACCTCCCTCGCAGCCCCGTCGTCGTTCGTCTTCGTCGCCGGCCGCGCGAGGCAGCCCGGCATGGTGGCCAGCGAGAGCGCCAGCGCACACGCGGCCATCGCCCTGGGGACCCGTGCCCTCACCATCCGGGGCCACCTCCGCAACTCGACCTTGAGACGCCTCCGACGTCCGACCCACCGCCAGAATGCCCCACGCCAATGCTGGCGAGCCTTGACGCCTCCCCGAAGTCGGCACCCTCGTACTCGGCCCCCGCCTGCTCAACGCGGTCCGCCGTGCACGCGATCAGGGCGGAGAGCCTTGTCGCGAAGTCATTCACCGCGGTGCCTGCGCCCACGAGCGCCGCTCCGCCGGAGCCTGTGGTGATCGCGAGGGCGTAGTCCGTTCCCGCGATGCCCTCAGCAGACTCCGCAAGTGACCGCAGCTTGCTGATGACCTCGTCCACGTTCTTATATACGACGCGGATCTCCCCGTCTGTCACCATCGCCCCCTCCCGCAGCCCTCGTCTCCTCGTGCATTGACCCACATTGGCTTGCGCCACTTTAGCTAGCGCCACTTCCTAGTCGAAGTCTTCGTCGTCTGCGTCCAGATTCTGAATGAACCGGTTCGTCTGAGGCGCTAGCGAAGCGACCGCCTCCCCAAGGGCCGCGCACGCGGCGATCACCCTCGAGGGGACGTCGGCCAGTGCAGCCGAGACGCGGCTTGACTGGATGCCCGTCGCCAGGAGCGCCTGCAGCGCATGGTTGTATTCGACGGCGATCTCAGCCAGCTGCTCGGTGCTCTTGCGCGCCAGATCCACCCGGTACGCAAGCTCGTCGTCGGAAACCTTGAGATCCATGCCCTACCACCTTCCCGATCGACGGGCGGCCTGTTCGGCCTGGCGGGCGGCTTGCACAACCTGTTCGCGGGCCCGCTCGGCCCTGATCCGCTCCCTGATCGAGGCGAGGCGGGCAAGCTCCTCATCAAGCTCCTCGTCGACACGGATCGTGGCCGCAGCCGCCTGTGCATCGACCTCAGCGAAGTCATAGGCCATGTTCCGTCCGAACTCGCCCGTAAGGTAGCCCACCGTCTTCTCCGCGTACTTCTTTGCGAGCCTGCCCGAGAGGTCAGACGCCCTGTACGCCCGCCTCACCTTGTCGTCCAGCTGACCCTCGAAGTCAGCGCGTGCGACATTCACCTGGTTTCGGAAGTCCGCGAGAGAGTCGAGGACGCGCACGAGCTCGTCGACACGCGACTGGCAGTCCATCTCCTGCGCATACAATGCCGCCATCTCTGACATCGGAACTCCCTTGCAAGAGGGGTGCCCTGCACCCAGCCAGGGCACCGCGACACAGCCGATGCACCGCATGTATGCCGATGCACCGCATATTGTAAGTGACAATACGCAACTTGCGGCAAAACACGGCCCCGATTATAGGCAATGTGTGCCGATCCGGAAGCGCGGGCCGGTCCGGAAGCGCGGGCCGGCTGTTAGAGGTTGCCGGCCGCCAGAAGTGTGTACCGACTACTAGAAGTGTGCACCAGTGCACACTTCTAGTAATTTTTGCAGGTCCTGTACCTGCGGAGATACCGAGAAATGCAACTCTACCGAACACCACAGGCCCCGAATGGGCCCAAAAAGTACTCACTTCTCATTTTTGGTGACTCCTCGCTCCTACTCACTCCTAGTGACTTCTCGCTTCTGGGTGATCAAGAAGCCGGTCCGCCGGAGGCACGGGGCGCGTCACGGTACGCTTGCGGACACGCCACGGCACGCTTGCGGGGGCGCTTTCGGGCGCACTTGCGGACGCGGCGCCGTACGACCCGCCGTCATGCTACGCGCGCCTCTCGAAGGCCTCGACGACCTTGTCGCCCATGGCCGAGGTGCCGAGCACGCGGTCGGCGGGAGTCGATGCGTCCGCGATGTCTGCCGTGCGCCAGCCGGCGTCCAGGACATCCTCCACGGCTGCGGCGACGGCATCGGCCGCCTCGTCCATCTGGAAACTGTAGCGCAGCATGAGCTCGACGGAAAGGATCTGTGCGAGCGGATTGGCGATGCCCCTACCCGCGATGTCGGGCGCGGAGCCATGGCTGGGCTCGTAGAGCGCGGTCCCCGTGCCAAGCGACGCGGAGGCGAGCATGCCGAGCGACCCGGTGAGCATGGAAGCCTCGTCGGAGAGAATGTCGCCGAAGGTATTCTCCGTCACGATGACGTCGAACTGCGCAGGGTTGGCCACCAGCTGCATGGCACAGTTGTCCACCAGCATGTCCTCGCCCTCGACGTCCTTGAACTCCTCGTTGAGGCGGTGGTTGACCTCACGCCACAGGCGTGAGGTCTCGAGCACGTTGGCCTTGTCGACCGAGGTCACCACCTTGCTGCGCCGCGCGGCGGCCTCGTAGGCCCAACGCACCACGCGCTCGATCTCGTACTCGGAGTACTCCATCGTGTCGCGTGCGAAGTCGCCGGTGAAACCGCCAGTGGTGTCGCGTGCGAGGTCGCCGGGAGCGCAGGTCGCACCGGGAGCGCCGGCCACGCAGGTCGCACCGTCCATGCCAGCCCCCACGACGCCCTCCTGGCGCTCGTGGGCGCCAAAGTACAGGCCACCGGTAAGCTCGCGCACGATGAGCAAGTCCACACCGTCCAGACGCTCGGGGCGCAAGGGCGACGCGTCGCGCAGCGCCTCGTAGATGCGGACGGGTCGCAGGTTGAGGTAGAGACCCAGACCCTTGCGGATGGCAAGGAGGCCTTGCTCGGGACGGACGGCCCCCGGTGCGGTGTCGTCCCACCTGGGGCCACCGACTGCGGCGAGAAGGACCGCGTCAGCCTCCCTGGCAGCCGCGAGCGTGGCCGACGGGAGCGCCGAGACCTCCCCGCCCGCGGCTCGGGTGGCATCGATGGCGCAGCCGCCTATGAGCTGGTCCTCGCAGACGAAGTTGACGCCGCTCCTCTCGCCCACGGCCGCAAGGACCTTCTTGGCCTCGGCGATGATCTCGGGTCCTATGCCGTCGCCCGGAAGCGTGCAGATGCGATAGCTTGCAGATGCCATGGCCATGCGCCTACCCCTTTGCCTGCCTCTGGGCCATGGTGCGCTTGGTGCGCGCCACGAGCCCCCCCTCGTTGATGATCTCCTGGATGAAGGGCGGGAACGGCTGGGCCTGGAAGGTTGCGCCCGTCGTCTCGTTGGTGATGAGGCCCGTGTCGGCGTCGACCCGGACGACGTCCCCGTCGGAGATGGCATCACAGGCCTCGGGACATTCCATGATGGGAAGGCCGATGTTGATGGCGTTGCGGTAGAAGATGCGCGCAAAGCTCTTTGCTATGACCACGCTCACGCCGGCTGCCTTGATCGCCACGGGGGCGTGCTCGCGCGAGGAGCCGCAGCCGAAGTTCTCGTCGGCCACGACGATGTCACCGGTCCGCACGCGCCCAACGAAGCTGGCGTCAAGGTCCTCGAGGCAGTGCCTTGCCAGCTCCGCAGGGTCCGAGGTGTTGAGGTAGCGCGCGGGAATGATGACATCGGTGTCTATGTCACGACCGTAGCGGAAGGCCGTTCCCTTGAATCGCATCGTCTCTCCCTTCCTAGTCGAGGTCGAATGGCAGGGCGATGTGTCCCGCGACGGCGGAGGCGGCGGCGACGGCCGGCGAGGCAAGGTAGACCTCGGAGGTGGGGTCGCCCATGCGCCCGACGAAATTGCGGTTGGTGGAGGAGACGCACCTCTCCCCCGCCGCAAGGATGCCCATGTAGCCGCCCAGACAGGGGCCGCAGGTGGGCGTGGAGACCACGCAGTGGGCGTCGATGAAGACGTCCATGAGGCCCTCGTGCACGCATTGGAGCCACACGCCCTGGGTGGCGGGGATCACGATGCAGCGGACGCCATCCGCCACGCTGCGACCGCGCAGGACGTCGGCCGCGGCGCGCATGTCCTCGATGCGGCCATTGGTGCAGGAGCCAATGACGGCCTGGTCGACCGTGATGTGGCGGCTCTCGGCCACGGGATGGGTGTTGGAGGGGAGGTGCGGCCACGAGACGGTGGGGACGATGTCGGCCGCGTCGATCTTGATGACCTGCTTGTACTGGGCGCCCGCGTCGCTGTGGCACTCGGTCCAGGGATGCTCGGCGCGGCCTTCGAGCCACTTGCGCGCCACGTCGTCCACCTCGAAGAGACCGGCCTTGCCGCCCGCCTCGATGGCCATGTTGGCAATGGTCAGACGCCCCTCGACGGAGAGGCCCTCGATCGTCGAGCCGGCGAACTCCATGGCGCAGTACAGGGCTCCGTCGACGCCGACCTGACCGATGACGTAGAGGATGACGTCCTTGGCGGAGGCGCCCTCGGGCAGCTTCCCGTCAATCTCGAAGCGGATGGTCTCGGGCACCTTGAACCAGGCGCGCCCCGTCGCCATGCCCACGCCCGCGTCGGTGGAGCCCACCCCCGTGGAGAAGGCCCCGATGCCTCCGTAGGTGCATGTGTGCGAGTCCGCACCGATGATGAGGTCGCCGGGGACGACGATGCCCCGCTCGGGGAGCAGCGCGTGCTCTATGCCCATACAACCCTGCTCGAAGTAGTGGCTGATGCCCATCTCGTGGGCAAAGTCGCGCGTGACCTTGGTCTGCTCGGCGCTCTTGATGTCCTTGTTGGGCGCGTAGTGGTCGGGAACCAGGAAGACCTTGTCCTTGTCCCAGACGCCCGCACCTATCTCGCGCACGGTCTTGATGGCGATGGGCGCCGTGATGTCGTTGGCGAGCACGCCGTCGAGGTCGCACTCGACGAGCTGTCCGGGGACGACCTCGTCGAGACCGCCGTCGCCGGTCACGCCGTCGCCGGTCACGCCGTGGCCGGTCACGGCATGGCCGGCCAGAATCTTCTCCGCCATGGTCATGGGGCGAGCCATAGATGCATGCTCCTCTCGGGAGACCCGGCCTGAAGAGGCCGTCGCCTACAGGGGACATCCTCGGCTCTCATGATAGTCGGCGGGAAGCGGACCCTCGTGTGACTGCCGGAATCGGACCCCAGCCAGAAACAACCGTCGCCGGGCAGTTGCCCGACCGTCCAGACAGGCATCGAGTCCACTTTGCCCAGGCTCGGGCTGGAGTCGCCTGTCTCAGGCTGGAGTCACCTGTCTCAGGCTGGAGTCGCCCGTCATGGAACCCATAGGGTCCTCTATATCCATAAAGGCCACGAGATAGAGGCCGCGGACGCCTCTGGGGCTAGCCTCGCGTGCACACGTTTTGAAACTGGGTGCACGGGCACGACAAAACGCCAGGTCAGAAAATGCCCCGTGCATGCGATTTAAAATCGTGTGCACGGGGCAGTCTTGGGAGGCTGCCCCGGTGCTGCCCCGGTGCTGTCCGGAGGGTGCCGCCCGGAGTGACGCACTGCGTGATCACCCATTCTTTCTCGCATGCGCAGTCTTTCTCGCACCTCACCTGCACGCGCCTCACCCGCACGCGTCTCATCCGCATGTGCCGACGTTAGCCTGCACCCTACTTCCCTTGCTTGGAGCGGGTGGTCTGGATCATGCGGTTGATGGCGTTGACGTAGGCCTTGGCGCTCGAGACGACGATGTCGGTGTCCGAGCCACGCCCCGTGTAGAGCCTGCCGTCCCCGGCCACGATACGCACCGTCACCTCGCCGATGGCGTCGATGCCGCGGGTGATGGCCTTGACCGCGAACTCCTGGAGGTCACCGTGGACGGAGACCACCTTGTCTATGGCCTTGTACGCCGCGTCGACCGGACCGGTGCCGGTGCAGGCGACGACATGCTCGCCACCGACCTCGTCGGTGATGTGGACCGTGGCGGTCGGGATGGCGGCGTCGCCACAGACGACCTGGACGGACTCCAGGGCGTAGATGGCCGTGACGTCGCGCTGGCGCTCCTGGACCATGGACTCGAGGTCCTCGTCGAAGACCTCCTTCTTCTGGTCCGCGATCTCGAGGAAGCGCTGGTACACGTCATCGAATTCGCTCTCAGGGAAGCTGTATCCCAGCTCGGAGAGGCGGTGCCTGAGGGCGGCGTGGCCGGAGCGCGCCGACAGGATGATCTCCGAGCCGGCGGCGCCCACGTCCGCAGGGTCGATGATCTCGTAGGTGCCACGGGACTTGAGGACGCCGTCCTGGTGGATGCCGGAGGAGTGCGCGAAGGCGTTGGCGCCGACGATGGCCTTGTTGGCTTGAACCTGCATGCCGGTGATGCGGCTGACCAGGCGAGAGGCGCGTGTCAGCTCCTGGGTGACGACGTCGGTGTGGCCGTCGAGCTCGTCCCCGTGCATCCTGAGCGCCATGACGACCTCCTCGAGCGCGGTGTTGCCCGCACGCTCGCCCAGGCCGTTGATGGTGCACTCTATCTGCGTGGCGCCATTCTCGACGCCCGCCAGCGCAAGCGCCGTCGCCATGCCGAGGTCGTTGTGCGTGTGGACGGCGATCGTGACGTTCTCGATGCCCCGCACGTTGTCGCAGAGGCCCTTGATGCGCGCACCGAAGGCAGCCGGCATCTGGTAGCCGGTGGTATCGGGAATGTTCACGACGGTCGCCCCGGCCTCGATGACGGCCTGGATGACGCGCTCGAGGAAACCCTGGTCGGCTCGTCCGGCATCCTCAGCGTAGAACTGGACGTCCTCGACGTAGCGCTTGGCGTACCTGACGCAGCGGATGGCCCTCTCGACGCACTCGTCCTCGCTGATGCGGAGCTTGTCGGCCAGATGTTGCGGGGATACGCCGAGGCCCGTGTGGATGCGTGGGCGCTTGGCGCATGAGAGGGCCTCGGCGGCACGGTCTATGTCCTTGTCCACCGCACGGGTGAGCCCCACGACCACGGCGTCGTCGCCGGCAAGCCGGCCGATCTCCTGGACGGAGCGGAAGTCCCCGGGGCTGGAGATGGGAAAGCCCGCCTCGATGACGTCCACGTGCATGCGAAGGAGCTGCTGGGCGACGATGAGCTTCTCCTCCGTGTTCATGGAGGCTCCCGGCGACTGCTCGCCATCGCGCAGGGTGGTGTCGAAGATGTCGATCTTACGTGTCATGGGGCGTGCTCCTCTCGTGTGCGTGGCATGTGCGATGAGACGACCGCCATTCCGGCGAGCGCCGCAGGGGGACCCACATCAGGAGGGTGCACCCACTGTGCCACAGGGGGCGGGGCATGGCACGCGCGCGACGCGCAAAGGTTGCCCAACCGAAACATTTGCCTTGGTCACGTCTGCCGTGGTCACCTTTGCCTTGGTCACGTCTGCCTTGGCGTGGCCCCTCGCACCGCAGCGACCGCCGCACGCATCTTCTCGGGATCCTTGAGGCCATCCGTCTCCAGTCCCGAGCTCATGTCGACACCCCAGGGAGCAACCTCGGCTATGTCCCGCGCGACACCGTCGGGCGTAAGCCCCCCGGAGAGCACGAACGGGCGGCACAGGCCCGGGAGGAGGGACTGGTCGGGCCTTCCGTTGGCATCACGACCTATGTCAAGCAGGACGAAGTCCGCCTTGCTCTCGTTGGCACGTTCCACGTCCTCGCGCGTGCGCAGCTCGATGGCCTGGATGATGGGGATGTCCACCAGCTCGCGCAGGAACGTGATGTAGGGGTTTCCCTCAGTCCCGTGCAGCTGCACCACGTCGAGGACCTCGTCAGCAAGCTCCGAGACGTAGCCCAGCGGTTGGTCGACGAAGACGCCCACGGCCGGAATCGAGGGGTCGAGTCGCGAGACCAGGGCCCAAAGGCGGTCGCGGTCCACGTGCCGGTGAGACTTGGGGCGGTTCACGACGAAGCCGCACAGGTCTGGGGCGGCCACGTTCACGGCCTCGATGTCCTCCTCGCGAAACATCCCGCAAAGCTTCACGCGTGTGTAGGCGCTGTTGCTGTACAGGACGTCGTGCGTGATGATGGTGGTGATGCGGCGACCCAGCATGTCAGTCTCCCCTCGCACAGGGCGCGCGGTGCGCCGTGAGGTGCCATCGTCCCACGAAGGCGCACGACCGTGGAGCAAAGGGCGGCGAGGGGTCCCAGGCGTCGGCCACTGACACTGCCATGCGCCTGAGAGAGGCACCTGGGCGCGGTGCCCGGACGTGACGTCCGTGCGCCTGGGCATGGCGCTGGGGCTGACTGAGGCGCGGGAGCCGCAAATGGCGCCTGCGCTACCATGGACGCTATCGTCACCCCGCGAGAGACCCCGGAGGAACCATGGCAGACTACGTCCTCGTCACCGAGTCGGGCTCGGACATCCACGCCGACACCGCACGACGCCACGGCATCGTGGTCGTCCCCATGCACGTCAGCTTTGGCAACCTGTCACGCGATGACGACAGCTTCCCGCCCGAGGAGCTCTACGAGAGCTACCGCGCCACCGGCAAGTTGCCTCAGACGTCGGGCTGCTCGCCGCAGGACTTCATAGACGCCTTTGATCGCATCCACGGGCTCTATCCCACCGCGCAGATCGTCTACCTGGCCTATTCCGCCGCCACGACCATCTCGTACCGCAGCGCCCACCTCGCTGCGGAGGGACGCGACTACGTCACCATGATCGACACCAAGTCCGTATCGTCGGCGCTGCGCCTCGTCGTCACCAACGTCGCACGCATGATCGAGGTCGACCCGGACGTCACGCCCGACGAGCTCCGCGCGTTCGTGGACGACCAGGTCGCACGCATTCGATTCTCGTTCATCCCCGGTGACCTCGACTACCTGCGCGCCGGCGGGCGGCTTTCGAACATTGCGTTTCTGGGGGCCACGCTCCTGCGCATCAAGCCCACGGTCGAGGTCCTGGACGGCAGGCTCGTGGCGACCACCAAGCGTCGAGGGCCCATGCTCAAGTGCGTGGCACAGCTGGTCGAGGACTACTGCACGCGCGAGCCGATGGACCTCTCGCGCGTATCGCTCACCTACAGCGTTGGTGACGAGCCCGACCGGGCCCTGCGGGCCATCGTCGAGAAGATCCTGGTCGACCATGGCGCGCAGGAGATCGAGTGGGTCAAGTCGGGCTGCGTCATCGCCAGCCATGCCGGGCCGGGGGCCTTCGGCATCAGCGCGTTGGCGGCCAAGTAGAACGGGGCTCCCCGATGCGGGAGAAAGTCGTCAGCGAGGCTCGACACCACGGGCGAAGGTGGTGATCATGAGGTTGGTGAGGCTGGAGCTGTCCGACAGGTCGGACGGTATGTCAGCGCGGCTGACCCAGACGCCCTGCCTGAGTTCGCTGTGGTCGAGGTGGATGCTGGTCGGGCCCTCCACGTCACAGAAGAATCCCAGGAGCATGGTGTCGGTGAACGACCAGGGCTGCGAGCCAAAGTAGCGCAGGTTGGTGACCCTGAGGCCCACCTCCTCGGCCACCTCGCGGCGCACGGTGTCCTCGGGCCTCTCGCCTATCTCGCAGAACCCGGCGACAAGGGCATAGTTGGCTGATGCGCGCCCGGCGTACTTGGTCAGCACGATCCGGTCGCCGTCGGTGATGCCCACGATGACGGCGGGACTGATCTTGGGATACACAACCAGGCCACACGCAGGACATGCCAGCTCGCGGCTCGTGGCAACGTGGCCCAGCTCGGCGCCACAGTGGCCGCAGTAGCGGTTGGCGTCGTACCAGTTGCGCAGTTGGTAGCCCGTGACGGCCGCAAAGCCCAGCCAGCGTGGCTCCAGAAAGCGCAGGCGACTGACGGGCTCGAAGGCGAAGGAGCCGGGAGCACGCAGCTCGGCAGTCTCGTTCTCGGCGAGGAAGAAGCGCCTCTCGTCCACCTTGAACAGGTAGCGACAGAGGAGCTGCTCGGAGGACATGCCCCAGTCCGAGAGGGTCGGCGGCCCGTGTCGGACCGTCCCCCGCGAAAGCAGGACCTGGCCCCTTCGGTACGAGAGCACATAGTCCGTGGCCTCGGGCTGGCAGGGCTCGTAGCCGTTGTCAAAGGCGTGATCGCCGATGTCCTGGATCAAACACGCGTCCCTTCCCTTTGGGCTACAGGCTATGATACGCCAGCACGGTCGGCGAGTCCGCGTGCCATGGACGCCACACGGGCGCACACCCGCACAATTGCGCACCCGCATGGGCGCACGCCCACAGGCCTCCACACCATCCCTCACCGAAAACGGAGGCCCCACCACCTCCCGGGCTTGCGGGCGGGCCTATCCTGTAAGGGGGTCCGTTGTGGACCCGCGGGGGGCATCGTGGGCGGAATCGCCCGCGAGCGGCGCCGCCCGCGTCTGCCCCGCCGAGCGTTGGGAGGGACCATGCCGCTTGAGACCCACGCCTTTGGAACCTTGGCCGACGGCCGCGAGGCACGGCTCATAGAGCTGCACAACGGCAACGGCATGAGCGTCGGGGTCACTGACCTGGGCGCCAGCCTGGTGAGCGTACGGGTGCCAGACAGGCGCGGCGGACGCCCCGATGTCACGCTCGGCTTCGACGGCGCCTACGGCTACCAGGACAACCCCTGGTGCTTTGGCACGACCGTGGGTCGCTGCGCCAACCGCATCGCAGGGGCAACGTTCGAGCTTGCGGGCACCACGTACCGCCTCGCGGCGAACGAGGGGGCCAACAACCTGCACAGCGGACCACACGCCTACGGCGAGCGCCTATGGAAGGTCATCGAGGCAAAGGGCTCCTCCGTCTCGCTCAACCTGCTGAGCCGTCCCGGGGACCAGGGATTTCCCGGGGCCCTGGACGTCACGGTGACCTATGCGCTGGACGAGGGCGACCACCTGCGCATCTCCTACGAGGCCCTCCCCAGCGAGGCGACCATCGTCAACCTGACCTGCCACGCCTACTGGAACCTCAACGGCCAGGCATCGGGCAGCGTCCTTGCCCATGGGCTCACGATCGCGGCGGATGCCTACACCCCGACGGACGGGCAGGGCATCCCCACGGGCGAGGTGGCGGGCCTGGGCAAGACGCCCCACGACTTCCGCACGGGAAAGCAGGTCGGTGCTGACATCTGGCGCGTCCCCAACGGTTACGACGTCAACTTCGTCCTCAGGGACGGCGAGGCGCACGAGAGCGCCGCGACACTAGTGGGCGAGCGCTCGGGCATCGCGATGGACGTGACGACAAGCGCGCCCGGCCTGCAGCTGTTCGTCCCCGGCGGGCTGGACTGCCGCGGCAAGGACGGCGCACGCTACCAGGCCTTCGACGCCGTGGCCCTCGAGACGCAGTTCTTCCCCGACGCCATCCACCACAAGGGCTTCCCCCAGCCCGTCTTCACCCCCGAGCATCCCTTCCGCAGCTGGACCGAGTTCGCCTTCAGGACCGTCGGCTAGCCAGACGGCGCGCTTCCCACCCGCACCGCGCGAAGGGGGCAGGGGCCTGTCAGGATGCAGGTGTGGAGCCGCCTGCCCGCGCTTCCCGCCTGCGCCGTACGAGAAGGATGACCTTCGCCGCGCCCGTCACGACGAGCGTGCCGACCGCCGCCGCAAGCACGTAGCCCACATCGGGCACGAACGCCAGCAGGTCGCGCCAGCGAGCCCCGAGGAGGGCGTCGGGGACCCACCACAGCAGCAGCGGCAGCCCCACGTGCACGAAGACGAGGCGCCAGAGGACCACGTCACGAGGGATGTCTCCCAGACGGAGCCTCCAGCGGTGCAGCAGGGCGAGCGGCAGGAGCGCAAGGGCGGCAACCACGGCGAGCATGCGGTTCGCCTGTGCGTGCGCCTGTGCGCGAAGGCCCGCGTCCACGCCTGTCGCCCCTCCGCCCACGGCAAGGCTGACGATGTCGTTGGCCATCTGGAAGAAGGCGTCGTTGCCGCCAAAGTAGTCGCTCGCGTCTCCCAGGATGACGATGCCCATGTCACGTCCCGGAAGCAGGCACATGCGCGCCACGCCGTTCTCGACCTGGCCGTCATGCGACAGGACGAGCTCGCCGTCATCCCAGTAGTACGAGGTCCAGCCCATCCCATAGAAGCTGTCCCCGCCAAGGTCGGGAACACGGTCGAAGAAGAGCGCCTCCACGCCCCCCTCCGAGAGCACGTCCTCCCCTCCATTGAGATACATGGTCAGGTAGCGGGCCATGTCCAAGACGCTGGAGCGCACGTAGCCCGATGACGCCCCACCCCACGCGTCGGCCCCGTCCACATGCGCGTACCCGTCCGACAAGTTGAGCCCAAAGTAGTCGCGGTGCCCCAGGGCGTCCGCGCGGCCCGTCTCCCTGGCCGAGGAGTCATCCATACCAAGGGGGCCGAAGACGTGCTGCTCCAGGTAGTCGGCATAGGACTGCCCCGACACGCACTCGATGACCTTGCCCAGGAGGTCGTAGTTCGCGTTCGCATACGAGAAGGACCCCAGGCTCTCCCCCGGCCATGCCTCGGACAGCGAGTCGTAGTAGCCAAAGCCGCTGGTCTGGTTGAGGAGCGAGCGCACGGTGACGACGTCAGGCTCGCGGCACTCGGGGACGTAGGTGCGGACGGGGTCGTCCAGATTGACCTTGCCCCCCTCCACGAGCTGCATGATCGCCACGGCAGTGAACGACTTGGAGAGCGACCCTATCGTGAACGTGGCGTGCTCGTCCTCGCAGTCACCCAAGGTCCTGAGGTAGCGTACGCCGTCCGAGTCGACGACGGCCACGGCCACGCCCGGCACGCCGGTCTTGGGGAAGTTCTCGTCGAGGTACGCGTCGACACGCCGCCCGAGGGAGGCGTCCCCCGGCTCGGCGTCCTCGGGGGCGGCGTCGACGTCCGTCAGGTCGCCATCGGCCGATCCGTCCACATGGACGGCGTCCTCGCCGCCAACGGCATCTTCATAGCCGACGGTGCCGGGAAGCGTCCCCAGCCGCACGGCGCCGAGAAGCGCCACGGCGAGCGACACGGCAGCCACGACACCCACATGCAGAGCATCCTGCCACCAGGACCGCCGTGCCGCCCGGCCGCCTCGGGTCCCACGGGCACCCATCAATTGTCACCCGCGACCGCACGGTCCTGCACGAGGTCCTCCGCGCGCTCCCTGAGCCCCTCGAAGCTCAGGTCCGCCAGCCCCCTGACCTCGTCATCACTGCAGGGGGGCCGATCGAGGGACGAGGCCTCGAAGGCCGCGTACCCCTCGGCGTCCGAGACGTGGACGTGGGGCACGACGAGCTCGCGCCCGAGGTCGCCTTCGGAGACGATGAGCTTGCCAGTGACTGCCTGGTAGGTGAGGACGAGTGCGAAGAGCGGGTCGCACAGGTCACCGCCTGCCGCCATCAGGACCTCCCCCGATGCCAGACGATCCGCAAGGTCATCGGGGAAGTCGCATGCGACGACCGAGACCTGGCCGACCCTGCCTGCACGCTCCAGCCATCCAAGGGCACCGACAAGCGGGTCTCCGCCCCCTCCCGCCACGACGAGCGCATCCATGTCGAGATGGGCGTTGGCCAGAGACTCGACGGCACGCGCACCCCCACCTGCCGTCAGTCCCGCGTAGATGGGGTCGAAGAGCGTCGCCGTATCGTCCGGATGCGCCGCGTTCCACTCGTCAAGCGCCTGCTGCAGGCCACCAAGGCGCTGTTGGAAGGCAACGTCGCCCTCGACCCAGCCCACGAGCCCCACATGGCGCGCGCCGCCCCCGCTGGGCCCGCCCTTCTCGAGCAGCGCCTGCATCAGGGCGACACCGCACGCGGCCTCGTCCCCATGGACGGCGCCCACGTAGCGCCTCGAGGCCTCGGCGAGGGCACGGACGCCCGTGGGGCCCGCCTCTTGCCCATCCTCCCGTATGTGGCGGTAGAACTGCGTCACGTACACGTCGTTGTCATCACAGCTGCGTATGATCGACGCCATCTCGGCATCGGTCGCATTGCAGACGACGATGCCGTCGCAGCCGGCGGCGGCCAGGGTCTCGACCGAGGCGGTAACCCTCTCGGGCACGTAGGCGTGATCCACCACCACGACCTCCGCGCCCAGGGCGTTCGCCGCCTGCCTGATGATGTCGACGGAAAGTGCTCCCAGAGGGTCGGTCGAGCTCCAGATGGAGACGCCCATCTTCACGCCGTCCGTCCCTGGGGCCTCGGCTGCCGTGGTGGCGGCGGGCGTCGTGGTGCCCGGGGAGCAGGAGGACAGGAGCGCCTGCGCGCAGATGCCCGCCGTGGCCAAGCCAGACAACCTGAGGAAGTCAGACCTCGTGAGATAGCCCATGTGCAGAAGCCCTCCTGGTATGACGCCGACAAGGGCGCGGCGCCATCCGCCGCGCGTCTGGCCATAGTTGTACCTCATGTGCCATCCTGGCGCAGCGGATGTTCATTTGGCAAAGGCGCACCTCGAGAGGGGCGGGCCGACCATGGCCACGACGTTTGCCGTCATAATGCAAGCGGGCAAGCATCCGACCGGCCCGTCGAAGGGGGACGCATGGCAATTACGTTCGAGGAGGTCGCCGAGGCCCTGGACATGGTGGCGAACCAGAACCTCGACATCCGCACCATCACCATGGGCGTCAACCTCGCAGGCTGCGCGGACGAGGACCTGGGGCGCATGTGCGCCAAGGTCTACGACTGCATCACGGGCCAGGCGGAGCACCTGGTGCCCGTCGCGGAGTCGCTCGAGCGCGAGTACGGCATCCCCATCGTGAACAAGCGCGTCTCGGTCACCCCGATCGCGCAGATAGCGGCCGCTTGCCCCGACGAGGACCTGGTGCCGCTGGCGCATGCCATGGACCGCGCCGCCAAGGCCCTGGGAATCGACTTCATGGGCGGCTTCTCGGCGCTGGTGCACAAGGGCATAGGAGACGGCGACCGTCGGCTGATCAACTCCATCCCCGAGGCGCTGGCGGCGACCGAGCGCGTCTGCTCGTCCGTCAACGTCGCCAGCCTGCGCGCCGGCATCAACATGGACGCCGTGCTGCTGATGGCCGACCGGGTCCTCGAGGCTGCGCGGCTCACTACCGGCATACAGTGCTACGGGGCCGCCAAGCTGGTCATCTTCTCCAACATGGTCGAGGACTCGCCGTTCATGGCCGGCGCCGTGCACGGGACCGGCGAGGCCGACGCCGTCATCAACGTGGGGGTCTCGGGCCCGGGTGTCATGGCGGCCGCCCTCGAGGAGCTTCCCGCAGACGCCAGCACGATGGAGGTCGCCGAGCGCATCAAGCAGACCGCCTTCAAGATCACCCGTGCCGGAGAGCTCATGAGCCGTGAGGCGGCGAGCCGCCTGGGCGTCGAGAAGGGCATCGTCGACCTCTCCCTGGCACCGACTCCCGCCGTGGGCGACTCCGTCGCCCGCATACTGGAGATCATGGGCGTCGGCACCTGCGGCGGCCCCGGCACCACCTGCGCCCTCGCCCTGCTGAACGACGCCGTCAAGAAGGGTGGCGTCATGGCCACCTCGAGCGTCGGGGGGCTGTCCGGCGCCTTCATCCCCGTGTCCGAGGACGCCGGCATGATAGCCGCCGCAAAGGCGGGCGCGCTTTCGCTCGAGAAGCTCGAGGCCATGACCTGCGTCTGCTCGGTCGGCCTGGACATGATCGCCATCCCTGGCGACACCCCGGTCGAGGCCATAGCCGGCATCATCGCCGACGAGATGGCCATCGGCGTGATCAACAACAAGACCACGGCCGTCCGCCTGATCCCTGCCATCGGTCGCAAGGAGGGCGACGTACTGGACTTTGGCGGGTTGTTCGGCAGCGCTCCGGTCATGCATGTCAACCCCAACGCCGGGACCGTGCTCGCCCATCGGGGAGGGCGCTTCCCCGCACCGCTCAACTCCCTCAAGAACTAGGGGGAGAGGGACCAGTGCCACTCACCAGGAAGGCCATGGTGCCGTCCAGGCTCGCGCCGCCGACCCCGTCCAAGCCCATGCTGCCCCCGTTCCTTGCCGAGGTGGGGGCCGCGTCCCTGCTCGTGGCGGCATCCTACGTCGGCCTCTGGGAGCTGCAGATTCGGCCATCGCTCGACCGGCAGGCGGCCGAGGCCGGGAAGACCGTCCTCGAGGAGGCCCACGGCGAGCGGGGAGCGGAGGCGACGGGCGGCGCGAGGCCCGTGGGCCTCTGCCTCTCGGACGGGGCCCGCCAGGGCTACACCTCGTCGGGCTTCGCCTCATCCGATGGCCGCAAGCGGCTCGAGCGGGCCGTCGACGCCTTCGAGGCCCGGGGCTGGAAGGTGGGCTTCTGCCTCTTCGACCTGACCACGCAGGAGGGGCTCTCCTACCACGCCGACGAGGAATTCTATCCCGCGAGCAGCATCAAGGGCCCCTACCTGGTCTCGCTGTTCGAGAGCGAGGTGGAGGGCGGGGACGTGAGCCTGGACGAGCTGCGCGACCTCTCGCGCGATCTGGTCCTGTATTCGGACAACGACGCCTACCATGCGCTCCTGGCCGCATACGGCACGGACCGCCTGGCCGCGTGGGCCGCCGGTGCCGGCGTGAGCGAAGGCCTCCCCGAGAGGGTCCGCGCGGCGTTCTACCCCCGTCTCTGTGCCCGGGACCTGGCATGCATGTGGCAGAGGGCGTACCGCTACCTCTCGAGCGGGACGGCGGGGGCCCGCTTCCTCGCCGACCTCTTCTCACGCCGGGAGACGAGCGCCTTCGCGGCGGCGCTGCCGGGCACGGTGAGCTGGAGCAAGGCGGGATGGTATCCCGAGCAGGACGGATGGGGGTCAGACGCCACGACGTCCGAGGCGGGCGTCGTCTTCTCGGATTCCGGGCCCTACGTCCTGGCAGTGCTCACCACCGCACCCGAGGACTTCGACGCCCTGGCCGAGCTGGTGCGAGCGCTGGACGATGCGCACGACGCGACGCCGTAGGGCGCACGTCCGCAGGCCGCGCCCACGCCCGGCCCCCATCCACAATACCGGACACGCACCCGACGGGACGGGATCATCCGAGGAAGCGGACCTCGGGCTCCAGGCGAACGCCAAACTGACGCTCGACCTCGTCCTGGACGTGGGATATGACGGCGCGCACGTCCGCCGCCGTGGCCCCTCCGAGATTGACGACGAAGCCGGCGTGCTTGGACGAGACGCCCGCGCCGCCGTGCTGGTAGCCCTTGAGGCCGGCATCGGTGATCAGCTTCCCGGCAAAGTGGCCCTCCGGACGCTTGAACGTGGACCCGGCCGAGGGCCTGTCGAGCGGCTGCTTCTCCTCGCGACGCTGGGTGAGGTCGTCCATCCGGGCGCGGATGTCCTCGGGCCTGCCCTCGCGCAGCCTGAACGTAGCCGACAGGACCACAAGGCCCTCGTCGCGCACGCGGCTCTTGCGATAGCCCAAGGCAAGCTCGCCCACGGGGATGTTCGCCAGCGAGCCGTCCGGCATCAAGGCGCACACGGAACTCAGGATGTCGGCGATGCAGCCGCCGTAGGCGCCGGCGTTCATGAAGCAGGCGCCCCCGACCGATCCGGGGATGCCGCAGGCGAACTCGAGGCCCGCAAGCCCCAGCTCGCAGGCCATCTCGGACGCCTCGCGCAGGGAGACGCCCGCCTGGCAGGTCATCTCCTCGCCCTCGACCGAAACGTTGAGCAGGCCATCCGAGAGCGCGATGACCACCCCTCGATAGCCTTCGTCCGACACGAGGAGGTCGCTGCCACAGCCAAGGACGAAGCACTCCTCGCTGGCCTCGCGGCACGCCGCGATGGCCTCGCACGCCTCCTCGATGTCATCGGGAATGACGAAGAGGTCGGCCGGACCGCCGATCTCGAACGTGGTGTGGGCGCTCATGGGCTCGTCGACCAGCACCCCGTCCTCCCCCACGATCTGACGAAGCCTCCAGGTCAGGGCCTGCAAGTGGTCGGCACTGTCGGACATGCCCGCTTCACGCTCCTCTTCTGCGCACCGCGCAGCGCGCGGTGTAGATACGCGATGTAGTTTCGCAAACTGTGGGGAGAGTATACCTAAGCTAGGGTCTTTGATGCGCCGTGCCGCGCTCTGTCACAGGCCCGGCACAGCGGCGCCTTCGTCGCGCCGGGACCACCAGATCGCGTCAGGAGCATGCATGTCCATACGAGAGCGTTGGCTGCCCATCTGCCTTGCGGGAGCGTTCGTCTGCCTCATGGCGCTTGCGTCACAGCTCACGGGCTGTGACGAGATCCTCTTTCCCGAAACGGCGGCCATTCTCTGCGGCGCATGGGTGCAGCCGCACCAGGCGTGGAACGTGGACCGCCCCCGCATGATGCTGCTCATGGGCTCGGGCGCCATCATGGGGCTGTGCCTGAACCTACTGGTGCCCGGACCCATCTGGGCACGAGCCGTGCTGGGCTACGCCTGCTGCGCCCTCGCCATGAACGGATTGGGCGCCGACATGACGCCCATGGTGTCCGCCGTGATACTGCCCGTGCTTCTGGGAACACGTGACTGGGCCTACCCCGTCACGGTCATCGTGCTGGTGGGCGTCATCTGCCTTGGGCAGATGGCCCTCGAGCGCTGGGGCCTGCGCGAGAGGATCGACTTCAAGCCCCTGAGGCCCCCCGCTCGGCAGGCGCTGCACGACTGGGGAGCGCGACTGGGGGTGTTCGCCCTGCTGAGCGCCCCGGCCTATTTCAGCGGCAACCCCCTCCTCGCGGCACCGCCCCTGCTGGTGACGTACACCGAGTTCACCCGCCCAGACATGACGCTGCGGCTCAAGCCCCGTCGCGCCTGGGGCACCCTCGCCCTGGCCGGTCTCTTCGGTGGCGTCGGCCGCTTCGCCGTCGAGAGCCTCGGGGTGCCTCCGACGCTGGTCGTCGCCCTGTTCTACCCGCTGCTCATAGCAACCTGGTCCACGTTCGAGACCTGGCTTCCCCCCGCGGGCGCAGCGCTCCTCCTGGGCCTCCTCGTCCCGTACGCAGGTCCCCTCGTCTATCCCGCGAGCGTCGCCGTAGGCGGGGCCGTCTGGGTCACCGCAGCGATGGCGTTCCCCGGAATCAGGCCCAAGGCCATCGAAAGGGGGCCGCTTCCCGCGCGAGGGCATTCCTGCTAGAGTGTCTGATGACAGTTTCAGGGCGGGGCGAAACTCCCCACCGGCGGTGACGGGCCCCGTGCCCCAAGTCCGCGCGCCACGACGAAAAGAGTGGCTGACCTGGTGAGACTCCGGGACCGACGGTTACAGTCCGGACGAGAGAAACGGAAGTCCCCCATGGCTACCACCACAGGCAGACACGACACCCACGCGACCACCGCCCAAGGGGGAGGCTGGTCGACCAAGCGCATCGCCGTCACGGCGCTGTTCTGCGCCGTCGCGGCCATTTGCACCCTCCTGCTTGAGTTCCCCATCCTGCCCGGCGTCACCTGGCTCAAGTACGACCCCTCGGGCATCGTCGCCCTCGTGGCGGGGTTCGCCTTCGGACCCTCGACGGCCGCAGTCGTCTCGGTCATTCCCTACCTCGTGCACCTTGCCACGCAGAGTGGCGTCTACGGCGTGATCATGGCCATCCTCGCGACGCTGTCGCTTTCGGTCCCCGCCGCGCTCGCCTACCGCCGCGACACCACCATGCGAGGCGCCGTGCTGGGCATGGCGGTGGGCGCCGTCGTCTGCCTCGTCGCCTGCATCCTGGGCAACATCGCCATCACGCCACTCTACGCCGGTATGTCCGCAGACGCGGTCGTCGCCCTCGTCGTCCCGGCGCTCCTGCCGTTCAACCTGCTCAAGATCGCCATCAACTGCGTCGTCGCCGCACTGGTCTACAAGCCGGTCTCCAAGGCGCTCGTCGGCTAGCGTCGGCGACCGTCGTGCCTGCGGCCCCCTTGGACATGCTGCTTGACCTCGACCACGTCACGCTCGAGTACGGGCGGGGCGTGGTCGCCTTGGACGACGTCTCGCTCTCCGTCGCGGAGGGCGAGCGCATCTGCGTGCTGGGCGCCAACGGGTCGGGCAAGTCCACGCTGGCGTCCGTCCTCTGTGGGCTGCTCGCCCCGGACGCCGGCTCCGTCACCCTGCTGGGGGAGCATGTCCTCCTCGACGGTGTGGCGGACTTCGCCGCCTATGGTCGCGCGCGGCGGGCGCTGGGGCTGGTCTTCCAGAATCCCGACGACCAGATCGTGACCACCGTGGTCGCCGATGACGTCGCCTTTGGCCCCGAGAACCTGGGGGTCCCCTCGGATCGGATAGGTCAGCGCGTCCGGCGCGAGCTGAGGCGCGTGGCACTCGAGGACTACGCCCGGGCTGACCCCACCCGGCTCTCGGGCGGCCAGAAGCAGCGCGTCGCCATCGCGGGGGCCCTCGCCATGGAGCCGCGCGTCCTGGTGCTCGACGAGCCCGGCGCCCTTCTCGACGTGCGCGGGCGCCGCTCGGTCATGCGCGTGATGGGGCAGCTGCACGCCGCCGGGACCACCATCGTGCACGTCACCCACTTCATGGAGGAGGCCCTCGAGGCCGACCGCGTCATCGTCATGAGCCATGGCCGCGTGGCGCTCGACGGCGCTCCGACGGAGGTCTTCTCGCGCGTGGGGCAGCTCAGCGACCTCGGCCTCGAGGAGCCCTTCTCCGCACGGCTCTCGGCCAGGCTCGCCGAGCGGGGGCTGCCCGTGCGCTGGACCTGCGACGCACGCGACCTCCAGTCCCAGCTCGCAGGCCTGGCCGCACGCGACGGCCTCCCCTGCGGCGGTTCCTCTCGAGGCGCGTCCTCCCAACGTGCCGCCGAAGCGCCCACGATCGCGGCCGCAGGCGAAAGCGCCGCCCCATGGCCCGGCGAGACGCCCTCATGCCACGTGGCCACGGGCCATGCCACGGGCGGAAGCGTGCGCGCCGCGGACGTCACGTACTCCTACGCAGACTGCGGTGGACGGCGTGCCCTCGATGGCGTGAGCCTCTCCATCGAGCCTGGCGCCAACTGCGCCATCGTCGGCCAGACCGGTTCCGGCAAGTCGACGCTCCTGCGCCTCATGTGCGCCCTCGAAGCACCCGATGCGGGAGAGCTGCTGGTCAACGGCCTGAGCACGGCGACCAGGCGCAACCGCAGGCTCCTGCATGGCAGCATCGGCTACGTCATGCAGCGCCCTGAGCGCCAGCTCTTTGCCGAGACCGTCCAGAAGGACGTCGCCTTTGGCCCCACCAACCAGGGGCTCCCCGCAGACGAGGTCGACAGGCGCTGCAGACGCGCGCTCGAGATGGTGGGGCTCCTCGAAAGGGGGCAGGCGTCGCCCTTCGAGCTCTCGGGCGGCCAGCGACGCATGTGCGCCATCGCCGGCATCCTCGCCATGCGCCCCGGCACGCTCGTCCTGGACGAGCCCACCGCAGGCCTCGACCCCCGTGGCCGAGAGGAGCTGCGCGCCATCCTCGCGGACGTCAACGCACGCGGCGTCACCGTCATCCAGGTCACGCACTCCATGGACGACGCGGCGCGCGCGGGCCAGGTCATCGTACTCGACCAGTCAAGGGTCCTCGCGCAAGGCACGCCGGCGGAGGTCTTCTCGCCCGGGAAGGCCCAGGTCCTGCACGACCACGGCCTGGGCCTGCCGAAGGCCCTGGCGTGGGCGCGCGAGCTGTCAGCCAGGGGCATCGCCCTGCCCGGCGAGCCCCTCACGCTCGCACGGCTCGTCGACGCGCTCGTCGGCGCGCTCGCGGGCGGCCGCCGAGGGGAGCCCTGACCATGGCGTTGCGATTCTCGGTAGGACAGTACTATCCCGTCGACTCCCCCGTCCACCGCCTTGATCCCCGCGTCAAGGTGGGCTGTGCGCTCGCCATCATGGCCTGTACCTTCCTCATCCAGACGCCCCTGCAGCTGTGCCTGGGCTTTGCGTATGCCTTCGCGCTCGTCGGCGCGGCACGCATACCCGCCCGGAAGCTGCTGGAGTCCGTCAGGCCCATAGTCCTGGTCCTCGCGTTTCTCAGCCTCTTCAACCTGCTGCTGGTCCGCACGGGCGACGTCCTGGTCAAGATAGGGCCCCTCGCCATCACCGCAGGCGGCGCCTGGGCCGCCATCCTCTACTCGCTACGCGTGGTCGTTGCCGTCCTCGCGGGTGCCCTCATGCTGCTCACGACCACGCCGACCGAGCTCACGGACGCATTTGACGCCGCACTCTCCCCCCTGGCGCACGTCGGAGTGCCCGCACACGAGCTCGCGATGGTCTTCTCGCTCATGATCCGCTTCATCCCGACCATCGCGGACGAGACCTCCGCCATCCTTGACGCGCAGACCTCTCGCGGCGGGGCGCTGGGCGAGGGGTCCGTGGCAAGGCGCGTCCGCTCCATCGTCCCCGTCCTGGTCGCCCTGCTGGCAAGTTCGGCGCATCACGCCGACGGACTCTCGCGCGCCCTCGACGCACGTTGCTACGAGGGCGGCGACGCCCGCTCGCACTGGCATCCGCTTCGCCTGGCGGCACGCGACCTCATTGCCGTCGCCATCACGGCCCTCGGCATCGCAGGACTCGTCCTCCTGGGTGCGCTGGGGTAGGGCTCCACAGGCATAACGGCATGGTCGGCGATTCTCACGGACCGCTGACGACGAGGGCCCCGGGAGCGCTACGGGACGCACAGCCGGACCTTCGCTCCGCTTTTTTCTTGCAGGCCCGCGACACGCCGCGGGGATGGGCGCCGCGCAGAGGGCGGCACGCCGTATCATGTGGGGAGAGTGCGCCAACGCACGCTCCAATGTGCCGACGTTTGCTCCACACCAACCCCCACGGAAAGGGCAGGCCCATGGTCTCACGCGTGTACGTAGAGAAGAAGCCAGGCTTTGACGTCGAGTCCCGCCAGATGCTGCGCGAGCTGCAGGACATCCTGGGCATCTCCGCCCTCGAGGGCCTCCGGATCGTCAACCGCTACGACGTGGAGGGGATCTCGAGGGCCCTCTTCGAGCAGTGCGTCCCCACGGTCTTCAGCGAGCCGCAGTCGGACGTGGCGACCACGCGCCGCCCCGTGGCGGGCAAGGGCACGAAGGTCTTCGCCGTGGAGTTCCTACCTGGGCAGTTCGACCAGCGTGCGGACTCCGCGAGCGAGTGCATCCAGCTCATCAGCCAGGGGGAGCGCCCGACCGTCGCCTCCGCAAAGCTCTATTACCTGGAGGGCGGCCTCTCGCAGGCCGACGTCGACGCCATCAAGCGCTACGTCATCAACCCGGTCGAGGCCCGCGAGGCGAGCCTCGCCTGCCGCAGGACCCTGAGGTCCGACTATCCCAAGCCGGCCATGGTCGAGACCCTGGACGGCTTCCGCAGGATGACCAAGGCCGAGCTCCAGGGCCTCATCGATGACCGTGGCCTCGCCATGGACCTCGCGGACATCCGGTTCTGCCAGAGGTACTTCAGGGACGAGGGGCGCGACCCCACGATCACCGAGATCAAGATGATCGACACCTACTGGTCCGACCACTGCCGTCACACCACCTTTGGCACCGTGCTCGAGCACGTAGAGATCGACGACGCCGTGGTCAGGGACGCCTTCGGACGCTACCTCGAGATCCGCCACGAGCTTGGCCGCGACGGGAGGCCCGTCTGCCTGATGGACATGGGCACCATCGGCGCCAAGTACCTGCGCCACAAGGGCCTCCTCAAGAACCTGGACGAGTCCGATGAGGTCAACGCCTGTACCGTCAAGGTGAGGGTCGACGTCGACGGCGAGGACCAGGACTGGCTCTTCCTCTTCAAGAACGAGACCCACAACCACCCCACCGAGATCGAGCCGTTCGGCGGCGCGGCGACCTGCATCGGCG
>ERZ773065.99-NODE-99-length-52588-cov-6.270630_pt1 | contig 52588 bp, 42 predicted proteins | sample MGYA00580623_ERZ773065 | MGnify/ENA primary metagenome ERZ773065 (study PRJEB29015, sample SAMEA2738017) | human oral metagenome | biome: human oral; feature: human-associated habitat; material: dental | place: China | collected 2047 ... | reverse complement strand
ACTTTCTTTGGCGAGGCAAAGAAAGTCAGCGGGGCGCGCTGCCGCTCAGCGCAACAGCATCAAGAGACGGTTCGAGAGGAAAGGTCAGCGCACAGGCTGTGGCGATTCTTGTTTTTCAGTTTTAGAGCATCTCCGGAAGTCTGTCCGAAGCACTTTTATCCACGTGCGTTTCAGAAGGGCTGCCCGCTAGCCCGCGTATTTAGGGCATCTCCGAAGGGATGCTCTGAAGCCCGTGTAAACAGGGCATCTCCGGATACCCTATCCGCTAGCCCTTTATCCATAAGGGTTTCAGAGGCGCCTGCCCGCAAATGCCCTATCCACGCAGGGTTCCAGGTATATCATTTCGCGCATAAGGCAAGCACGGAGTGCCCCAAAACCCCTTAGGCGCAGCCGCAGGCGCGGGGCGGCTTGGCGGGAACAAGGGCTTGATTGTCTGAGCGCAGCGAGTTATCAAGCCCGCCGCCAAGCAAACCCGCGACAAGGAGTCTTCTGCGCCTGGGGTCGCCTTTCTTTGCTGACTTTCTTTGGCGAGGCAAAGAAAGTCAGCGGGGCGCGCTGCCGCTCAGCGCAACGGCATCAAAAGATGTTTCGTGGGTGGAAATCAGTGCGCAGGCTGTGGCGGTTCTTATTTTTTTAGTTTCAAGGCGCCTGCTAGCCCGTATATTTAGGGCATTTTTGAGGAGGATACCCTGAAGCCCTTGTAAACAGGGCATTTCCAGGTACCCTACCTGCCGGCTCTTTATTCATAAGGGTTTTAGAGGCACCTGCCCGGAAATAACCTATTCATAAGGGGTTCAGAGGGGGTGCAGGGGAAACGCTCTATCCACGTGGGCTTCAGAAGGATGCCCTAATCCCCTTACATAGCGGCTCGACTTTGCCAAAAGACAAGGCGGTAAGCCACTGACAGTACATTCAGTACGGCAAGTCCAGACCAACACAGCAACGCCGTGTTTTTAAAGGTAAGCGGTTATTTTCTAGTTTAGTTTATGTTTTCTGATGCCCTGAGTCCCTTGTATTTAAAGGGCTTCAGAGTATTTTATGTTTTCTGCTTCGTTTCTTCGGGGTTCAGGGCCGCTTTTCTGATGCTGCTAAATAGCGATTATGCAGTGCCTCGACCTGCGGGATGAGTGCCGCCAGATCACCGTTGTTGTCGATGATGTCGTCCGCCGCCGCCCGCCGTTCGGCGCGGGCGGCCTGGGTGGACATGATGCGGCGCACTTCATCGGCCGCCAGACCGCTGCGCGCCATGACGCGCTGCTCTTGCACCGCCTCGTCACAGTCGACCACCAGCACGCGCCGGACATATTGACGGTAGGCGCCGGATTCGACGAGCAGAGGCACCGCCAGAATGACGTAAGGTGAATGCTGCGAAAGTGCCTGTTCGCAGCGCGCCAGCGCTTCGTGCCGGATCATGGGATGCAGGATGCCTTCCAGCCGCTGCCGGACGCCGGCGTCGGCAAAGGCCAGGCGACGCATGGCAGCGCGGTCGAGCGCGCCAGCGGCCGACACGACCGCCGGGCCAAACGCCGCGGCAATCGCGGGCATGGCTGCGCCACCGGCGCCGGTCAGTTCATGGGCAATGGCATCGGTATCGACGACGGCAATGCCCAGATCGGCAAAGCGGGCGGCGACTGCGCTTTTGCCGCTGCCGATGCCGCCGGTCAGGCCAACGATAAAACCCACGATTTACCCGCCCATGCCGGCGTTTATTTTGCCTTGCAGGACGCCAGCCGCGCTTTGGGCAGCGCGCCGGCAATGGCCTGCCGCAAAGCGCCGGCCCGGGGTTCCGGCCCGCGCAGTTCAAGCTGATAGGTTGCCGAGCGCGTCTCGCGCTCGCCCACACGCGCGGCATCGATGCCTTTGAGGCGCAGATCGGTCAGCCGTTCCTCGGCCGCTTCGCGGGTCGAGAACACGCCCAGCGAAATGGCAAAGCGCATGGCTGGCGGTTCCTGCACGATAAAGAATTCCGGCGCCCCGGCCCGCTTGAGCACCTCGCTCTGACGATCGGCCGCCTGCCGGCTGCCCAGCGGCGGAATGAATACCCAATAGCTCCGACTACCGGCAGAGGAACGGCGATCGACACGAAAATCGCGGAAACGGCCGCCGGTGATCTCCGTGACGCGCGCCAGCTCGTCGGCGTTCAGATCATTCAGCGTCAGGCAAACCATGCTAACGGGTTTTTCCGTCTTGCTCGGTTCGGTTTTTTCCGGTGCCGGCTTTGCGGGGGCGTTTTCTTCCGCCCGTCTGTCCGCGCTTTGCTGCGTTTCCCGAGCCGGCGGATTATCCTGCGCGGGGCTTGCGCGGTCCGCCGGCATTCCCGGCGCAACCGGCTCGTTTTGTTTTTCCGGCGCTTTCGCCGTCGGCACGGCCGAGGATTCGTCACGCGCGATGATGTTCACCCGTTCCGCCATAAGCTGCCGCCGCTGCATCTGCCCCGCGCTCATCGACGCCTCATCGCCGAAATACCCCCGTGTCCAAGCCAGAAACAGCAGATTGGCCACCCCCAGAAAAAACACCAGCGCACGCATTTGTCGACCCTCCCGATCTTTTCCGCCGACGCCTTGACCCGCTCTCCCTGACCGTCTGACGTGGTCTTTCAGGACGCGGCGTCAGCCGCTTAGCCGACCTGCGGCAAGCATTTCAGGGATTTTTCAATGGCCGCTTCCGGATAGGAGAAGTCCTCCAGCTCGCCGGAGAAATAGCGGTCGTAAGACCCCATGTCGAAATGCCCGTGCCCGGTCAGGTTGAACAGAATCGTTTTCGGCTCGCCGCTTTCCTTGCAGCGCAGCGCCTCGTCGATGGCGGCACGAATGGCATGGCAGGATTCCGGCGCAGGAATGATCCCTTCGGAATGGGCGAACATGACGCCGGCTTCAAACGTTGCCAGTTGCGGCACGGCCACCGCCTCAATCAGCTTTTCGTGATACAGCTGTGAAACCAGCGGCGAGGCGCCGTGGTAACGCAAGCCGCCGGCATGAATGCCCGGCGGCATAAAGTCGTGGCCGAGCGTATACATTTTCATGATCGGCGTAAAGCCGGAGGCATCACCAAAATCGTAGGCATACTTGCCGCGCGTCAATGACGGGCACGAGGCTGGCTCGACAGCCACCAGCCGCACCTGTTTGCCATGATGGCCGCCGGCGGCGTTATCGGCAAAAAACGGAAAGGCCATCCCCGCGAACGATGAGCCGCCGCCGCACGGCGCAAAAACGACATCGGGCCAGTCTTCGGCCAGTTCGAACTGCTTTTTCGCCTCCAGACCGATGATCGTTTGATGCAGCGCCACGTGATTGAGCACCGAGCCGAGCGCGTAATTGGTATCGGCGCGCGCAGCCGCTTCTTCCACGGCTTCCGAAATCGCCAGCCCCAAGGAGCCCTGGTTATTGGGATCGCGGGCCAGCGCATCGCGGCCGGTCTGGGTCATTTCCGACGGGCTGGCGAACACTTCCGCGCCCCAGGTTTGCATCATCGAACGGCGATACGGTTTTTGCTCGTAGCTGACCTTGACCATGTAGACGCGCACGTCGAGACCGAACATTTGCCCGGCCAAGGCCATTGAACTGCCCCACTGTCCGGCACCCGTTTCCGTCGTGATGCGCCGGATGCCGGCCTGCTGGTTGTAATACGCCTGCGCCACCGCCGTGTTCGGCTTGTGCGAACCGGCCGGCGAAACGCCTTCGTTCTTATAGTAGATGCGCGCCGGCGTGCCCAGCATCTGTTCCAGCCGCGCCGCGCGCACCAGGGGCGAAGGCCGCCACAGACGATAGATCTCGCGCACCGGCTGCGGAATAGGAATCCAGCGCTCCGACGACATTTCCTGTTCCAGGATCGCCGTCGGGAAAATCGCCGCCATCTGCTCCGGCCTGACCGGCTGCCCGTCGGCGCCCAGCGGCGGGAGGGGCGGCGTTGGCAGGTCGGCGGCAACGTTGTACCAATGGGTGGGAATTTCGGACTGGGGCAGAACAAAGCGCAACGATTCCATGAAAACTCCAAAAACAGTCAGTGCAAATGCAGTCAATACGGTTCAAAAATGCCAGAAACGTAAGTATAGCCTTGTCCGCCGCCTTGCACACCGTGCCTGCCTTATCGGCCGGCTCTATCTGCCGACTATCCTATCCGCCGGCTACCCCCACTTGCGACTTGCGGAGACATCGCCTGCGCACCCGCTCATCCGGGCGGCGCGCCGATCTGTCCACGCACGATTTCGCGCTGCACGCAGCGGTGCGGGCAGAAGCGGGCGATCAGCTGCGCAAACGCGGCGCGTGCCGCCGCGCTGTTGTCGTGGCTAAAGTTGCAGACGTAAAGATCGAGCGTCACCGCCCGCAATTCAGGCCAGGTATGCACGGCCAGATGCGATTCGGCGAGCACCACCGCGCCAGTCGCGCCCGCCAGACGGCTGCCGTCCATGAACTGATGGAAGGCCTGCGCCACCGGCGTCAGCCCGGGGCTGGCGCAGACCGCCAGGCACACTTCACGCAGCGTTTCGACGCGATCGAGCAGATCGCGGGCGCAGTCGCATTCATGAAGTTCGGCGATGAGGTGCAATCCATGCATATCGTTTTTTCTCGTTCTCTTCCCGTGTTTCTGGCGTCTTTTTGACCTTCGTTGCCCCGATATAACGCTGCTGGTTTTTATGCCGATGCCGGCGAATCTGCGCGTGCGCTGGGGACAAGCGATGAAACAAAATTTCTGCCCAGCTGCCGCATCACCCGCTCTGCCGCGAGCACACCGCGATATTGCGCTTCCTCGAACAGCGAAAAACCGCTGACATCGGCATGGGCAAAGTGTAAACGTTCTCCCGTCCGCTTGCCGCTGTCGGCAAACAGCCGCCGTTCAGGCCCCCAGATCAGGCCGGGCGCAGGGCGCACCATCGCGTGGGCGTTGCGGTAAATATCGATATATTCCGTCGCCTGCCGGATATCCGGATGCGCACGCTCCAAATCGGACAAGACCTGTTCCGCCCAGTGCGCGTAAGACATGGCTTCGAGCTGGGTGCGGCCAGCCGACGGTGCCTGGCCGGACAATGCGCGGTAGTACGTCCACACGGTGCGCTGCGGCCACTGGCGGATCATCTGATGCGTGGCGACGACATAGCCGAGGCCGGGGCTGTCATAGAGCACGTTGTCCCAGGCCAGCGGGACGCCGGCCCGGTCTTCCGGAGCATGTGAAAGCGTCAGGTTGGCGATTAGCCAGGGCACGGCGGTAAAACGCCGGGCAGCGTTCGCCAACCGTTCATGGCCGGAAAAGACGTAGGGCACGATGAACAGCGGCGCCGCCCAGATCAAGTGTCCGGCCAGCACGCGCACGCTGCGCTGCGCCGTCGGCTGCCACAGGTCGATCGCAATGTGCTCACCCGCTTCCTGTACGCGCCAGGCCAGCGTGCCCGTCATCACCTGCTCGCCGGCATGCGTTCGGATCGAATCGGCTAGCCCGCGCGCCAGCCAGGCATTGCCGCCGGGCGAAGTGAGCACCGTATCGCCCGCTGCATCCTGCGCTTCGCCGCTGCGGCAGGCGAAGTAATGAATGCCCGCCCAGGCCGAGGTTTCGCCGCTGCCCGTGCCATAGTCGTCGCGGCAGGCGTAATCGACGTACCAGTGCAGATGCGGCGAATCGAACCCCTGCGCCCGCAGCCAATCGCGCATTGTCAGCCGGTCGAGGGCAAGCAGATCGCTGGCGCGGCTGGAATTTTCCATGGGCAGGGCAAACGCCGGGCGGCCGTCGTCTCTGCGCTGCCGAAAGGCGGCCATTAGTGCATAAAAACGCCGATATTGCGCCCGCTCAGCCGCCGCAACGCCGACATGCGGCAGTAGGCCGTCTTCCCACCAGCCATTGCGATACAGCCGCTCCTGCGGCACAGCGCACAGATAGCGCTCGTCATAGCGCGGCCGCCGTGCAAACGGATCGCCTTCCAGCACGCCCAGCTCGGCCAGCAGTTCGCGCACGGCGCGGGCTTCAGGCGCAGGCAGGGGCAAATAGTGCGCCGACAGCGGATATTCGCTCACCGCATTGCGACCGGCGCGTGCGTTGCCGCCCGGCTCGGCCTCCAGCTCAAACAGCAGAAAATCCTTACACCCCGACTTTGCCAGCTTCCACGCCGCCGAGAGACCGCCGATGCCGCCACCGACGATCGCTACGGGAATACGCAGGGTTTCCGACGGCGGCGGCAGTTTATCTGGCTCGCGCAGCGCATGCCCCCAATCTGCCGAGGCGCCGGACAGCCTCCCCGGCGGCAAGTGCTGCTGCGCCGGGCGCGAACAGCCCGCCAGCGGCGACAGTCCGGCCGCCGCCAGCGAGGTCAGGAAAGCCCGGCGATCCATAGGCTTACACCCCGGTCAAGGCCGCACATCGGCGTATAGGCGTGAAGCGGCAATACACGCAGCACATGACGGGCGCCTCATGAAGTCGCGCATCGCACCGTCTCATCGGATCGCTTGCTCCCATTCGCGTTCAAAGTAACGCACCAGCGCCTGATTGTTGAGGCGGTTCACTTCGGCCTCGACGCGCGCCATGTCCTTGGGAAAATCAAACAGCGCCGGCGTCGTTTCCGGCGTCAGAAAGCGCATCGCCACGTCGTATTTCTCCGGCGGCCGGTAGGTGCGCCGGCCAGCCAGCACGTAACCCCATTCGCCGAAGGAAGGTACCAGTGTGTGGTAAGGCGTTGCCGTCAGGCCGACGCTCTCCAGCGTCGTCACAATGCACCAGAACGATTGCCGGGCATAAAACGGCGAGGTGGACTGGATGACGGCCAGCGAATCGGCATGCATGTGTTTTGCCAGCAAACGGTAAAACGCCGCGCTGTAGAGCTTGCCGATGGCGAAATTGGACGGGTCGGGGAAATCGATGATGATGAAGTCGAAGCGTTCGTCGTTCTCCTCCAGCCATTTGAGCGCATCGCTATTGATGAGGCGCAGTTTCGGCGAATTGAGCGCATCGGCGTTCAGCCGGCGTAGCGCCGGCGCGGTTGAAAACAGCCGGGTCATGGCCGGGTCGAGATCGACCAGCGTGATCGATTCGATCTGCGGATACTTGAGCACCTCGCGCGCCGCCATGCCGTCGCCGCCGCCGAGAATCAGCACACGCTGCGCCTGCGGCAGGCTTGCCAGGCCAGGATGCACCAGCGCCTCATGGTAACGGTACTCGTCGCGCGAGGAGAATTGCAGATTGTTGTTGAGGAACAAACGCAGGTCGTCGCGCCAGCGCGTGATGACGATGCGCTGGTAGGGCGAGCTTTCGGCATGAATGATCTCGTCGGCATAAAGCTGCGCCTCGGCAAAATCCGTAAACCACCCGGCGCCGACAAAACCCAGCGCCAGGGCCACCAGCGACACGCCCGCCTGCGCCTTGAGGCCGAACGCGCCGTGCAGCTGTTCACGAAACAGCCAGAACGCCCATATGGCAACCAGCACATTGAGCAGCCCGAACAACAGCCCGCTGCGCACCAGTCCGAGATACGGCACCAGCAGCACGGGGAAGAGGATGGAGACGACCAGCGCGCCGAGATAATCGAAAGTCAGCACCTGTGAAACGACATCCTTGAAACTGAGGTCGTTTTTGAGAATGCGCATGATCAGGGGGATCTCGATGCCGACGAGGATGCCGATGAGCAGCACCATCAGATACAGCGCCAGCTTGAACGGCCCGGAAAACCAGACAAAGACAAAAAACAGCCCGGCAGCCGAGAACCCACCCAGGACGCCGACCATAAGTTCGATCTGCACAAAGCGCGCCGACAGCTTGCGGTCAATGAAGCGGGACAGCCAGGAGCCGATTCCCATGGCGAACAGGTAAGTGCCGATCACCGTCGAGAACTGCATGACCGAATCGCCGAGCAAGTAACTCGACAGCGCGCCGGCGATCAGCTCGTAAGCCAGTCCGCAGGAAGCGACGATGAAGACGGAAAACAGCAGCGCCTGATTCACGGCATCATCATCCCTCAAATGCCCTCAACTATCGCCACCGTGCGGCATCGGGCATACCGTCGCTTATAGCGCCGACGGTTTTGCGACGACTGAAGACCACAAAAGCAGCGCATCAGCGCCGCCGCATGATTGCCTTTGCCGCCCAAACCACCGCCCGCCGTCATTACTTGTGGTACGTCCGGCCCAGGCCGGCCGCCTGCCTCGGGACGGATGCGGCCGTCGATTCAAATAAATTCCAGCCCTGATACTGGGCATAGGTAAAAAGCGCCAGCATCAGCAACCCGACCACGATATTGGTCTTGAACATCCGTAATGACTCCCGCCGCTTCGGTTAAATGCCCGGCTTTTCCATCCGGCGTTGCAGCGCCTTGCCGCATGCTTCATTCTTCCGCCGGACACGTATGGCAAATTCCGGGCTAGCGCCGGATCGGTGGTTTATCCGCCAGATCATTCGTCGTCATCCTCATCGTCATCTTCGTCATCCTCGTCATCCTCTTCTTCGGCATAATCGCTTTCAGCCCAGCGCGCCGTCTCGAAATTGGAAAGCTGCAAGCCCGCCTGAAGCGGGAAAGCCGCCAGACTCAGGATAAGCAGAAAATAGCTCGACCAGCCCACCGGATTGAACGTCAGCGACACACTGTCGGCAACACGGTAGCCTGCCGTCTTGACGCCATCCCCCAATTCGTACTCGATGTTGAGATAGTAGGCGCCGGCGGGAAGGTTTCTGAAAACGATAGCGTCCGAGCGTGAACCCTCTGACCAGCGTTCGCCGTCATCGACACCGTAGTAATACCCGATTTCCTGGTCCGCACGATACGCCGCGCCGGTCTGTTTTTCGACCAGCACGCTGGACAGGCCCACCCAGTTGTTATCAATATCCGTCTGATGCTGTAGACGCAAAGCCCGCGCTGGTTCCTTCAGCACAAACTCCCGCGAAGTCAGCAATGGCTCCGCATTATCTGCGGACAAGACGAAATTCTCTTTAAGGACGCTGCCGCTCGGGGAGGAGAGAAGAAAAGCCAGTTGTATCAGCGTCGCCACCAGCAGAAACACACCATTTAGCCACAGGCTCTTCCGGAATGCCGCATTCCACGGATTGGGCTGGTTGGCATAGACACCGCGCTGCGTGAGGGGAGCGGCCGTGACGCCGAACGCCTGGCGGATAAGGCTCGCCTCGGTATACACGCCTTCCGACCAGGTGACTTCATTTTCCGTGACTTCGCGCGAAAGCATTCTGGGCGGGGAAATGAAGTCATCAACGCTGCACGTTTCGCCGACACGGACGCGCCAGTAGAATTCGCCCAGCACATAATCGACCTCGGCCTGCGCCAGGCTGAAATGCTTGAACGTCGTCTGGGCGTAGCGGATCGGGCCTCTGCTCTGCTGCGGCGCCGAAGGCGGATTGGACAGCGTGCGAACGAAATTCCAGTGCCCGTCATATTCCGTCAGCCAGGCAAAGCCTTCCTTGGCATTGAACAGCAGGTATTCCCGCCAGAAATATTTTTCACCCTCCGACCGGGAAAAGCGCCGCATAAAGCCAATCGTTTCCCAGTCAACATCCGCCAGGCGTCCCTTGCTGCCCAGCGGCAGCCACGGCTGGATATGCAGTTTCTGCGCCGCCTTGGAAAGCTGCTGCACCTTGTCGTTCTCGACGCCAAGCAAGGTTCCACATCCAGGGCAGCCGATACTCTTGATCGCTATCGAATGAATGGTCAGTGGCGCCGCGCAGTTCGGGCAGCTGAACGCTTCGACCTTAAGGCGCCGACCCGCGTCCGCCGTAGAAAATAATTCGGCCGGCGATTCGTTCAGATTGCTCAGCGCCAGCGCGTCGAATTTCACCGGTTCACCGAGGAACAACAATGGCGGCGATTCGCTGTAGTCGATGGTGGCGAACTTCTGGCCATCGCGCAGGTCGGCGGTATTGACGTCGTAGCCGCTGGCAACCTTGAAGGGCAGCTCGCCTTGCCCGGCAATGCAGCGCGCCGTGGTCAGATTGGTGACCGTAAAGCGCTGACCATCGATTGCTACATGCGCTTCCGGGCTGAGCGACTTGAAGGACGGCAGCTCCCCCTCGGACGATAGCTGCCTACTGAGCACGTACTCGCCGCCCGCTTCCGAAAGCCAGGCATTGCGCCCATCGTCGAACAGAAGATACCACTCATTCCACATGCCCAATTCGTACTTGAGCTGAATGCGCCCGATGACGCCAAAGTGCACGCCCTGGTATTTCCCCTCGGTACCGATCCGGATCAGTGAGGGATCGTCCATCAGATCGGCCATGCGACCGAGGTTCTTGAGCGATTCGCCATCGCGCAGCAAGGTGCTGTGGCAGAACTCGCAGATAGCATAGACCGACGCCGCCGACTTAAATACGACGGGCGCGCCGCAGGATGGGCAGTGAGCGGTTTTCACGGGGAATCCTGAATCGGCAGGAGCGCGGAAATCGAAGTCTCCGGATCAGGCAAGCCGACCCAGTAGCTCCGCTTTTTTGGCGTTGAACTCATCCTGCGTCAGGATGCCTTTGGTCATCAGTCCGTGCAGTTTTTCCAGCGTCGCAGCCACCTCGTCGGCCGAAATCGCCGCCGCTGCGCCCGCCGCCGCAGGGGCATGCGCTGGAGTGGCCGGCGCTGCCGGCGTAGCCGCTGGCGCAGTTGCGCCGGTTTGCAGGGCCTGCGCCATTGCCTGACCGACCATCTGCCCGGTTCCCAGCCCCACGCCAAGTCCCGCACCCAGGCCAGCCAGTCCGCCTTCGTTCTGCGCCGCCAGCGGAATCGCATCGGCGGCCTGCATCTGCGTATAGGCCTGCATGCCGCCAATCATGTTGATGCCGATGCGCTTATCGAGCAGCTGCTGCAATTCCTCAGGCAGAGACACATTCTGAACGACAAATGAATCAAGCAACAGGCCGTAGCGCTCGAAGGCAGGCGCCAGCGTTCCCTGGAGCTTTTCGGCCAGCGCTGTCTGGTTCGCTGCCATGTCGATGAAAGGCACCCCGGATTCGCCAAACAGGCCGCTGATACCCGCAATGACGAGATTGCGCAGCTGGCCGTCGAGGTCGTCGGCGGTATAGCTTTCCCGCGTCCCCATGACCTCTTTGTAGAATTTCTTCGGGTCGGCCAGCCGGTACGAGTAGATGCCGAATGCACGCATGCGCACCATACCGAAATCCTTGTCGCGAATCGTCACCGGATTCGGCGTCCCCCATTTGCGGTCAAGCTGCAAGCGCGTGGAGAAAAAATAAACATCCGACTTGAAGGGCGATTCGAACAGCTTGTCCCAATTCTTGAGGTTGGTCAGCAGCGGCAAAGTATCCGTTTTCAAGGTATACAAACCAGGTCCGAACACATCGGCAAGCTGCCCTTTGTCGACGAAAACGGCGATCTGCGAGTCGCGCACGGTCAGCTTCGCCCCGTTCTGGATTTCGAAATCCTGCATGGGATAACGATAGGCCAGCACGCCGTCGTTTTCCTCGGTCCAGTGAATAACGTCGATGAACTGCTTCTTGGCAAAGCCCATCAGGCCCCGTTTAAAATCAAAACCGTCCATGAGAGTCTCCCGATACAGAAAAATCAGTGAGAAATCAGTAGGTCATACAGGCCGCGTTGATCAAGCCGATGACGACTGATAGTGCGGCCAGCAATGTCGCTTCGGAAATCTTGCCGGAAGGAATATCCACGGCCAGGCGCGGCAGCGTCAAACGTACAACCAGATAGGTAAGCAGTTGAATGAGGCCGGCAATTGCGCCCCAGGCGGCGAGATCGGCCAGCGAGTCGCTATGAGCAATGACATTCGCGATCGGCATGGCGAAGCCGATCAACGCCCCGGACAGGCTGATCGCCGCTGCGGTGTTCCCCTGCTCGATCAGCACCAGTTCGTTGTACGGCGTCACATTGACATAGATCAGCAGAAACGCGGCCAACAGTGCAACGGCAACCGCAAAATAGGCGATGAAAGATGGCAGCGTCGATACCAGTTTGGGCAGCATCGAGGTCCTCCGTATCTGATAAACATCTGAGAGATGGGTGAAACGGCTGCGTCAGGCTATTTGCGCATTGGCAAAATGCGCTAGCCCGTCGAGGATGAGATTCTCCTCCAGGACATGAGGAATATTCAAGTACGGCGCAATCACCGCCGCTGCGCCGCCGGTCAGCAAACAGCCAGCCCCTGCCGGCAGAGAAATAAAACGGCTGGTGATGGCCGCACACTGGGCAAACAGGCAGCCGCTGGTAATTGCGTCAGCAGTTGAACGCGGTTCGGCGCAAAAGCGGCCTTCAGCCAGCGGCAGATTTGCGGTATTGCGCGCCAGCGAAGCGCGCATCAGGTGCAGACCCGGCAGAATCAGCCCTCCACGAAAAACCCCTTCAGCATCGAGATGATCAATGGTCGTCGCCGTGCCGGCGCAGACAACGAGACAATCGCCCTGGTTGCGGCTACGCGCGCCGATCAATGCGGCCCAGCGGTCAGCGCCCAGCGTTTCCGGTCGCTCATAGGCATTGCGAACGCCACACGCAGCCTTGCTCGCACGCAGCCAGCACACGGCATATCGGCCTTGCAGGGCCGCTGTGACGGCATCCTCCGCCGTCTGGCCGGCAACATTGCAGGCAACGGCCTGAGCCTGAACCGGCCAGCCTGTCGCCACATCGGCGAGCGCGGCCGCTTCTGCCGTCGGCAGCGTACCGCGCACACGCCATCCGCGACCATCATGCACCCCCCATTTAAGTCGGCTGTTACCAACGTCGATCGCAACGATCATGACGCTGCCCGCAGGCTGACATCGCCGGACAAGCAGCGGATAACGCCTACCGGCGTCTGCACGAGCAGCGTGCCATCAACGTCAACGCCGCAACATAGCCCTTCCGCCACAACGCGACCATCACGCAACACGCGCACCGGACGTGTCTGCCAGGCATGGCGCGCCAGCCATTCGTCGCGCAGCCCGGCAAATCCCGTTTGGGCAAAGCGGTCGAGCATCGCCGCCAGCGCTTTGAGTATCGCCGCCAGAAGAAGGTTGCGCTCGGGCGCAGGCGAGACCATGACATCGACCGAAGTCGCCGGCATCATGAATGCTTCTGTGGCGCCATCCGGTTTTCCCGTTTTATCCGCATCCGGCGGTAGCAGGTTCAGTCCGATGCCGATCACTGCCTGAGCCTGCGCCGGATCACCACACAGTTCGATCAGGATGCCGGCCAGCTTGGCATCATGGTAAAGCACGTCATTCGGCCACTTGAGCATCGCGCCTCGCGCACCGCAATCATCCAGTGCGCGCACAACAGCCAGCCCGACGCCCAGCGAGAGACCGGAAAGCTGCGCCTGCTCGCACGTGAAATGCCAGAGTAGCGAAAACGTCAGACTGGCCTGTGGTGAAGCCGACCAGCGGCGGCCACGGCTGCCGCGCCCCGCCGTCTGCCGGTCGCATACGATGACGCTGCCAGACGGCGCCCCCTGGGCGCTACAGGCAAGCAGAAGGGTGCTGGTCGACGGACATTCGGCCAGGGCAGTGATGGAAAAACGGTGGCGCGCCTCGCCCAGGCAGGCATTCAGGCGCGCATTGTCAATCAGGATGGAAGGGACCTGGGTCTGGGCAACAGATGGAACCGTCAAAGCAGTAGCAGCGATGGATTCGGAGGATGACATGGACAATAAACGGGAGCAATAAAATGACGGGCGCAATAAAGGCAACAGGCGCAATCAGAACGAAAAAGTGATGATGCCGATCAGATCGACCGGTGCATTCAATGCCACCTGATAGACGATGCAACCGCCATCAGCCGCCCGCAAAGCACGCATAGAACATTCGCAGAAAGCTGCCGCTGCGGCTGGATCATCATCCCGCCCGGCGCAATGTTTACAGGCGCCGGCATCGTATTGTGCATCGGCAACGCCCGGCAGATTCGTTCACCGCGAAACTGGTACGACGCCCTTAGCGCACGCGCTTAAGCTCAGATTCGATCGATTCTATATTACGCTCGTGTAGCGAAACCTTATCCTTGAACGGCTGGATACGATCCAGCACTTTCTGATAGTTGCGCTCATTGCCGTTACGAATCGCTTCCTGGGCGGCCAATGCCTGTTTGGCTTCATCAAGACTTTGCTGCTCGGCGGCCAGTTCGCCTTCGAGAATACGCCGTCGGTCATTATCCCGCGCCTTTTGCGCATCATTCTCAACCCTGGGGAAGGATGAAGGCGTCGAGGTACTCGCCGTTGTTTTTGACGACGAGGAAGGTGTCGAAGAAACCGTCGGCAGCGGATCCAGGTGGAGCCGCGTACAACCGCGCTTGGTCACGTTGGAATACGTGATACGTCCCCCCTCACCAATACACTTATAAATATCGGCATATACCGGGGAAGCCGCCAGCCACAGCAAGCTGCCCGCAATCAACAAAACTCTGGTTTGCATTGTTACTCCATCATACAGCCAGCGCGCACAATGCACGCTCTTACCCATAGCTGACAGTGTATTGGATGATTTCCGGAAATACAATGAAAAACAAGGGGGATTGTCCAAACACTGTCCACTCCGCACCGATGACATCCATCCCGTCCTGGAGCGAAGCACAGGCAACACCACTGGAACCTTCTACACCCCGTTCTCACACGGCACGCAAAACCGGCAGCATACTGCTCGCAGAAGAAAGAAACATCGTCCGCGCTTACCCGATTTTGCTCAGGACATCCCCGCCCTATCCCTACTCAGGGAAGATATACATCACACCGGGCATGCACAACGGCCTTGATAATTTCGGCCGCCACCCCAACCCTTTTCCGGTATCCGGGCCTCCCCCGGTTTTTCTTTGCGCAACCGTCCCAAAGAAGCAAGCGTTCAGCAACTGTAATACAGGTCAAACTCCACCGGATGCGTCGTCATCCGCACCTTGTTCACTTCATCCATTTTCAGTGCAAGATAAGCGTCGATCCAGTCGTTGGAAAAAACACCGCCTTTGGTCAGGAATGTGCGATCCTGGTCGAGATGCCCCAATGCTTCCTCCAGACTGGCACACACGGTCGGAATACGCTTTTCTTCTTCCGGTGGCAGGTCGTAGAGATTCTTGTCCGCCGGATCGCCGGGGTGAATCTTGTTCTGAATGCCATCCAGCCCTGCCATCAGCAACGCCGCAAAACACAAATACGGATTGGCGATCGGATCCGGAAAACGGGCTTCGACACGACGTGCCTTATCCGATACAGCATAAGGCACTCGGATGGAGGCCGAGCGGTTCTTCGCCGAATAAGCCAGCTTGACGGGCGCCTCAAAGTGCGGCACGAGACGTTTGTACGAATTGGTGCCGGGATTGGTAATCGCATTCAGCGCCCTGGCGTGCTTGATAATGCCGCCGATATAGAACAGCGCGGCTTCCGATAGCCCCGCGTAGCCGTTACCCGCAAACAGGTTTTTGCCATCCTTCCAGATCGACTGATGCACATGCATGCCCGAACCATTGTCGCCGACGATGGGCTTAGGCATAAACGTTGCCGTTTTGCCGTACTGATGCGCCGTATTATGAACAACGTACTTGAGCGTTTGCGTCCAGTCGGCACGGCGTACCAGCGTGCTGAAAACGCTGCCGATCTCGCATTGCCCGGCATTGGCAACTTCGTGGTGGTGCACTTCAACAGGGATACCTAAGGATTCGAGCGTCAGCACCATTGCCGAGCGGATATCATGCAGGCTATCAACCGGCGGTACCGGAAAATATCCACCCTTAATGCCCGGACGATGGCCGGAAAAGCCATCACCACCATTGCGCTCCCCCGGATTCCAGGCGGCTTCGGATGAATGAATCTTCAGGCTGCATCCCGACATGTCGGCCGACCATTCAACACCATCGAAAACGAAGAACTCCGGTTCCGGGCCAAAGTAGGCAATATCGCCGATGCCGGAGGATTTCAGATACGCCTCGGCGCGCTTGCCGATCGAACGCGGGTCTCGGTCATAGCCACGGCCATCGGCTGGATCGACGACATCGCAGGTCAGCACCACGGTCGTCGCGTCGTAGAAAGGATCGAGATACGCAGTGTCAGCGTCCGGCATGAGCAGCATGTCGGACGCCTGAACGCCCTTCCAGCCAGCGAACGAAGAACCATCGAACGCATGGCCGCTTTCAAATTTGTCCTCATCGAAATGCGATACGGGAACGGTCACGTGCTGCCCCTTGCCGATGGTATCGGTAAAACGCAAATCGACAAACTTGGCGTCATTCTCTTCGATCATCTTAATGACATCTTGCGGACCTGCCATGATCAAAATCTCCTCAACAGCCACCGGCAACTGCGATGGCGACAAAAATAAACAATGACCGGATACTTCGATCGCCTCGACACAAACACGGCGGCGAAAACAAAAACGTAAAACAATGATGGCGCGTCCCTTTAAAAACGCGCCAGTAATGTGCGCTATTTTAGGCCATCCCGACCACCGCAGGAATGGTGAGGTATCTTTAACTTCCTCGGCACCCGATTGATCGACCAGACTGAAATCGCCCAACGCCAGAAATCCGCCAACGGCGCGCCGTACAGATCGATCGGCGGCGGATGCCCAAGAAAGGCGCATACCTCACACAACAAGCGGCTGCCCTGCGCAACATCCACTTCCGACGCACGCGTCTGTTTCGAGAGCTTCTCCCCCGCCACATTGACGACAATCGGCAAATGCGCATAAGACGGCGCAGGCAAGCCCAAGCACTGCTGCAGCCAAATTTGGCGCACCACCGAATCAATCAGATCTGCGCCGCGCACGACGGCATTGACGCCCTGTGCGGCGTCATCGACGACCACGGCCAACTGATAAGCGAACAACCCGTCCGCACGCAACACGACGAAATCGCCCGTATCCCGCGCCAGATTTTGCCGAACTTCGCCCTGTACACGATCGCTGAACCCCCATTCTCGATCGGGAACGCGCAAGCGCCATGCACGCGCCACCCGCCCGGCGGCCAGACCAGCGCGGCATGTGCCCGGATACAGCAAACCGCCATCGATAGACTTCCGGCTGGCAACAGCGGCGATCTCACTACGCGAACAGCCACAAGGGTAAACATGACCTGCCGTCTGCAAACGGGCGAGCGCATCACGATAGGCCTCGCTGCGGCGGCTTTGCCGCCATACCTCGCCATCCCACACAAACCCAAACCCCTCTAGGGTATGCAAAATCGCATCCGCCGCGCCGGGTACTGCGCGCGGTGCATCGACATCCTCGATACGCACCAACCACCGGCCACCATGCACGCGCGCATCAAGATAACTTCCTACGGCCGCCACCAGTGATCCGAAGTGCAGCAATCCAGTCGGTGACGGCGCAAAACGGCCACAATAAATACGGGGACAGCACAAAGAGGTTTCAGACATCATCAGGGCAGCCCATATCGCTGCGGACATTTTCAAACATTCAACAAAGGGAGAAATACGGCTTGGTAAAGAATCGGGATGATCTCACCGTGCAGAAATGGCTAAAAAATGCCACGAACCGCTGGTATTGCCAAGCCACCGGAATGGCTAAATAAGTGATTTTTTCAAAAAATGCCGCGATGATGGGGCGGGTAAAATTCATCCCCGCCCCCGAGTCTTTAATGGAATAGAAAACGATTGTAGTTCCAGCGATATACCTTATATACCGGAAGTATTTAATTTCCCACGTTGCCCCATTTGAAGTCATTTTCATACGGTGCAGTCTGGTCTGCTGCAATAGATCAAGAAATGCACCTGAAAGCCACAACCCGCACGCCATATCGAGATCGCTTAGTCACCCCCCTTGGTTAGCATCCAGTTCTTTCCTCTTCGACAGTCCGCCCAGCAGCTAAACCATAGCCTCAAAAAAACAACGAGCGCCGTGCAACACGGCGCTCGCCCAGACAATCATTCGATCAGTGACCCTTAGCTGCCATCACCACTGCTACCATCAGAACAATTGGCGTCCGAATCAGCGACAGGCCGGCAGACGCGCGCACGACCCGATTTGGAGATTTTCAGACGGCGCGTATAGCTGGGTCCTGTTACATCGTTACGCTTAATATTGATCGTTACGTTGGAAAAGGTACTCCCCACCCCCGCATAGCCGGAAGCGTTGAATATAATACTGGGTGAACTGCCAGCCGCCGAGCCGGTGCCGGCAATGCGGATATAGCTGGGCGGCGCGGCCTGTTCCAGTAATAGCACATCATCCTCCTCTTTGTACTTTTTATCCATATTTTTATCCACGAATACCCGCCAGCCCGTATTCCAGTCGGCGCCCTCGCTGGGTACTATCATCGCATAGGCACTGTACTTCATGGCCTCACCGCGAGCGGAATTGACAGCAGCCAGTAGCGTGTTGGCGAGAGATGTCAATTCGCTATTTCGTTGGATTTCCCTAAAACTAGGTACTGCAATCGTCATCAGTATGGCAGCAATCACAATCGTCACCATCAGTTCGATCAGCGTGAACCCGCGCACCGCACACCGATGCACGTGCGAAACTGTAAAAAGGTATCGTGTTTTCATGGCCAGCACACCTTAAAGTCCGCGCTGCCACTGGCTATGTCATTAGTGCCGCCAGAATCTGTACACGTCTTGACGCCGGTCGTGGTCAGGCTCAGTTTGCCCACGCGCGGATCCTGGAATCTTGGCGTGGGGGTCGCAGTTGCCCGCACACATTCGCGGATACTACCGTCTGTGCAGGGTGTTACACTCAATGTGTACGTCGCCTCACTCAGGCTGTTGCCGACAAAAGTCTTGAACGGCACATCCGTATCGTCCGCAGAAAAATCTTTATAGGTATTGTTCTGCGTCATATAGCGTTCCTGCTGCTGTATCAGCTCGGCGAGTGCCGCGCGCGCCTCGGCGCGCCGGCCCTTGCGTACCGACTCCTGATAGGAGGGATAAGCGATCGCCGCCAGAATAGCAATGACTGCCACGACAATCATCAACTCGAGCAGGGTAAAGCCCGCATTGTCCCTTCGACCGGCCAGCAGCCTGGATATATACGCCCTCATGGTTTCACTGATTTCCATTGTTTCAGCTCCCGATAGTTATTGATCTGACGCCAGCTCAATCGCCCGACTGCGAGAAGCTCCTTGGCTGTTTCCTCGGCACTTAACTTCTTGGAACCTGGTTGCAAGGTGACAACGTGGCGCGTACGCAGGCTGCGCCCCGTGCTGTCGGCTTTGCTTGTCGTAGTGCTTTCATCGTCGAACAGCACGAGAGGCTGTCCCGGCACGCCTACGGTGACGAGGCGGCGCTGACCGGTGCCGGCAATCAGATCCATCGTGTAGAGATTTCCGTTGCCGCCCTTGGTACCGCAGACGCCGGAAGTACCCACCGCATCGGGCAGCAGACTGCTGAACTGTACCTTGGTGGTCAGCGGAATATAGGTGGAATCATAGATCACACGTTCGCCCTGTTTCGGCAGGTCGTAATACCAGCCTGCGCGTTCCGTACTGTTCGCCGTTTCAGGGCTTCCCCAGGTAAAGGGACTTTCCGGCTTGAGGTTGCCTTGCTCATCGGAAACCACCTTTTGCAGGTAGTTACGCCCGTCAATGCCGACGACGCCTGGCCGATTGCTGCCCTTTTTCTTACCGCTATTGTTATTATCGTACAGTGCGTAGTAGGTGTCCTGCCGGGCAGCCTTGGCATCCGAAGGCTCAATATATTTACCTGTGCCAAAGCCGACGATATGCTGCCCATCTGCACCGCTGATACGCATGATGGTGGGCGCCGCCGTAATCGGCTGGATATTGTCCGAGGCATCCTTGGCGATATACATCGGATACGCACCACTACTCCCGGTGGTGAACTTCGACAAGTTACCTGCTGTCCAGTCTCTTCCTGGGTTCCAGTCTCTCACCCCATACGTCTTGGTGAAGTCAAGCGCCCACAGATTGCCGTGCAAATCACCGGCAAACACGTACTCTGTGGTGCCCATCCCCAGCCGGTCAGTCATCGCTTCCAGATTGATGATGCCCGTAGCTTTGGTGGTCGACAGCGCAGTGTCGAAGGGCAGGGAAATCTTGTAGTAATTTTCCCCTATCTTCCACTCCTGACCAGCAGGTTTATCAAGCGCCAGCAAGAAAATGGCTGGTTTGCCTGTGCTGCTGAAAACTCGGTCGTAGTTGGCCGAATTATTCTTGTAATCTTCGATCTTTTTATACACCTTGCTCTCGACGTAGTTGTTCACGCCCGAGGGCACCATGGCGAACCAGCGGTAAACCGCATCCTTCTCTGGACTGCCGCTGACGAGCAGGCGCACGATACGCGGCTTGCCGATCACAAAGCCCATGTCCGCATCATTCAGGTGCGTGAACTCCCACATCACTTTCGACGGATCGAAGCTTGTCGGATCGGTCACGTCCAGGGCAAATACGCCGCGTCCGCCACCGCCCGTTCCGCCGACCAGCACGGTTTTCCAATCGCTAGCGCTGGTTCCGCTGCCTATTTTAGCGTCGCCGATGACCGGCGTGGCATCTACGTAGGCCTGATGTTCACTTTTGTAACCTTCGTCAGTCAGCGCGCTCAGCTTCGGTCCCATCCAGCTTGGGATGTAGGCAAAGCGCTCATCACCTGTTTCTGCGTCGAACGCATGCAGCATGCCGTCGTTGACGCCGACGTAGACCGTACCTCCGCGGTCGGCATGTTTCTTGGCAAAATCGGCGCGGCCTTCTCTCATGCTACCCGAAGTTCCCGGCGCACCCACATACTGCGCACCGGAATTCACGACATCGGCCAGCGCGCTTTTGCGCTCGCGGAACGGCGAACCTTCCTTGCTTTTGTCGCCGCGCAGGTAATTCAGGCGGTCTTTCCATTGACCATCGCTGGCCGACGTCGGTGAAACACGATCCAGATCAACGATCAGCTCTTCCTCCGTCGCAACCCCCTCGTGGGTAAACCAGGTACCCGCCGTGTTGGGATTAGCACCGCGCCGGCCGATGACGATCTTGCGTCCCGCTAAACCGTTAGGCGTCGCAACTCTTGCCGCCAAGCGCTCTTGGGCAGACCACACCTCATTCTCGGGGTTCATGCTCGACGAGGTAATATGGTACGCCTTCAGATCGCCCGTCCAATGTTCCGTGTCGTACGAAGCCTGATAGCTGTACAAACCGGCATTTGTCAGGCTGCTGCCCGACGCAGCTACACCAGCAATACTGCGTTCGGCCGTCACAGCGTCGCCGAAGATTTTGTCAAATGCTTTCAGCACTCCGCGCGCGTTACTTTGAATGAAGTACGTCTCCGGCTCATTGGGCCGTTCATGGACGCCATTTTTTTCGCTCTGATCCTGCCACACGTCGTTGTCGGGGTTGCCATTCTGGTCATAGAAGGGGTTACCCTGAGTGTTGTAAACCTTGCTTTTTTGCCCATCCAGGGTAAAGAAGCCGCCGTATTTAGCCGCCAGGTAATACTGGTTGTTGCTGCGGCGCTTTGCAGGATCGGATTCGAGGTTGAATTCGTTCACATCAAAGAAGAACGATCTCACCCGCAGGCCGGGGCGCTGCTTGTCCGGCGCGGCCGTCCAGTCCTTTCCACGAATGTCGTGTGTGCGCGCCCAGTAGGCCAGACCGATAATTTCGCTGTTCTGGCCACGCGCCAACTTGCTGTTGTTCGACATATTCATATCGAGCGTCCCTGCAAAACCAGACGTAGCGCCATTTGGGTTCAAGGTCTTACGTGTCACCCCTTGACCATCCTTATATTCCATTTCTTTATTGCGCTCAAAATGTTGGACTACGCTTAGCCAAGCGTCCATATTAGGAATATTGTTTCTCAGATCGGCCGCGGGCATACGGCTTTTTCCGTAGTACCTGGAGTCGTGCGTATTGACGTCGCCGATCAGGGCAATATTGCTCTTGAGGCAGGAATAGTCATCATCCTTGGTACGACCATCGCCATAGGGATCCAGCCCCGCCCAGTCAGTGTAGATCGGGAAACCATCGTACATAGCGGACGTCAGGCCTTCTACTGCAGCTGGCGACGGCCCCAACCCCTGCAGGTAACGCAGGGTTTCGTAATACAGCTCGCTGGCCGGGTCATATTTCTTGTAGATACCCATTTCCGTCGGATTGGTACGCCCGAACCGGTTCAGATAATTGATGACACCGCTGGTAGTCAGCGTGCCGCTCTTGGTCGAGGATTCTACCTTTTCCGGGTTATCAACAAACACGCCCGTTTGTGCATTCCATTCAGCGCGCTTGTTACCCTCCGCAGGTGTATTCTCCATACCGTTCTTGTCATACGTGCTCGGACCCACATATTTTGCCGGCACCCGCAACACACCGCCGAAACGACCATCTTTATCATTGTTCCAGCTCAATCTTTGGTCGAGCGCATAACCGAACACTGCCAGGCGCAATTTGTTGCTGTATTTCTGAATGACGCCCTCGGGTTTGAAGTTTCCGCTGGGGTATCTTTTGCAGAAGTTGTAATCGCGCTGGTCAATCAGCACGTTGCTTCCAGAAGCTTTACCGCAAACCTCCACCCGCGAATAAAAGAAGCCGTCGGAGTTCAGACTGTTAGCCGACTTGGGCGGCGTCCAGTCGCCGGCATATGGGCGCACGTAGCATTTCTTTACTATATTGTAAGCAGGATCCCCAAACGTTTCGTTGTTGCAGGTAAACCCGCCTCTGACCGGCGTCACAGCCCAGCGCTTAGCGGTTGTATCACCGTACCAGACCTCCTGTACACCTGAATCGGCACTGATATTACATTTTGTCTTCTCATTCGCACAGAACTTCGCATCGGCAGGCAGATCTTGACCTGTGCGCTCGACTGTCGAACCTTTGGCAAACGAAGTATCGGCCGTCAGCGTATAACCCGATGTGTCTGTGCATGTCCCGTGCGCATTATCACCTGCACGGAAGTAAATACGGTTGAGCGTATTGGCCACCCAGATGGGTTTGCCATTCGCCGCATTAGTCATGGCGCTAGGAACGGCCCCTGACGCTTCCGTAAGAGCAAGTTTTTTGGCGGGGAAGTTCGTGGAATTCCACATACAGGTGGGATTGCCATTGGGCAACACCGCGCGCTGCAGAATGGTCAAATCCGGTTCGTCGACGATGCGGTCTCCGCCTGAAAGCGCCAGGCGCAGCATGTCAATCGCGGAATTGCTGGCCCAGTTCAGGAAATTGCCGCTAAAGGCATCATTACAGCGGCGCCCGGTCGCCTTTCCGCTGATCACGAAGCGCTTGTAATCCGCCTTGCTTTTGCCTGCCTTGGGCGTTTCATCCGGTGCGTCCTGGTAGACATAGCACATCTCGGCGTTGTAGTAGCCGATATATTCTTTCGAAGATTTGTAAGAATCGTCAGTCGTTCCATTTGCCTCAAAGTTGTACTGCGCGCCCACCGTCGGGAATTCCACCGATAGCGCCAGCGCCAGCAGCGGCTTGTCGCCCTGCGTGGCGGCATGCAGCGGTTCGCTCGCGATATTGATCGGCGGAATGTTGGGCGGCGTGGTCTGCCCCGTGGCGACCAGTGAAAATACGGCGCCGCCAATTACCAGCGGCGCGCCGATCCACAGCACGGCGCGGTTGATGCGCTTTTTGAAGGCGGTTTGAACGCCCGGATTACGCGTCGGGTGGTTTGAAGTGTTAAGCATGATCACTCTCCCGAAATAGGTTCTCAGTCTGGTATTCCGAATCAGTTTCTGATCAGAGCCTGCGCGGCAGCCTGTATATCGCTACGCGGCCCGAAGCCAATCGCCGTGACGCGGTATAGGCGCTCTGTCGCCTCTTTACCGGTCTTGGGGGCGGATTTATAGCTGGCCGTCACCATGCCGCCGCCGGCGTTGGCGGTATCGGCGACGGAAACGTCTTCCATGATGTAACGCGGCGCCAGGGCAGGCTGGATGCCTGTGCCTAGACTATTTTTGGCATTCTTATAAGAACGGCCGGTATATGTCCCCAGCGCGACTGATTGCGCGCCGTCATCGGTTCGGGTGAAATCCACCAGCAGCCACGTCGGCTTGTCTTTCCTGTCGGTTTTCGGCGAGCAGAAGCCGCGCCATTCTGCGGAAGCATCACAACCGGACAGGGGAATTTGAGGGTGGGTCTGAATCTTATTCGTGCGGCTATTAGAAGCGTGGTTCGGTCCCCGCAGTTCAATTTCTGCGTCGACCAGCGCCGCTTCCGCCGATTGCCAGGCAATCTGCATATCACGGTCGTTACGCGCACCGCGTTCACCCATCATCGCGATCTGCATACTGGCAATGCCCAGCATGGAAACGATGACGAGCAGCAACAGAACGACGATCAGCGACACACCGCCCTGACGGGTATGAGGATGCGTATGAATACGCCTATTGCTATGAGTGCTATTGGCTATGAGGGTCATGAGTGCATTTCCTCGCGTGAAATTCCGATGCATGGCGTCCTGGACGCAGCAACGGAAAAAATCATTCGGGCAGGACAACATCGCACGGTTGCTCCGAGTTGGTGGGCTGGTAGCCCTGGTTCTGACAATTGCGCAGTTGTACGGTGAAAGTTACGGTCTGGCGCAGGCGCGAGGTGAGATCGGCACCGGACTTGCTGGAAATCTCCATCTCGCTCCCCGGGTCGTTACTGCTGTCGTATGGGTACTCCTTGTTACCCAAGGGATAGAAGGTACCGCCGAGATTTTCATGCGCCGAACCTGCCGGACCACGCAGCACCATACCGATGCGCAGGCTGCGTACCCGCCGCCAGTTGGCATAAGTGGCAGCCGTATTGCCGCTCACGGTCAGCTGATCGGCACGCAGATAGCGGTCGGGGACGCTGTCGGCCGGTTTGGGGCTGGCTTCGGTCGCTGAACCAGCCGCCACCTTCGACGGTAAGGGTGAGATCGCCTTACCCGGTTCAATGTTGTCTACACCGTAAAGCACCTGGAAGTTTTCAACCCCTTTGAGAATAGGCTCCGGCGTGGACCATCCAGTGCTGTCTTGCGTTATGCACATCAGCGCCAAGTCCCCCTGGCTCTCGCCCAGATACAGGATGCTGGCGATGCGATCGTCACGTCTAATGGACGATTTGTCGGGAGCGAGACCGTTGCAGTTGATGATGCTGCCGTCGGAGGGCGCACCAGCGCCCTTGCTTAAATCGGCCTTGACTGTCTGGTATTGCAGGATCAGCACGTCGCTGCCATTGCCTTTGTCGGACCCTGAACGTGTTTTGGCACTGTTCAGCGGATCTGTCGGGCTGGGTAACGCGTTATTAAAACCGAAAATGTTGGGCTGCAGGGTGGCGATATCGGTATTGTTGTTGGCAAGCTTGTAGTGCGCTGGCGAATCCTTGTACGGCATACTGGCGGCATCCAGATCCTCAAAACCGGCCTGTACGGCCAGGCGCTGGATCAGCTCGGTGGCAAAGCGCGCATCGTCACGCAACTGCGCCGCACCGTCCACCACGACCGCCCCGCGCTGACTGAAAACCAGCACAGTGGTTGCCACCAGAACGATCAACAGCCCGATGGCCATCGCCACCAGCAGTTCAACCAAAGTTAAGCCACGATTAGCAGCCGGGCCGGAAAATTGGCCGAAAAAGCGACTGTAAGTGTGATGACGGGCGCGGTTCAGCGGCATCCGCTGCCGCAGGCCGTCCCGTTGATGCAGTGAAAGGTACTGGCGGTTCATTACAATTGTCCTCCCGGCGCAATGGGCAGTACGACAGAGGGACGCGCCGCACTGGCGCTTTCCAGCTGCCCTTGGGTATTGGCGCGTGTCCAGCCGATCTTGATATAGGCGACGTTATCGCTGGCCGCGGTCGGCGCAGTGCACGCCCACATCGGCAATCCGTTATCATCGTAGGGTGCAGTATCGCGGCAGATACTCACGCGCGCATTGGGCAGCGCCGTACCGACGCGCGAGAGCCATTCGGTCATTTCTGCCCGCGCCACATCGTTCGTTGTGTTACAACCGCCCTGAGCAATATTCAGGCAGTTCGAACGGGCCGATGGCGCCAGCTGCCCATCGGCATCCGCCTTGAAGTCGCCGTAATAGGGGCTGCTTTGATCACCGGCCACCTGAATGTTGGCGCGCATCATCTCGGCCATCTCGCGCGCCAGGCTGATCGCCACCGACTGCAGGCGCGCGTCCTGGTTGCTTTTCAGCGCAGCGGCCTGCAGACCGGCCACACCGAGCAGGCCGAATGAAAGCACCACAATGGAAACAAGCACCTCGATCATCGAAAAGCCGCGCATGCCGGCAAGCCGGCGCGCAGGCTGAGACGGGCGACCCCGATAGCGCAAATGGCTGGGGCAGTTTGCAATGTTGGGAACAGTAGTCATGGTCGTCGACACAGATATTCAATATGTGGATTGAATGGTAGACGAACGCACACCGTGTACCGAAGCATTTCGTCGGGCCTCAGCGCCCGTTTGTCGGCCATGCGGTCCGGACGGCCCAAACGGGCGCATCCAATGGATAGGGCCATTGGCCTGAGGACAGCCCATCTTCCCCGTCAGACCAAACCGCCGTCTGTCCGACGCCGACTCTCTGCCCCCTATCCAGCCCTAGACCGCTCCCGCCCCGCAACAGGCCAGTCGACCAAATCCGCCGCCATCCATACGGTCGGTCGCAGCAATCGACACACGTTTAAATGAGAAGGTGCGGGCAGCGTCACAAACGCCGCAGCGGCATGGCTCAGCCGTTCCAGAAATACCGCAACGAGGCCGAAGCGTGATGCAAACGCTGCAAATGCCGCGGCAACCCCTGCAGTCGCCCAGCCCAGACCGTCAAACGTTGAACAGAAAATTCAGCACATCACCGTCTTTGACGACGTAGTCCTTGCCTTCGGCACGCATCTTGCCGGCTTCCCGGGCGCCGTGTTCGCCGCCGCAGGCGATGAAATCCTCATACGCGATGGTCTGCGCACGGATAAAGCCGCGTTCGAAATCCGTATGGATAACGCCGGCAGCCTGCGGCGCGGTGTCGCCCTTGTGAATCGTCCAGGCGCGCACTTCTTTGACTCCGGCGGTGAAGTACGTCTGCAAACCAAGCAGGTGATAACCGGCATGAATCAGGCGATCCAGCCCCGGTTCCTCCAGCCCGAGATCGGCAAGAAAAAGCTGTTTTTCTTCATCGTCCAGATCGGCGATTTCCGCTTCGATGGCGGCACACACGGCGACAACCTCGGCGTTCTCGGCCTTCGCGCGGGCGCGCACGGCCTCCAGATGCGGATTATCCGCAAAACCGTCTTCGGCCACATTGGCGGCATACAGCACCGGTTTGGCGGTGATCAGGCAGAAAGGCTTAAGACTCGCCTTTTCTTCTTTTGACAAAGCGAGTGCGCGCACCGGCTTGCCCTGGTCGAGCTGGGCAAAGCACTTTTCAAGCAGGGTCACCAACAGTTTGGCTTCCTTGTCGCCAGCGCCCGCCGGTTTGCGGTAACGGTTCAGCGCCTTTTCCACGGTCGCCAGATCGGCAAGCGCCAGCTCGGTGTCGATGATTTCGATGTCGCGGATCGGATCAACCGTGCCGGAAACGTGCACGACGTTGTCGTCGGCAAAACAGCGCACGACGTGCAGCACGGCATCGGTTTCACGGATGTTGGCGAGAAACTGGTTGCCCAGCCCTTCGCCCTTCGAGGCGCCGGCGACCAGCCCGGCAATATCGACAAATTCAGTCACAGCCGGCACGATGCGCTGCGGTTTGACGATTGCGGCCAACGCGGCGAGGCGCTTGTCCGGAACCTCGACGACGCCGACCGAAGGATCGATGGTGCAGAAAGGATAGTTCTCCGCCGCGACGCCTGCCTTGGTCAGCGCATTGAACAGGGTGGACTTACCCACATTGGGCAGGCCGACGATCCCGCATTTGAGTGACATGAACGCCCTCGTATTCCTGGTAATCTGATTGAATCAACCGGCGCTCAGTGCTTGCACACTTTGTCGGCGCAGGTGTTAAAGCCTGTTCCGTCGGCAACGAATTTGCCTTTGGCTTCGAAAAAATCGATCAGCTGCTCGGCTGTCATGTCGTCCGCGCTGCACGTATGAAAACGCGCATCCGCGCCAAAACGCGCGACGATGGCCTCGCGCAGGCTTTGCTTGGTGAAGCTGCCGCCGTGTTCCATCATCAAATGCATGACTTCGTGACCGTGAATTGACTGGCTCATCGGAATTGTCCTTTCAGTAGCTTGCCACGACGGCAAGATGGATCGCTTGGAGAAATCTTGGAGAACATATAAAAAATCTCGCGGCCGCCATTCTAGCAGTTCCCATACTGCGTTCCGTCAGCACCCCGCCGAATCTCCCGCCATGCTTAGCACCCGCGCCACATACCCATCGCCCGCACGTCCTCTCGATCCGCGCCCCCGCGCCGCACGCCCAAAGATTGAACGGGCAACATAACAAACTTTGAGCTCTCGACCCGCGCCCCCGCGCCGCACGCCCGAAATGCCGATACAATGCCGGCCATGCTGATTCTTGGAATCGAATCCTCCTGCGATGAAACCGGTCTCGCCCTCTACGATGCGGCGCATGATCGCCTGCTCGCACACGCCCTGCACAGCCAGATCCGCATGCATCAGGACTATGGCGGCGTCGTGCCCGAACTGGCCTCGCGCGACCATATCCGGCGCACGGTTCCCCTGCTGCGGCAGGTGCTGCGCGAGAGCGAACGGACACTGGGCGAAATCGCCGCCATTGCCTATACGCAGGGGCCGGGGCTGGCGGGCGCCCTGCTCGTCGGCGCCGCTTTTGCTGAAGGGCTGGCCACCGCCTTGGGCGTGCCGGTTATTCCCATCCATCATCTTGAAGGCCACCTGCTCTCGCCGCTACTCTCGCCGCGACCGCCGGCCTTTCCTTTCATCGCCCTGCTCGTTTCCGGCGGCCACACGCAGCTCATGCGCGTCGCGAGCATCGGCGACTACACGCTGCTCGGCGAAACGCTTGACGATGCTGCCGGCGAGGCGTTCGACAAAACTGCCAAACTGCTCGGCCTGCCCTACCCCGGCGGCGCGGCGCTTTCGGAACTGGCGCAGCACGGGCATCCCGGCGCCATTGACTTTCCACGCCCAATGCTCAATTCCGGCGACCTCAATTTCAGCTTCAGCGGCCTGAAGACCGCCGTTCTGACCAAGGTGCGCGAATTCGGCGCGCCTGATGATGCACAGCGCGCCGACATCGCCCGCGGTTTTCAGGATGCAATCGTCGAGGTGCTCGTTAAAAAGGCGATGCGCGCTATCCGTAATACTGGGTTGAACCGGCTTGTCGTCGCCGGCGGCGTCGGCGCCAACCGCGAACTGCGCCGCCAGCTTGACGCACGCGCGGCGCGCGGTGCCATTACCGTGTATTACCCGGAACTGGAGTTCTGTACCGACAATGGAGCCATGATCGCGCTGGCGGGGGCGCTGCGCTTTCGTGCCGGCCTGTCGATCAAGGCTGCCGGCGGTTTCGCCGTCCGCCCGCGCTGGCCGCTTGCCGACCTGGGCGCCGCCGGTTCAGGGAATCAGCACACGCTTGCGTCGCCCCCGGCGTCTCGCCGCTGAGCCCAATTTCTCAAATTCCCAATTCCCCTATCCGCCAATCCATTAATTGGCCATCCGTTTTCGGCGCCGCGCCTGACCGTCCTTGACCGCCCCGCCGCCTCCGCGATGCGCCGCACAGCGCACATCAGCTTCGTCGGTGATCAACGGGCATGCCCGCAAACGCCCAATCCACGCGGGTTAGCGGGCAGCCTAATGCATCGGTTGGTTTTGGTGGACAGTTACGGAAAATCTGTCGACATACAGGCGCGCACGCCAAGCGCAGCACGAGGTGTTGCCCTAGTTGGGAAAGTTTTGTCCTGATTAGGGAAAAGCGCCCGAAAAACTTGGGCTTCAGCCGCCAAACATGACCGCTGAGGACAGCGTTCCAAACAAAAGAATTGAAGAATGCAAGCCGGAGATGTCCAATCATGCCCAATCCGCGCGGGCTAGCGGGCAGGGATCCTGAGACGCCCAAGCCAGGAAAACGTTCGTAGATAAACAAGCGCGGCATGCGCCGTTTCAGGTCGTGCTCCTGTACGCGGCGCGCATAGCGTCAAATAGTTAAAAAATCGTCACCGCGTTGCGCCGCCTTGCCGTACTCTCTCTACTGTCTGCCGCGGTGTCCGAACGTCCGCGGCGTCTGCCCGGAAGCCCGCGTCCTTTGGGCGTTTCAGGCAGGGCGGCTCTGGAACCCGCGTCAATTTGGCGTCTCAGATAGGGCTGCGCTGAAACCCTCTTGGATTGGGCGTTTGCGGGCAAGTGTCTCTGGAATCCTTATTTCACGCGGGCTACAGAGGTGCCACTTGATGCATTCCGCATACCCCGCAGCCCGTACATCGGGCCGCCCGTCAGCCAGATGGGACATTGGTCTAACGCCGGTTGCTTACGCTTTTTTCTTGCCGCCGATCTTCGGCTCCGTTCCCGCCATTAGACGTTGCAGGTTCGGCCAGTGCTTGCCGATCAGGATCATGGCGATCACGCCGACGCCCACGGCTTGCAGATTGGCGCCCCAGATCATGAATGCGGTCAGCGGCGCGACGACGGCCGCGACCAGCGCGGCGAGGGAAGAATAGCGGAAGACGAAAGCCACACCCAGCCACGTACCGAGGGCGATCAGGCCGAGCGCCGGATCGAGCGCCAGCAGCACGCCCGCCGCCGTGGCGACGCCTTTGCCGCCCTTAAAACCGAGAAAGACTGAAAAAACGTGTCCGAGAAACGCCGCCACGGCCACCAGCGCAATCACGCCCGCCCCCAACCCCAGGCGTGCGCTCAGCATCTGCGCCAGAAACACGGCCAGCCAGCCCTTACCGGCATCGCCGAGCAGGGTCAGCAGGGCGGCCATTTTGTTACCGCTGCGCAATACGTTGGTCGCGCCGGGGTTCCCGGAACCGTAGCTGCGCGGGTCGGCCAGGCCGAACAGGCGGCTGGAGACCACGGCAAAGGGGATCGAGCCGATGAGATAGGCCGCCGTCAGCATGGCCACGGGAAACAGCAGGGATGAATACATGGGCAGCGAAGAAGACATAAAGCACTTCCCAAAAGGATGAATCATCGTGAGTTAGAATGCCGGACAGGATTTCTGCCCGAAGACACTCGCGCATCTTACACCGAGCCTAATACTGAACACACCCGGTACGCATGGACATCATCTTTATCGACGATTTTCGCATCGCCACCCTGATCGGCGTTTATCCGCGCGAACAAAGCGTGCCGCAAACGGTTGAAATTTCCCTGCAAATCGGCCTCCCTACGCAGAACGCGGGACGCAGCGACGATCTGTGCGACACAATTGATTACGCCGCGGTCGTCGAGCGGCTGCGCCACGAGCTAACCAGCCGGCATTTCGGCCTGATCGAGGCGCTCGCCGAATACATCGCCGAACTTCTGCGCAAAGACTTCCACGCCTGCTGGGTGCGCGTTTCTGTCGCCAAGCCCGGCGTCATGCCCGGCATTCGCCGCGCCGGCATTCTGATCGAGCGCGGGAAAAAAGAGGGCGCTTCCGCCACGCCCGCCTAAACAGCGACCGGCGTACGCGCCAGACCAAACATCGGAAACGGAAGGCGGGCGGGGAAGCCCCACGTATTCCGGCTTCCCCGCCTCCTTGCATCCCGCCTACCGATGGTCGGCCCATCCAGCATTCGGATGATGAGCACCGGATTGCCGCTGATGCTAAGCCTGCCGACAAAATTTTAGTGTTTGGCAACTTCAGTGTCCCGGACACAGGAAATCCCAGACCGGAGCGCCAAACAGGCGACTCTCACGGAAAACCAGCAGGCACGCCCGCGACGTCCATCAGCCTTTTCCCCGCCCGTACCCACTGCTTTACGCACTTCAACCCGTCTGTTTCCGGTCTCAATTTCCCCGGCTCCGATTCAGCGCCCGGGCAGCGCCACATTGACCGGCACCGGCGCCAGCAGGCTGACCAGATCGTGCGGATGGATGCCGACCAAAAATCCGCGATGGCCGCCGTTGATGTAAATCAGCGGCAGATCAAGAATGCTCTGTTCCAGATACACCGGCATTTTTTTACGCACGCCGAAGGGGCTGGTGCCGCCGACCAGATAGCCGCTATGGCGGTTGGCGACTTCCGGTTTGCACGGTTCGATGCGTTTGCAGCCAATCTGACGCGCCAGCTCTTTGGTCGACACCTGACAGTCACCGTGCATCAGCACGATAAGCGGTCGGGCGGCTTCGTCCTCCATGATCAACGTCTTGATTACGGCGTGTTCGCTGACATTTAGCTCGCGCGCGGAAACACGCGTGCCGCCATGTTCTTCATAAGCGTAGCAGTGCGAAGAAAAGGCGACGCCATGCTGGCGGAGAAAGCGGGTCGCCTGCGTTTCAGGCGCGTGCATGGACTTCATGATGGACTCCTCAAAAGTATCAGGGCGAACGCTTTATCAGCCTCGCCGATTCACCCGGCTTTCCCGACGGCGCCCGCTTGGCCTGACGTATTCCGGGTAGGCGAACCGCCCTGTTTACGGTGCGCTGCTTCGGATGAAAAAATCCGTTTCACCGACTATAGCAGAGATCGCCCAAGCCCCGTTCCGGCGCTCCACCGCAGTGCCGGCGCCGCAGTTCGGTAGCCAAAAAATGCACTTTCGGCGAGAATCGGTGCAGAATGCTTGCCTTGCACGCGCGTGTCTTTGCACTTTTTACCCAATACGAAGATCATGCCCTGGATTTCCCTCCGTATCGAAACGGACTGCCAGCATGCCGACAGGCTGGCCGATGCGTTCATCGAACACGGCGCCCTGTCCGCCAGCATCGAGGATGCCGATGCCGGCACGCCCGCCGAACAGCCGCAGTTCGGCGAACCCGGCTCGCCCACAACGCCGGGCTGGGCGCGTTCGCGCGTTATTGTCCTGCTCGATGAGACAGCCGATCCCGACATCCTGCTCGCCGTCTGCGCGCCGCTGGCCGGGCTTGAGCGCACGCCGCCTTACTGCTGCGAAACCATCGCCGAACAAAACTGGGTGCAGATCACGCAGGCACAATTTGAGCCAATCCGAATTTCCGAACGTCTGTGGATCGTTCCCTCCTGGCACGAACCGCCTGACCCGAAAGCCATCGCACTCGTCCTCGATCCGGGAATGGCCTTCGGCACCGGCTCGCACCCGACGACCCGGTTATGCCTGGAATGGCTGGAGCACGCCGTCTCTCCCGGTGTTTCCGTGCTAGATTACGGCTGCGGTTCAGGCATTCTCGCCATCGCGGCGGCACGCTTCGGCGCTGCCGAGGTGCTGGGCGTCGACATCGACGCGCAGGCAGTTGCCGTTGCCCGCAGCAACGCCGAACGCAATGGCGTTCGCGCACATTTTGCCGATTCGGCCAACACACTCCAAGGACAATTCGACATCGTCGTCGCCAATATTCTTTCCAACCCGCTCAAAGCGCTCGCCCCGGCGCTGTGCGCCCACGTCCGCCCGGGCGGCAGACTAGCGCTTTCGGGCATTCTCGTCGAACAAACCGATGAACTGATCGCCGCCTACGCGCCCTGGCTGCCCCTGACGGTTGACGCCGAATGCGAGGGCTGGGTCTGTCTGAGCGGCATCAAGGATTGTGCATGAAAACCTGTTGTCCCAATTGTCAGACGATTTTTCGCATTACTCCGGAACAACTGAAAGCGCGCGCCGGTAGGGTACGCTGCGGTCAGTGCCGGACTGTTTTCAACGCACTCGACGCCTTGCTCGAAGATGCGAAAGACACGCATGCCGCAGAATCCCACACGGCCCATCACAGGACCTCGCCCGCCAAATACGGTTCAGCCGCCTTGAGTAGTCAGACGGATGGGCAGAAGGCCACTCCCCATCCGCTATCGACGCCAGCGAGCCGCACGCCCTCACCAGTAAACGACCCTTCGGTACGCATTCTGCTCGAACCGACGCAGGTCTCCAGCGGGCTGCGCGCTGAACCCTCGCTCCCAACCGCCGAAGATGCGCCGCCTGCGCCGATGAGCGATGCCGAAACCCAGGCGTTCGGCAAGGCCGCAGGACTCATCATGCCGCGCGGCATCACCGAAGCGCCCGGCTACGATAAATGGTCCAGCGGTGTCATGGCCGAATCACCAACGACATCTGCCGAGAAACCGCCGCGCTGGCCCTATGCGCTGGCCGCTGTCGTCCTTTTGCTGGCGCTGCTCGGCCAGCTCGCCTTCCATTTCCGCGGCGAACTGGCGATCCGCGCCCCGACCATGCGGCCAGCGCTGACGGCATTTTCCCGCCTGTTCGGCGCTGAAATTCCCCTGCCGCGCCACAGCGAACTGATCAGCATCGAAGCCTCCGATCTGCAAACCGATCCCGCTCATACCAATCTGCTCACGCTCAACGCAACGCTGCGCAATCGCGCAGCCTATGCGCAGGCGTTCCCATCACTGGAACTGACGCTGACCAACACCGACGACAATGCCATCGCCCGGCGCATTCTGTCGCCCGCCGATTACCTGCCGGCACGGCTGAAAAACGCGCCATCTTTCACCGCCAATACGGACATCGCCGTGCATCTGTGGGTCGAGACCACGAACCTGAGCGCCGCCGGATACCGCCTGTATGTCTTTTATCCATGACACCCGCGGCAGCGCGCGCACAAACCGCCCGGTATAATCCGCCGCGTTTTTAGTACTCAACTCATTCCGCAGATTCTTCTGCCTTCTTCCAACGACGCTGATTTCATTCAACATTTTCTTATGTCCACGCTGATTTGCGGCTCGATCGCCTACGATAACATCATGGTCTTCAATGACCGTTTCAAGAACCACATCCTGCCTGAGCAAATTCACATCCTCAACGTCTCTTTTCTGGTTCCTGAAATGCGCCGGGAATTCGGCGGCTGCGCCGGCAACATCGCCTATAACCTCAAACTGCTGGGCGGCGACCCGCTAATCATGGCGACCGTCGGCGACGACGCCGATCTTTATCTACGCCGACTGGAGACGCTGAACCTGTCGTGCGCGTTCATCCGACAGATCGCCGGCAGTTTCACGGCGCAGGCCTTCATCACTACCGACCTTGATGACAACCAGATCACCGCCTTTCACCCCGGTGCGATGAGTTTTTCGCACCAGAACCATGTTGCCAACGCCACGCAAGCCACGCTCGCCATCGTCGCCCCGGACGGACGCGAGGGCATGCTGCAGCATGCACGTGATTTAGTCGCCGCCGGCATTCCCTTCGTCTTCGACCCGGGTCAGGGACTGCCGCTGTTTTCGGGCGAAGAACTGCTGCATTTCCTCGAACAGAGCGACTATGCCTGCTTCAACGACTACGAAGCGCGGCTGACCAGTGAGCGCACCGGCTTGCCGCTCGAACGGCTGGCGGAACATGTGCGGGCGCTTATCGTCACGCTTGGGCCGGCCGGCTCGCATATCTACGCGGGCGGGCGGCGTTACGACATCCCCTGTGCTCCGGCCGACGCGATTCTTGACCCTACCGGCTGCGGCGACGCCTATCGCGCCGGTCTGCTTTATGGCATTGAGCAGGGCTGGGACTGGGAAAAAACGGGACGTCTGGCGGCCATCATGGGTGCGATCAAGATTGCACATCGTGGCGGACAAAATCACCGATCCGACCGCGAAGACATCGCCGCGCGTTACGCCAAGGCATTCGGCCAGAAGCCCTGGTAACGCACGCATAGCCGCCTTTGATCATGCTGGCCGTGCGCGCGAAATCACAGGCCCCCGGTCAAGCCGCTGCAACAAACACGACAGCCCCCTTCACCACCGCCCTCTCGCCGCCACTACCGCCCACACCGTACGGGGTACGCGGCTGGACAGTGATTTTCGGCGACTCTGGCCTGCCGCACGCTTACTTGCGGATCCTGCCCGCATCGCCGATCTTTTCGGTCAGCCAGTCGCGACACGCGCTGGCCGATGCCGCACATGCAGCCATCGCCCGGCAACTCAGCCTTTAGCGACGATTTACATGCACATCACGCATTGTTGTGCAGCCTTCGCGCATCCGTGCCAACGACACAATAAGCCGCAAGAAAGCCGCTCGAGGCAGGTACGGGCGGAAGATGACACCGAGGCGGCATCAGACAGACAGCGGGCAGGCTTCTTCCGGCAGGCACGGCACCTGAAACACGGCCCGGTCTTCCAGCCGTATCGCCGTCAGCATGCCCCCCCAGACACAGCCCGAATCCGTTGCCAGCAGATGAGGCCACACCTTTAACCCAAGCGCCGACCAATGTCCGAAAATCAGCGTCGCATCCGCGCTACGCCGTCCCGGCACCGCGAACCACGGCAAATACCCGGCCGGCGCAGATGCCGTTTCGCCCTTGGTCTGAAAATCCATCGTCCCTTCCGGCGTACAAAAGCGCAGACGGGTCATGGCATTGACGATGACACGCAGACGCGCCCAGCCCGTCAGATCCGCATCCCATGCCGCCGGTTCGCTTCCCCACAGGTGGGCAAGAAATTTGCGCCAGTTCGCACCGGCCAGCGCCGTCTCGACCTCCTCGGCCAGCGCCTGCGCCAGCATCACATCCCATGCCGGCAGCAGCCCGGCATGCACCAGGAAAAAACCATTTTCAACATGGCAGAGCGGCTGATGGCGCAGCCAATCGAGCAGTTTGGTACGATCCGCTGCCATCAGTACGTCATCGAAAGTATCGCCGCGGCTGCGCTTGCCCAAACCTTCCGCAGCCATCAGCAAAGAGAGGTCATGATTGCCAAGCACGGTCAGAGCGGACGCGCCCAGATTGCGTACAAAACGCAACGTTTCCAGCGAACGCGGGCCGCGATTGACGAGATCTCCCGCAAACCAGAGCCGGTCATGCGCCGCATCGAAAGCGATGCGCTCCAGCAGACAGCACAGCGTCCCAAAACAGCCCTGAACGTCACCGATTGCGTAGGTAGCCATCTTTATGATTGATCAAACAAAACGACGCCTCAACAATTGTGGCACTCACGCCCCTTTACTCACAGGACGATGCACGGACTGGCAAATCATGTAAAGGCGCAGGAGATTCCGCATAAAGCGCCAAGAGTTCGTTGACGTACGATTCGATGGATTTAGGTGGTGCACAATGCGCGCTAAGGCGTGCGAGAAGCCCCGCTTCATCATGCAGACGTTTAAGGCACTGTGCCAATGCATCAACATTGCCTGGTGTAAAAGTCAGGCCATTCACCCCGTTTTCAACAACTTCGGACATTCCCGGAAAATCAGAAGCAATCACCGGCCGCCTGGCTGCCAGCGCAGAATATATGACGAGCGGCGTATTTTCGTACCATACCGATGGCACAACCAAGGCATCAACGCGACTCAGCACTTGCGCAATATCAGTGTAGGGAAAAGTCCCCATGAATTCAATACCGTCGTACCCCTCGGACATGCGTTGCAGCCTATGCACATAATCAGGGAAGTCATTCAGGTTGCCATAAATTTTGAGTCGCACACCTTCAGTATTCAAACGTCGAAAGGCATCAATCAGCACATGACAGCCTTTGTGCTGCGCTAAAGTGCCAATGTAAGCGAGGATCAGGGGGCGCTTACCGTTGTACTCGCACGGTATGGCGGCATCAAAACCGTTCATATCAATGCCATAGGCGGATTGGTGGATCAAACTGGCATCCACGCCATGCCGTATCAATGTCCGGGTCATTAAACGGGTGGGTGAAACAATGGCATTTAAGGCATTGACCCGCGCAATATTTAACGATTTACGCCGGCTCAATGCCGCAATCTCCTTTCGAAACGGCCACCGCCCAGGTATCGATGACTGGGCGATGCCTGCCACCCAATCAATAGCAGGTGTTGGAATATATCTGATCAGACCGGTGTGATTTTTCAGGCGCGTCCGCGCGGCAACATGCTTGATGCAATTCCCCGCATAGCAGCTTGGCCCGGAACACACGCGGCCATCATCAAGCAGTAATTGGTAAGTCGGGCAAACTGCCCAGAAATCAGTCGGTGTGTAGTAGGCGGGAATCTGTTTGTGCCTTGCAACATCAATCAGCGCAGCACTCAGGCGGCTGAAATGGAAAAAATGGATAATATTTGGTGCAATCTCGTCAATCAGTGTGGAGAAATATCTGGCTGACAAATGATTGTCGTACTCTAATTCGGATAATACATGCTGATCTCCCATCGGCATAAAGTAATGATGGAATCTGCGGACTTGTATTCCTTCAATCTCATACTCATCGAAGCGCTTCCAATCGGGCAGTATTTCCTTAGTCGGATAGCCCGTATAAACACACACTTCGTGTCCACGTTGCAAAAGGTTCTTGGCGATGCTTAAGGTCAGTACTTCGGTACCGGAAAAATAGTCCGGAACAAATTGGTGTACTGTAAGCAGTATCTTCAAACTTATGCACCTTTTACCTTTTATTAAAGAAGCTTTAATCTAACCACTTACTACTCTCCAATCAAACCAGAACAAAGCCATTTTAACGGCTCGATAATCTATCATAATATTTTAACAATTGGTCACTTGAAATACGCTTACTCATATTTACATATCTAGTTTACCAGACTAACTTACCAATCACATGGTATCCGCTGATTCCAGTTTGCTAAAATCAATCAACATCCTTAGCTATCAAAATCAGTCTTCGAATAAGAAACGCGACAAGGTTCCCTTGAACCATCATAAGGCACTACGCTAATATCTACTAACCAGCCATCTACCAGCCGATTAGGCTGAATAAAGGGCCATCGTTTCTTGTGCTACAGTTTTTGTTGTTCGCTCATAATTTGTCGTTTCCGTCAATGCATATAGATCATCTGGGTGTAAAACCAGTTTGTATAAATACTGATATAGACTATCGACATTCCCACGTTCAAATGCATAGCCATTGATGCCCGGGTTGAGAAATTCCGTCATGCCCGCCACATCGGAAACTAGTACGGGGGTATGAGTGGCAAGCGCATTGAGTAGTACGAGTGGGCTATTTTCATACCACCGAGAAGGAATGACCAATAAATCGAGCTCAGCCATAACGGTTAGCATGCTTTCTTTCTTGAAAGTCCCCCGAAATTGAATCAGCGGTGAGTTTACTAGACTCTTAAGAGATTCCATATACCAGAGGTCTTGGTCGGCGGGCCCATACACTAGCAAACGTGCTGCGTCTTTAGGCAATCTATTAAAGGCCGAAAGTAATAGATCCGTTCCTTTATGAGGCGCAATCTGCCCAATGAAACCAATTGTAGGAATATGCCCTCGCGGGCGTACCGGCTTAGCAGTACGATCAATATCAACGCCAAAATGAATATAGTACAGCGGCGTACTAATTCCATTTTTTTGGTACGCATCTCCTAAAAAGCGGGTCGGTGCTACGGCAGCGCGATATGCATTGTTATAAAGCGTCGATAAGGTATCAGGCCGATGCACGATATCCTCCACTATCCCATCAATGGGACCGTTACGGATACCAGGAAAACGGCGTATCACATCCAAACCATAGGCCGCAGCCTCTGCCACTTTAGGGTATTTTGCATAACGTAATATGCCACCAGGCCCACCTGCATCTGCTGCAGCTTTTAAATGGCATGCCACACAATTGAGGCGGAAAGCCGAAGGACCAGCGCACAGCCCACCACGAGCATTCTCCAATTTATTATTCAGGCAAAAACCAAAGAAATCAGTAAACGTCGCATAAGTCGGTATGCCTCGCGCCTGAGTTACCTCCAGAAGGGTCGCGGTATGATTGATTAGATGCGTCACATGTACCACATCAGGAGCCAATTCATCCATGAGTTTATGGAAAACAGCTCTCATGTCTGCTTGGTAATACGTTTCTTTGATTCGCGAATGTGGGAGGTGATTCTTATCAATTGATACAACAGGAATGCCCTGAAAACAATACTGTTTTAACAGGACATCTTGCCGGGGCTCTCCTTGAAATATTGCGGAAACCACGATGACTTCATGGCCAAAATCCTGATAATGCTTAGCCAACTCAAGCGTATAAGTTTCCGTGCCGTAAAAATGATTCGGAAAAAAACAATGGACAAAAAATACAACTTTCATTCCGGTATACCTGTCAACTCACGGTACAACCTTGCGTAGGAATCTACCATTGCCTGTACTGAGAAATTTGACTGTGCACGCTGACATTGGAAATCACCGATTCTTTTCCTCTCTTCTGCATCATCAAGCAGACGAACAATGATATCCGCCAATCTGTCAGCATCTCCGGCCGGTGCTAACACATCTCTATCATCAGTAATCTCTCCAATCGCACCTACATCGTAACCACAAACGGGGATCCGCATACTCATCGCAAAAGGACTAACCTGCCCAAAACTTTCCTTCCAGACAGGCGCAACAAAAACTGTCATCTTACGATAGTAATCAGGCAAGCTGTCATAACTCACATAACCTGTGAAGTCAAATTTATCATTTAGCCCCGCAGCTTGCACTGCCTTTTGAAATACCTCCAACAAACTCCCTCCGCCGACAACTAACGCCTTAGTATTAGGTCGTTTTTGTACAGCTTTAATCAGAGGAACGATTGAAAACTCATTTAACTTATCAGTCTCAAGTCGATAAACCATGCCAATACAATTTTCTGGTAAGACATCATCAGGTTTACGCATAAATAACGAAAAATCAGACCCGGGGTAAATTGTAATATGTTCAGGTTTATCTTGGCCAAACTCGTGACGCACGTAGTCACTTACATACACATAACGATACACTGAAGGAGAAATATAAGGCACTATTGGCGTATTGATATTTTCTATTACTTTCAACCCCAATTGCTCTGCCGATCGAATAGCTAATGTATACCATGGCTCATCACATTCCCCCCAATAATGAAAATGAATAAAATCTGCTTTTTTTGCCTTTAAATAAGCAATAAAAGGTTGCTCATTATTGACATAAGAGATTTCATCAATTTCGACCCCCTGATATGCAGGTGGATTAGGCGCATAGCTCGTCAATATTTTATGTTCATAAAATTGACCAAGGCTTTCAATTAGATCAATAACAAGACGAGAAGATCCTCCTAAACAGAAATTTGCAATTATATGAACAACACATGGTCGCCGCCCCAGTACTGGTATAGGCTGTTTAACACAATAGGCCTGATGATAATTACACTTACCAGCCTTGGCAACTATATTTGTGCAATCCCGATTTCGGATCATATTACGCAGTATACGTTTTATCGATTTTGGCAATACTACTTTAGCGACCAATATAACTGCAGTACGGATACCTTGCCAAGAGAATTTTTCTGTTCGGAGCACTACTCCTAGCTGGTACCAATTAGATGATTTAATTTCTGTAATTATATTCTGTAAAGATATATTAGAAGTATTTAGCTCTGTAATTTTAGCCGTTAGCATTTCTATCTGTATTTGATATTTATCCAATGTCGCTTTTAAAATTTGCTGTGTTATATTTAATTTTTGAATAGAGTCTAACTGATTACTAAGCTGCTCATTCAGATTTTTAATAGAATCCAACTGATTACTAAGCTGCTCATTCAGATTTTTAATAGAGTCTGACTGGTTACCAAGTAGCTCATTTTGAGAATAACACGCAAGACGTATCAGATTTACCTTATTCTCCTGACTCAAAAAATCACGAATCACATCACGGGAATTATTAAAAACAACAGCTGGTACTATATTTTGTAACTTAGTTTTTGAACAAAAAGCAATATAAGCCAAGGGTGGTTTCTTATCTTTCTGCTGCCCGAGAATTTCCAGCGCTTGCTTGGGTAAGTCCACATCGTCAAAAGTCACGCTCTCCCGAACTCTTTGATCAAGCATATAGATATGCGCAAAACCAGATGACAGTAGATCCAGAAACTCATCACGGGACATCTCACGCAAATGATATGGATTTTCTCCATATAAGCTTGTTACTTCCGGATTAGGCGTCGAAATAATCAATATGCCGTCATCTCGCAATAAACGAGCAGCTGAGGCTAACGTCGCGCACTGCGTCTCAAAATTTACATGTTCGATCATTTCGAAACACGTCACTACGTCAAACGAGGCTTCTGGTAAAGTGCCTCCTAAATCATCACAACAGTAAAACTCCAGATTCAGACCAGAACGGCAGTGTGTCGTTTTTGCCCAATCAATTGCTGATGCGTCAACATCCAAGCCAACGACTTTAGCCGCGCACTCCGCCAGCATTGCCGAGCCATACCCGGAGCCACAACCGAAATCAAGCACCGCTTTTCCTTGAACAAAACGTCGCGCCAGTTCATAACGTGGTAAATGTTCATATTCGGCGATTTTCGACCAAGTGCCGGGCACATAGCGTTCATGCATAAACTCGGTAAAATCGCTTCCTTCCGCTATGGCTACCAAGCCGCCGTAATCGGCGAATGTAAGCACTTTTGTTTCCTCTGGAATCAACGGATAGATGCCGTGTACATCAATGTTTGTAAAACGCAGTTTTTGCAGAAAGAAGCGTAAAGTTTCTGCATGAAAATAAACAAGATGTGAAGGTGGATGACGGTACACCCAGGTTTTTGGATTCTTTTCCGCCTCACTCGATCCGGCATTAGGCGTACTAATGATTACGCGTGTTTTTGGCGTAATTGCACCTATCGAGAAAAGGCTAAAAAACAAGGGGTACGGATCGGGAAAATGCTCGATGACATCAAGCATCAGAACCACATCGAATTCATGTGGAATAAGATCGGCAGCACTTTCGACGATATACGCCCGGCCTTCAAGCCGACTTTGTGCAATCTTGCGTGCGTAATCAGATAATTCGACGCCAAAACATTTCCAGCCAAGCTCAGCGGCTATATTTAAATGTGAGCCGTAACCACAACCGACATCTAATATCGAGAGACCTTGCTTCGTTCCATACGTCTCAAGCAAAGGTTTAATCATCGCAATAGAGGCCGAAGTTTGCCTGTCGTAATCCTCGTAGCCACCGCGCTCGCCACCTTCGAACCACTGTTTACGATCATAGTAAGCCTTCAGCATCTCAGCATCCGGCATCGGCGATACAAACTCCGCACCGCAGCGCTTACACCCTCGAATGGCATAGCCATCAACTTCACACAGATGGAAGTTACTTTCGCTGCTCTGGCATACCGGGCACGGAAAAAGTTTTTGTGTATTCATTTCTGATTTCTCTTTAAGTTTCGCAGATATTCTTTTTCCAATTCTCCAATTTCAGTGCTTTTTCTTTATTTCTCTGAATTTTGCGGGCAAGCGTCAGCCTATAGTTTTTCTACGATACACATCCATCCCAACGTATCGTCCGTATCGGCTAGCCGGCCATCCAGCCACAAGAAAATTCGATTGATGATGCTGGCTGTAAATTGGCCACGCTTCCCTTTTTCATTTCGATAATCCATGAAAGCTTGACCCAACATGGCAAAAAATCCACCACAAGGACGAAAATCGAGAATACCGAAACCGAAGTCCTCCATTCTTTTCCCAAAACCGAAATGGGCAAAGCACCTATAATCGCAATGGGCCCCATAGCGCCACCAGTACACAAGCGCGCCTAGAACCATCCTGCCGCTTAGCCGCAACAGACGACTACAATCTACTAGATATGACTTGAAATCATAAACGCGCTCCAGTATCTGCATGGAGGATGGTATCTACAGAGGCATCTGTCAAAGAAACTGGTTTGCCTGGCGTCAAGGCGACATCTAGTTTGATATCGGCAACCACCGCGACATCTGCACCAATATAGCTGGGAGGTAGCATTCCAATAAACGCCGGCAAGGCTGACCGCCGCAGCCATAATCGAGCACCACACCACTTGCCATAGGGGCAGCAACCATTTCCATCCACGCGCTCAGCAAGCTCAGTACGATGTAATGATGGTGATCTACCGGAACCTCGGACACATGAATCCACACCGATCCCGTTTGTACTTCGCCTTACCCATTTTGACTTACTCTTCACCTCCAATAACCCAAACGCCAGGATGACGAAACTTCCCCCATGTTGGGAAATCGGCACGTACAGAAAACGGCAAACACAAATCGGTCAATGCAAAACACAAAGAATAATCCTCCGCATACGCAGCAAGTGCCACAAGATACTCACCCGGTGCCAAACACAAGGGATTCAGGATTAACATGCCGGAACACTCCTGGCCTGCTTTTTGCGCATCCCAGAACACCCCGTCATCGCGGCTTGTTTGTCCAATCAGCCAATCACCATCCGCACGGTAAATACTGAGGGCAAATACAATTTTCGGCAAATCTGTTTGCGCCCGGAGAACAAACTTCAAGCGTAAAGGCTGTCCTACCCGGTAATGCGCTTCACCGCCATTAAGTAAACGCAACTCGGTAAAGCGTGCCTTGCCGGTTTCTTGTTGCGGCGGCAGAAAACTTCGATCCACCGTCAATTGCGTTCCACCATTTGGCAACATATCAACGTAATAATCTTGGGAAATCGACATAGGATCGCCGCTGGCGCGCAACTGCCCATTGGACAGCCAGAGCACGCGCGTGCATAGCAACTGGAGCGTGCCCAGATCGTGGGTGACGAAAAGTATGGTCACACCGCGCGCCATCATTCGTTGGATAACTTCAATACACTTGTTGCGGAAAGCAATATCTCCGACGCTCAGCGCTTCGTCCACAACTAGAATATCGGGCTGAACATGTACAGCAACAGAAAACGCCAAGCGCACAAACATTCCGCTCGAATAGGTTTTAACGGGCTGCTCAATGAAATTACCGATATCGGCAAACGCAACAATTTCGTCGTAACGCGCATCAATTTCCTGCCGACTCAATCCAAGCAGCGTGGCATTCATATAAATATTTTCACGCCCGGTAAACTCAGGGTTGAACCCGGACCCGAGCTCCAGTAGCGCCGCAATACGCCCGCGCGTTTCAACTCGGCCGCAAGTCGGGCCAAGTACGCCGCAAATCATTTGTAGCAAGGTGGATTTTCCGCTGCCATTGCGCCCGATAATACCGACCGCTTCACCCTTTCTGATCTTGAAACTAACGTTTTTCAGCGCCCAGAATTCTCGGAAATATGTTTGTACAGGCATTCCCGCCAAGCGTTGCAGGCGCGGAAAGAGCATCTGTTTGAGGCGGTCGCGGGGTTGTTCATAAATCTGATAACACTTTCCGAGATTTTCAACTTCGATCATGGTTTCAGAGCACATCAGCAAACCCTTTGCGCGTCTTCTGGAACCAAACAAACCCTAACCATGCGAACATAAGCGTCACAATCCAATAAATGGCCAGCAAGACAAAATTCGGAGAACGTCCGAAGAACAGCACCGCCCTCACTTCCTCAATAACCAGCGTCAAAGGGTTGAGAAACAGAATCTGGCGGTATGCCTCGGGTAGAGCAGTCACTGGATAAAAAATCGGACTAAGAAACATGAACATGGAAGTCAGAACACCAATGAATTGAGCCACATCACGCAAATAAACGCCAAGAGAAGCCAGCACCCAGGTCACGCCCATGATCATGAAAGCAAAAGGCAGCAGAATGAGCGGCAAATAAAATACTGTCAGCGGTGGGGCACCAAAAAACAGAATGTGAGCCAATAACCAGACGCCTAAACTAATTAAACAATGAAAAAGCGCCGATACCAGAGCAATGGCAGGCAAAATTTCCAGGGGGAAAACCACTTTTTTGACGTAATTGACATTTGCCAATACCAGAGTTGGGCCACGATTAACGCATTCGGCAAATAGGTTAAAAACAATGAGTCCGGCGAACAGCATCAGCGCAAACTGCATTTTTGATTCATTTTCGACGCCCCAGCGAGCCTTAAATACTTCACCGAAAACAAAGGTATACACCGCCAGCATGCATAGCGGAGTAAATACCGACCAGAACAGCCCCATGAACGACCCGCGGTAACGTCCCAGTACTTCCCGCCGAGCCGACGCCAAGATCAACTCTCGGTTTCGCCATAGCGAGGCGAACATCTCCACGGGATTCGTCAAAAAATCCTGCATAAAGCTTTAATTTCCCATCTTGGAGTACTCTCCAGCAGCCTGGGTAAATCGATAAACCTGATTTCCCATGCGTATATATTTTTGCCTTTCTGTACCGGTCATATTCTCGCCGAGCGTAAAACCAACATATCGATCGTATTTGTATTTGATTACCATCTTGCCAAAATCGTAACTGCTGCGTGCATGACACATGATGGCAGAAAAAAGTTTGTACCTTACATTTTTTTGAAAAAGAATGCCACGAACAGACCAAGACTATCCACCCATGATTGCCGATGGACGCCCGAATGCCATAGTGCAACGAGCCCTGGCAACCTGGGCAATGTCCGCGCATGGGAAAAGCCGTCCATGATTTTCCGATTTTCCGGGGTCAGCCTTTCCTGTAACCGCCGCAACGCGATCAGGTTGGCCTCGTTCCACCTTCGAAAGCGTCCATCCCAGAGCAGACGCCAGCGTTCAAACCTTGCACCAATACCCGTATTCATGCCGACGAGATTGTCGCCATGTTGCCGATAGCGCAGAGAAGGCGCAGCATCATAAAAGACCTCGCCACCACACCCAGCCACCACCATGTAGGTCCACCAATCGTGAGATACGGCCGGAATATCCGCCCCCGCCTGGCAAAGCAATGCACGGGCAGCGGCGTTGAATACCATCGTGTTGCCACCGCCGATGCTTTGTACCAGTGCATTAGAAAATGCCGGCGGTTTACTGAACAAAGCCGACATACCAATTTCCCGGTTCTCTTCGTCAACGAACAAAGTCCGCGAGCAATACAGCGCCGGCACAGCCCGCGGTAAGGAAGCGAGCCATTTGATGGCCCGCTCAAGTTTGTCATTCAGCCAAATGTCGTCCTGATCGGCGTAGGCATAGAAGTCCGCCTGTATATCGTCGCGGCAAACCAGGGAAAGGAAATTGGCGACAAACCCACGCCCCGGCCCGTGCACAACAGCAAGCCGTTCATGGCCGAGCTTTTCCCGATAAGCGTCCAGAATGCCCAGCGTGCCATCGGTCGAACCATCGTCGGAAGCCCAGACCTTCCATGATCCGTAAGTCTGGGAAAGAAAAGAATTGATCTGCTCAGACAAAAACCGCTCGCCCTGGTACGTACACAGCAAGATGGCGACCTGCGCCGGCTTGTCCTGAAAATCAGGATGGACAGAATCGTTACGGCCGCAAGATGCAGCCGGTACGAATAGCGTAGGTTCACTCATTGTGTCAGCACAACATGGACAAGCCAAACTGCGTCCCCATCAAATTTTTTCCATTTCAAAAAACAATACGACATAAGGTAGATACAGACCTTTGCAACACCTGGCGAACGCTTTGTTTTAAGGAGTTTGCCAACCTAAATTTTTAATCAATTATGAACGAACACCACGAAAAGCCAGGGAAGTCTATAAAAACATCAGGTCGTAAATGGGCCGCCTACAACATCCGATGCGCGTTTCGTATTCCATCGACCCGTCACTAATGACCCATCGCTAATAACCGGTCACCAATCCAGGCCGAATTGTACTGTGTGCGCCAGCAACCGGACAAACCGCCCACCGTATCATTGCTGACGTTTCACTCAGCTGATCGCTACCGATCCGCCACATCATCTACCGGACATCGGCGGAGTCCTCCCGGCATCGCGTAAAATGCGCCCTTATACATTGTGTAAGCGGACGGAACGCGGGCAATTATCAGCCATGTAATTACTCATGACTGCCGTCCGTACATTTGCCCCATTCACGAAGGAGCGCTGTATATGAGTCATGCCAAGCATTGCCTGGTTCTGGGCGGCCGAGGATTCATCGGCTCCCATCTTGTCGATGCCTTACTGGCCACAGGTCACCGGGTACGTTGCTTTGACCGCCCCAATGTCAAGCAGCTGGAAGCGCCTTCGAGCGTCGGCGTAAATCCGTCAGGCAACTTCGAGCTGTTGGAAGGAGATTTGGGCAACGATGCTGATATTGCACAAGCGCTCACGGGGTGCGACGTCTGTTTTCATCTCATTTCGACCACCCTGCCGCAATCTTCAAACGCCGATCCCGTCTTCGATATCGAAAGCAACCTCATCGGTACGCTCCGACTTCTCAAACGTGCGGTTCAGGCCAAAGTGGGAAAAATCGTGTTTGTCTCCTCAGGCGGCACAGTCTACGGTATTCCACAGCACACCCCCATTGATGAGCGCCATCCGACCAACCCGTTGTGTTCGTATGGCATTGCCAAGCTGGCCATCGAAAAATACCTGCACCTGTTCCGCGAACTGCATGGCCTGAACTACACGATACTGCGCCTGGCCAATCCTTTCGGTGAACGGCAGCGCACGCATGCCAGCCAGGGGGCGGTTGCCGTTTTTGTTGGCAAGGCGCTGCGTGGGGAAACCATCGACATCTGGGGCGACGGCACGGTCGTTCGCGATTACATTCACATTGCCGACGTCGCCTCGGCGCTGCTGGCCGCAATGGATCACGACGAGGCCAATGACGTTTTCAATATTGGCTCCGGGCAGGGGTTGAGCCTCAACGACATCCTGGATGCCATCGAATCAGTCACCGGACACCCGACACAGCGCAACTATCTGCCCGGGCGCACATTTGACGTTCCCATCAACTACCTGGACATCCGCCATGCCCGCCGCCATCTAGGCTGGACGCCAACCATATCCTTCGCAGAAGGATTGCGCCGATTCGTCGCCTGGGTGAAGCAGAACGAATCATGACTGCCGGCCTTGCCCTTGCCCGCGCCCTAGCGTTTTCGCCACGCGCCTTTCGGCAGGCGGCATTCCCTATACGCCGCCACTCGGTGTAGATAGCGCATTTCCAAAGGGGTGGCCTGAGATCCGCGTATTCAGGGCCTCTCCGGGGAAGGTGCCCGCAAGCCCTTTATCCATGCGGGTTTCCGAGGCACCTGCCCGGAAACGCCCTATCCACGCGGACTCCAGCGGCGCCTGTCAGAGAAGTATTCAGAAATGTCCTGCCTGTCATTTCAAGGGGCTTGATCGCGCCTAAAGCTTTGCAGCCGACGCAGCACGGCGATTTTCAGCACCTTTTTTGTTTCTGCGACCTTCACTCGATCACTCAGTGCACGCTATCGCCGCTACTTTCCTGCTCCAGACAAACCCAATCGACCACGCCGTCGCTCGGCGTATAGCCGGAAACCAGCGCTTTCAACATCGCCCGTAGCGCATTGACATCGCTCGCGGCGAGCGCCTTTTCCAGCTCCGCCATTTTTTCCGCCAGTTGCGGCCAGGGCAGAAAGGCCTCACGGGCTTTCATGATGCGTGGATGCGGCGTCGGCTGCGGGTGATCGCCGATCAGCAGTTCTTCGTATAGCTTCTCACCGGGACGCAGCCCCGTGATACGGATTTCAATGTCGCCCTCCGGATTTTCATCGTCCTTGCAGGTCAGACCGGAGAGCTGCACCATGCGGCGCGCCAGATCAATGATCTTCACCGGCTGCCCCATATCCAGCAGAAATACGTCGCCGCCCTGGGACAGCGCGGCCGCCTGGATGACAAGCTGCGCCGCTTCGGGAATGGTCATGAAATAGCGGGTCATCTCTGCGTGCGTCAGGGTGATCGGCCCACCGTCGCGGATTTGCCGACGGAACATCGGCACGACGGAACCGGAAGACCCCAGCACATTACCAAAGCGCACCATGGTGAAGCAGGTGCATCCGCCGCGCTCTGCCGCCCGCGCAGCCAGGGCCTGCAAAACCATTTCCGCGAGCCGCTTGCTGGCGCCCATGATGTTGGTCGGACGCACGGCCTTATCGGTACTGATCAGCACAAAATCGGCAACGCCGCTTTCCTCTGCCGCCTGCGCGGCCCGCAAAGTACCCAGCACATTATTCTTCACGCCTTCGACAGGATTGTGCTCGACCAGCGGCACATGCTTATAGGCCGCTGCATGGAAAACCGTGCTGGGCGACCAGGCCGCCATGATCTCGCGCAGGCGCCCCACATCCTGCACCGAAGCCAGCAACGGAATCGCTTCCAGCCCGTCCTCGGCAAACTTCTCGCGCAGTTCCTGGTGGATCGTATACAAGGCAAACTCGCTCTGTTCAACCAGCAGCAGTTTTGCCGGACCGATCGCGGCGATCTGACGGCACAACTCACTGCCGATCGAGCCGCCCGCCCCCGTGACCATGACCACCTTCCCCGCCACATTCTTCGCCAGCAGCGCCGCATCCGGCGGCACCGGCTCACGGCCGAGCAGATCGTCTTCGTCCAGATCGTGAACATCCGCAGCACTGACCCGCCCTTGAATCAGGTCGCTCATGTTCGGCAGCGTGCGCACCGCCACGCGGGCCGATCGGATCCGTTCCAGAATTTCGTTGCGGCGGCGTCGGGACGCTGATGGAAAAGCCAGCAGCACCGTGCTGATATTTTCAGCCGCAATGATTTCCTCAAGCGCATCGGAACTGTGGATCGGCAGGCCGTTGACAATTTGCCCATGCAGGCGGTCGTCGTCATCGAGGAAACCGACAGCGCGCATTTCGTGGCTGTTGGCGATCGCCGCAGCCAACTGGCGCCCCGCCGAACCGGCACCGTAAATCAGCACCTTGGGCAAAGAGGAACGGCGCAACTGCTCGCGGTACAGCCCACCCAGCCAGTAGCGCGCCAGCGCCCGCGAAGCGCCGACCGCCAGTAGCAGCAACATGGGCTGAATGATGCCCACGCTGCGCGGCACGCCAGAAATGCCGATACCGGCGATCAGCGCCGCATACAACGCCGCATAGAGTGCGAAGGCGCGCAGCATCATGCCCAGGGCGGATAGCCCGGAATGGCGGAAAATGACGCGGTAGAAACCGTGTTTGATAAAGATGGGCAGCGCCAGCAGCATGGACGCCATCGCCGCGCGTACCGGCTGGAAATAGACTTCGGAAAATCCCAGCCACAGATCGAGGCGCAGATAGAAAGCCAGCCAGACCGTCAGCGCGCACAGCCCGGCATCGCCGGCAAGTACGATCAGGCGCTTGGCAAAACGCGGCAAGGCCAGCACCGTCAAGGAAAAACGAATCAGGGATCGCAAAAGACGCGCCCTCCAAAACTCATGGTATCGCTCCGAAAAATTGAAAAATAGGGGTGAATGCTCGCGGCACAGACTAATGCGAGACCCCATCGCGGCGCAATACCTTGATCGCCGTCCGCCACAGAATCAGCAGATCGAAGGCGAAAGAACGCCGCCGCAGATACTCGGCATCCAGCCGCACCTTTTCCGGAATCGGCAGCTCGTCCCGCCCGTTGATCTGCGCCCAGCCGGTCAATCCCGGCGTCAGCACATGGACCCCGGCTTCCGTGCGCAGCGCAATCAGGTCATCCTGGTTGAACAGCGCCGGACGCGGCCCGACAAAACTCATCTCCCCGGTCAGAATGTTCCATAACTGCGGCAGCTCGTCCAGACTCGAACGGCGTAAAAACGACCCGATCGGCGTCATGCAGGCTTCCGGATCCGCCAGCAGATGCGTTGCCACGGCGGGCGTATCGACGCGCATGCTGCGGAACTTGGGCATGTGAAAGATCCTGTTCTCCCGACCGACCCGATCCGACCAGTACAGCGCCGGCCCCGGCGAAGTCAGACGGACAAGCAAAGCCAGCGCCAGCAATACCGGCAGAAACAGCACGCCAAGGCCGATAGCAAGCGCAATATCAAAAATGCGCTTCATGCCGGCGAGTTCTCGTCCGCCCGCGTTCGATACCATGCGGCGGTCGCCGCCAGCCCCTGACGCATCGTATAAGGAGGCCGCCAGCCAAGATCCGTGCGGATCGCGCGGCCATCAACAATCAGCGAGCCGAGCAGCCGGTCGGCGGCGTCCCCCCGGCCCATCAGACGCGCCGCCAGATGCAACCAGTGCGGCGGCACGGCCATGAGGCGCGGCGCCCGTCCGAGCGCTTCGGCAATGCGCCGTACCAGCTCAGCGCTGGAAACATCTTCGCCATCGCTCAGCAAATAGGTCTTTCCCGCAGCGTTCGGGTGCGTCAGGCACAGCGCCGTCGCATCGGCCAGATTGCCCAGGTAAATCAGGCTGCGCCGGTTAGCGACTGCGCCGAGTGGCAAAGGAATCCGTCGATCGACGGCGCGCATGAGGCTGAAAAAATTCGCCTTGACGCCGCGTCCATAAACAAGCGTCGGGCGCAGCACGACCAGTTCCATGCCGCTGCGCCCGGCAATCTCGTGCAGGCGCTGTTCCGCCTCCCATTTCGCCGCCGCATACGTGCCGACCGGCGCAGGCGCGTCGCTTTCCCGGTACGAACACGCGCGCCCCTCGCCCATGACCTTGACGCTGCTCATAAAGACGAACCGGCGCACGCCGGCAGCCGCACACTGTTCGGCCAGGCGCACCGCCCCTGCCACGTTTGTCTGGCGGCAGATTTCGGCATCGCCGGCAATCGCCCGCGTCACATGCGCCCGCGCGGCCAGATGCACCACGGCTTCCGGCGCCTGCCGCAGCGCCGCATCCCACACCGTTTCGCCATTCACCTCACCCACCGCCAACGCTTTTTGCGCGCCCGGTTTATCCGATGACGCTAACTCGCGGACAGCGCGCACCAGCGCATGGCCGCGCTGCGCCAGCACGGCACAGACGCCGCGCCCGACAAAACCGTTCGCCCCCGTGACAAGAACTTTCAAAACCGCTCCACACAATGATCCGAAGCAATCCATATCAGGCCGACATGATACCGGCCTCGGTCAGGGAAAAGCCAATGCGGCAAAACACCTACCCGCCAGCCCCCGTATTCTGGGCATCTCCGAAGAGGTATAGCGTTTTCCTTTACCAAAATACGGCGTTGCCGTGTTGGCCTGGCCTTGCCGTACTGCATGGTCTGTCTGCGGCTTACCACCTTGTCTTTGGCAACGTCGAGCCATAGCGTCTTCCTTTGCCAAAATACGGCGTTGGCTTCGCCTTGCCGT
>ERZ773065.97-NODE-97-length-54640-cov-9.738225_pt1 | contig 54640 bp, 47 predicted proteins | sample MGYA00580623_ERZ773065 | MGnify/ENA primary metagenome ERZ773065 (study PRJEB29015, sample SAMEA2738017) | human oral metagenome | biome: human oral; feature: human-associated habitat; material: dental | place: China | collected 2047 ... | reverse complement strand
ACGCTGCTGTGCAAAAAGCAGTGGAAGAGGCTGAGGCTGAACTCGGTAAGAGCGGAAGGGTCCTCCTGCGTCCCTCCGGCACTGAGCCCCTCGTCCGAGTCATGGTTGAGGCCGCGACCCAAGAGCAGGCCGATGAGGTTGCTGGGCGTCTCGCCGAGGTCGTGAAGGACAATCTCGCCCTCTAAGGACAGACTGGCGCTTTTGGGGACAGGTGGGCGCTCTAAGGGGCACGCTGGCGCTCTAAGGGCGGGGTGTGAGTGTCCCGCTGCTTGAGTGATGGGATTGGCGCGCATCTTGGCTGGGCCTAATTCCTGAGTGGAGGGTTTGGCGACAAGTGGAGGGGCTATAACCCCTCCAGACGTCGTTATCGCCTCCACTTGGGAAAAGGGGCATGGCCTGGCGGCCTTTGGAGGCATACTCCGCCTCGTCATCCCTGCTAGGTTCTAGTGGTGGTTCCAACGGAGTCTTGGTGAAGGGGCTCGTTGCGGCTGGTCTTGGTTGTGATTTTGGCGGGTTTGTGCACCCCTCCACTTGTGAAGGGGGCGCAGTACAGGCGCAGAGCTTAAGCCTTGCGCTCAATCCCTGCGCAGCAGAAGCGACTCGACGCGGTGCGAGGAGTCTTTCCTGAAGACCATCGTCGCCCGCTCGCGCGTCGCAGAAATGTTCTCACGAAGATTCGGCAGGTTGATCGCCGCCCAGATCATCCGGGCCGTCGCCTCGGCCTCTTCATTAGACAGATTCGCGTAGGTCTTGAAGAAAGAATCCGCCTTCGAGAACGCGGTCTTGCGCAGTTCGAGGAAACGATCCACATACCACTGCTCGATATTCTCCTCGGAAGCATCAACATAGATGGAGAAGTCGAAATAGTCCGAGACGGCCACGCTCACATAGCCCGGCACGACGCGGGGCGGCTGGAGGACGTTCAAGCCTTCAACGATGAGAATGTCGGGCTGTTGAATGCGCAGCTTCTCGCCCTCGACAATGTCGTACACGACGTGACTGTAAACGGGCACCTCAAGTTCGGGAGCCCCCGATTTCACTGCTGCGAGGAAGTCGATGAGGGCAGCTCGATCGTAAGACTCGGGGAATCCCTTGCGCGCGAGAATCCCCTTCTTGTCGAGGATCTTATTCGGGTAGAGGAAACCATCCGTGGTGACGAGGTCGACCCTGGGGGTGTGTGCCCAGCGTTGCAAGAGGAGCTGGAGAAGGCGAGCGACCGTGGACTTGCCAACCGCGACAGAGCCCGCAATACCGATGACAAAGGGCGTGTGAATCTCACCGGTCTCGCCCAGGAAAGCGCGGCGCTCCTTAGCTGTGCGGCGGCGCCCATCAACGTACAACTGGAGAAGAGCTGTGAGCGGACGGTAGATCGCATCGACTTCGCTCATATCGATCGGGTCGCCGAGGGAGGCGATGCGCGTAATGTCTTCTTGCGTGAGGGGAAGGGGTGTCCTTTCGACGAGACGATCCCATTCTTCGCGCTCGAAGCGGACGAAGGGGCTGAACTCGTGGGTGTCGGTGCAAGTCACGTAGGCATTGTCCCGCACCGACACCCGTCGCGCGTCATCTCCGGCGATTTACTCGCACGAATCCGATGGCGAGTGCACCGAGCGCAGCGAAGGCGAGTGCAAGAGTGCCGACAGAATCACTCGTGGCGCCCGTCCGAGCCATAGTGCCCGTCTTCGTGGGGGTCGGGGCCTCAGGCGGAGTCGTCACCGTCTCATTCGGCGTTGGCGCGGGCTCTCCCGACTGCGGGTCCGAGGGGACGCCAGATTGCGGGTCCGAGGGGACGCCGGATTGCGAGCCATCACCGGGCGTGGGTAAGGGCGCTCCGTCGAGGAGTTCGAGGACGCCGGGCTTGTCCTCGGGAATCTCAGGCTCAGGCTCGGGCTCGGGCGGGATGGTGACCGAAATAGGAGCCGAGCCTCGGCTCATTGCGCCGAGGGCATCTGTCACCGTGACGCTCGCCGTGCCAGTGAAGGGTGCGGCGAAGGCATGCTCGACCAGACCGCTCGTCGTCGTTTCGTCAATGACGCCGTCCGAGTCAAAGTCCCATTCATAGCTTGTCAAAACACTCCCGATTGCGTAGGAGCCACGGGCGTCGAACTCGAGCGTTTCTCCAACCTCCCCGATGATCGGACCCTGAAGCCACCCGAAGGGCTTACTCAGAGCTGTCGTCATGGCTTCTGTGATGAGCGTGGGGATATCGGAATTCGGATCAAGGAGGAAAGTCGAACCGCCGGTTTCTTCAACAAGGCTCTGGACGTTGCTGAAGGGGGACGTGAGAGAGCCCGTGTCGATGGCGTAAACCTCGACGGGATCCACTTCGAGCGCGTGAACAGCTACCGAGTGAGCGTCATGGCCGGTGTGCGGCTCGGGTTCTTTTGCCGGCGCATCACCGAGGACGATCGCGATCTTTCGCACACCAGAGCGCCAGCTGAGATTGAGGGCCGAGGTGACGCCGGAGTACACGGTTTCCGGCCAGTCACCTCCACCGGTCACCTCAAGATTGCCGAGCGCAGAGCGCAGAGCATCCGCGTCCGTCGTGAAGTCGAGGTTGACCTGGGACGGATAATCACCGGGGTCACCCCCCGAATCGCTAAAGTCCTTGTATGTGACGAGTGCAACGCGGTAGCTGTCTGTGATGGACGCGAGTTTGGTCAAGATACCCGAGACATTCGAACGGACGGCATCAATGTCGTCCGTCATTGAGCCCGTTGCGTCCACAACGAAGACGACGTCGATGTCGCCGGAGCCCGGATTGATTGGCTCTGCGGAGAAGGAGACGCCGATGTTTTCCTGGATCTCGCGTGCCATCATCTGATGCCCTGTGATGTTCGGGTGGTAGAAGTGATTGCGATCGATCGTCCAACTTGATGTCGTCGAACCGCCCGATTCGATGCCCTCCGTTTCGAAGAACTCGTTGATCCAGCGCGCGGGGTTGCGGTGCAGGGCTGAAGGATCGGGTTCGTGACCGGCGAAGGCGGTTGGTACGGAGTCGATGTAGGAGACCTTCATTGCGTGAGAGGCGTTCCACGAGTCGACGAGTTCCTTCTGCTTGTGTGTGGCGAGGTTGCCGAGTTCGCGGACGCGGCTGCCGATCTCGGTGCTCTCCCACCTCACGCACGTCGGGGTACCGAAGACGAGCCACCACTCTTCACAGCTGGCGAGCTCGTATTGCCGGGTCGTGGCGAGGAGCGGATAGGCGAGGAGGATCATGTGGCCGTCGTCGCCGATCTTCTCATTGACCTTTTCGAAGATCCTCCGAGTATTGCCGATCGCCGTATCGAGCCCCGCTTCGGCATTGTCGAGAGCTTCAACGCAAGCTCCCCGGCTGCGAATGCCTGCGGCGAAGCAGTCCGACACGATCGTCGAGAACTCGAGGTCGTTGCCCCCAATGGTGAGCATGACGAGATCCGTCTCTTTCGAGATCTGAGGGATCTGCTCATTGAGGACGTTCGCGGTCACCGAACCGGAGGCGGCGAGATTCGTCAGAGTCGTGTGGATGCCGTGTTCGTTGAGCCACGATGTGTAGACGCGCGCCCAATTGCGGGTTGAGCGGTAACTCGTCTTCTCGGTTCCCGGCTCGTAGGCGCCCGCGCCGTTCCCGGCTGAGTAAGAGTCGCCGATCACGACCGCGTTGAGACGGAGATTGACCTCGTCTCCGAGGGCGGGAGGGGTGGCGAGCATGCCGATTGCGAGCCCGAGGATTCCAGATGCAGCGATGAGTGAACGTAATCTCATGGGGTCTCCTTCGTGTGATCGGTGGCTTGGGGTGCTTAGGAATGGAAGATTCGGACACTCACGCAGGGTTCGGTGATGCTGCCGGGAGCATCGAGCGGGTGTTCGTCGATGACGAGGGTCGTTTTCTGTTCGGCGGAGCCTCCTTGGCGTTTGAGGACCGTGATCTGTGAATCGCTCGCTGCCTGGTCGACTTGGAATCCCAGGGCTTGAGCCGCGCGGACGAGGTCGTCGTGGACCTGCGGTGCTGAGCTGCCTTCGAGGGAATAGCAGGCGCTGACAACTTCTGGTTTCGATTTGGCGAGGGGGCCGACGGCCTCGGGGATTTCGAAGCTGAGGCGGGCGTGGTCTGCGACGAGCTCGCCGACGATCGGATCTTCGGCGAGGGCTTTCAGACGTGTTGACTGCCCCCACCAGCCGGACTGTGCACCGTAGCTGTAGGCGCCGAAAACGGCGAGTATGAGGACAATGATGAGAGCTCCCGCGACGATGAGGGGGCGATGAGAATCTGCGTTGAACAGTTGTCGAGTGACCATTGTGATTGAAGCTATCCTCCGCGCACTCGGGCTTCAAGAGGGGCGCCATCATGTGGGACGCCGAAGATGGAGGCCTTGGGTGGATGTGGCGAGACTGGTGTCGGATGTGGCGAGACTGGCATCCGCGAGCGCTCTCCTAGGTAGGCGTTTGCGGGCCGTGCATGTTGGAATAGTGTCCATGTGTGGAATCGTTGGACATATCGCTTCTCAGGCTTCGCAGCGTTCGCGCGAGGTCGTCATGGGAGGCCTTGCGCGCCTCGAATACCGTGGATACGACTCGGCGGGTATCGCCCTTGAGACCTCCGGAAGTGTCGAGGTCGTCCGAGCGGTCGGGAAACTCTCGAACCTTGCCGACGCCCTGGAAGCTGCTGATCCTGCGCCCGCGATCGCGGCGATTGGGCACACTCGTTGGGCCACTCACGGGCGGCCGACCGTGCAGAACGCGCACCCCCATTCGACGCCGGATCACCGCTTCTCCCTGGTGCACAACGGCATCATTGAAAACGCCGACTCCCTGCGCGCGAAACTGGCATCCCAGGGGGTTCACTTCTCCTCCGATACGGACACCGAGGTTGTCGTCCACCTCCTTCAACGCGCCTTCGACTCTGAAGACCTTGAGCCTTGGGAAGGTCCAGCCGAAGGGCTCGAGGGCGAAGAGCTCCAGGCCGCGCGCAGGCTCGTGGCGGCGATGCGCCGAGTGACCGAGGACCTAGAGGGGACTTTCACTCTTCTCGCACTGTGTGCTGATGCCCCGGGCGCGATCGTCGCAGCCCGTCGCTCCTCGCCCCTCGTCGTGGGACTAGGCCAGGACGAGAACTTCCTCGGCTCCGATGTCCTCGCCTTCGTCGAGCACACTTCGCGTGCACTCGAGATCGATCAGGACCAGCAGGTTCTTGTGACCGCGAAGGGGGTGACGATCATCGGTCACGACGCTTCGGTCATGCCGCACAAGGAGTTCGAAGTCGATTTCGCTTCTGATCGTGCGACGAAGGGCGGCTGGGCGACCTTCATGGAGAAGGAGATCCACGAACAGCCCCGAGGTGTCGCCGACACCCTCGCTGATCGTCTCGATTCTCATGGGCACCTCGCCCTCGATGAAGTTCGCATCCCCGAGCATGTTCTGCGTGGAGTCGACAAAATCGTCATGATCGGCTGCGGCACCGCCTCTTACGCGGGACAGGTTGCGCGCTACGCGATTGAACACTGGTGCCGCATCCCCGTCGAGGTCGAACTCTCCTCCGAGTTCCGCTACCGCGACCCCGTTGTCACGGAGAAGACCCTGGTCGTCGCGATCTCCCAATCGGGTGAAACCATGGACACGATTCAGGCGATCCGCCATGCGCGCGAACAGGGCGCGAAAGTCGTCGCAATCGTCAACACCCCAGGCTCGACGATCTCGCGCGAGTCCGACGCGGTTCTTCTCACCCACGCCGGCCCGGAGATCGCGGTCGCCTCGACGAAAGCCTTCACTTCACAGGTGACGGCCTGCTACATCCTCGGCCTTTACCTTGCGCAGGTCCGCGGAAACAAGTACGCCGAGGAGATCGCCGACTACATGGACAAGCTCTTCGAAGCACCGGCGAAGATCCAAGAGGTCCTCGACCGGGGTGAGGCGGTGCGCGAGTTCGCGCGCGCGATGGCGGACACGACCTCGGTCATCTATCTCGGCCGTCATGTCGGTTTCCCGGTCGCCCTCGAAGGCGCTTTGAAGCTCAAGGAGATCTGCTACATTCACGCGGAGGGTTTCGCTGCGGGCGAGCTCAAGCACGGTCCCATCGCCCTCGTCGATGAGGGCCAGCCGGTCATTATCATTGTGCCGACTCCGCGCCGCCCCGAACTGCACAACAAGGTCCTCGCGAATATTCAGGAGGTCCGCGCTCGCGGTGCGAGGACGATCGTCATCGCCGAAGAAGGGGATACGTCGGTGGACGCCTTCGCCGAGGTTGTCTTCCGTGTGCCGCCGATCCCGACCTTGTACGCGCCGCTGCTCGCGGTCGTGCCACTGCAGATCTTCGCCTGCGAGCTCGCGATTGCGAAGGGGCTGGATGTTGACCAGCCGCGCAATCTCGCAAAATCCGTGACGGTCGAGTAGGCGCCCTCCGACGTCGGTGGCCTCCCCACTCCGATGCGGGGAGGCCGCTTCGCGCTTGGAGGACGAGGACGGTCAAGGTCGAGGCAGCGCGCTCGTCCGAGGGGGACGGAGGCCCCCGATGGGGGAGGGGCACGGGGCGCGCGGCGGGGAGGGGCGGCGCGAGGTACTACCCTTACGCCGTGGCCGACTTCCTCCTCGCACTCAGCCCCTCGTTGATCCTCGGGACGATGAGCGTCCTCCTCGTCGTCCTCGGGGGTGATGACCGGCAACGGATCCTGGGCCTCATGACGGGAGGATTCCTCACCTCGCTCATCGCGACCCCCTTCCTCGGGGTGACCTGGACTCCTCAGTCCTTCGCGATCGCCTACGCCTCCGGTCTCCTGCTCGGCTGGGGCCTGTTCGACCAGACCGTGTGTCTGCGTGTCCTCGGGGTCTCGCGGACGATGCCGACGTCGACCGGCCTTCAGCTCGTGTCGATGTCCCTGGGCGGAGTGCTCCTCTTCGGCGAGTGGCGTCAGGGGGCGTCCTCGCTCTTCGGCGCGGGCGCGATCGTCGCCCTCGCGCTCGGAGTCTGGCTGGCCTCACGGCATGAGAAGTCGGAGTCGGCCGACGGACTCGATTGGCCGCGCGGCATTCGTCTCCTGGCCACCTCGACGATCGGATTGGTCGCCTACCTGTTGCTCGTCCAGTGGTTCGGGATCGACGGGCGCACGGCGCTCCTGCCGCAGGCGCTCGGCTACATGACGGTTGCGCTCATCCTCACCGCGCCGCGCTTCACGCCCTGGGACGGTCCTGCGGACACCCGACGGTCCGCGCGCACGCTGCGCCAGGTGATCCCGGGCATGATGTGGGGATGCGCCGTTCTCATCCTGCAGGTCAGCGCCGACCGCGTCGGAGTTGCAACGGGTTTCACGCTGTCCCAGCTCGGCATCCTCATCTCCACTCCGGCCGGAATCCTCCTGCTCGGGGAGTCCCGTACCCGCAAGGAGATGCGATGGACGATTCTGGGAGTGGCGCTCGTCATCTGCGGTGCGGTGTTCGCGGGCTTCGCGAAGAGCCTCGACCCCGCCTAAGATCGCGCGGCTCGGCTGCGGTGAGGGGATGGCAGGGTGAGGGGATGCCTTCGCCGGGAGGGGCGGAGAGGAAGAAACCCCGGGAAGGTGGGATGATCGCAGTATGATTCCCGCATTCATCCGCGCTGAAGTTCGCGAGGCTGAGGCCCGCCGGGTGCGGGCCGCGCACGCCGAGGGCGATCCGGATCGTCTCATGCGCTCGGCCTCCCGCGCGGTGGCCGACGAAGTGAGGGACTTGCTCGCCGGGAATCCCCCGGCATCCCCGGACGGGGAGGCGGGCCCGAGGGTCTGCGCACTTGTCGGCGGAGGGGACAACGGAGGCGACGCGCTGTATGCGGCCTCTTTCCTCGCCGAACAGGGGGTGCTGTGCGTAGCCGTCTGCTTGAGCCCTCGCGTCCACGAGCGGGCTCGCGCGGCCGCCGAGGAGCAGGGGGTCGTGTGTCTGCCCGCTCATCTCCCGGCGGAGGACGAGCCGCTGGGCTCCTCCCGTGAACTCGCGGAGGCTCTGGACGCCCCGATCTGGATCGACGGGATCTGCGGGACGGGCCTCGTGGGCGGCCTTCGCGAGCCCCTCGCCTCGCGACTGTGCGAGTTGGAGGGCATCCGTTCCGAGCGGGGCGCGCGCGTCGTGGCGATCGATGTGCCCTCAGGTCAGCTGGGCGACGACGGCGAGGTTGAGGGGCCGCTTCTGAAAGCCGAACGCACCGTCACGATGGGGGCGATGAAGTCGGTTCTCGCACTGCCGCCCGCTTCTCGGGCGGCCGGTCGGGTACGCGTGCACGGGCTCGGACTCGACATGGGGCGCAGCCGGGTCATCCTCATGGAGGAGGCCGACGTTTCGGGGCTCATCCGCGTGCCCGGCCCCGACGATCACAAGTACACGCGGGGAGTCGTCGGACTCGTCGCGGGCTCGCAGACCTACCCCGGTGCGGGTGTCCTGGCGGTTCTCGGCGCGCAGGGCGCAGGACCGGGCATGGTCCGCCTGGACGCGCCGACCCGGGTTGCGGACCTGGCGCTCGCGACCGCCCCGGGGGTCGTTACGAGGGGCGGACGGATCCAGGCGGGCCTCGTCGGGCCGGGAATGGATGAGGACACCCGGCAGGCGGCCCGAGAACTCGCCGGATTCGCCGCCTCCTCGGGGTTGCCGCTCATCATCGATGCGGGTGGCTTGGAGCTGGTGCCGGACCTGCGCGACGAGGGGATCGGCGAGTTTACGGTTCTCACTCCGCATGCCGGTGAGGCAGCCGCCCTGCTCGGAGCGCTCGGCCGGGCGGCGCCGCGATGGCGGGTGGAAGAGCATCCCGCCGAAGCGGCCCGCGCCCTCGCGCAGGCCAGCGGCGCCCGCGTTCTCCTCAAAGGGGCCACGACCTTGCTCGCCACCCCGGATTCCCGGGTGCTCGTCGCGCCCCGGGGGTCGGCTTGGACCGGGGTCGCAGGAGCCGGAGACGTCCTCGCCGGATTCCTCGCGGGCCTTGCAGCGGGGTGGAAGGCCGATCGGGAACGGGGGCTGCCGGGCCGGGACTTCGACGCGCTCATCGCGGCGGGAGCCATGATCCATGCGCTCGCCGGGGCGGATGCCGCTCGCGCCCACGGCCCCCTCGGCGGCCCGATCGGCGCTCTCGACATCGCACGCGCACTGCCCTCGGTGCTCGCTCGCCTCCTGGCCGAATCCGCGGGGAGAGCGGACCTGGTGAGATACTGAGACTCGTGATGCTCCAAACCCCGCAGGACCCGCTCTTCCCGGGCCGGGTGATCGTCGACCTCGGCGCGATCGCCGAGAACCTGGAAGTATTGCGCTCCTTCGCTCCCGGGGTCGCGCAGATGGCGGTCGTCAAGGCCGACGCCTACGGGCACGGCCTCCTGCCCGTCGCAATGGCCGCCCTACAGGCGGGCGCCACCTGGCTGGGCGTCGCTCAGCTCGCCGAGGCGCGCGCACTGCGCGAGGGCCTGGACGCCGTCGGCATCGACCGGAGCGCCGCTCCGATCCTCGCGTGGGTTGCGCCGAGCGGCGCCGACTGGGCGGGCGCCCTCGAAGCGGGCATCGACCTGTCGGTCTCATGGACCTGGGTCCTCGACGAGATCTGTGCGGCAGCCCGCGCCACGGGGATCCGCGCCCGGATCCACGTGAAGATCGACACTGGGATGTCGCGCGCCGGTTCCACGCGGGCGGACCTCCCTGCCCTCGTCGCCGCAGTCCGGATGGCCGAAGAGGACGGATTGATCGAGGTCGTCGGAGCGTGGAGCCACCTGTCGCGCGGGGACGACCTGGGCGAGGACGGGCGCGCATCCACCGCCGCGCAGGTGGAGGTCTTCGAGCAGGGGCTCAGGACCCTCGCAGATGCGGGGATCGAACCGCAGATCCGTCATCTGTCGGCGACCTCCGGCATCCTCTGGCATCCGGAGGCCCACTACGACATGGTGCGCGCGGGCATCGGCATGTACGGCTTGAGCCCGGATCCGCTCACCGCGCGCGGCGCGGCGCTCGGCCTGCGTCCCGCGATGACCCTCCGGGCGCCGCTCACCTCGGTCAAGGTCGTCGAGGACGGCGCCCCCGCCTCCTACGGGGGCACCTGGCGCGCCCCGGGCAGGCGCTGGCTCGGCCTGGTCCCCCTGGGCTACGCCGATGGGATCCTGCGCGCAGGATCGAATGGGGCGCCGGTCCTCGTCGAAGGGCGAAAGGCGATCACGACCCGGGTCGTCGGTCGGATCTGCATGGATCAGTTCATCGTCGATCTCGGTCCCGCCGAGGGCGAGCCGGGGGCGCCGAGCGCACGATCGGGGCGGGCCCCCGCGCGGGTCGGCGATACCGCGACTCTCTTCGGCGACCCCGACCGGGGGGCGCCGAGCGCAGACGAGTGGGCGCAAGCCGCCGGAACGATCAACTATGAAATCGTGACGCGCCTGGGGGAGAGGGTTCCCCGCGTTCATCTGTCCGCTGCCGAGTGACCGGAAGCGGGAGACGAACCGCTCGCGTGCAGGGCGGCTCAGTTCGGGGCGTCGATGGCTTATCCTTTCCCGGCTTCAGCCTGCGCAGGGCGGGGAGGCGCGCCCCTGCGATGCGTGACGTCCGTGGATCCGAGCGTCGGTCAGTCTTCTCTCATCCGGGTAGGGGTGGCTCCGTCATGTGAGCGGGCTGTGCTTCTTGTCTCTCATTTTGTGAAATGTTATGATTGAAACTGATCGAACGAGGGAGATTGTATGAACGACATTCTTCCGTTCACGGATACTAAAGAAAAAGGGGCGGCAGACTTCTACTTCTGCATCAACGCGACTTTTGCCCACATCCAGCGGACCTTCGCCGAGGAGGGCCTGCATCGTTACTGGGAGGATCTCGGGCGAGACTGGATGAGCCCGGTGTGGATGCGGTGGCGCGAGGGTGGTCTCGATGCCGTGGCCGAGTACATGCGTCGTTCTTTCGAGGTTGAACCGGGCGCGGATGTCATCGTCGAGCGGCACCCGGAATCGGTCGAAGTCGAGGTGCGCACCTGCCCCGCCCTCGCTCATCTGCGCGCCTCCGGTCGCGCTCCCATCGAGACCTACTGCCATCACTGCTACGTGGTCATGAACGCCGCGGCTCGTTGTGCGGGGCTCGCAGTCCGACTCGAAGGGGGGAACGGTTCGTGCCGCCAGTGGTTCGGCGTCGCGGCCGGTGCCGCCGACCAGGATCTCATGGAGATCAGGCCCTGTGTGATGGAGGCGGATGATGCTGGGAACCTATGATTTCTGCGGTCACTACGCCTGGACCTTCGCCTGGCTGAAGGAGCGACTCGGGGACGAGGGCTTGGAGGAATACTGGTTGGAAGCCGTGTCAAAGGACTCGCAGCGGCACGCTCGCGAGGCCTTCGCGGACGGTTTCGACGGGATGGAGCGCTACTGGGGGCGAACTCTGGCCTCCGAAGGGGCGGGATGGACCTCGGGGCGTCATGTCGTCGACGGCGAGGAGGTCATGCGGATCGACATGTACGCATGTCCTTCCAAGGGATTCCTTCTGCGCAACGGACTGGGGTTCGGCATCGACTATTGTTCGCACTGCGCGGCGTGGATCGAACCCGCCCTTGAGGAGGCCGGGTTCTCCGCGGATCATGAGCACGACCATTTCGGACACTGCTGGTGGGAGATACGCGCTCTCGAGAGCGAACGGGAAGCCTCCCTCCCCGCAGACCTGTCGGGTGACGAGGATGTGCGACTCGGGGATGCCTGGTCCGAGGGGACGGTGCATCGTGTCGAACGCGTGCGGTCGACAGGGCGACGGAAGGGGTGAATGCCATGGGTAAGCAGGGTCTCGTGGGTGCCGAACGCAGGAAAACGATCCTGAGAATGGTTCAGGAGAGCGGCAGTGCCTCCGTTGCGCAGCTGTGTGCGACGCTGGGTGTTTCCGCGGCGACGATTCACCGCGACCTGGCCGCGCTTGCGAAGGAGGGGGTCGTGGAGCGGGTGCACGGAGGGATTCTCGCCCCTGCGGGCGGAGCGGATGATCCGCACGTCCTCGGTGAGAAGGCGCACCGTCGCGGCGAAAAGGCGGAGATCGCTCGAACCGCGTTGAGTTTCGTCTCCCCCGAGGTTCACAGCGTCTTTCTCGAAGCGAGCACGACTGTTGCGCAGCTCGGCCTCCTTCTGCGCGAACGCCGCGGCCTCGTCTTCCTCACGAACAGTCCGGAGATCGCACTCGAGCTCGTCGCCGAAGGGCTCGAGGTGACCCTCGTCGGAGGGCAGCTGCGTGCGCGCACCCTCGCGACCGTCGGTCCCGATGCGAATCGTCAGATCGGCTTGTCTCGTGTCGATGTCGCGTTCATCGGCGTGAGTGCCATCGACGTCGACGGCTTGTCCTCGATGAATGCGATCGAGGCGGAGACGAAGACTGCGATCATCGCGGCCTCTCGTGCAGTGATCGCACTCGGTGACCACTCGAAACTGGGGAAGCGGGGATTGGCGCACGTCGCCCGGGCGGACGCGATCAATGCTCTGGTGACGGACGCGCGTGCCGACGATGCCGCGGTTGAGGCTTTGAGATCGTGTGGGCTGGAGGTCATCATCGCCGAAGGGTGATACTCCACATCCCCTCTCCTCTTCGAGACGGACGCATTCGCGCCGCATGCGGGATTCCGCAGTGAGTCGTGTGGGTGCGGTGCCGCCGTACGCCATGATCTCCTGCGATCAGTGGCGCCCGGCCTGTGAAAACTCTGCGTGCGGTCATGCGCATCGTGCCGCGAGAAGTGCGCTTCATTCTGCTTCGGAATCCCTGTGATCCGCTCGAAGCGCGCTAGGATCACGCCCTTCATATGGAAGATTCTGCAATTGTATGGAATGTATTTGAGAGGTATTGCAATATGATGATTGATATGCTTCAATTGGTCTCGCGCTCCAAGGAAGGAGAGAGACATGCGTACCACACGGACTGGTAGCGTGATCGCCCTGGTCATGAGTGCAGCGATGGTGCTGACAGCATGCGGGGGATCGGACAAGGCGTCATCCGGCGCGTCGAACGGAGGCGCCGCCGCAGGGGCAGAGAACAGAGTGGTTCTCATCAGCCGACAAGACCCGGGCACCCTGGACTACACGACGAGCCTCCAGACGGCTCTGCTCAACTGGGTCCCCGGCAACGTCGTCGAGCCCCTCCTCACGATGGACGACAAGGGGGAGATCGGCTCCGGACTCGCCGACGTCGAGGTGAACGACACGTACACCGAGTACACCTTCACCCTCAGGGGCAACAAGTTCTCCGACGGAAGCCCCATCACGGTGAAGGACGTCGTCTTCTCCCTCACCAAGATGAAGGAGAGTCCCATTGCCAACTGGGCCGGCGCCTTCGCCAAGGTCACCTCGATCGAAGCGGTCGGTGAGGAGCAGGTCAAGGTCGTCCTCGAACAGCCGAGTCAGGCATTCATCCGCGGCATGACATCGGTTCCCGGCCTCATCCAGCCTGAGGCGGCTTTCGGGCAGATCGCCACCGCCCCCATCGGATCGGGGCCCTACGTCATCGCTGAATACGTGCAGAACTCTCGGATCGTCCTCAAAACGAACCCCAACTACTCGGGGAAGAAACCGGCAATAGAGGAGGCGGAGATCCGCATCATCAGCGACGGTGCCGCAGCCCTCAATGCTCTTAAGTCCGGCGAGGCCGACGGTATGCCGCTCATTCAGAACGACATGTGGGAGCAGCTGAAGAACCAGAAGCTCGACGAGACAATGACTCTCCTCCAGAACCCGGCCATGGGTGAGAAGCAGTACCTCGTCCTCAACGCCGACGGAGCAAACACCAAGAATCCCGAGGTGCGTCGAGCCTTCGCCCAGGCGATCGACCGTGAAGCACTCGTCGCTGCAGTGAACGCAGATTGGGCCATGGTCCCGACCTGCGATTACGGCCTCGAAACCGACCCGTGGGTGAAGAAAGCGAGTCCCGATACCTGCCCCGCGCCGGAAGACCCCGCAACAGCGGCCACACTCGCCGATAAACTCGGACTCGGGAGCGCTCCGAGCCGCTTCGTCTCCCTCAGCGACGTTCCCGATCTCTCCCTCCCCGCGGACGTCCTCATCGAACAGTTCAAGGCTGCGGGGATCACGGTTGATCGCGAGGCGATCGACCTCGCACGCTACAGCCAAACGATCTTCCAAGGCCGCCCGCCCCAGTTCGAGGTGACGAACATGAGCGACCCGGCAGGGATCACCCAGTTCGCCTGCCCGGACCCCCAGTCCGCGGGGTGGACGACGTACTGCTCCTCTGAACTCAACGATCTCATCGTCCGAGCGGATGCGGCGCGCGACGCCGCCGAGTACGACGAGCTCCTTTCACAGGCGAACGAGATCCTCAAAAAGGACATGGTCATCGTCCCGCTCACCTACACCTACGGCATCGGACTTGCCAAACCGAACCTGAAGAACGCCGGCGCGCCGTCGGTCGTCTTCCAGGAGATCCCGGTCTACGAGATGTCGTGGTGATCCCATGGTCTCCTTCGCTCTGAGGCGTGTCGGTTACTTCCTCATCGCCGGCTTCGCCGCTTCGGTCCTGATCTTCATCCTGATCCGAGCCGCTGGTGGCAACGTGGCGGCGATCATCCTCGGCCAACACGCCTCGGCGGAGGCGATCACGAAACTCCAGGAGGAGCTCGGTCTCCTCCGTCCGCTCCACGAGCAGTACTTCACGTGGATGGGCGATCTGCTCACGGGCGACCTCGGGCATTCGTTCCGCACAGGGCAGCCCGTCACCGAACTCGTCGCGGGCGCCCTTCCGGTGAGCATTCCGCTGGCGTTGATGGGGCTCCTCCTCTCCCTCGTCATCGCCATCCCCCTCGGTACCTACGCCGCGGTTAAGCAGGACTCGTTCATCGGCACAATCATCGCCTTCTTCAGCCAGGTCGGCATTGCGATTCCCGTGTTCTGGGCCGGAGTGCTCCTCGCCCTCGTCTTCGGGGTGAAAATGCACCTCCTCCCGACGGGAGGATGGACACCGTGGAGTCAGGACCCGATGGAGGCATTCAAATCCCTCATCCTCCCGGCTATCGCGATCTCACTGACGCTGAGTGCGAGCCTCACCCGTTACGTGCGCACCGCAGTCCTCGACATCATGAACGAGGAATACATCCGCACCGCGCGGGCGACCGGCATGACCCGCACTGAAGCGCTGATGAAGGTAGGGCTGCGCAACGCGATCCTCCCCGTCATCACAGTCGTCGGCATCCAGATCATCGACCTCGTCTCCGGGACGGTCATCGTCGAGACGGTCTTCTCGCTCCCGGGACTCGCACGCATGCTCCTCGCCGCAGTCGCGGCACGAGAAGTCATCGTCGTCCAGAGCACGGTCGTCCTCATCATCCTCTTTGTCCTCATCGTGAATCTCATCATCGACCTGCTCTACGGGCTTCTAGACCCCCGCATCCGCCTCGGAGGCAAACAGTGAGCGTCCAATCCTCGCGCGCGGCCGACGCACGGAGCCGGAGCCGAACGAAGGAGCGCAGAAAGCGACCGGGCAACCGGTGGCTCTCCAACGGATCCGTCGTCGTCGGCGGCGCAATCGTCGCCCTCTACCTCATCGTGCTCATCGTCTCCCTCGTGTGGACTCCGAGCGATCCGAACGCCATCGATCCCGTGAACCGCCTCGCGCCGACCGGGACGCCCGGTCACCTTCTCGGCACGGACTCTCTCGGCCGCGACGTCGTCAGCGCCCTCCTCGCAGGTGCGAAGAACTCCGCGGCGGTCGCTGCCGGTGCCTGCGGCCTCAGCGTCGTGGCGGGCACGGCTCTCGGTCTGACGGCGGCCTCCCTCGGGAGGACGACCGACGAACTCATCATGCGCGCGATGGACGTGTGCGTGTCGATCCCCGGCGTCGTCATCGCACTCGTACTCGCGGCGACGATCGGTTCTGGCATCGCTTCGACGATCTTCGCCCTCCTCTTCTTCTTCACGCCGGCCTTCACTCGAATGGTGCGGGCGAACGCGCTGAGGATCCTCGCCGAGGACTTCCCGAAGGTCGCTGAACTCTACGGACGTTCGAAACCGTTCATCGCCGTCCGTCACGTTCTGCCGAACATCTTCTCGATCCTCCTCGTGCAGGCGAGCCAGTACTACGCCGTCGCGATCCTCACTGAGGCGGGACTGTCCTACCTGGGGGTTGGGGTGAACCGTCCCGAAATCTCCTGGGGAATGATGCTCAAGGAAGCCCAGCAAACCGTCGGGATCGATTCCCCGCTCGCGATGTGGCCGGGAGTGGCGATCATGGTGACCGTTCTCGGCCTCAACATCCTCGGCGACGGCGTCCGCGACGTGCTCGACCCCAAACTGCGGAGGGCCGACCGATGACGACCTCGACGATTCTCAGCGTCCGCGACCTGCGCGTCGCGAGCGGTGACCGCGCGGCAGTCAGGGGCGTCGACTTCGAGATCCGACGCGGTGAACGCGTCGGTCTCGTCGGTGAGTCAGGATCAGGGAAGTCGATGACGGCCCTGTCCATCATGGGACTCCTCCCACCGTCATGGACGGCGACGGGCAGCGTCATCCACGACGGGGCGGACCTTTTGACGATGAACGAGAAGGAACTGGCCGACAGGCGCGGCCGCACGATTTCGATGGTCTTCCAGGACCCGATGCTCGCACTCAACCCGGTGCGCAGGGTGGGTGCACAGGTGGCCGATGTTCTGCGTCGGCACGAGCATCTTCCACGGGCCGAGGCCGAGCGGCGAGTCGTCCGGCTCTTCGAGGAGATGGGGCTTCCCCGTGCCGAACACCTCAAGGACGCCTACCCCCACCAGCTCTCGGGCGGGCAGCGACAGCGTGTGATGATCGCGACCGCCGTCGCATGCTCCCCCGACCTTATCATCGCCGACGAACCGACGACCGCTCTCGACGTCACGGTGCAGAAACGCGTGCTCCGCCTGCTCAACCGCACCGTCGAGGAGCGGGGGAGCGCCCTGTTCCTCATCACGCACTCGCTCCCGGTCGTTGCCGCGACCTGTCGGAAGGTCGGCGTCATGTACGGCGGGACGCTCGTCGAGTTCGGTGATGTCCAGGCCGTCCTCGGCGCGCCCCGGCACCCCTACACCCGTGCGCTCCTGAGGTCGCAGCCCGTCCTCGACCCGGAGAACTTCCACCCGTCGTCCCGCCTGCCCTTCATCCGCGGCTCGGTCCCGAGTCTCAAGGACATGCCTGAAGGCTGTCCCTTTTCGAATCGCTGCGACGAAGCGCACGAGACGTGCAACAGGCGTCCTCCGACTCTCACGGTCGACGGCGTGCGCGTGGCGTGTTGGAAAGCTGGCAGCGACGAGGCCGTCCGGAACGGAGATGAGGTGAGGTCGTGAACGAACAAGGCATCCCCGTACTCGCGGCCGAACAGGCGACGCAGAGGTATCCGCTTCCACGGACGAATCCCTTCCGTCGTGCCGAGGTCCTGACGGCGGTCGAAGCGACGGACTTCCGCGTTCACGCGGGTGAGTCCGTGGGGATCGTCGGGGAATCGGGTTCGGGCAAGACGACGCTGTGCCGAATGCTCGTCGGCCAGGAGAAACCGGCCGGAGGACGGATCCTCCACCGCGGGCGCGACGTTTGGGCGAGAGGTTTCGACACGCTGTCCTACCGCCGCTCCGTTCAAATGGTCTTCCAGAATCCGAAGTCCTCCTTCGACCCTCGAATGACGGTGGGTGAGGCGCTGAGGGAGCCGATGAGGTCCCTCAAAGTCGAAGGCGACGCCGAGTCGCGCATCCTTACCGTCCTCGATCAGGTCGGCCTCGACTCGCGCGTGGTGGAGCGCTTCCCGCACGAGTTCTCCGGAGGGCAACTCCAGCGCCTCGCGATCGCGCGCGCACTCATCCCCGGCCCGGAGGTGCTTGTCGCAGACGAGCCCGTCTCGGCGCTGGACGTGTCGATCCAGGCGCAGGTCCTCAACCTCCTCAAGGACCTTGTACGCGACCTCGGTCTCGCGCTCGTCATGATCGCGCACGACTTGTCGGTGGTCGGCTGCACGACCGAGCGGGTCTACGTGATGTCGAACGCCCGCGTCGTCGAGAAGGGGGAGCCCTCGCGCCTCTTCTTCTCACCGTCGGCACCGGAGACGAAGGAATTGGTGGGCGCAGTCCTCAACGTGGGGGACGGGCTCGCCGGAAAGGGACTCGACTGATGTGCAGGTCATGGAAAGCGGGGGTCGCGGTCGCGGATATCACGCCGCCGCTCGGCGTTGAACTCGGCGGCTATCCCTACTTCGAGCGGGAGAACACAGGTGCGCACGACCCGCTCGTCGCTTCGGTCCTCTGCCTCGAGGAAGCGGGGAGGCGCCTCATCCTCATCGCGACGGACCTCTTCTGGATCACACGAGGACAGGCCGACAGCATCCGCAAGGGAGTCGCCGAGGAGACGGGCATCGACCCATCCGCCGTCATCATCACCTGCTCCCACACGCACAGCGCCCCGTGGATGAGCGTCGTCTTCGAAGCCTCCGATGATCAGCCGGACTTCCAGACGATCATCGACGAGGAATGGATCGCCTCGGTCCGCCGCGCGTGCATCGGTGCCGTATCCGAGGCGGTGGCCTCGGCCTTCGACGCGCGAATAGAAGTCGGTATCGGCAGATGCGGTGCGGATGAGGGAGTGGGCGGGAACAGGCGCCACCCTGAGGAGGGCCCCGTCGACGACGAGCTCCCGGCCCTCGTCGTCAAGGACCTGTCAGGTCGCGTGCGTGCCGTGTGGACGAAGTACGCGTTGCACCCGACGATCCTCCACGGTGAGAGCACGCTCGTCAGCGCCGACTTCCCGGGCGGCACGCGCGCAAGCCTTCACGAGGCCTTCGACGGCGCCGTCCTCTTGTACTCGATGGGAGCAGCAGGGGACCAGTCGCCAAGGTACTTCGCGCGGACGAAGGACTTCGCGGAGACCGAACGGATCGGCGCGGAACTCGGGCGCGCCCTCTTCGGCGCCGTCGAATCCGCTTCACCCCTGGGGGAGGGGAGGCTGGCGTTCACGAGCAGGACGGTCGAGCTGCTACCGAGGACGTATTCGCCGATCCGGCGCATCGAGTCCGAGCTCGTCGGACTGAAAGCTGAAGAATCGGACCTCGTCGCGGCCGGGGCCCCCTACCTCGATCGTCAGAACGCGAACCTCGCGGTGCTCGGCAAGGAGTGCGAACTGGGCAACGCGCGGCGGGGTGAGGAGTATGCGAGAGCCCGTTTCGCCAGGTGCGCGCCCTTCGAGGTCACGGTCGTCGCACTCGACCGCAGGACGGCGCTGGTCTTCATGCCCGGCGAGCTCTTCTGCGACTTCGGGCTCTCCGTCCGCGCGGCCTCACCCTTCACCCGGACGTGGGTGTCGACCCTGTCCAACGGCGATCTGCCGGGCTACTGCGTTACCCCCGCTGCCCGCGAGGAGGGCGGGTACGAGCCGGGCAATTCCCTCCTGGAAGTGAATGCCGGAGCGCGTCTCGCGGCGGCGGCACTCGAACTCCTCGCGGATCTCTTCGATGACGAAAGGCATGGTGGCACCGATGACGTTCAATGAACGATTCGCCCCCGCGGACTTCATCCCTTTCCGGGACCGGGACGCGATCGACCGCGTGAACGCGCTGACCGGGGAGGAGTTCCTCCACCACGACAATCCCGGGGTTCGCATCCGCGTCGTGTCCGATGCGGGACTCAACACGATGATGGTCTCCGACATGGTCGGCGAGATCGTGCGCGCAAAGGTCGAGGGGAGGCGCTGTGTCCTTGTCCTGCCGAACCCCAATCCGGCATACCGAGAGGTGGCGCGCATCCTCAACGCCGTGGGGATGGATCTCAGCCACGTCACGACCTTCAACATGGATGAATGGGCCGACGAGGACGGGAACGTCGCCGGTCTGGAGTACCGCCAGAGCTTCATCGCGTCGACCAAACGCTTCTTCTGGGACGAGCTCGATCCGGAGCTCCGCATGCCCGCCGAGCAGTTCATCCATCCGACGACTGAGAACATCAGCCGGTACTCGGAGATGATCGAGGAAGCCGGCGGGGCGGACGTCGTTTACACCGGTCCCGGATGGACCGGCCATCTCGCCTTCGTCGAACCCGGGGCCGAATTCTCCGCAGACCTCGACGAATTCCTCACCCAGGGGGCAAGGATCGTCACCCTTCATCCACTGACGATCGCCCAGAACTCTCTCCACGGATCCTTCGGAGCCTCCGGTGACGTGGCCTCAGTCCCGCCGAAAGCGGCGACTATCGGTCCGCTCGACGTGGTGCGGGCCAAGCGTCGCGTCGAAATGCACGGGATCACGACGCGCGGGACCTTCTCGAGCTGGCAGCGCACGGCGTCGCGGCTGGCGATCCACGGTCCTGTGACTCCCCTCGTCCCGACTTCGGTCATGCAGCTCCTCGGAGCGGACTTCTATGTGACGGAGAAGATCGCGGCTCCCGTGGTCTGCGATTTCGAGAGTCAGTACTGAGCCATGAGAACGTGCATCGCAGGAGCTGTGCTCGTCACTCCGAACGGCCTGCTCGAAGGACATCACGTCCTCGTCGTCGACGGGCGGATCGCGCTCATCACGCCGAGGGAGGAGATCGCCGAGGAACCCGGAACGGAGGTCGTCGACGCGACGGGCCTCGTCCTCGGCCCGGGCTTCATCGACATCCACTGTCACGGGGGCGGCGGACGCTGGTTCCATGAGGATCCGCTCCCCGCAGCGCGTTTCCACCTCGAGCATGGGACGACGTCTCTTCTCGCGACGACGATCCTCCATGCGGACGCGCGTGAGCAAGTGGAAGCGCTCGCCGTCGCGGCCGACGCCGCGCTCGATCCTGCGGCCGTGAACGTTGTGGGAGTCAACATGGAGGGCCCTTTCCTCCATCCCGAACTCGGCGCGTATCGGGAGTGGTCGCGCCCGGCGAGACCGCAGGAGTACATGGAGTACGTACGTGCGAGCAGGGGAAGCCTTCGGTGGATGACGATCGCTCCCGAGGTGGAGGGAGTGACGCGAATGGTCGACGACCTTCAGGCGGCGACCCGGGGTGCGCTCACGTTCTCCGTGGGGCACTCGAAGGCGACCCGCGATCAGATCCGAGCGCTCATGCCGCGCGGTTTGCGCGCGGCGACGCATCTCATGAACGCCACGGGTGCTGCAGTCGAGCCTGCTCGCTTCGGCGGGACCCGGGAAGTCGGCGTCGACGAGGCGGTGCTTCTCGAGGACTCCATCAGCGCCGAGGTGATCGCGGACTCCGAGGGGGCGCATGTCCGACCGGACCTGCTCCGCTTGATCTTCAAGGTGAAAGGGCCGGAGAGGACGCTTCTCGTCACGGACTGCACGGCGGAGTGCGGCGGTGCGGGCCATGAAGGTCCCGCTGACCTCAATTTCACGGCTTCGGGGGGTCTTGCGGGGAGTTCGCTGACGATGGACCGTGCAGTGGCGAATTTCGTTCGCCACACGGGCGCGGAACTCGCTCAAGCGTGGGATCTGGGTTCGAGGGTTCCCGCTCGCCTCATGGGATTCGCCGATCGGGGCGAGGTGGCCCCCGGGCTGAGGGCGGATCTCGTCCTCGCCCGTTGGGACGGACTGTCCCTCAAGATCGAGGACGTGTGGATCGACGGTGTGTCCGAAGGAGGACGTCATGACTGAGGAACGAGATGGAGCGGCGATCCTGGCCGCCGAGGAAGCACTGCGGATCGAGGCGGGAGCACTCGCGGTGCTCCGTGAACGGGCGGACCTCGAGCAGATCGTCAGGGTCGCCCGTGTTCTCCTCGAGGCGCCGCGGATCATCACGGTCGGTTCGGGCTCGTCCGGTCTGGCGGCGGCAAAGTTCGCGCACTCGCTGTGCTGTGCGGATAATCCGGCGAAGTTCATGCCTCCGTCGGAAGCGGTCCACGGCGGACTGGGAGCCGTCCACGCCGGTGATGCCGTTGTCATGGTGACCCGGGGCGGGGGGACGGAGGAACTCGTGCCGATCATGCACGTCGTCAATGCCCGAGGGGCGACGCTCATCGGGCTGACCGAGAACCTCGACTCGGAGCTGGCGGCGTGCTCAGACATACTCCTCCCGCTCTACATCACGAGGGAGTCCGATCCGCTCGGCACCATGGCGACGACATCGAACACAGTGGTCGGGGTGCTCTTCGACGCCGTCCTCGCGGCGATGATCGCGATATCGGGCTTCACCTCGGCGGAATTCGGCCTCATTCATCCCGGTGGTGCAGTGGGAACGCGTCTCGCGAAGGAGGTGGGACGATGAAGGACGCCATCCCCGCCGATCGGCCCCTGTTCGAGATCGGTCCGAAGGCGTACCTCTACGGGGCGGACGTCGTCGCCCTCGCCCGTGCGGCGGATCGGGCGTCGGAGGAACACGACGTGACCGTGGTGTTCACTTCGCCGATCCTGGAGGCGCGCGCGGTCGTCGATAGTGTCGAGCACATCCTCGTCTGCGTCCCTCACCTCGATCCCATTCGTCCCGGTCGAGGAATCACGGACATCCTTCCGGAGGCCCTCGTCGAGGCGGGGGTGCGCATGGTGATGCTCAACCACGCGGAGCATCCGATCACGTTCACCGTGCTCGAAAAAACGATGCAGCGTGCCGCGGAAGTCGGGCTCGCGACCGCCGTGTGCGCGAGTTCTCTCGCCGAGGTCCGTGCGGTGGCCTCCCTCGGTCCCGACCTTCTCGTCGCAGAACCGACGGAACTCATCGGGACTGGCAAGCCGTCGGGGTTCGACTACGTCGAGGCATCGAATCGTGCGGTGCGCGAGATCAATCCGGGTGTGCGCGTCCTTCAGGGGGCGGGGATCTCGACACCTGCGGACGTCGAGGCCGTCATCCGCAACGGGGCGGACGCGACGGGATCGTCGAGTGCGATCGCGACAGCGCCGGATCCGTCGGCCATGGCGGAAGCAATGATTCGCGCGGCGCGTCGTGGGTGGGACGCGCGTCCGCGTTCATGACGGCCCACCATCACCACGGAAAGGGAAGAAACGATGAAGGTGCACCGGGAAACGATCGATCTCCAGTCCACGAGGAACCATCCGACGTTCCATGACGTGACGAAGGAGGTGAAGGCGGCGCTCAAGCGTTCAGGAGTGAAAGACGGAATCGCGGTCGTCTACAGCCATCACACGACGTGTTCAGTCCTGACGCAGGAGTGTTCGCACGACAAGACCTACTACGGCCTCGAGTATCTTCAGCAGGATCTCGTCAACACGATGGAGCGCATCGTTCCGCAGTGCCTCGTCGAGGGACAGTACATGCATCCCGGGCCCGCGCACATCCGTTTCGCCATGGATGAGGCGAAGGAAGAAGGCGAGTGGACGAGCCTGAACACGGACGCGCACCTGCGCAGCGTCTTCTTCGGGCGTTCCGAGACGATCGTCGTGATGGACGGCGAGCTCGATCTCGGTGAGTTCGGCTACATCTACTTCGTCGACTGGGACCAGATCCGTGATCGTCCCAGGCAGTGCCAGGTCCAGATCATCGGAGAGTGATAACGGTGCTCCCCGTGTGGCTCGGTCTCGACGTCGGGACGACCGGCGTGAGGTGCCTCGCCGTGGACGAGGAACTCCGAGTCGTCGCAAGCTCCTACGCAGAGGCCCCTCCCGTCCATGCCCCGGACGGGAGGGTAGAACAGGATCCGTGGGAATGGGTGGAGGCATCGTGTCACGTGATCGGAGACGTGGTCGACGAGGCCGGACCATCGAGCGTCCAAGCGCTGGGCATTTCCTCGCAGGGAATCTCCCTCATCCCGGTGGATCGGAGGGGAGCGCCGATTCGTCACGCGATCAGTTGGCTCGACGAGCGCGGTGCGCATGTAATGGACGATCTCGCCGCACGCGTCGATCCGGCAGATGTCGTGGCGCGCACCGGAAAGCCCTGGTCCGGCGTCTACACTCTGCCGAAAATCATGTGGATGAGGCGCTTCGAGCCGGAGAACTACGAACGGGTGGGTGCTTTCCTGCAGCCGATGGATTGGCTCCACCTGTGTTTCGTCGGCGAAGCGGTGACCGACCGCACGCTCGCATCGGCCTCGATGGCGGCTTCGCTCGAGGACGGTCTGTGGGACCGTGACCTGCTGGACGCTCTCGAGATCGACAGCGATCTGTTCCCGAAGATCCGTCAATCCGGAACGGAGGCGGGAGTCCTTCGCCGGGAAATAGGCGAACGTCTCGGGGTCGGAACGATCCCGGTGCGTGTCGGCGGGCAGGATCAGAAGCTCGCAGCAATGGTGGCGGGGATAGGGCCCGATGTAGCGACGCTGTGCCTCGGCACATCGGGCGCGCTTGAGGTCCGGGCGGAGGCTCCGCTCCCATGGGGCGGCCCGTTGTTCAGTTTCCTTGAACCGGGTCAATGGGTTCGAGAGGCTGCGATTCCGACGGCCGGGGCCGCTCACCGCTGGTTCGTCAGGACCGTGCTCGCCGGTGAGAGCTACGACCTCAGTGACGAGCTCGCAGCCGTGGAGCCCGCGGCCGACGCTCCGTTGTTCTTCCCCCGGTTGTCGGATCCGTCGGAGCACGGGTGGCCGCATGCCCCCGGGGGCGTGATGTGGGGACTCGGCCTGGGGACGAATCGGGCCGACCTTGCGCGGTGCGTATACGAAGGGGTTGCTTTCGAGGTCGGCGACCGCTGGCGCCGGATGGGAGCGGAGGCCGAGACCTTACGCGTGTTCGGCGGGGGCGCCCGCTCGGAACCGTGGTGCCGTGTCATCGCATCAGTCCTCGGCAGGCCGGTCGAGCGCTTGCACGTCGCGGAAGCCTCCGCACTCGGAGCCGCAGTGTCGGCAGGCGCTCCGCGTATGCCGCTCACATCGAGAGAGGTGCTCCCCGACGAGTCCGTCATGGCGTGGGAGGAGGAGCGTTTCGAGCACTGGCGTCTCATCGCCGCGCGCCTCGACGGCGGGTGAGGATTCTCGATGTCCGCAGATCCCGGGAGTGCGACAATGGTCCATGCCGCTGCCGACGGCTCTCCCGTCGGCCCCGCGTTGTGCGACCGGACATGACCTGACGGAGGAGACCCGATGAATGCCCCGCTTTCGGCGACCACCCGCTCACCCGAGCAGACGCGAGCAGTGGGCAGAGCCCTCGGGGAGGTCCTGCAGGCCGGGGACCTCATCATGCTGCGCGGCGGCCTGGGAGCGGGAAAAACCACCTTCACGCAGGGCATCGGAGAAGGGATGGGGGTGCGAGGCCGGGTCGCCTCCCCGACCTTCATTGTTGCCCGAGTCCATCACAGCCTGTCGGGAGGCCCCGATCTCATCCACGCGGACGCCTACCGGATCCGCGACCTTGAAGACCTTGAAACCCTCGATCTCGACTCCTGCCTGGAGGAAGCCGTGATCGTCGTCGAATGGGGCGAGGGGAAGACCGAAGCGATGTCGGCCGAGCGCCTCGAAATTGACGTTGAACGCGCCACCGGCGGCGAGGCGGCCTACGACAGTGACACCATCAACCTTGAAACCATGGACGACGGCGAGCGCCGGGTCGAACTGCGCCCGCGTGGGACCCGCTGGGACGGGGTGCTTGATGGGGTCCTCGCGCGCGCCCGCGAGATCATCGCCGAGGGCGAGGCGCAGGCCTTCGATGAAGGCGAGAAGACGGATGACGCAGGGGCCGAATCGGTTGCCCCCGCCTCCGACGAGTAGAATCGACGCCGTGCTTTCACTGTGCCTCGACACTTCAGCCGCAACCACCGTCGCACTCGTCAACGACACACTGGTCCTGTCTCGCGCCGCCAATAAGTCCACGCGACACCACGCCGAGTCCATCGCCGTCCTCGTGACCCAGGTGCTCACCGAGGCGGGGCTTGCGCCGCAGGGGGCAGCCGCCGGACTTGATCGCGTCTGCGTGGGAACCGGCCCCGCCCCCTTCACCGGTCTTCGCGCAGGCCTTGTGTCTGCTCGCGTGTATGCCCGCGCAGCCGCAATCCCCGTGTACGGAGTGTCGAGCCTCGACGCGATTGCCCGCGCCGCCCTTGATCTTCTGCCCCGCGAGACCCGGGTCCTCGCGATCTCTGATGCGCGCCGCAAAGAGCTCTACTGGGGTCTTTACACTGCTGAGGGTGCCGATGATGTGCACCTCGAGGGGCGTCTCGAGGTCGGAAGCGCCGCCGCTCTGTTGTCCTCCCTCCGACAAAGGGATCTACTCATCGTGAGCGCAGGCCCCATTCCCGCCCACTCAGCTGAAGCGCTCGCGGTCGCGGAATTCGGCCCCCAGGTCGAACTTGACCCCGCGATCTTCTCGCGCATCGTCTCCGCCAGGCTCGCCCGCGGAGAGGCAGACTCCCTGTCGACCGCGCCCCTGTACTTGCGCCGCCCGGAGATTCACGGTCAGCCGATGGAACGCTTATGAGTCCGAGACGGGTCCACATCATCCGTGCCGGAAAATCCGATGCGCAACTCCTCCTTGAGCTTGAGCAGCTCCTCTTCCCCGAGGACCCGTGGACGGAGGGGATGATTCGTGAGGAACTCGCTTCACCTTACTCGGACTATCTCCTCGCCCTAGCCCCTGACGAGGAGACAAGAGCCGAGGGGGACGATCTTTCGCAGGTCAGGGGTCTCGCACGGGCCGGGGGCCTCGTCTTCGGATACGGCGGAATCAAAACGCTCGGCGATAGTGCGGACATCATGACCATCGGGATCTTGCCGCAGGCCCGTCGCACTGGGCTCGGCAGAATGCTCGTCAAAGCCCTCCTCGAAGAGGCTGTGCGCCGTGGAGCCAGGACCGTCTTCTTAGAAGTGCGAGAATCGAATCAGGGGGCGCGCGCCCTCTACACGAGTGAGGGTTTTAGGGAAGTCGGGAGAATCCGGCGCTACTTCCACAATCCCCTCGAGGATGCGATCACGATGCTCAAGGAACTCGAAAGCAACTGAGTTCTGAGAAGAAAAGACCTTTGAACGAATATCGCGACGATCGGCGTATTAAAAAAGGTCTGGAAGAGATCTTTGAAGTGGCAATACAGACTGCCTCGCAGCGAGGATAATCCCGTGTGAACTCGCTGGGGAATCGGCGTGATTGTGCGGGAAACTCGCAACCCCGAGTAAAAGTTCGCTTCCAGTGGGCCGAGGGTCGCAGAATCGGCACGATTTCAGGGCTTATCCTATTCTTCATGGCCACAACAAACGTCGCAACGAAGAAGCGCCGCGCGTGGACCACCAGCGTCTTCATTAAGCAGCTGATGGCCGTCTCGGGCTTCGTATTCGTCTTCTTCCTGCTTTTCCACTCCTACGGCAACCTCAAGATGTTCCTCGGTCAGGAGGCGTATGACCACTACGCCCACTGGCTCAAAGAAGAGGCATTCGTGCCGATCTTCCCGCACGGCGGATTCATTTGGGTCTTCCGCGCCGCGATGCTCCTCATGCTCCTCATCCATCTCTTCGCCGCTGCCTACACGTGGCGGCGTTCGAAGAGAGCGCGCTCGAGTCGCTACGTCGTGAAGAAGTCAGTCACGGACTCCTATGCTGCGCGCACCATGCGCCTGTCCGGCGTCCTGATCTTCCTCATTTTCGTCTTCCACATCTTGCACTTCACCGTGGGTGCAGTGAAGACGGGCTTCGGCGCCGACGCGACCCCCTACGAGCGCATGGTGGCGTCCTTCCAATCGCCGCTGGTTGTCCTCCTGTACCTGCTCTTCGTGGCACTCGTCTGCCTGCACGTGTCGCACGGTTTCTGGTCGATGTTCCAGAGCCTCGGTTGGGTCCGACCCGCCACGCGCAAGGCCATGCTCATCCTCTCCGGCCTCGTCGGCGCCATCATCCTCGTGATGTTCATGGCGCCGCCGCTTGCCATCGCCGCCGGATTCATCTCCTGAGGAAGGTCGAATACTCATGTCTGACACCCTCATCAAGGGCTTCTATCACGAGGGCGAGAAGATCGCCGACACGAAGGCGCCCCTCGATGTTCCGATTGCACAGTGCTGGGAGCAGCGCAAGTTCTCCGCGGCCCTCGTGAACCCGGCCAACCGCCGCAAGCTCCGCGTCATCATCGTCGGCACCGGCCTCGCCGGTGGTGCTGCCGCAGCCTCGCTGGGCGAAATGGGCTACAACGTCGACGTGTTCTTCTACCAGGACTCGGCCCGCCGAGCCCACTCGATCGCCGCTCAGGGCGGCATCAACGCGGCGAAGAACTACCGTAACGACAACGACTCCGTCTACCGCCTCTTCTACGACACGGTCAAGGGCGGCGACTACCGCGCCCGCGAGACGAACGTCTACCGTCTCGCCGAGGTCAGCGCGAACATCATCGACCAGTGCGTCGCTCAGGGCGTCCCCTTCGCCCGTGAATACGGCGGCCTTCTCGATAACCGCTCCTTCGGCGGCGTCCAGGTGTCGCGCACCTTCTACGCTCGCGGCCAGACAGGACAGCAGCTCCTGATCGGCGCCTACCAGGCGCTCGAGCGTCAGGTCGCAGCTGGAACCGTCACCGAGTACGCGCGCCACGAAATGGTCGAGCTCATCGTCTCCGATGGTCGTGCACGAGGCATTGTCGCCCGCGACATGTCCACCGGTAAGCTCGAAACCCACGTCGCCGACGCGGTCGTCCTCGCCACGGGTGGTTACGGAAACGTCTTCTTCCTGTCCACCAACGCCATGGGCTGCAACGCGACCGCGATCTGGCGTGCGCACCGCAAGGGCGCCTACTTCGGCAACCCCTGCTTCACGCAGATCCACCCGACCTGCATCCCCCAGCACGGCGACCAGCAGTCGAAGCTCACCCTCATGTCGGAGTCGCTTCGTAACGACGGCCGCATCTGGGTGCCCAAGAAGGCCGAGGACTGCGAAAAGGATCCGCGCGAGATTCCCGAAGAGGATCGCGACTACTACCTCGAGCGTATCTACCCCTCCTTCGGCAACCTGGTCCCGCGTGACATCGCCTCTCGCCAGGCGAAGAACATGTGCGACGAGGGACGAGGCGTCGGCCCGAAGATCGACGGTGTTGCTCGCGGCGTCTACCTCGACTTCGCCGACGCGATCCAGCGCATGGGCAAGGATGCCGTTTCTGCGAAGTACGGCAACCTCTTCGACATGTACGAGCGCATCACCGGTGACAACCCCTACGAGGTGCCGATGCGCATCTACCCGGCAGTCCACTACACGATGGGCGGCCTGTGGGTCGATTACGACCTCGAGTCGAACCTGCCGGGCCTGTACGTCGCCGGCGAGGCGAACTTCTCCGACCACGGTGCCAACCGCCTGGGCGCTTCGGCGCTCATGCAGGGCCTGTCGGACGGCTACTTCGTTTTGCCGAACACGATCAACGACTACCTGTCGAAGTGTTTCAACCTGCCGAAGCTCGACGAGAACTCTCAGGACGTCGTCGAGGCTCTTCAGGACGCCCAGTCGCGCATCGACACTCTCATGTCTGTGAACGGATCGCGTTCCGTCGACTCCTTCCACAAGGAACTCGGGCACATCATGTGGGAGTACTGCGGTATGGAACGCACCGAGGCAGGCCTCAAGAAGGCAATCGGACTCATCCGCGAACTGCGCAAGGACTACTGGCTCAACGTCCGTGTTCCCGGCAAGTCGATCGGCGAACTCAACCAGTCCCTCGAGAAGGCCGGCCGCGTCGCCGACTTCATGGAACTGGGTGAACTCATGTGTATTGACGCTCTGCACCGTGAGGAGTCCTGCGGCGGCCACTTCCGGGCCGAGTCGCAGACCCCCGAGGGTGAAGCGATGCGCCACGACGACCAGTACCTGTACGTCGCCGCGTGGGAGTGGACCGGCGAGGGAGAAGCGCCGATCCTCCACAAGGAAGACCTCATCTACAACAACATCGAGTTGAAGCAGCGGAGCTACAAGTGAACCTCACACTGAAGATCTGGCGCCAGAACGGTCCCGACGACCGTGGCGCGATGCACGAGTACCAGGTGAAGGGAATCTCCGAGGGCTCGTCCTTCTTGGAGATGCTCGACATCCTCAACGAGGACCTCTTCGCCCGCGGCGAAGAACCGATCGCCTTTGATTCGGACTGCCGTGAGGGAATCTGCGGTCAGTGCGGCATCGTCATCAATGGCGTTGCTCACGGCCCGGAGGTCACGACCACCTGCCAGCTCCATATGAGGACGTTCCACGATGGTGACGTCATCACGATCGAGCCCTGGCGTGCGGACGCCTTCCCACTGATCAAGGACCTCGTCGTCAACCGCAGCGCCCTTGACCGCATCATCCAGGCTGGTGGTTACATTTCAGTGAACACCGGTGCGGCCCCGGACGCTCACGCCACTCCGGTTCCGAAGCAGGACGCGGATCGTGCATTCGAGGCTGCGGCCTGCATCGGCTGCGGCGCTTGCGTGGCGGCCTGCCCGAACGCTTCGGCGATGCTTTTCACCTCGGCGAAGGTCACGCACCTCCAGCTCCTTCCCCAGGGCAAGCCGGAGAACTACAAGCGAGTTGTCAACATGCTCAACCAGATGGACGAGGAGGGTTTCGGCACCTGCTCGAACATTGGCGAGTGCGCAGCGGTCTGCCCCAAGCAGATCCCTCTCGATGTTATTGCGACGCTCAACCGTCAGCTCGGCAAGGCTGCCCTGAAGGGCATCTGAGCCGCATATGGCCATCGCGGCGCCCCGGTCGATTCTCTTTCGGCCGGGGCGCCGTCGTATGCGGCTCTTGGGGAAGAGCTGCATACGGCCTCGCCCCTGCGTCCCGGCCTTGAGTTGGAGAAGAGAGGCCGTGGGGAAGAAGTGAGAATGTGACGAAGACGGGAAGCCTTTGCGAAGAAGAGAGGTCGCAGCGAAGAGAGGAGGAGCCCAACAAGGAGGCAAGGAGCTTGGGGGACACTCGCTGCACCATAGAATATGGTGAGCAAAATCGGGGCGGAGGCGAAGAACATGGCCGAATACACAATCAGCAAGGCGGACACCAGCGAAGCGAAGCCCACAGGAGAACAACGTCCCGCACGCCGCTCCTGGGTCGCATTGACCATCCTCGCCATGTCTGTGTTCACCCTCCTTTCCATTCTGGCCCTCATCGGCCTCATCTTCGGACCCGCTGACATCAAGGCCCTCGCCGATCACGCCTTGCCCTGGTCCCTCCTCGCCCTCGCCCTCGCAGGAGTCGCAATGGCGATCGCAAAGCGACGCCCCAGAGCTCAAGCGGACGAGGCCTGAAGCGGCCCACGGTTTTACACTGGTCGACGTGAGTGAAGCCCTCGTTCTTGGAATTGAATCGACCTGCGATGAGACCGGTGTCGGGATCGTGCGCGGCTGCGAGCTCCTCGTTGACCGAACCGCCACCTCGATGGACCAGTACGCCCGCTACGGCGGCATCATCCCGGAGATCGCTTCTCGCGCCCACTTTGAATCCTTCCTGCCGACCCTCGACTCGGCTCTCGAGGAAGCAGGCGTCACTCTCAAGGAGATTGACGCGATCGGCGTGGCGGCGGGCCCGGGCCTCGTCGGCTCGTTGACGGTTGGGATTTGTGCGGCGAAGGCCCTGGCCTCTGCTCTCGGCAAGCCCCTGTACGGAGTGAACCACATCATCGGCCACCTCGCCGTTGACAAACTCGCCGACGGGCCCCTGCCACAACGATTCATCGGCCTGGTCGTTTCTGGCGGGCATTCGAATATCCTCCTCGTCGAGGACATCGCCACCGATGTGAAGGAACTGGGCGGAACCCTCGACGATGCCGCAGGTGAGGCTTTCGATAAGGTCGGTCGCCTCCTCGAGCTGCCCTATCCGGGGGGCCCGCACGTCGATCGGCTCTCTCAACTCGGCAATGCTGATGCGATCCGTTTCCCCCGCGGGCTTGCCTCCGGCAAGGACAAGGAGCGCCACAAGTACGATTTCTCGTTCTCAGGCTTGAAGACCGCAGTCGCCCGCTATGTTGAAGGCGCCCAGGCCAGGGGTGAAGAGTTTTCCCCCGAGGACGTGTGCGCGGGCTTTTCAGAAGCAGTCAATGATTCCCTCACGTCGAAGGCCGTGCGTGCTGCCCTTGATACGGGGTGTTCATCGATTGTTGTCGGTGGAGGGTTTTCTGCGAATTCGCGTCTGCGTTCTTTGCTGAGCGCACGCGCTGAAGCTGCGGGTATTGAAGTGAGGATGCCTCCACTGCGTTTTTGCACGGATAACGGTGCTCAGATTGCGGCTTTGACCTCTGAGCTCGTCAGAGCAGGAGTGGCGCCCTCCGATTGGGATTTCTCCCCGGATTCGAGTATGGCTCTCACCCACCCTTCTGTGCTGCCACGCTGAATCCACTGGAGCGCCCTGGCGCGAAGCGGCGGAGCGTCCCTGGGGCCCGCGAGTGCAGGTCCAGGTCTCGGATTTCGTGCGAGCCCGAGCAAAGTTCCCGGGGCGTGGGGACCTGGCTGTGATGCTCGGGTGTGTGGTAAGCCCGGAGCGGGCTTACTGGAGCATGGGCGTACAAGGGGGCCTGTAGGCCGATCAAGGGGTTCGTGTCGGCCAATCTTGTTGAGCAGAAAGCTCCTTGAGCACATGGGCGCGCACAGCTCATGTGCTCCTCTCCTTCCCCTGCTCTCAAAGCCCCTTTGATCGCGTGGGCGTGTGGCCAGTCGGCTCAGGAGCGCCGACGGCGGGCAATGATCGCACGATGACGCCCCGCGACCCGCGTGGCGAAGACGACGGCCTCCCCATCGCCCTTGAGCTTCAAGGACTTGCGCAAAGCAGCCGGATCCATATCCGCGCCTCGCTTCTTCACTTCGACTCGGCCAACCCCCAGGGAACGCAGCGCCGAAGAAATCACCTTCGGCTTGAGGGCGACGACGTCCTCGACCTCGAAGCAGCTGAGGAAAGGCGAAAGGAGGGGAGTATCGGCGCTCAGGTAGGCGATTGACTCGGAGACGAGAGTGGAGGAGGTTTCCTCGGCAAGGCGGCTCACGAGGCCCGAACGGATCACCGCGTCATCAGGTTCGGCGATGAATGCGCCGAGCGGGCCGAGAGGAGCAGGCACCCTCAAAGCGTTCGCGGGGCCCTCCTCGGCGAGAACGAACACCTCATTCCCTTTGATGACGACGGCACTGCGGCCCGCTCCTTCGAGTGCGAGAGGGCCGGTCCAGATCGCCGCTTCGACGAGGGAGGCGTCAACGCTCGTCCATTCGACGCGCGCATCAGCGGGCAGGGCCTCATGAGCGATGCCGGGAGCGACCTTGACGCCGACGCGGGGGATCGCCTCGCGCCACGACAGAACGAGGGAAAGCGGAGGAGACCAGGACTCGGGGTCCATGATCCTGGCAGAACCGCCTTGTGCTCCTGTGCGCCTGGCAGGGTCGGCGAAAAGAGCATCGATGCCGCTGTGGGCGAGACTGGAAATATCAAGGTCGAGGACGTTGGCGCGTCTAACCTGCGCTGTAGGGTGGGCAGCGAGGTTGAGACGGGCAGCACTCGCCGCGTCCTCGTCCAGATCTACTGCGAGCACGGCAAGGTCTTCTTTCGCGAAGGCGAGGGAGTCAGAGCCGATGCCGCATCCAAGATCCGCGATGGATGTCGCCCCGGCATCACGGTAGCGGCGGGCCCTGCGCTCGGACACGATCTGGCGGGTTGCCTGTTCGAGTCCGTCACGCGTAAAGAAGAGGGAGCCTGCGTCTTCGCCGAATTTTGTGCGGGCTCGTCGACGCAGATCAAGCTGGGTGAGGACGGCGTTCGCAAGTTCCTTTTCAATGCCGCGCTTGCGCAGAGCCTCACCCGCTGCGAGCGGGTCGCTGGGTGAAAAAGCCTCGGCCTCAAGATCACCGAGGAGACGGGAGCCCTCGGGCGTCAGGAGCGGGTCGAGCGAAGAAGGCACGGGAGGATTCTCGCATGCGAAGACGCCATGATGTGGACAGGCAGGAGTGAGTGATGCCCCTGGAATGCCAGTTCCTCTCGCTGCGAAGAAGCTCATCTGCTGGGGCGTATCACGGGCATCTTCGGGGGCCTGAGCTGCGTCCTCGACAACCAGAATTGGCACTCAGGTTGCTCGAGTGCCAGAGCGGGCCTATGCTCGTCCCTGAAGCGCGGCCCAGGCCGCGATCGGGTTCCTCACCCGACCCCCGCGACGGCGGGCGAGGGACGAGCAGTTCTTTGAACGAAAGGGAATGACAGTGTCTGTCTCCATCAAGCCCCTCGAAGACCGCGTTGTGATCCGCCAGGTCGAGGCCGAGCGCACCACCGCCTCCGGTCTCGTCATCCCGGACACCGCGAAGGAGAAGCCGCAGGAAGGCGAAGTCGTGGCAGTGGGCCCCGGCCGCATTGACGACAACGGCAACCGCGTCCCGCTCGACGTCAAGGTCGGCGACGTTGTGATCTACTCGCGCTACGGCGGCACCGAGGTCAAGTACGGTGCCGAGGAGTTCCAGATCCTCTCCGCGCGTGACGTCCTCGCGATTGTGGAGCGCTGAGCGGACTCGCTCGAATAGCTTGTCGGGGCCGACATCCTCATGGGTGTCGGCCCCGATCTTTGTTGGCCGAGGGGTGTGAATGCGGGCTGGGGATGCTATGTGGCCTCAACACCGTGAAGCGACCGTGCGCGCTCGCGCGTCACCACCCCGCTAAGGGGGATACCACAACCCAGAGCGGGCCTATCACAAGCAATAGCGGCGACTATCACAAGCCACAGCCGGGCCTACTCGGATTCTTCTTCTTCGCTCCCGCTCAGGGAGCGCGGCCTCATATACCAGGCGGCGCCGAGCACGGCGGCGAGAGCCACGATCAGTGCCCAGCCCGGCACAAGGGTGGCGAAGAAGAGCACAGACTCCTCCCAGGAGGCGAGCCTCGCGGGGGAAACAAGTCCACTCAGCGGATTCGAGGTGCCCGAAACGAGCAAAAGGACGCCGAAGATCACGAGGAGTAGGCCGGAAAGAAGATTCGTCCACGTCGTTTCTCGTCCGAAGAGAAGCAATGGACGAGGACGCATCCAGGGCCGTTCAAAAAGGCGTGCAGAACGCCAGATCAGGGCGAGCAGGCCCAGGGGGAGCGCCATGCCGCTCGCATAACAGGCCATGAGGAGCGCCCCCTGGAGGGGAGAGCCTCCGAGCCCCGCGGCGACGAGAACGCCACCGAGGATCGGACCTGCGCAACCGATCCCGGCAAAACCGTAACCCGCACCCAGGAGGAAGATCGAGAGCGGATGCGTCCGATCACGACTCTTCGCTCCTGGTCGGGAGCGCCCGCGGAAACGGGGAAGTGAGAATCCGAGTGCCTCAATCGTGCCGAGGATGATGAGCAAGAGGGCGCTGAGCGCTGTGATGAGGGGGAGACTCTCGCGCAGTGCGTGGCTCGCCGCTCCGACGAGCGCACCAAGGGGAATCAAAGCCGCGAGCAGGCCCAACCAGAACAGCAGGGTGCGCCACGCCAGCGCCCGCTTCGACTGGAAGGCGTAGGCGAAGAAGGCGGGGAGCACCATGATCGAACATGGGGCGAAGAGGGTGAGGACCCCTCCCAGGAGGGCGGCAAGGGGAGGCAGAGTGCTCACTGGGCTGCGGCCGCCTGCGCTTCGACGGTCGCCCTGACGGATTCGGGGCCGCGGTATCCGGGGACGAAAGAGTCCCCGATGATCATGAAGGGGGTTCCAGTGATGCCAACGGCGTAGGCATCCTGCTTCGCGGCCTCAACGGCGGCGACGGTCTCAGGAGCGTTCATTGCACGACTGAAAGCCTCAAGATCGCCGACTCCGGCTTGCTTCGCGAACTCAATGAGGGACTCTTGCGTGTATTCCGGGTGCTCGCCTTCCCCGGCGGCCGCGTACACGGCGTCGTGGAACTCCCAGAAGCGGTTTTGTTCACCGGCGGCCCGGCCCGCTTGGGCTGCGAGCGGCGAGGAAGCAGTGATCTGCGCAAGATCGCGCCATTCGATTCTTAAAGTTCCGTCCTCAATAAGGTCGTTGAGGGTGGGGGCGACGTCCTTGGCGAAAAGGGTGCAATAGGGGCAGGCGAAGTCGGAGTAGACGACCATAACGACCTTCGCGTCGACCTTCCCTTTAGCTTGGGCGTCGTGGGGGTCTCGTTTCACCTGGCTGTGGAGGATTTCGAGGACATCTGGGCGTGTCTCTGTCGGAGCCGGAGCGTTCGGATCTTGGGCTGCCTTGCCCTTTTGAGCGTCGGGGCTTTCCTCGCTGGGAGAAGTGGCGGAGTCGGTGCTCTGGGCGGCTCGAGCTTGAGCGAGTTCGCTGGTCAGACGGTGACGATCCGCGAGGAACACGCCGAGGGTGATGACCATCGCCGCAATGATGAGGAGAAGGACGGCGACGAGGGGTGAACGGGCCGTGGAGGGGCGGGGGGAAGACAACACGGAAGAAACTCCTGCGAGACGAATAGGTGACACAAGTGTTGCAGAAACGCTTCGGGGACGCCGTTTCGCGGCGCCCCCGAAGTCGGAGTCGATGCTGGGAGCTCAGGAGACTCGACGGGTCTTGGAGCGGATTTCTTCGCGCCGTTCTTCTTCGGTCATGCCACCCCAGATCCCGTAGGGCTCCTGTGCTGCGAGAGCGTATTCGCGACACTGGTCGATCACCGGGCAGTTTGCACAAATCGCCTTCGCATTCGCGGCGCGTCGACGGCGCGTGGAACCGCGCTCGCCCTCAGGGTGGAAGAAGAGTTCTGTGTCGAGGTTGCGGCAGGCTCCGTCGTACTGCCAATCCCAGGCATCAACCATTGGTCCGGGGAGTCGGGAGACGTCGGTCATCGAAGGGCACCTCGCTTTCGAGGTCGGAACGGGGAGGGTCCCCGGCGACCTTGCCCAGAGTAGTTGCTTGTGCGTAAGTAGTTCAAGATTCACCTCTAAACTCTCAGTGTTTTCCCAGGAATCAGGTCATTTCTGGGATCTTCCTGCAAAAAGAGGAGGCTTTGAGTGAATAGCCTGTGAACAAGTAGCGCTGTTCATTCTCTTCACCGTTCCGGTGGCGAACTCGGCGGCGCCGGGGTAAGAATGCAGCTACAGGGCCCAGCGAGTCAATGGCGCTGAGGCGCACTGGTCGATTGCAGTGCATCGACCTGGGAAAGCCACTGCACTCGAAGACAGACGAAAGGGGACGCATGCCTCGAGCTCATCTCGGCACTGAGCGCAGCGTCGGCGCCCCACTGACAGTGACCGCGGTCTCGGTGAAGCTGGGTATCCCCCCTTCGACTCTGAGGACTTGGGAACGCCGATACGGCCTGGGCCCCTCGGATCGGCGGACGGGGGAGCATCGACGATATGTGGACAGCGATGTCGCCAGGCTTGCCCGCATGGTCGAACTCGTGCGCCGCGGAGTCACCCCGGCAAACGCCGCAGCCATCGCCCGCAATTGGAGTGAGAGCGATGAAGCCCCCGATTCTCTGCCACCGCATTGCGTGCACGACCTCGTCACGACAACACGAAACGCGACTCCCAAAGCCCTGCGTGAATGCCTCGCCGCCGCGATCTCGACCGAGGGTCTCGTCCACACCTGGTCCAGGCTCGTCAGCCCCGCCCTCGACCGTTTAAGGGGGGACGCTCGAGGGGAACTGCCCGGCAGCGCCCCCTCGATTCAACTGAACGCGGCCTTCCTCGAAGTCCTCGGCTCCATCGCTAAGCAGCGGCCGCGCCGGAAGAATCCTCTCGCCTCCATCGCGATCCTCACAGACACCATGCATGAACTGGCGGCCCACGTCGTCGGAGTCGCACTCATGTGGTACGGGATCGATGCCCGCGTCGTCACAACGGGCCGGATCGGCATGCAGATCGGCCCGGATCGTTTCCGCGCGCACATCGAGAACCGTCCGATCGAACTCGCCATCGTGATGGGGACTGATGCTGACTGTGAAGTGCTCATCCGCGTCATCGCGCAGGATAGCGAAGTGGATGTTCTCCTCGTTGGCGCCGACGCCCCACCCGTGGTGGACGCCCGAGTGATGCGCGTGCGCACCCCCGCCGCCTGCGTCGAAGAGGTCCTCGCTATGCTCGCCCCAGGGGTGGACCTGACAGAGATCGGCGGCTGAAAGGGACCCTGTCCGCGCAATGAGGTGTGCCCATCCCCATCCTCGACGTGACCGCCGCCGACTCCGAACCCTCGTGCTATGAGGCGTGCCCAACATTGAAGCTATTCGTCTCTTTGCCGAGAGCGGGCCCCTCCCCGCGTGACGAGCTATCCTCGCGCCCGATCGTGCACTGTACCCAGAGCCCCCACCCAAAGCTGTGCTACGGCACATCTCTGCCCGCTCAGTGCATCCCTCGCCCCGCTGAGCGCGCATTGTCGTGCCGTGAGCATGTCACGCGATGCTACGGTTGAAACTCCCAAGCCCCATTCGCAATGATGCAACCGGGAGTCGTAGTGCACACCCCCTGGAATGAAGAGTCCCTCCTGAAATCTTTCGACGAGGACTTCACAGAGCTCATCAGATTCGCCTCTGCATCCGCCGTCGACTCCGGCTTTGCCGCCCTCGATGCTCACGGCCTCGTTGCTCCCGACTCTCCGGTCGAGCTGTGGATCACCGCGCGCATGACGTACGTCTTCGCTCTCGCGCAATTGCGCGGATACGAGGGCGCCGAAGCCCTGGTCCGCCACGGACTCCGATCCTTGAGGGGACCTTTCCATGATGATGAGTTCGGCGGCTGGTTCTCCGCCCTCGACTCCCATGACGAGGACGCGGCTCCCGCACCGGGCGCACGCAAGGAGGGCTACGCCCACGCCTTCGTGATCCTCGCGGCCGCTGCCGCCCAGCTCGCAGGCCACGAGGAGGCGCGAGAGCTGCTGGACGAGGCCCTCGAAGATCAGGATCGCCACTGGTGGGAGCCCTCCTTCGGGCGTGTGCGCAACTCCTGGAACCGGGACTGGAGCGAATGCGAGGACTACCGCAGCCTCAACACGAGCATGCACACCGTCGAGGCCTATCTCGCAGCATTCGACGCGAGCGGGCAGAGGCGCTGGCTCGACCGCGCCCGCGAGATGACGCGCTTCGTTGCAGACCTCGGAGCCCGCTTCGCTTGGCGTCTTCCCGAACACTTCGACGCTTCCTGGCGCGTCCAAGCCCAGATGTTCATCGAAAACCCGGCAGATCCCTTCCGCCCCTATGGGGCGACGCCCGGCCACGGCTTCGAGTGGGCGCGCCTCATCCTCCATGCGCGTGCCGCCCTCATCGCCATTGGCGACACCCCGGGTGCTTGGATGCTCGAGGTCGCGCGCGCCCTCGTCGAACGCGCAGACGAGGACGGGTGGGATGCAGGAAGAGTCGGGGGGATCGTCTACACGACAGACTTCGACGGGCGTCCGGTAGTGTCTACGCGCATGCACTGGGCCGGAGCCGAGGCCGTGAACGCCGCGCTGATCCTCGGCCGCGTCCTCGAAGAAGAAGGAGATGAGGCCGGAGTTGAGGTCTGCAGTGAGCGCTTCTCGCGCTACGTATCCTGGATGGAGCGTTATTCGCACGAGGGCCCGGGCCGATGGATCCACGAGATCGACGAGAGGGGAGAGCCCGGCTGTTCCGTGTGGCCAGGAAAGCCTGATGCCTACCACATCGCGCAGATGCTCACTTTGCCCAGGATCGGAGTGCATCCGGGCTTCGCGGCGGCACTGAAACAAGCAGCGTCAGCGTTGAAAGAGACGGGGGAGTGCTGAAAGAGAAAGCGGCGGCCCCAGGTGAGGAGAACACATGGGAGGAGTGACTCTCGGCCTCACCGCGTGCCACGCTGTGTCCGCCGGGGCACACCGGGGGCGCTGATCGCCCAGAGTACTCATACCAATCGAGGAGAGTGCTCACAGCGGGGACGCGACGAACGCGGACCCGACTCACCTGAAGGATTCGCCCGGAAGAATCACCTGAAAGAGGACGACGTCGGCGGCGACACGTGAGACCTGCCACTCGAAGGGCGGGGAAGGGGCAGGCGGTTAGCCCGCGCTCGCGGCGCACGCCTAAACTCTCCACATGGGTGACATTTCTACGACCGACGCTTTCGGTCTTACCGGGCTGACCTACGACGACGTCCTCCTGCTCCCCGAGCTCACAGACGTCGTCCCCTCCACAGTGGACACCACGTCCCGACTCACCAAGAAGATCTCATTGCACGTGCCCCTCCTCTCGGCCGCCATGGATACCGTCACCGAAGCGCGCATGGCCATCGCCATGGCCCGTCAAGGTGGAATCGGCATCCTCCACCGCAACCTCTCCATCGAAGAGCAGGCCCAACAGGTGCGCCTCGTGAAGCGCTCCGAATCGGGCATGGTGGAAGATCCCGTCACCGTCGGACCTGAGGCCACGATCGAGCAGCTCGACGAGCTATGCGGACACTACCGCGTGTCCGGCCTGCCCGTCGTCTCCGAAGACGGCCACCTCCTGGGCATCATTACGAACCGCGACCTGCGCTTCGTCCCCCAAAGTGACTGGGCGAGGCTGAAAGTCCGCGACTGCATGACTCCCCGCGAACGCCTCGTCATCGGTCACGTTGGAATCTCTCGTGAAGACGCCAAGACCCTCCTTGCCGAACACCGCGTCGAAAAACTCCCGATCGTGGACGAGGACGATCGCCTCACCGGTCTCATCACCGTCAAGGACTTCGTCAAGACTGAGCAGTATCCGAACGCCACGAAGGATGCTCGCGGTCGCCTCATCGTTGGCGCCGCAGTCGGGTACTGGGGTGACACCTGGGAGCGCGCCACCGCCCTCGCCGAAGCCGGAGTCGACGTCCTCGTCGTCGACACTGCGAACGGTGGAGCCAAGCTCGCCCTCGACATGATCCGCCGCATCAAAAACGACCCAGCATTCGACGGCATTGAGATCATCGGCGGTAACGTCGCCACGACCGAGGGCGCTCAGGCCCTGATCGACGCCGGAGTGGACGCGGTCAAGGTCGGAGTCGGACCGGGCTCCATCTGCACGACCCGCGTCGTCGCAGGCGTGGGCGTCCCGCAGATCACCGCGATCGCTCTCGCGGCGAAGGCATGTGGACCAGCGGGTGTTCCCCTCATCGCCGATGGTGGACTCCAGTACTCCGGTGACATCGGCAAGGCCCTTGTCGCCGGCGCTGACACCGTCATGCTTGGCTCGCTCCTTGCGGGCTGTGAAGAGTCCCCCGGTGAGGTCGTCTTCACCAATGGCAAGCAGTTCAAGCGCTACCGCGGCATGGGCTCTCTTGGCGCGATGAGTTCGCGTGGGCGCAAGTCCTATTCGAAGGACCGCTACTTCCAGGCCGATGTCACTTCCGATGACAAGATTGTTCCCGAGGGTATTGAAGGGCAGGTGCCTTTTACCGGCTCCCTCGCCTCTGTTATCTACCAGCTCGTCGGAGGCCTGCATCAGACGATGTTCTACCTGGGCGCCTCCTCGATTGAGGAGATTAAGAAGAACGGTCGCTTCGTGCGGATCACCTCTGCGGGTCTGCGCGAGTCTCACCCCCACGATGTGCAGATGACCTCTGAGGCGCCGAACTACCACTCGACCTCGGGCCGCTGAAAGACCGCCTGAGCTGAGAAGAGGCGCAGTGCGCCCAACGCCCCCGGTGTGAAGAGCTCCATCTGTGTCACGCCAGGGGCTCATCCGTCGGTTCGAGTGGACCCGGAACTCATTGACAGCAGGCTGAGAGCTCTTGGCGCTTCATTCGTGGATGTGCCTGGCCCTTGCTCGGCGGCGCCAGTGCTTGGGGGCATGATCGATCCAGCGGCACCTCAAGTCTGCGGGGCGTCAATGCGGCTGATCTTTGACTCGGCGGAGCGGCGAATCGGCTCCTCCTGCGCTTTGCGGATGAGCGACTCGTTTGCTCCTCTGCTTCGTGGAAGAACGACTCGGTGAATCTTCCCCTCCTCTGATCGCCTACTCTGAACGGGTTGGAATAGTTTTCTAGATCGCGGGAGGCTCGCGCACCCATGCTTATCCTCATCGACCACGCCAATGTTGATGCCATCAAGGAAACCCTGAAGTACTTGCCGATCGATGGCGTCACAACGAACCCCTCGATCCTCTACCGCGAAGGCAAAGAGCCCCTCGAGGTTCTTCACAACATTCGCGCTGTTCTTCCCACCACCTCTCAGCTGCACGTTCAGATCGTGTCTGAAACCGCGGAAGCCATGGTCGATGAGGCGAGGGCGCTGCGTTCTGAACTGGGCGGCAACCTCTTCGTGAAACTGCCCGTGACCCGTGAGGGCTTCCGCGCGATCCCGCTGATCGTCGCCGAGGGCATGCAGGTCACCGCCACCGGCATCCACTCGTCCATGCAGGGCTTCATGGCCGCGAAGGCCGGTGCCCGCTATGTCGCGCCCTATGTCAACCGCATGGACAACTATGGGATTGACGGCGTACGCGTCGCCACGGAAATCCACAAGACCTTGAGGTCCTACGGCCTCGAAGCTGATGTCCTGGCCGCCTCTTTCAAGAACTCCGAGCAGGTGCTTGAACTCGTCCGTCAGGGAGTCGGCGCGATCACCGCCGCCCCCGATGTCCTCGAAGCCTTGATTAAGAACCCGGCGACGGATGCGGCGATCGCCGAGCAGAACCGCCACTTCGATATCCTCGTCGGCAACAAGAGAAGCTGGAAAGACTTGATCGACGAGAAGTGAGGGCTCAGTGCGCGAGCATCGGCCACGCCGGGTCGATGCTCGCCTCCCTGCCCTTCGAACGCAAGAAGCTCTCGAAGTCAATGGCCCACTCCCGGTGGGCCTCCACCTGGTAGGCGTGCAACTGCGCAGCACTCATCGCCTTCACAGAATCGAATCGCCTCGCCATTCCCGCCAGAACATCCAGAGTCATCTGCACATCGACCTCGGCGGTGTGGGCGTCAGGAGACGCATCGACCCCGTAGACCGGAGCCATATCCGTCAAGGTTTTCTTTCCCTTGCGGTAGCGGTCGAGTGCGCGATCTAGGACCAAAGGATCAATGAGGAGCATCGCAGTGCCGCCGAGGCGCTGTGCGAAGGTCCCCATGTTGTGGCGGGCGAGTTCCGCATCGAGCAGAGTGATGTCGTAAGAGGCGTTGAAAGCGACGACGGGAAAGCCTCTGCGCCAATGCTCGACCAGGGTGGCCGCGACCTCGTCGAGGACTTCGCCAATCGGACGGCCCTGTGATTTCGCCATGTCGTTCGTGATGCCGTGAACGGCGCTCGCCTGCGCGGGGATCTCCACCCCAGGATCGGCGAGCCAGGTGCGCACCTGGTCTTCGCGTCCCGGCCTCGCCCCGTCGAGGCGAAGGACGAGGGCTGCAGTGACCAGCCGGTCCGTGGCCGGGTCCACGCCCGTCGTTTCAGTGTCAAAGCCCAGCCAGGGCACTTCGCTCCAAGTTGTCGTCGAGTTCATGCCCCTAGTGTGCGTCATCCCTTATGCATGTGCAGACCGCCCAGGTGAAGAGGACTTCTTGTCTTACCCGCCCCTCCACCCCTGTGCATGTGCAGACCTCCTTGCCTCGGATACGTGAAGAGGCGAGCCGATACACTGGGAAAATGAGCAACGAAGTCGAAATTGGCCGCGGAAAACGCGCCAGGCGCGCCTACAGTCTCGACGACATCGCCCTGCTGCCCGCGCGGCGCACACGCGACCCCGAGGATGTGAATGTCGGATGGCAGATTGACGCCTACCACGTCGACATCCCCGTCATGGCTGCTCCCATGGATTCCGTGATGAGTCCTCAAACGGCAATCGACTTCGGCCGCCTGGGCGGGATCGGTGTCCTTGACCTCAACGGATTGTGGACCCGCTACAAGGATCCCGAGCCGATCCTTGAAGAGATCTCACACTTGAGTGAGGAGGAGTCGATCGCTCGCCTCCAGCAGATCTATTCCGAGCCGATCCAGCCGCGCCTCATCACCGAGCGCCTCGCCCAGATCCGTGATGCCGGGGTCGTGGTCGCAGGCAAGCTCTCGCCGCAACTCACCCAGAAGTACTGGCGTTACGTCGTTGATGCGGGCGTCGACCTTTTCGTCATCCGAGGCTCCACAGTGTCCGCGGAGCATGTGTCGAGCCGCCATGAGCCGCTCAACCTCAAGCGTTTCATCTACGAACTCGATGTTCCCGTCATTGTGGGAGGGGTGTGCACGGATACTGCGGCCCTGCACCTCATGAGGACCGGCGCGGCGGGCGTCCTCGTCGGTTTTGGCGGGGGAGCGGCCCATTCGACCCGTCAGTCCCTGGGAGTCCATGCGCCGATGGCGACGGCGATCGCGGATGTTGCGGCAGCCCGGCGCGACTACATGGACGAGTCCGGTGGCCGCTACGTTCACGTTATCGCGGACGGTGGAATCGGGCGTTCCGGGGATCTCGCACGTGCGATCGCCTGCGGAGCGGATGCAGTGATGCTCGGCGCTGCCCTCGCACGCGCGAAGGAAGCGCCCGGACAAGGATGGCATTGGGGCTCTGAAGCGACTCACCCGGATATGCCGCGAGGGCAGAGGGTCCACGTCGGCACCTCGGGAACCTTGGAGCAGATTCTCTACGGTCCTTCGACGAGGGCGGACGGCTCACTCAACTTTGTCGGCGCACTCAAGCGCACAATGGCTTCAACCGGATACGCCGAGGTGAAGGACCTGCAAAAAGTTGAAGTGGTGGTCAGTCCCTACCGGCCCAGTGAAGCCCGCTGAATCGGTGGCGGTGCCGGGAGACAAAGAATTCTCGGTTGGGGGCTAGATCTTGCCCCCACATGTTGTTACGATTGTAAAATCCGCTCTTTACATTATGTGAAGGGTGGGGTCTTGCATGTCAAAGACGACACCACATCACACTGAAGTGGCGACCCCAAACTGGAGACCCATCGTATGACCATCAGCATGAAGAGACTCCTTTCCGGAGCCGCCGCCCTCGCACTCGTCACCATTCCGATGAGCGCCCAGGCAGCGGAAAAAGCAGCCGAAGACACACCCTCCTCTCACTCCTCTCCCGAGGCCCCCTCCATAGCCGAGCCCCCACTCGCCCCCGAGGAAAGCCCCCAATCGAAGCAGGCCGAGCCTTCCAATGGCCCTGCAGATTCCACAGCCAATAGCCAAGGAGATGAGGCACTCCACAGTTCTCGGGGCTCAGAGCAGACGGGCTCCGGGAACAACACCGCTGAGCCCGCCGAGACCACACAATCGCGACCAGCCCAGGACCGGGCCCTCACCCCGATCCCTGAAATCCAAAAAACAGGGGACGCCGATGATTCGGCTCTTACAGGGACCACCGTCACCACCCTCGGCATCGTCACCGGAGCCTATCCCAAGAGCGAGGACGGACTCGCCTCGACCCTTGACGGCTTCACAATCCAGACCCCCGGAAGCGGCGGAACTTGGGATCCGGCGCGCAACTCATCAGACGGCCTCTTCGTCTGGGTGGGCAAGAAGAACCTCGACATCCCGGCAATCGGCTCCTGCGTCCAGGTGAGAGGCACCGTCACCGAATTCCCCGCAACCGGGAAGACAACGCCCGCATCCACACCGAGCCTCACCCAGCTCGCCGTCACGGCGATCACCCCCGCCACGGGTTGTGCTCCCATCTCCCCAACCCCCCTGGACTCCCTGCCGAATGCGGAACAATTCGAAGCCCTCGAATCCATGCTCGTCGCCCCATCGGGAAGCTGGACGATCACCGACAACTACCAGGTGAACCAGTACGGCACCCTCGCCCTCACCCCCGGGAGCGAGCCGCTACGAGCGGCGACCGACGTCGTCGCCCCCGGAGGCACGGCAATCGACTACGAAGCGAAGAACGCCGCTGCCGTGATCTCCCTCGATGACGGGACGAACACGAATCTCACGCAGGACGCGGCAACATCGGTCCCCTACGCCTATATCGCCAACGGCGCCCCGGCCAGGGTCGGCTACCAGGTGAACTTCACGCATCCTGTCCTCGTCGACGTGCGCCACTCGAACTTCGTCTTCCAGCCGAGCCGCATGGTCGCCGGACACCCCGATCGCTCCCCCGTCGCCATCAGCGGCCAGCGCCCCGCAGTCCCCACAGTCAACGGCGACGTGAAAGTCGCGACCTTCAACGTCCTCAACTACTTCTCCGACCTCGGCGAGAACGAGCCCGGCTGCAAGGGATACCCCGATAGGGAAGGCAACTTCGTCACCACGAAGAAATGCACTGTCAGAGGAGCCTGGTCCTCCCAGGCCTTCAGCCAACAGCAAGCGAAGATCGTCACCGCGATCACCATGATCGACGCCGATGTCGTCGCCCTCGAAGAGATCGAGAACCCGGTGGGCGTTGGAATCGGCCCGGACCGCGACACCGCCCTCAAAACCCTTGTGGACGCTCTCAACGCGGCAGCGGGAAGCCGCATCTGGGCATTCGTCCCAAGCCCCGGGACCGTGCCCGCCAAAGAAGACGTCATCCGCACTGCCTTCATCTACAAGCCGAAGACAGTCACCCCCGTCGGCCAATCCCAGATCTTCGACGACCCGGCTTTCACCGGGCTCGCACGTCAACCCCTCGCCCAAGAGTTCACCCCCGTCGTCACCGACCAGCAGATCGGAAAGAACTTCGTCGTCATCGCGAACCACTTCAAGTCCAAGGGCTCGATCCCGAAGGGCATGGAAGAGGGCAACACCGACATCGGCGACGGCCAAGGCAACTCGAACGCGATCCGCGTCGCACAAGCGAGGGCCCTCGCCTTCTTCGCCGCGAAATTTGAGGACAAACCGACCCTCCTCGTCGGAGACTTCAACTCATACTCCAAAGAAGATCCGCTCACAGTCCTGAAAGACGCGGGCTGGATCCACAAGTCGGAAGGCACCTCACCCTCCTACGTTTATCAGGGACGATCGGGCTCCCTCGATCACGTGTTCGCGAACGCGGCCGCCGACCCCCTGGTCGTCGACGTCGCCTCCTGGGCGGTGAATGCAGAAGAGTCCATCGCCTTCGAATACTCGAGGTCGAATGCCAACCTCTTCCTCAAGACCGAGATGGACAACCCCTACCGCTCCTCGGACCACAATCCTGAGATCGTGGGCCTCAAACTCGTCAGCGAAAAACCCGGGGACGGGGGCTCCGACCCTGGAACCCACACGCCGAACACTCCCGCAGATCCCGGAGCTGAACAGCCCCCCTCGGCATCGGGGAAAGGGGCATCGCCTGCAGGAGAGTCCTCCTCGAAAGGGCCGGGCTCTCTCGCCTCAACCGGAACCCACGAGGGGTTCCTTGCAGCAGCGGGAATCAGTCTCCTCCTCGCAGCGGCCTACGCGATTCGGCGCGCACGCATCTCCTGACAGCTCTATTCACTACACAAGGCCGCATCCAACGGCACCCATGAAGAAGAATCGGAGAATCAATGAGTAAGACACTACGGCGGACGATACTCGGCACCGGAGCCGTCTTCGCCCTCCTCCTCGCCCCCACAGCGGCACATGCCGAAACAGAGAGCCATGACTCCGGCGAGAAGCCCGCAACTACAGTCGTCACTCTCGATCTGTACAACCTCACAGACGTTCACGGGCACATCGAACAGGTGAAGAAGAAAGGAGTGGTGCGCGAAGCGGGCTTGCCTGCGATGAACTGCTACCTCAAGCAGGCTCGGACCACGAACCCGAACTCCTCCTTCACTCTCCTCGGCGACAATATCGGAGCCTCGCCCTACACCTCGGGCTCCCTGAAAGACAATCCGACGATTGCCGCGCTCAACACCATGTCCCCTCTGGCGTCAACCATTGGCAACCACGAACTCGACATGGGCCAGGCCGTTTTCAAACAGCGCGTCGACGGTTCGAACCCGGGCGAATTCGTGCAAGTGGGCTTCCCCTATCTTGGCGCGAACATCGAAGGCATGGGCACCTGGATGAAAGGCGGGGTGGAAACCCCCTACCTTGGTGATTACGAGGTCTGGACCTCGCCCTCGGGAGTGAAAGTCGCCTTCATTGGCGCGATCGCTGAGGACGTTCCCTATAAGCTCAGCCCCGGCACAACCGCAGGACTGAGCTTCACCGACCCCCTCGCCAAGATCGACGCACTCGCCAAATCCATCAAAGACAAGGACGAAGCGCAGATCGTCATCGCCATGCTCGACGACGATGTGAAGAACAACTATCCCAAGGTCAGTGAATACGTCGACGGCATCATGGGAGGTGACACCCACGTGCCCTACGAGTTCGACAAGATCGACTCGGCTGAGAAACTCGACTCGAAGAACCCCCTCCTCGCTGGCGTCGCATCGGGTTCCTACACCGATAACCTCGGCCTGATCCGCATTGCTTACGACACTGCAACGAAGAAGGTCGTCTCAGCCGACACCCAGCTGATCCCTGCGGCTAAGGTCGCTGAATGCGGCGTGGACCCTGAGACCCAGGCAGTCGTCAACCAAGCGGTCGCCGACTCTCAGGAAGCAGGTAAAGCGGTTGTTGGAACGGGATACACTCAGCCCTTCCGCCGTGGCGTCTTCACCGCCCCCGGGGGCAAAACTGACCCGGGTTCGAACCGCGGAATCGAATCGAGCCTTGGAGACTTCGTCGCCGACGCCATGAGGGAGACCATCCTCGTTGAGGGCAACACTCCCGTCGATATTGGCATCATCAACGCCGGTGGCCTTCGCGACGATCTCATCCCGAACGAGGACGGGACCATCACCTACGCGCAGTCCTATTCGGTCATGCCCTTCTCGAATGAGCTCGGCTACGTGTCCATTACCGGAGCGGACTTCAGGAAGGCTCTCGAACAGCAGTGGAAGACCGATCTCAACTCGCAGAACTCGCGCCCTCTGCTCAAGCTCGGCATCTCTTCGAATGTGCGCTACACCTATGATCCGGCGAAGCCCTACGGGCAGCGCATCACCTCGGTCATGGTGAACGATGAGCCCCTCGACCCTGCGAGGATCTACACGATCGGATCGGTGACCTTCCTCCTGGCAGGCGGAGACTCCTTCGATGCTCTGACCGCGGGAGGCCCGGCCAAGACGAATGGGAATCTCGATAGGGATAAGTTCAATGAGTTCCTTGCCGCTCATTCGGGTGCGACTCCGCGAGTGGCCAAGTCGTCGATTGGCTTGAGCCTGCCCACTGAGCCGCTTGCAGATGGTACGAGCCTGTCGATTCCGATGCGGGGTCTTTCCTTCTCAGAAGGCCCCTCGATCACGCAGAACGTGACCTTGAGCCTTGATGCGTCCAAGGGGAGCTCGCCGGTCGATAACAGTCTTCTCGACGAACACGCCTCCGATGAGGCGGCCGTCATCACCACCGATGGCGCGGGTCGGGCGAATGTTGAGGTGAAGGTCTTCGCTGGGCAGCGCTGTGTAGGACACGTAGAAGGCGATGTCGTGAATGTTCCTGTTTCCGTGTCCACGGACTTCGCAGAGGTTGTCACCGCGAGCCAGGGGCTGAGTGTTCCGGTCATCTGCCCGGCGCACCAGGTTGTGCCCGATCCTGAAGGTCAGCAGCCGACGCCCGGCGAGAACAATACCGGCAAGCCCGGCAAACAGGCGGGCAAGGGTTCGGGCAATAATCTCGCCAAGACCGGCTCCTCTGCGGATGTCCTCGGCCTTGACGCGCTCCTCCTCGCCCTTGTCGGCGCGGGGCTCCTTTCCCGCAAACGGGCCTGATAGGGGAAAAGGGCTTTCTGAGGACCAATGCCTTCTTGTGAGTCTGTCGCAAAGGCTAGGGGACGGGGGCAGGGCCGGGCAGTGAGCTCGGGCCTTGCCCTCGTCCCTGAACTCAGGATCACGATTTGCTAACGAGCCTGGTATTCACAATCCAGCGTCGTTACACTTGCAAAATCCAATACTGCGAAATGTTAAAGAAATGTGCTGGGTGACACCGTCGTTACCAGCGCAGCTCAAACACTTCACAGGAACAGCAGTGCTGCGCCGAAGCTTCTCATCGGCGCAGCACGGGTGAAAAAGCCGCCAGGAGACGCTCAATGCCCGTATGGGAAATCATCGGATGGACCGGATCGGCCCTCGTCGTCATCTCTCTCGTCATTCCCTCGATCCGCAAATTCAGAACCTTGAATCTGGTGGGCTCGCTCATTGCGACCGTCTACAACATCACCTTCGGGATCTGGCCCTACGCGGCGATGAACGCAGTGATCACGATGATTGACATCTACTGGCTGATCCGTCTTCACAAGGGAGCGAAGCAGGAGTACCGGATCCTTCCCGTTGATCCTCAATGTGAAATCGTCACCGACTTCGTGAAACGACACGAGACCAGTATGAGTGAGAATTTCCCGCGTTTTTCCAAGGAACACCTCTCGCGTGCGAGCGTGTATCTGACCATGTGCGGCAATGAACTCGTCGGGCTCTTCGCTCATGAGTCCGGCAGCGAAGGCGCACGCGTCCTCGTTGATTTCGTGACAGAGCGCCATCGTGATCTCAAGCCGGGCACAGTGCTCTACGCCGATTCGGCAGTGCGCCGCAGCGCGGCTCCAGCCCTGATCGTCGACGAGGGCGTCGCCGCAGATCCCGGATACTTCCGCAAAATGGGCTTTGAAGCGCAAGGAGGTGCACTCGTCAGAGCAATGCATGAATGAATGGGGGCTTGACAGCCCCCACCTCGACTCAGAGAATTTATCTATGCGTCAATTCGGAGTTTTACAAACGTTCTACTGAGACCTCCGGATCGCTCGGCATGAGTCACCGGGAGACGCAGTTCAACGATGAACAACCACACTGGAGGAATCCAATGAAGAACCTCTCGAAGTACCTCGCCGTCGCCGGCGTTGCTGCTATCGCACTGAGCGGCTGCGCAGGAGGCGCCGACAAGTCCGGAGCCGAAGGGGCCACCAAGGGCGCCGACTTCAAAGCATGCGCCGTCTCCGATGCCGGCGGCTGGGATGACAAGTCCTTCAACGAGTCCGCCTACGAGGGACTCGAAGCAGCCAAGAACAACCTCGGCGTGAAGATCAACACCGCCGAATCCTCATCAGACGCCGACTTCGTTCCAAACGTGGAAGCCATGGTCGACGACGGCTGCGACCTCGTCATCGGCGTCGGCTTCAAGATCGAAAAGGCCCTCCACCAGTCTGCCGAGGCGAACACCGACATCAAATACGCCCTCGTCGACTCGAGCTTCTCCGACGCCGACTTCAACACCGTCGTCGTTGAAAATGGCCGACCTCTCCTCTTCAACACCGCCGACGCCGCCTTCCTCGCGGGCTACGTCGCGGCGGGCATGACGAAGACCGGCAAGGTCGCCACCTTCGGCGGCATCCAGATCCCCTCCGTCTCGGTCTTCATGGATGGTTTCGCCGACGGTGTCGCCGCCTACAACAAGGCCAAAGGCACCGACGTCCAGCTCCTCGGCTGGGACAAGGCCACCCAGAACGGCTCCTTCACCCAGTCCTTCGACGATCAGGCCCTCGGCAAGCAGCAGGCCCAGCAGTTCATCGACCAGGGCGCCGACATCATCATGCCGGTCGCCGGCCCCGTCGGCCTGGGCGCCGCAGCTGCAGCCAAGGAGAACGGCTCCACCCTCATCATCGGTGTCGACTCCGACTGGTACGAGGCCAACCCCGACTACTCCTCGATCATCCTCACCTCGGTGATGAAGCAGATCGGCGCTTCTGTTGAGCAGACCATCAAGGATTCGGTCGAGGGCAAGTTCTCCTCCGAGCCCTACATCGGCTCCCTCGCCAACGGCGGCGTCTCCCTCGCACCCTTCCACGACTTCGACGCTCAGGTCCCCCAAGAGCTCAAGGACGAGGTCGAGAAGCTCAGCGAGCAGATCAAGAGCGGCGAGCTCAAGATCGAATCGCAAAACAGCCCGAAGTGATCGAGCGTGAGGGCGCGGCGGCGGAACCACCCACCGTCGCGCCCTCTACGTCTGTGCACCACTCAACTCGTCGAAGAATGAAGGACGGCAACCAGTGAAACTGGAACTCCGGGGGATCACGAAACGCTTCGGCCCCCTCGTCGCAAACGACCACATCGACCTCAATATCGAAGAAGGGCGCATCCACGCCCTCCTGGGTGAGAACGGCGCGGGCAAATCCACCCTGATGAACGTTCTTTACGGCCTGCACCAGCCCGACGAGGGAGAGATTCTCATCGACGGCAAGCCCGTTGTCTTCAAAGGCCCAGGAGACGCGGTAGCCGCAGGCATCGGCATGGTGCACCAGCACTTCATGCTGATCCCCGTGTTCACAGTCGCCGAATCCATCGCCCTCGGTGATGAGCCCACAGGCAAAGCCGGACTCATTGACATCGCCAAAGCCAGGCAGATCGTGCGCGAGGTCTCGGCGCGCTTCGGATTCGACCTCGACCCGGACGCGAAGATCGAAGACCTGCCGGTCGGCGCCCAGCAGCGCGTTGAAATCGTCAAAGCCCTCTCGCGCGAAGCGAAGGTCCTCATCCTCGATGAGCCGACCGCGGTCCTCACACCCCAAGAAACCGATGAACTCATGACGATCATGCGCCAGCTCGCAGACTCTGGCACCTCAATCGTGTTCATCACTCACAAGCTCCGCGAAGTACGTGCAGTCTCCGATGACATCACCGTCATCAGACGCGGCGCCGTTGTCGGCACAGCCTCCCCTCAAGATTCCGAGAACGAACTCGCCAACAAAATGGTTGGCCGCGCCATCATGCTCACAGTCGAAAAGGAGGAGGCGAAACCTGCAGGAGGCGGCCTCGTCTTCGATTCCGTCTCCATGCTCGCCCCCTCGGGCAATGCGATTCTCGACCACGTGTCCTTCACTATCGAACGAAGTGAAATTTTCGCCATCGCGGGCGTTCAGGGCAATGGGCAGACCGAACTCGCCGAAGCGATCCTCGGCCTGGTCAACCCCGACTCCGGTTCGATTGCCCTCGAAGGGATCGACATCACCCACGCCAACCCGCGCAAATCCTTGGAATCGGGAATCGGTTTCGTTCCCGAGGACCGCTCGAAGGACGGCATCATCGCCTCCTTCTCCATCGCCGAAAACCTCGTGCTCGACCAGTACAACAGGGCGCCCTTCTCCGCCGGTCCCATGCTCAAACTCGGAGTCATCGCGAAGAACGCCGAGGACCTGCGCGAGGAATACGACATTCGCCTGACGCGCATCGAGGACCCGATCTCTTCCCTTTCAGGCGGCAACCAGCAAAAAGTCGTCGTCGCCCGTGAAATGTCGAAGGAGCTCAAGCTCCTCGTCGTGAACCAGCCGACCCGCGGCGTCGATGTCGGCTCCATCGAGTTCATCCACAAGCAGATCGTTGCAATGAGGGACACGGGCGTGCCGGTTCTGCTCATCTCCTCCGAACTCGACGAGGTCGTTGCCCTCGCTGATCGGATCGCGGTCATGTACCGCGGGCGCATCATGGGCATTGTTCCCGCGACGACCCCGCGTGAAGTCCTTGGCCTCATGATGGCCGGAGTTCCGCTTGAGGAAGCATTTGCTTCCGGCTCCAACGCTGAAAAGGAGGAGCGATGACGAAGAAGTCACCGTCCACGGCGGGTATCGTTCTCCGCCACGCCCTCGGATCGAAGTGGTTCGTTTCGATCCTCGCTGTCGTCGTCGCATTCGCGCTCGGCGCGATCCTCATTGTCATGGCCGGAGCCTCCGTTTCTGAGGCCTACTACGCCATGTTCCGCGGCGCGATCTTCGACCCGGAGGCGTCGAGCCTCCAACGTCAGATCAAGCCGATCACGAACTCCTTCTTCTACGCGATCCCGCTGATCATCGGCGGCCTCGGCCTGGGCTTCGGCTTCAGGGCGGGACTGTTCAACATCGGCGGCCAGGGCCAGGTCATTTTCGGGGCTCTCGCGGCCGTGTGGGTCGGCTTCAGCCTCCACCTGCCCCCGGTCCTGCACACGATCCTTGCATTGTTCGCCGCAATCATCGCGGGCGCCCTCTACGCGGGCATCGCGGGTTTCCTCAAGGCACGTACCGGTGCGAATGAAGTGATCGTCACGATCATGCTCAACTCGATCGCGGGCCTCGCCCTGGGCTATGTCCTCGCTCAAAAGGCGTGGCAGGTCCCCGGCTCCAACCAGCCGCAAACCCCCGTCGTCGCCGACACTGCGGCTTTCACGCCCCTGCTGCCCAACCCCTTCAAATTGCATGCGGGCCTCATCGTCGCGATCATCGCCGTCGTCGTGTTCTGGTGGATCCTCGACCGCTCCACTTTGGGTTTCGAGGTCAAAGCAGTCGGCGCGAACCCGGATGCAGCCCGTACCGCGGGCATCTCCGTTGGTCGCATCACGACGATCACGATGATGATTTCCGGTGCTTTCCTCGGCCTGGCGGGTGCGAATGAAGCACTGGGCACTATCGGATACGTATCGCGTGATGTCGCCGGCTCCATTGGCTTCGACGCGATCACCGTCGCCCTCCTTGGACGCAACAAGCCAGTGGGCACCTTCTTCGCGGGCCTGCTTTTCGGAGCCTTCAAAGCGGGCGGATACGTCATGCAGCCCAAGGGCGTCCCGATCGACATGATCCTCATCCTCCAGTCGGTCATTGTTTTGCTCATTGCTGCCCCCGCGCTCGTGCGCTGGCTCTTCCGCCTGCCCAAGGGTTCGGAGAAGTCCTTGCGGGCACAGCTCGCGGCCCTCGCCCAGACTCCCGCCTCGGCCACTGCACAGTCCCAAGCTTCGGAGCAAGCCAGCGCCGCCAAGACCTTCGCAGCTGGAACGGGTGATGAAGCCGTGAACCCGACGGCCTCGCACAAGGAAGGAGACGCACAGTGAGCTTTGAAAAGACTCTCGCTGAACAGACCGAAGTGCAGCTCAAGCGCTCATGGAAGATGCCGATCGCCTACGTGTTGGGGGCGGTCCTGCTCGCCCTCTTCGCCTCGACGGCCTCCGGAAACGTTCAACTCCGCCTCAACGACAGGTCCCAGTCCTACACACTCGAAGACATCACCACACCGGGTGCCCCGATCCTGTGGGTCCTCTTCGTCCTCGTCGCCCTCATTGCCGCGTGGTCGCTCTTTTGCACGACGACGAGGCGCACTCCCGCCCGTTGGCTTTCCTCCCTGCTCATGGCCCTCGCCGGAATCGGAACCGTTTTCGGCTTCCTCGTGTACGCGGGCAGTGGGTCCAA